>Ga0164243_10002475_pt1 | contig 30469 bp, 28 predicted proteins | sample OricompcompostOP_FD_108781 | JGI IMG/M metagenome (GOLD analysis project Ga0164243, IMG submission 108781) | Organic Plus compost microbial communities from Emeryville, California, USA - Original compost - Organic plus compost (OP) | ecosystem: Engineered > Solid waste > Mixed feedstock >... | reverse complement strand
TCCATTAACCCTTCCCACACATCCGGCATGTAGTGAATAAACGGCTGATTTCTGCTGTTCATTCCGGTATGGTGTGCCCCGTTCTATGGATTTGCATTACGATCTCATCGTCATAGGCTCCGGCCCGTCGGGGCGGCGGGGCGCCGTGCAGGCGGCGAAGCTCGGCAAGCGGGTGCTTGTCGTGGAGCGGAACCTGCGCGTCGGCGGCGTCTCGGTGCATACCGGCACCATTCCCTCCAAGACCTTGCGCGAGACGGTGATGAACCTCTCCGGCTGGCGCGAGCGGGGGTTCTATGGCCGCACCTACCGCGTGAAGCAGGATATCAGCGCCGATGACCTGAAGACCCGCCTCAACCTGACGCTCGATCATGAGGTGGAGGGGCTGGAGCACCAATTCCTGCGCAACGCGGTGAAGACGGTGCAGGGCCGCGCCCGGTTCGTGGACCCTCACAGGATCGCGGTGATGGATGCGGAAGAGGTGGAGACGGTCTACACCGCCGAGAAGATTATGCTGGCGGTGGGCACCAAGCCGCACCGGCCGGACGATATCCCGTTCGACGGCGAAACGGTGGTGGACAGCGACGAACTGCTGCGCCTGACAAAGCTGCCGCGCAACATGGCGGTCATCGGCGCCGGCGTGGTGGGCATGGAATATGCCACCATCTTCAATGCGCTGGACATTCCGGTCACGGTGATCGACCCCAGAGAGAACATCATGAGCTTCATCGACCGGGATTTGATCCAGGAGCTCATCCACGAATTGAAGGACCGGCGGGTACGCTTCCACCTGGGTGTGCAGGTGGAGACGATCACGCCGGGGGGCAACGGAAAGCAGTGCGAGCTGGCGCTGGACAATGGCCGCAAGGTGTGGGCCGACGTGGTGCTCTATGCCGCCGGTCGCATGGGCGCCACCAACAGCCTCAACCTGGAGGCGGCGGGCCTGGAGGTGGACCATCGCGGCCGCCTCGCCGTGGACCGCAAGACCTTCCAGACCAAGGTGCCGCATATCTATGCGGTGGGGGACGTCATCGGATTTCCGAGCCTCGCCTCCACCTCCATGGAACAGGGGCGCATCGCCTCCTGCCACGCCTTCAGCCACAAGCACACCGAACCGCAGAAATATTTCCCCTACGGCATCTATTCCGTGCCCGAGATGTCCACCATCGGCATGACGGAGGACGAGCTCAAAGAGCGCAAGATCCCCTACGAGGTGGGCATCGCGCGTTTCCGCGAGACCTCGCGCGGGCATATCCTGGGTGTCGAGAACGGCATCATGAAGATGGTGTTCTCGCTGAAGACGCGGCGGCTCCTGGGCGTGCACATCATCGGCGAGGGGGCGACGGAGCTCATCCACATCGGCCAGGCCGTCATGCATTTCAAGGGCACGGTGGACTATTTCGTCGACAGCACGTTCAACTATCCCACGCTGGCGGAAGCCTACAAGATCGCCGCACTCGACGCCTGGAACCGGATGTAGGGCCGGGGCTTCGTCAGAACGGGCGGTGATGCGGCCAGATCGCATGGACCCTCGCTTGCTCGAGGGGTGACGAGGAGTGAGGACATCGCCGTCTGCTATGGTCGTCATGCCCGCCTCGTGCGGGCATCCGGGCTCTTCTTCGAAGAGCGCGCGCCTGAGGCGCGCCCAGACCCCCGCACAAAGCCTGCGCTTAGCGACAAGCGGGGGGGCGGGGGTGACGGGTGGAGTAGCGGAGATGACGCCAAACGCTCCGGCGCATGTTCCCATTCCCCTTGCATACGATCGTCAATCCGGGGAGACTGAACCGGGTCACATGAACGGGCGCCTGGAATGCGCCAATGTTGGGGACAGGGGACATCGTGAGAACATCGATTTTCAAAGTGCCGCTGGTGGCATTGGGTCTGCTGGCCGTGGCGGCCTGCAGCAATGGTGGCGATGCCGGAGCGGATGCCGGTAATGACGCCGATGCCGCCCGGATAGCGCAGCTGCAGCAGCGCATCGCCGCCCTGAAGGCGCGCAAGACGCGCGTCGAGGACATCAAGGCCATCGAGAAACTGCAGCGCGCCTATGGCTATTATGTGGACTACGGCCTCTGGGACGAGGTGGTGGACCTGTTCGCCGATGACGCCACCATCGAGTTCGGGCTCGATGGCGTCTACAAGGGCAAGGACCGCATCCGCCAGTATTTCTACACGCTGACCGACGGCAAGGAGGGCCTCTCCCACGGCCAGCTCAACCAGAACATGCTCATCATGCCGGTGGTTACCGTTTCGGACGACGGCATGACCGCCAAGGCCCGCTGGACCGACATCATCATGGCGGGCGAGCTCGGCAAATGGGCCAACTGGGGCCTGGGTCCCTTCGAGAACAGCTATGTGAAGGAAAACGGCGTCTGGAAGATCAAGTCGCTGCACTGGTACGAGATCCTGATGGTCCCCTACGACAAGGGCTGGGCCAAGAGCCCCTCCGTCACCGGGGGCAAATACGTCTCCGACAAGTTGCCGCCCGACGCGCCGCCGACCGAGCAGTATGAGCCCTGGCCGGCCACCTATCTGCCGCAGTTCAGCTTCAAGAACCCGGTAACCGGCGAGTGAGGAGGGGAGCCATGAAAAAGATCATCACCATTGCCGCCCTCCTGGCCGCCGGAGGCCTGACCAGCGCCACCGCCCAGGAAGGAGCCAGGCCCTCGGCCAGTGAGCTGGCGCGGGAAGCGGCCGTTCTCGCCCAAGAGGTGCAGCTCCTGGAAGACGAGCACGAGCTGGAGAACCTGCAGCGCATCTACGGCTTTTATGTCGACAAGCATATGTGGCACCAGGTGGCGGACCTCTTCACCGAGGACGGCACGCTGGAAATCGGCGGGCGCGGCGTCTTCAAAGGCAAGGACCGCGTGCTCGAATACCTGCAGGTGCTGGGCCCCGAAGGGCCGCAGGAGGGGCTGCTCTACGAGCATACGCAGATGCAGCCCGTCATCGACGTGGCGCCCGACGGCAAGACCGCCAAGGCCCGCTGGCGCGCCTTCATCCAGGTGGGCAACTGGCATCAGGGCAGCCGCTGGGGCATGGGCATCTATGAGAACGACTATGTGAAGGAGGACGGCGTGTGGAAGATCGATCACCTGCACGCCTATTTCGTCATGTACACGCCCTACGACAAGGGGTGGGGCGTGGAGGCCCAGCCCAATACAAAGCCGGGCGACCGCATCGAGCCCGATGCGCCGCCGTCGGTTCCGCATGAAACCTACCCGACCATTTTCGTGCCGCCGTTCCATTACGAGAACCCGGTGACCGGCCGGCCGGTCTATACCGATACGCCGGCCGACCATGCGGCCATGCCTGCCGATAATGTGAGTCTCGATGATGTGAGCGCTATGCTCGACAAGGTGGATCACCAGCTCGGCCGGGTGGAGGACGTGGTCTCCATCCAGCGGCTGCATTCGGTCTACGGCTATTACCTCGCCCGCAACCAGTGGGATGATCTCGCCAACATCTTCGCCGATGACGGCACCATCGAGATTGCGCTCAGGGGCCGCTATGTCGGGCACGACAGCATCCGCCGCAACCTCAACCTCTATGGCGAGCAGGGCATCGCCCCCGGCTTCCTGCACCATCACATGCAGTATCAGGGGGTCATCCATGTGGCGGACGACGGCAAGACCGCCAAGATGCGCTCGCGCGCCTTCTCCATGATGGGCCAGTACGGCCAGTACCAGCAGTGGATGGGCGGTGTTTATGAGAACGAGTTCGTGAAGGAGGACGGGGTGTGGAAGATCAAGGTGGACCATGTCTTCAACACCTATTTCGTGCCCTATGACGGCGGGTGGACCGATGCCGTGCCCCGCCCGGCGCCGGGCATCACCGACAGCAACCCGCCGGACCTGCCGCCCTCCATGCAGTTCGAGATGTTCCCCAAACCCTTCCTGCCGCCCTTCCACTACAACAACCCGGTGAGCGGCAAGCCGTCCGTCCTGCCGGCGGATGCGGGGTAGGAGCGGTCCCGAAAGGCAGGAAACAGCAGGCGGTTGTCATAAATCATGACGATATTGCGGGTATAAGGAGTATTCTCACGTCGTATCCTGGATGAAGCGCAAGACTGGAGGGGGCGGCCATGCGCTATACGGAACTGAGATACGGGAACTATTTCAAGGCCCGTCCCGAGATCGCCAGGAGGACGGTCGATCGTCTCAGGGCGCTGCGCGCCTATCTGGACCATGAGGTGCCGCCGAGGGACCTGGAGCGGACCCTGCTCCTGGCGACCTGGAACATCCGGGATTTCGGAACGGACAAGTTTGGCCATGGATGGCGCACGCCGGAGGCCAATTACTATCTGGCGCAGATCATCTCCGCCTTCGATATCGTGGCGCTGCAGGAAATCGGCGATGACCTGAAGGTCTTCCGCGAGCTGGAAGAAATGCTGGGGCCCACCTGGGAATTCGTCGTCACCGATACCAACAGCGTCTCCGGCGGCAACAATGAGCGCATGTGCTTCGTCTACGACACGCGCAAGGTCGAGTTCCGCAACATGGCCGGGGAGGTGGTTCTCGGGAAGGGCGGCGAAATCGGCGGCTTTCCGCGCACCGTGACGCTGCCGGCCGGAACGCAGATCGCCGGCTCGGACGGAAAATTCACCAAACTGGCCGAGGGCACCAGGCTGCGCCTGCCCAAGGGGCAGGAACTGGTCGATCAGCGGCAGTTTGCGCGCACACCGTTCGTCGCCTCGTTCCAGTCGGCCTGGTTCAAGTTCAATCTCTGCACCGTCCATCTGTACTACGGCGGCGGCTCCGGGGAAAAGCTCCAGAGGCGCATTCAGGAGATTGACCGCGTGGCCGGCTTTTTCGCGGACCGCCAGACCAGACAGCTCAAGAAATACGGTGAGAAGGAGAACTATATCCTGCTGGGGGATTTCAACATCACCTCCCAGGACGATGCGACCATGGCGCCGCTGAAGACGTACAAATACCAGATTCCCGCCGGCATCATCGGCAATTCCAACATGCTGCGCACCCACCCTTATGACCAGATCGCCTTCCGGGTGCGCGAAAATGAGGTGGAACTCGCCCCTGAAATCAGTCATCCGTCGTCCGGAATCCTGGATTTCTATCAGGTGGTCTACCGCGCGTCCGAACAGGACGGGATGAAGGCGGCCTTCGCCAGCCCTGAATCCGATTTCGAGCAATATCGAAGCCAGCTGCCGGCGGACAAGATCGCCGGCATGAGCGATGCCGAGATCCGGAAATATTACGCCCTGACCTGGCGTACCTGGCAGATGTCCGACCATCTGCCGAAATGGGTGGCCCTGAAGGTGGACTTCACCGACGATTATCTCGGCCGGATCGACCGGGAAGCGCGCAAGCGCATGGATCAACCGAATTAAGGATATTTGGGTCAGGCGTCGCTCAGGCCAGCGGAACACGTCCGTGACGCCCGCACCGCACATGTGGGCGGTCGGGAAGCCGCGACTTTCAGGCCGCGCCCTAAACTCCTGCCTGCGCTTGACTCTTGGAGGCTTTCCCTGCGACCATTGGGAGAATTCATCCAACATGGAGGCGGTGTGGCCCCAAAGGCCTTTGACGAGATGTGGGACGCCGAGGGAAAGGTTCGGCCGCCCTTTGCCAACCTGGAACACTGGCTCAAATCCACACCTGTCGAGCTTTTCGACGTCAAACGGCGGGAGGCCGAGCGCCTTTTCAAACGCATCGGCATCACCTTCGCCGTCTATACCGAGGGGGGAGACCCCGAACGGCTGATCCCCTTCGATATCATCCCCCGAATCCTCAGCCACAGCGAATGGGCCTTCCTCTCCCGCGGCCTGGAACAGCGGGTGAAGGCGCTCAACGCCTTCTTATATGACGTTTATCATTCAAGAGAGATCATCCGGGCCGGGATCATTCCCGAAAACCTGATCCTGAAGAACGAGAGCTTCCTGCCCGTCATGCAGGACGTGGAGCCGGCGCAGCGGGTCTACACCCATATTGCCGGCATCGACATGGTGCGCGTCGGCCCTGAGGATTTCTACGTCCTGGAGGACAATTGCCGCACGCCCTCGGGCGTCTCCTACATGCTGGAGAACCGGGAGGTGATGATGCGCCTTTTCCCGGACCTCTTCGCCGAGAACAATGTGGAGCCGGTGTCGCACTATCCCGACGAGCTGCTGGCCACGCTCAAGTCGGTGGCGCCGCGGAACTGCGACGGGGACCCGAACGTGGTCCTCCTCACCCCCGGTTTCTACAACAGCGCCTATTACGAGCATTCCTTCCTGGCCGACGAAATGGGCATCGAGCTGGTGGAGGGGCAGGACCTGGTGGTCAATGACGACGTGGTCTACATGCGCACCACCGAGGGGCTCAAGCGCGTGGACGTGGTCTACCGGCGCATCGATGATGATTTCCTCGACCCGCGGGTCTTCCGGCCGGACTCGGTGCTGGGCGTCCCCGGCCTCTTCAACGCCTACCGCCAGGGCAATGTGACCATCACCAACGGCTGCGGCGCGGGCATTGCCGACGACAAGGCGGTCTATGTGCACGTGCCCGAGATGGTGCGCTTCTACCTGGGCGAGGAACCGATCCTGAAAAACGTCCACACCTATGACTGCTCGAAGGCGGACGATCTTTCATATGTCACAAGTCATCTGGATGAGCTGGTGGTAAAGGCGGTGCATGGCTCGGGCGGCTACGGCATGCTGGTGGGGCCGACGGCCAGTGCCAGGGAGAGGGAGGAATTCGCCCTCAAGCTGAAGGCCCGGCCGCATGACTATATCGCCCAGCCCACCCTGGCGCTGAGCACCTGCCCGACCTTCGTGAAGGACGGCGTGGCCCCGCGCCACCTGGACCTGCGGCCCTTCGTGCTGGTGGGCGAGGAGGTGCGCATCGTGCCCGGCGGGCTGACCCGCGTCGCCATGAAGGAGGGCTCGCTGGTGGTCAATTCCAGCCAGGGCGGCGGCACCAAGGACACCTGGGTGCTGGCGGACGATACGGGCCACCACGACCAGACACAGACGCAGAAACAGGGATAGGGCGCAATGATTTTCGGTTTGAACCTTCTCTTCCCGTCGTCACTCGCCGACTTGATCGGCGAGTCCATTCTGCCGGAAGACACGGATACTGGATTCGCCGATCAAGTCGGCGAATGACGGGAGGAGACGGTGAATCAGCTCATTTTCATGATGGCCCAGGAATAGGCGCAACACCATGCTGAGCCGCACCGCGAACAACATCTTCTGGCTGGCCCGCTACATGGAGCGCGCCAACAGCCTGGCGCGACTGCTGGAGGTGGCGCGGCGCATGCGCGGCATGGAGAAGACCACGCGCACCAACGAATGGGCCTCGGCCCTGACGGCCTCGGGCTGCGACGCCGGCTTCTACGAGAAATATGACAGCGTGACGGGGGCGCGCGCCGTGGACTATCTGGTGCGCGACATGGACAATCCGTCCAGCATCATGTCCTGTCTCTTCACCGCCCGGCAGAACGCGCGCGCCGTGAGGACGGCGCTCACCCGCGAGATGTGGGAGTGCATCAACGACACCTGGATGGAAGCCCGCGCCATGTCGCACGACCAGTTGAAGGGGCCGGAACTGAGCGTGGCGCTGGACTGGGTGAAGAACCGCACGCTCCTCTTCAACGGGGCCTATATCAATACCATGCTCCGCAACGACGGCTTCTTCTTCACCGAGCTCGGCACCCATCTGGAGCGGGCGGACAACACGGCGCGCATCCTCGACGTGAAATACCACATCCTGCTGCCCACCCATGAGAAGGTGGGCGGCATCGTCGATTATTACCAGTGGTCGTCGCTGCTCAGGGCCGTCTCCGCCGCCCGCGCCTACCATTTCGTCTACAAGGACCGGGTCCACCCCTGGAACGTGGCGGAGCTGATGATCCTGCGCAGCGAGATGCCGCGCTCCATGCGGAGCTGCTTCGACGTCATCACCCAGCGGCTGGACGATCTGGCGGATACCTACGGTGGCCGCGCCGGGGAGTGCCACCGCCTGGCCGGCGCCATGCACGCCCGGCTGAAATACGGCCGTATCGACGATATACTCGCCCAGGGCCTGCATGAATTCTTAACCGAGTATATCGATAATGCGGTGGTGCTTGGCAACGAGATCGCCAGGTTCTACCTGATGTAAACCGGGCCCGGTTGAGGGGCCGCTTTCTGGTGTCGCCATGACCTATTGTGTCGGCCTGCTTTTGAACGAGGGCTTGGTGCTCCTGTCCGATACGCGCAGCAATGCGGGTGTCGACAATATCTCCACGTTCAACAAGATGCATATCTTCGAGACGCCGGGCGAGCGCGCCATGGCGCTCCTGACGGCGGGGAACCTGTCGCTCACCCAGAGCGTGGTGAACGTGCTGGCCGAGGGCCTGCCGGACCCGGACACCGGCACCCTGACGACGCTCAACAATGTGCCCACCATGTTCGCGGCGGCGCATCTGGTGGGCCGCGCCGTGCGCAGGGTGCACGAGATCGACGGCCCGGCGCTGGCCGAGCAGGGGCTGGGCTTCGACATATCGCTCATCCTGGCGGGACAGATCGCCGGGCGCACCATGCGGCTCTTCATGGTCTATGCCGCCGGCAACTTCATCGAGGCCACGGCGGAGACGCCCTTCCTGCAGATCGGCGAGCACAAATACGGCAAGCCCATCCTGGACCGGGCGGTGACGGCCGAGACCTCGCTCGTGGAAGGCGCCAAGCTGGGCCTCATCTCCATGGATTCGACCCTCAGGTCCAATCTCACCGTGGGCCTGCCCATCGACGTGGCGCTGATCCCGGTGGACCAGTGCCGGGTGAGCCTGCGCCACCGCATCACGGAAGACGACGAACCCTTCCGAGCCCTGCGCAACCAATGGTCGGAAGCGCTGAGGAAGGCGCATCACGACATCCCGCTGCCCAAATGGCTGGAGGAGGCGGACAAGTCCGGCACCGTGACGGAGTGGCCGCTCAACCGCGTGTAACTCCCGTTTCTTCTCACCTCGTCATTCGCCGGCTTGACCGGCAAATCCTGCATCCGCGTGGACGCTCGGTCTGGACTCGCCGGTCAAGCCGGCGAGTGACGAGGTCAGGGGCCGGCTACTCGTGCCGCAGCGCCTCGATGGGGTTGAGGAGGGAGGCCTTGCGGGCCGGGTAATAGCCGAAGAAGACGCCGACCGCCCCCGCCACGCCGACGGCGAGGAGCACCGTGCCCGGACTTATGAACACCGGCCAGTCGCCGAAGAAGGCCATGCCCAGGATGGCGGCGATGCCGATCACGATGCCGATCAGGCCGCCGATGATGCACAGCGTCACCGACTCCACCAGGAACTGCATGAGGATGGTCTTCTGCCGCGCCCCGACGGCCATGCGCAGGCCGATCTCGCGCGTGCGCTCGGTGACGCTCACCATCATGATGTTCATGATGCCGATGCCGCCGACGATCAGCGCCACGCCGCCCGAATAGGCCAGCAGCAGGCCCATGGTGCTCTCCGTCTCGGTGCGGGCGCGCACCATCTCGGTGAGGTTCCTGACCGAGAAATCGTCCTCGTCGCCGACCGCGATCTTGCGGCGGACGCGCAGCAGGTTCTCGATATCGGCCTGCACCGTTCCCAGGTCTGCGCCGTCTGCCACCTTCACCTGGATGCCGCCCACCTGCCTGGGCACCACCATGTTGCGGCCGATGATGCGGTTCCGCGCCGCCGCGACGGGGATGAGCACCGTGTCGTCCTGGTCCTGCCCGAAGGTGGACTGCCCCTTTTCCGCCAGGACGGCGATAATGGTGAAGGGTACCTTGTTGATGCGGATGCGCTCACCGATGGGGTTGTAGCCCTGGAAGAGCTCATCCACCACGGTCTTGCCCACCATGGCGACCTTGGCGCCGGAGCGGATCTCCTGGTCGGTGAAGTTGCGGCCGTCCTTGAGGGGCCAGTCCTGCACGGTGAGGAAATCCTGGTTCACGCCGCTGATGCGCGTGACCCAGTTCACGGCGCCGGCCACCACCGTGGCGCTGCCGTTCAGCGTGCCCGCGGCACCCGCCACGTTGGGCAGCTCGCGGATGGCGTTCACATCGTCTTCCGAAAAGGGCTGGGCGGTGCCGGCACCCTGCCGCCGCGGGCCGAAGCCGGAGCCGGGGTCGACCATCAGCCGGTTGGTGCCCAGCCCGGAGATGAAATCGTCGATCCGCGACTGCACGCTCTGGCTGATGGAAACCATGACCATCACCGATGCCACGCCGATGATGACGCCGAGAAGCGTCAGGAACGAGCGCATCTTGTTGGCCTGCAGGGCGGTGAAGGCAATCTTGACGGTGTCCGCCGGTGTCATGATCTGTCCTCTATGATGCGGCCGTCCCGGAAGGTGACCTGCCGCCTGGCATGGGCCGCGATATCCGGTTCGTGGGTCACCAGGATGATGGTGATGCCCATCCGGTTGAGTTCCGTGAAGAGGGCCATCACCTCCTCCGAAGTATGGCTGTCCAGCGCCCCCGTCGGCTCGTCGGCCAGGATCACCTTGGGGCGGTTCACCAGGGCGCGGGCGATGGCGACACGCTGCTGCTGCCCGCCCGAGAGCTGGGACGGGTGATTGAGCATGCGGTCCTTGAGGCCCACCATCTCCAGGCATTCGCGGCAGCGTGCCTCCGGGTCCTCCGGCGGTTCATGGGCATAAAGGAGCGGCACGCGGACATTGGCCAGTGCGCTGGTGCGCGGCAGCAGGTTGAACTGCTGGAAAACGAAGCCGATGGTCTCGTTCCGCAGTTTCGCCAGCGCGTCGGACGACATCTCGCCGATGCTGTGCCCGTCAATCTCCACAGTGCCGCTGGTCGGCGTGTCCAGCGCTCCCATCATGTTCATGAAGGTGGACTTGCCCGAGCCCGAGGCCCCCATGATGGCGATGAACTCGCCGCGCATGATATCGAGGCTGACATCGTTCACCGCGCGCACCAGAACGGTGCCGATCTGGTATTCCTTGACGAGATTGCGCACCGAGATGAGCGGCGCGGACTGCGATCCGATCTCCGACACGTCAGCCGTCCGCCCGTTCCGTCACCCGGGAAATCACGGTATCGCCCTCTTTCAGCTGCCCGCCCACGATCTCCGTATAGCGGTTGTCGGTGATGCCGAGGCGCACCATGCGGTGCTGCGGCTCCTCGCCGGGGCTCTTCACCCAGACCTGGGTCACCGTCTCCCGGCTGCGCTGCTCCTGGAAGGCGCGGAACTGCGCCAGCTGCTCGTCATTGAGGTGCCGCGACATCACACTGTCGATGCGCTGCTCCATCTGCTTGCGCATGGCGTCTCGGTCGAAGTCGCCCCGCGGGCCGCCGGGGCCGCCGAAATTACCGGCGAAGGCCGCCTGCAGCTCCTTGCGCAGGTCCTCCTGGATGGCCTTGCGCTGCTCGTCGGTGATCTCGAAGGGAAGCTGGTTGAGAATCATGGCGCCACGGTTGCCGTTTGCGCCGGGGGCGCCGCGGGGCGGGCCGAAACCGCCTCCCAGGCCGCCGCCCTGGGGCTTGTCGGCGGCGGCGAGCCAGTCGTCCGGCGCCCGGAAGCGCAGGGCCTCGTTGCGGATGCGCAGCACGTTCTCGCGCTTGCCGGTGACGATCTCCACATTGGCGGTCATGCCGGGCAGGAGAAGCTGGTTCGGATTATCGGCGGAGATGATGACCGTATAGGTGACCACCGAGCCCTCTTCGGTGGGCGCCAGGCGCACCTGGGTCACCGCGCCCTCGAACTTGCGGTCGGGATAGGCGTCCACCGTGAAGCTGGTGGTGTCGCCCTGCTTGATATTGCCGATGTCCGCCTCGTCCACGCTGGCCTCGATCTGGATCTTCTTCAGGTCCTGGGCGATCTTGAAGAAGAGGGGCGTGGTCATCTGCGCGGCCACCGTCTGGCCCACGTCCACCGCCCGTTCGATGACGATGCCGTCGATGGGAGACTTGATCTCGGTATAACCGAGGTCGATCTCGGCGCTGCTCAGGGCCGCCTGGCGCTGCACCAGCGTGGCCTCGGCGGTGCGGAGCTGGGCCTTGGCGGTCGCCAGGTCGGCGACGGCGGAATCATAGGTGGCCTGCGCCGTATCCAGGGCGGAGGCGGAGACGTTGCCCTGCTCGTGCAGCTTCTTGTTGCGCTCCAGCGCGCGCTCGGCTTCCTTGAGCTTCGCCTCGGCCTTGGCGATGTTGGCCTTCTGCACGTCGATATTGGCCTCGGCCACCGACAGGTCGGCCTTGGCCTGGGTCACCCTCTGCTCGAAGGACTGGGGATCGATCTGCGCCACGATCTGGCCCTCTTTCACGGGGCTGTTATAGTCGGCATAGATATTGGAAATGGTGCCGGAGACTTGGGAGCCCACCTCGACGGTGACCAGCGGGCTCACCGTGCCTGAGGTGGCGATGGAGCGCACGATGTCGCCACGATCCACGGTGACGGTCTCGATCTGCGTCTCCGGCCCGCCCCTGGATGACATGAAATACCGGCCTGCCGCCCCCAAAAGAACGACACAGGCGGCGATAACGGCGATCTTGCGGCTTTGCATCAACTGAATTCCCCGGTAAGCCCTGAAAATGTACGCTCGTTCTAACGGCGCAATCCGATTCTTCCGTCGGTTGCTTTTTTGGCGCATAGCATAGGGTTTCAGGTGGTAACGGCAACGGGAAAACGCCCATGGGCAAGCCTCACGTCGAAATAGTCTATTGCCCGCGCTGCGGCTGGCTGACCCGCAGCGCCTGGATGGCGCAGGAGCTTCTGACCACCTTTGCGGACGAGCTCGGCGGCGTCACGCTGACGCCCAGTGAAACAGGCGGTGTCTTCGAGATTTCCTGCGACGGCGCCCCCGTCTGGTCACGCAAAGGTGATGGCGGGTTCCCCGATATCGCCGAGCTCAAGCGCCGGGTGCGCGACCTTGTGGCGCCGGACCGGCAACTCGGCCATGTGGAGAAGGATCACGGCGCGCGGTAGGGGCGTTCCGCACGAACATCGTCATTGCGAGCGACCATCGGGAGCGCGGCAATCCAGGAATGCTAGGAATGCCCGGATATCGGCCGTGTAATCTGGATCGCCACGGCCGCTTCGCGGCCTCGCGATGACGATGAAAGGGCTCTCCTGAGCAACAGGCCGGCCCTATTTCTGCGCCGGGTCCTCGTTGAGGCTGATGGCGTGGGATTCCAGGCGTCTCATATCGGCTTCGATGAGTTTGGCGGCGCGGGCGCGCGCCAGGGCCAGCCCGGACTGACGGCGCGCCATGTCCGCGTAATCCCGGCCCCCGACTTCCGCCAGGGCGCGGAAGGCCTTCTGCAGGATAATGCCCACTTCCACGAGGCCGGCGCCATCCCGCGCGATGGAGGTGAAGACGTCGTCGAACAGTTCGGCGGCCGGGATGGACGGCACATGGATATTGGGAAAGCGCGGGCCGCCCTCCTCGTTCTCCTTCGACTTGGTTTCGGGCTGGATGGAGAGCACGCGCACGGCGGTGCCGATGACGTCGATGGCGGTTCCGGGGTCGTTGACGGCGGGGGAAAGCGCGCGCGAGGCGATTTCCGCCAGCACCACGAGGCCGAAGCGCGGGTCCTGCTGGAAGTTCCTCCGGTCGCCCACGGTGAAGGCGGCGCACACCTTCTTTTCCAGGTTTTCGTCCTCTGGCCCCGTGACCATGACCAGCGGCTGCACGCCATTGACGAAACTGCCCGGCAGGGCGCGGATATAGAAAGTCATCTCGTCCGGGCCGGCGCGGCAGAGGGTCTGCATGTCGATATTCTGCACATAGCCGATTTTCCTGGAGAAGATGGGCCGGGCCTCTTGGGGAATATCCGTCTCCTCCAGGAGCGGACATCCTCCCATATGCGGCCAGGCGGCATAGGAGCGCATGGCGCTGGTCACCGCTTCCTCCACCCGGTCGATGGTCTCGCCCACGCGGCCGAGCCGGCTCAGATGGTCGATCCATTTGAGAAGCATCACCACCACGAAGGCGATGACGATGATGGTGACCACGAAGAGCACGAGCTGGCCGCGCTGGTCGTAGAGGCCGGCGCTCAGCGTGATGATGCCGACAAGGCTGAAGAGGAAGGAGCCGATGAAGGTGGCCAGCGCATTCTGGGTCGCGGGCTCCTGCATCAGCAGTTCCGTGGCCCGCGGCGTCACGCTGTTGCTGGCGGCGGAGAAGGCGGCCACCATGGTGGCGACGGAGAAGGTGGTGACGGCCAGCATGCTGGAAGCGATGATGCCGAGCACCCGGTCCACCGCCTGTGCGCCCACGTCCGCCGGCAGGCTTTCGGGGATGACCGGCCCGACGACCAGCGCCACGAACGGGGTGACCACGGCCAGCAGGCAGAACAGCGCCGCGCGGAAACCGAGGCGGCGCGACAGTTGAATGAGCGCCCATTGCCAGCGGGTGATCATGGCTCCTCCCTGGGTGTCACCCCCATTGTTCCGCATTTGGCGGGCGGATGCCAGCCGTCAGTTCCCCCGGGCGCTGCCGCTCAAGTCTTTGCGCCGGCTGGTCTCTCGGCTATCGTGATGACCGGAGAGGCATCAAGGGGGTGAGAATGAGCCAGGTCATCGATATTCACACGCACATGCTGGCCGCGCCCTATGTGGAACTGCTCCGGGCCCATGGCGCACCAAAATACACGTTCCGCACATTGCCCGGCGGCGCGGAGGTGATCGATGCCGACGGCGCGCCCTTCTTCCACATCACCGCGCCGATGTTCGACTTCGACCAGCGGGTGAAGGCCATGAGCGCGGCGGGCGTGGATATGGCCATCGTCTCTCTGACCTCGCCCAATGCCTATCTGGGCGATGCCGGGATCAGCCTTCAGGCGGCGCGCATCATGAACGATGCCTTTGCCCAGGCCCAGACCGCCTATCCGGACCGCATCCGCTGGTATGCCTCCCTGCCGTGGCAGCATCCGCCGCTGGCGGTGGAGGAGCTGAAGCGGGCACGAGCGGCGGGAGCGCTCGGCGTGATGGTGATCGCCAATATCGCCGGCGCGTCGCTCACCGACCCGCTGTTCGAGCCGGTGTGGCAGGCCATCGACGAACTGGCGCTGCCGGTCCTGGTGCACCCCAGCGTGCCGCCGGGCGGACAGTATATGGACCTCGCCCGGCACAATCTGTCCACCTCGGTCGGCTTTACCTTCGATACCACGCTGGCCATCGCGCGCTGCATCTATGACGGTTTCTTCGACCGCTACCGGCGCCTGAAGATCATCGCCGCCCATGGCGGCGGCGCCCTGCCGTTCCTCATCGGCCGGCTGGACCAGTGCTTCGACAATATCGCCGCCTGCGCCGCTTATGCCGAGCGCCGGCCGTCGGACTATCTCTCGCAGATTCATGTGGATGCCGTGGTCTACGACCCCAGGGCGCTGGCCATGTGCATCGATGTCATGGGCGAGGGGAATGTGATGTATGGATCGGACTATCCCCACAATATCGGCGACATGCGGGGATGCCTGGCCCGCGTGGACGCCCTGGGGGATAGCGCCCGCCATAAGGTGCGCGGAGAGTCCGCCCGGCGGCTATTCGGTCTCTAAGGCTGCGCTCTAGGATTGTATGCAGTGCAGATTGGGTGCTATCCTCCTGGAAAAGTCAGGGGAGTGACAAGATGGGCAATCTCAAGAACTCGGTGCTGAGGGGGCTTGGTATACTGGCGGTGGCCGGTATGACCCTGGCATGGGGGACGGCCGGGGCCGCCGCGCCCAGGAGGGGCGATCATCCCGATTTCACCGGCATGTGGCTGGGAGGCGACGGTATCGGCCAGTCCACGACGGCGCGCAAATCCACCAGCTGGCCGCGTCCGGCGCCGCTCACCGAAGCGGGCAAGAAGGCGTTCGAGGCATACGATCCAAAGACCGACGACCCGCCGGAGGACTGCATGCCCTGGGGTCTGCCGCGCAACGAGGTCTTCACCTTCTATCCCATGCTCCTCACCATGACCGACAACATGCTGCTCATGACGCTGGAATATGAGCCGGTGCCGCGGCGCATCTATTTCGACGGGCGGGATTATCCCGACGACATTCCGCCCCAGTGGTACGGCTATTCCATCGGCCATTGGGAGGGCGACACGCTGGTGGTGGAGACGCGCAATATCCGCGAGGAAAACATCATCACCACCGACGGCCTGCCGCAGAGCGACCAGATGAAGGTGATCGAGCGCTATCGGCTGCTGGACGACGGCAACACGCTGGAAGTCCAGACCACGGCCATCGATCCCGTCTACTACACCGAGCCCATGACCATCACCGTCTATTGGGAGCGGGCCGACGATGTGGAACAGCACGAATTCGTCTGCGCCGAGGGGCTCATTGAGAACATCACCACGCCAAGCACAGTTCAGGACAAGGAACTGGGAGATTGACCGCATGCTGAAAGTTTCGGGTTTGGCGGCCATCGCCATCGTTTCGACCGTCTTCATCGCGCCCGCCGGCCCTGCCGCCGCGCATCATTCCGGCGCTGTTTATTTCGACATGAACAGCCAGATCACCGTGGAAGGCGTGGTGGACGAATTCGTCTTCAAGGCGCCGCACGCGGTGCTGAAATTCATCGTCGTCAATGATCAGGGCGAGCAGGAGCTCTGGCGGGCCGAGACGCTGCCGGCCAACCTGCTGTTCCGGCGCGGTTGGCGCTTCAACATGTTCGAGAAGGGCGAGAAGATCAAGGTGACCGGCAATCCCGCCAAGGAGGCCGACCGCCACGCCCTGGAGGTGCAGGAGATCGTGGCCGGCGACGGCACGGTCTACAAGCCGTTCGACTGACGCATGCCATAGGCCGAGGGCTCCCGATCACCTGACCGTGATGGCAGACCCCGGCCCTGATGTCTTAGACTGATCCCTGCAAGAACGCATGACCCGGCGCCGCAAGCCGGGCGAGACCTTGGGGGATGATGATGAGCTTTGCATTCAGGACTGCAACAGCCGCCATGGCCGTGCTGGCCTTCTGCCACATGGGGCCGGCGGCGGCCCAGGACGCGGGGGACCAGCGTGCCGTCCCGGCGGAGACCACGGCGGCGGCGGTGACCGATCGCAACTGGAAGCCGCCCAGGACACCCTGGGGCCAGCCCGATCTCAGAGGCATCTGGACGTCGGACGACATGCGCAGCGTGCCCTTCGCCCGGCCCAAGGAGTTCGGCACGCGCACCAGCCTCACCGACGCGGAGTTCCAGAAACGCGCGGCCCAGGATTCCGGCGCGCTGGACCGTGCTCAGAACCAGGAGACCTTTTTGCGCAACGAGCGCGGCATCCGGACCTTCGGTTACACCTCCATGGTGGTCGATCCGCCCGACGGGCAGGTGCCGGAGATGACCAGGGCCGGCAAGGCGCGCGTTGACCCGCAGCGCGACCGGGGTACCTTCGCGCCCGGTCCCTTCGATTCCGTCAAGGACGATTTCACGCTCTATGACCGCTGCATCACGCGCGGCGTCATCGGCTCCATCCTCCCGGTGCTCTACGGCAACGGCCTGCGCATCATGCAGACGCCGGACGAGGTGGTGATCTCCTACGAGATGATCCACGACACGCGCGTCATCCCGTTGGACGGGCGGCCGCCGCTGGACCCCAACATCCGGCAGTATATGGGCTCGTCCCGCGGTCATTTCGAAGGCGATACGCTGGTCATCGAGACGACCAATTTCACCGACCAGACGAGCATCGGCGGCAACGGCAACGGACCGCGCCACAGCGCCGACATGCACATCACCGAGCGGCTGACGCGCATCGACCCCGACATGATCGATTATGTGGCGACCATCGATGATCCGGTGACCTACACCAGGCCGTTCACCATCCGCCTGACCATCAGCACGCAGCCGGGCTACGAGATTTATGAATATTCCTGCCACGAGGGCAATGGCGCCGTGAAATACGCCCTCTCCGGCGAACGCGCCTACGACAAGGCCGTGGCCGAGGCCAGGGCGGCGGGCAAGCCCATCCCGGACCGCGGCGTCGGCAGCGGCGCCATAGGCGCCACCGTCTATCGTCCCCCCTCCGAGGAGGAAACGGTCGATATCGGCAAATAGCCAATGTTCGCTTTAGGTCTGCTGAAACGGCCGGTGCCAAGGCTGCGGCCGCGCTTCGACGGGCTCAGCGCGAACGGCAGTGTATGGGCATTCAGCACATCAGGGGAGGGGCACCGTTCCACCCCTCGCCCCTTCGGGGAGAGGGCAGGGAGAGGGGGGCTATTCCGCAGTCGGGGCGCCGGCGCCGGATGAGCCGACCATCAGCTTGGTGCCGTCGGGCAGCGTGACGTCCACGCCGGTGGCGCGGTAGGAGGCGTCGCGGGCCTGGTAGCCGTGCACCACGACCTTGGTACCGGGCGGCAGGGAGTTGCGGTTCCAGCCGCGGCGGACCAGCGCGTTGGGCGCGCCGCCTTCCACCATCCATTCCTGGCTTTCACCCTCTTCGGTGACCACGGTCAGGTGCAGCCAGGTATGCGGATTGCTGAACTGCATCCGCGTCACCGTCCCGGTGAGGGTGACCGGCCGGTTGATGTCGAACTCCGCCGAAAAGGAATGATGCGCCATGGCGGGGCCGGCGGCGGCCATGAGGCCCAGGGCAGCGATGGGGATGAGCAGGGTTTTCATGACGGGTCCTCCTGATTACTTGGCCCCTTCGGGCGCGTCGCGCGGCGTCTTCCTCTCCAGGTCGCCATAGAGCAGAGGCTCGGAGAAAGGCACGCAATTGTATTCCAGCAGCTCGGCATTGGGTTCGGTGCGCTTGTAGAGCGGCATCTTTATGGTCCAGGGCCGGGAGAAGGTCTCCGGGTCCTCGATCGTCGCCTCATAGTCGATATGCGTATCGTCCACGGGGGTGAAGCGCTCGGTCACCTTCATGGCGTAGCTGTGGAAATTGCCGGAGCGGTCCAGCCAGGTGCGGTCGTCGTTGGCCGTCACCTCCACGACCAGCGTATCGCCCTCCCAATGGCCGTTGGACCAGCCCATCCAGTAGTCGATGGGCGCTTGCGTATGGTCCGTCATGTGGACCACGCGATTGGCCTTGGCGAAGGAGTAGATGAACATGATCTCGTCCTCGCCCTGGACGATCTGGAAAGGGTAGGGCATGTAGTTGGCGCGGGGGATGCCGGGCATATAGCAGCTTGCCGCCGGGTCCGCCTGGGGCCATTGCGCGCGGTTCTCGTCGCGCTTCTTCAGGGCCTCCGGCAGATAGGGGATCTCGCCGCCCACCACCACGCTCTGGCCCGGCGGAATGCTGGCGAAGGCGCCCATGTCGTGCATGAAGCCCTTGATGCCGGAAGCGCCGTGGCCTTCCAGGTTCCAGTACGCGGTGTTCACCGCCTGCCAGATGCCGTTGAGATTGGGGTGGTCCCCCTCCTGGGCGGCGGCCGGCGCGGCCACCACGGCCGCTCCCGCCAGCCCGCAAAACAGCCGGATCATGTCCCGGCGCACAGAGCGTCGCACGATGTCCCTCGTCCCCTGATCGATTGTTATACGTTGGGACCGATGATAGCAGGAGAGGCCGGGCGCCGAAACGCCGTTGGACCCGCTGAAACCCGCTCCAGCCAAGCGCTCTCGCGAAAGTTACTTGCAGAGATAGGCGTAGAGGGGGCTGTCCAGGCCCGGCAGCGCCACCAGCAGATGGTGGATATGCCGTGTATAGGCGACGGGCGTGATGACGACCTTGCTGCCGGTGACGGTGCCGGCCAGAACGTCGTCCCCGTCGATCCGGTAGGTCACGTCATATTGCGCGGGATGTTCGCCGAAGACCTTGATCCTTCCGTCCTCGATCATGACGCCCTCATGGCAGGTCTCGGGCACGTAGTTCTCCCGCACCTGCTTGGGCGTCTCGGAGGTGGCCCAGCGGCCCAGCAGGAAGGGCGGCACGTTCTCCTGGGGTGTTGCGTAATCGTGGACCTTGCTGAATTCCGCGAAATAGGCATCGAACCCCTTGGTCTCGCCCACACTGTCCAGATAGGCGGCGACATTGCTGGCCTGCAGCTTGGCGTGGCGCACATCGGCCTCGCTCTCCTTCTCCTCCAGATAGGCGAAATAGCCGGCATAGAAGAGGCAGAATATCACTGCGATGAGAACGGTTGTGCGTGACGCCCTGGCGCCGTTGAACAGGTTGGAGAAAGACATGGTCGCTTGATTCACCCGGTTAAATACTCACTGCGGCACAGCCGCTTCCCGGCTACGCCCGCAATATCCATCGATGCAAGACTGTTTCGTGTCGCTTGCAGAACGCTTCCGCGCCGACAGTGGCCCTGAAGGTCCGATCGTCCCTCATGCCATGAGGCCGAGCCGAAGCGGGACGTGGATCGTTGATGCGGAATACTGCTGTGAGATACTCGTTTTCCAACGGATTTTCAAGGTTCGCGGAAGCGACGATTTGCCTCCCACGGCAACCTGGGGTATGTCATGCGGGGGCGCATCGCGCAGACCGGCGCGACGACCCGGCATTGGCCCGTGCGGGCCGTTGCCGCAGATCGCCTCCATACCCGATCGTGTTCAAGCTCCGATGCCCGACGGACCGGTGGTGCGGGCGTCGTCACTATGGATTGACCTATGACATCTATTACCGAGGAAAAGCTGGAGTCCGAAGCGGCTCCAAGACCATCCGACGCCAGGCCGAAACCCGGCCGCCAGGTGGGCCTCCTGTCGCTCTCCGTCTTCGCCATCACCGTCGGTGTGCTCACCGGCTTCGGCGCGGCGGCCCTTCGCTCGCTCATGGCGTTCTTCCACAATCTCTTCTTCCTCGGCAAGGTCTCCTTTTATTACGACGCCAATGTCTTCGACCCCCTCAATCCCTGGGGGGCGCTCATCATCCTGGCGCCGGTCATCGGCGGGCTGGGCGTGGTGTTCCTGGTCAAGAACTTCGCGCCCGAGGCCAAGGGGCACGGGGTGCCCGAGGTCATGGACGCGGTCTATTACCGCCAGGGCAAGGTGCGGCCCATCGTGGTGGTGGTGAAGTCGCTGGCCTCCGCCCTGTCCATCGGCAGCGGCGCCTCCGTCGGGCGCGAAGGCCCCATCATCCAGATCGGCAGCGGCATCGGCTCCTCCATCGGGCAGTTGCTGGGCCTCTCCCCCTGGCAGACCATCACCCTGGTGGCGGCGGGGGCGGGGGCCGGCATCGCGGCCACCTTCAACACGCCGCTCGGCGCCGTGATGTTCGCCATCGAGCTCATTCTGCCGGAGGTGAGCCCCCGGACCTTCCTGCCCGTGGTGCTGGCCACGGGGGCGGCGACCTCCGTCGGCTGGCTGTTCTTCGGCGTCTCGCCGGCCTTCCTGGTGCCGCTTTCGGGCGTCATCGAGACCGGGCTGCCGCTCTCGGTGACCTTCCTGCCGCTCTATGTCGTCCTCGGCGGCCTGTGCGGCGTGGCCTCCATGCTGTTCATCCGCGCCGTGGACTGGATGGAGGACATCTTCCCCCGGCTGCACCCCAATGCCTATGTGCAGAACATCATCGGCATGTTCCTCCTGGGCGTCATGCTCTACGCCTTTTATGTCTTCACCGGCCATTATCATGTGGACGGCGTCGGCTACGCCACGATCCAGGGCATCTTCACCGGTGAGGTGTCGGGCATCGGCATCCTGCTGCTGCTCTTCCTCGCCAAGACGCTGGCCACTTCCATGAGCCTGGGGGCGGGCGCCTCGGGCGGCATCTTCTCGCCGTCCCTCTATCTCGGGGCAACATTGGGCGGCGCCTTCGGCAGCGTACTCTCCCTCATATGGCCGGGCCTCGGCATCAATCCGGTGGAATTCGCCGTCATCGGCATGGCCGGCGTGGTGGGCGGCGGCACGGGGGCGGCCATGACCGCCATCCTGATGATCTTCGAGATGACGCAGGATTATCACGCCATCGTGCCCACCATCATCACCGTGGCCTGCGCCATCGCGCTGCGCCGTGTGCTCATGGAAGAGAATATCTACACCATCAAGCTGGCCCGGCGCGGCCATCACATCCCCAAGTCCCGGCATTCGCATGTGTTCTTCATCCGCCATGCCAGGGAATACCAGGCGCCCATCCTGGGCACCCTGCCGCTGCATGAGTTCGAGAAGGGCGAGAACCCCTACGCGGACCAGACGCAGGGCTATGTGCTCGTCACCGAGGGGGACAATGTGGTCGGCCTCATGCCGCTGGGCGAGGACCGGCCGCGCGACGGCTCCATGGTGCGCGACTATTGTGTGGTGAGGGGGGACGACTTCCTGCGCGATGTCATCCGCCAGATGATGACCCGCAACCGCCGCTTCGCCCTGGTGGCCAAGGACGACACCAGCATGCCCACGGTGGAGAGCATCACCGGCGTCACCACCCGCGAGCGCCTGGGCAACGTCTTCCTGGAGCAGTGGAACACGTGACACAGAATTGTGGAGCGGGGCGCGGCCAGCCGGTATAGTCGTTCCTGACGACAATCAGATAGCAGGGGACAATCATGTCGACATGGAGAAGCGGTGCGGCGGCGCTGGCGCTGGCCCTCACGGCGGCGGCAACGCCCGCCATGGCGGAATGGACCAACCAGAATTCGGCGGACGCCATGGCCATCCAGAACCTTCTGGGCCGCTACATGCACGCGCTGGATACCGCCAACCCGGACGCCTATGCCATGGTCTTCGCGCCGGACGGGGAGATGGGCACCGGCAATATGGCGGAAAAGGGCCGCGATCATCTCAAGCAATATGTGGTGGACCTGCGCCAGCGCTGGGGCCTGCCCAATGACGGCCAGGAGCACTGGGGCCGCACGCGCCACATCTTCTACAACCTGCATATCGACGAGATCGACGATACCCACGCTTCGGGCGGCACCTATTGGCAGACGCTGGTGCCCAACGCCGAAACCGGCGCCTGGACCGTGCTGGCCACCGGCACGTCGAAGGAGACCTACACCAAGATCGACGGGGAATGGTATATCCAGACCCGCCAGGTGACCGGCGACCCCAAGCCCGAAGCCATGGCCGCGGCGGAGCATTGACCCCTGTCGTCACTCGCCGACTTGATCGGCGAGTCCAGCTTGAACGCAGACAGGAGGACTGGATTCGCCGGTCAAGCCGGCGAATGACGGGAAAGGGGAAATCCCAATTGATCGGGATGCTCGCCTGTACGGGCCTGATGGGCCCGGGGGCAGAATCCAAATGTCATGCGTCAACTGACCTCAGGATACCAACCGAAGCCGGGTGAGGGGGCTCCCTCTCACACTCTACAGGAAGGGCAGGGCGCGCACGCCGATGAAATGTCTGTGGCCCGCGACCAGCAGGACATAGAGGCCGACGCCGGCGATGACGGGCATCAGGCCCACGTCCCGCAGCCGGGCCTTGCCCGTGATGATGGCCGCGAAGGGCAGGAAGGAGGTGCGGGCCTCGAACGCCGTCCAGGCGGCGCCGAGGCGCTGCTCCAGCTTGGCGTCCTGCATGGCCGCGCCGGCCAGGGCGAGAACCGCCATGCCGATGGTCAGCAGCACCGTGCGTTCGTCGCCGTTGATGGCGGCGTGGCTGAAGGCCCACAGGCCGATCCCCCACATCAGCGGATGCCGCGTGATGATGAAGACGCCCTTCACCTGCGGCGGGCCCTTCAGCTCGCCGGTCATGGACTGGATGAAGGGATTGGGCACCAGGAAGCCGCCCACCACCAGGATGCAGGTGCAGATCATCACCACATTGACCGGCCAGCGCAGGATTTCGAGCTGCGGCCACAGGGCGACATAGGGCGCGGCGCGGAACGCCAGTATGACCCAGATAAAGGTGAGGATGGCGAAGACGGAATAGATGCCGCGGAACGGCTTTTCGCCCACCGCCCGGATGATCGGCGCGCGCAGCGGATGCGACAGCAGGAAATGCCCGCCCACAAAGGCGATCAGCGCCGCCGCCAGATTGAGAAAGGATCCTGTCAGCACTCCCCATTCCCCTCTCATCAGAAATGATGAGACCGCACGAGGGTACAATGGATCGCGCGGATGCGCCACACCGGTGCGACAGACAGGCCACCGCAAAGAAAAGCGGCGGCCCCCGGGGGACCGCCGCTCTTCATTGCCAGTCGTCTGGCGTCAGGTCTTAGACCTTCTTGCGCCAGCCGGTGTCGGCATAGGCCTTGCGGGCCACCTCGGCATAGGGCGCCGGGGAGACGATGGCCTTGATCTCCGTCTGCGAATGCGGCTCGACGGTCGGCTTCCTGGTGCCGCCGTTCTCCTCGCCCCAGACGAAGGTCACTTCCGTGCCCGGCTCGGCGACGGACTCGTCAACGATGGCCAGCGTCAGCATGGAGCGCTCGTTGGAGCTGTAGCCCACCCAGGTGGAGACGCCCACCAGCTTGCCGTCCTTCTCCACGCGATCGAACGGATGCATGGAATAAACGGCGGACGGGAACTCGATGAACTTGGCGCGGTCGCCCTTCTCGAGCTGGGAGCCGATGGCGCCCATGACGTCCTTGGTGTCGAGGGCCAGGGTCACCTTCTTGCGGTGCGGACCGTTGGCCATTTTCTCCAGGGCTTCGCGGCCGATGAAGTCGTGGTCGAACTTCACGAACGGGCCGTACCCCAGGTCCCACGGCGTGGTGTAGTAGTCTTCGATGTTGCTGGAGGCCAGCGAGCCGCCGATGGAGGCTTTGGCTTCGTAGCAGTCGGCCGGCAGCCACTCGCGGTACTTCTTCAGCATCTCGCCGCCGGTGTAGATGGCGGGCAGCGGAGACGGAATCCACGCGCTTTCCAGGGTGTTGGAGGAGTAGGCGCGGCCGCCGACAAGGCGCAGACCGAATTCCGGACCGGCGTCGCGGAAGGCCTTGTGGATGACTTCATAGTCTTCCATCGGGCCGTAGAGCTCGTAGCCCGGCTGGCCGGCCATGCCGTGGCGCAGGGCGCCGACCGTCTTGCCGGCGATCTTCAGCTCGCACATGTTGAAGAACTTTAGCTCCGGCACTTCGCCTTCCACCACCTTGCGCATCAGGTCCATGGCCTTGGGGCCCTGGATCTGGAAGCGGTAGCTCTTGCGGTTCATCGGGTCCGGACGGGCGGCGGAGCGCTCATCCAGCTCGTACTTCACATTCCACTTGCCGGTGTCGGCATGGAACATCACCCAGTTCAGCGCCGGGATACGGCCCACCAGGTTGAAGGTGTTCTCGGCGAGATAAAAGAGGATCACGTCGCCGATGACATAGCCTTCCGGCGTGCAGGGGACGAATTGCTTGGCCTTGTTGGGAACGAAGCCCTTGAAGCTGTTGACCGCCAGATACTGCAGCATGTCGAAGGCATCGGGGCCGGTGACCTTGAGGTCGGCCATGTGGAAGGACTGGTTGAACAGGATGCAGGTATTCTGCCAGGCCCACTGTTCATCCCGCCAGTTGGTGTATTCGGGAGGAACGCCGGGATAGACGTTTGGCCCCGTTTGCTGATTGCGCAGCAGCTCGACGGTGTTACCCGCCGCGTCCAGCACATCTTGCAGAGTTTTTTGGCTCATCACTTTTCCTTTCCAAAAAAAACAAACCGTCCAAGCCCCCACCAGGTGCGAACCTGGTGGGGCAAAACCTGTTCAAGACAACGGGGCCTGTAGTCCCTGTTACTTCGCCATGTTGATGATTTTTCTCTGGGTGTATTCCTTCAGACCATCAATGGCGTATTCCGCGCCCATGCCCGACTGCTTGGAGCCGCCGAACGGAACCGTCGGGTCCATGTCGAGGCACTTGTTCACCCAGATGGTGCCGGAGTCGACTTTCTGGGCGACTTCGAGGGCGCGCTCGGGATCGGCCGACCAGACGGAGCCGGCCAGGCCGTAGATGCTATCGTTGGCGCGGCGGATGGCGTCGTCGATATCGGTGTATTTCAGCACGGGGAGCACCGGGCCGAACTGCTCTTCCTGCACCAGCTTGGCGCTGTCGGGAATGTCGCGCACGATGGTCGGGCGGATGAAGTAGCCCTTGCGGTTCTCGTCGGCGCCGCCGGCGATGATCTTGCCGTTCTGGCGGGCGTCCTCGATGAAGCCGAGCACCTTCTCGTACTGGGCCTTGTTCTGCAGCGGACCCATGGTCGTGCCCTGCTTGGTGCCGTCGTCCACCACGGCGTCGTTGGCCAGCTTGGCCAGCTCGTCGCAGACCTCGTCATACATGGACTCGTGCACATAGAGGCGCTTCACCGCCACGCACACCTGGCCCGAGTTGAAAGTGGCACCGGCGAAGACGCCCTGGGCGGCCTTCTTGGGCTCCACGTCGTCGAGCAGGATGGCGGCGTCGTTGCCGCCCAGCTCCAGGGTGATGCGCTTGAGCGTCGAGGCCACGCTCTCCATGACCTTCTTGCCCGTCGCGGTGGAGCCGGTGAAGGCCACCTTGGCCACGTCCGGGTGCTTGGTTAGCAGGCCGCCGAGATCGTTGTTGTCGGCGATGATGTTGACCACGCCCTTGGGCAGGATCTTGGCACAGACTTCACCGAATTTCAGCGTGGTGAGCGGCGTGGTCGGCGCCGGCTTGGCGACCACCGTATTGCCGGCCAGGAGTGCGGGAGCCACCTTGATCATCAGGAGCACCATGGGGAAGTTCCACGGCGTGATGGCGGCGATGACGCCCAGCGGCGTGCGCTGCTCGATGACCTTCTTCTTCTCGTCGTCGGCCAGGACCTCGTTTTTGAGCTCCAGCGAGGCGAAATAGCGGATGGTGCCGATGGCGGCATCCATTTCGCCCACGGCGAAGGGAATGGGCTTGCCCTGCTCTTCGGTCAGCAGGCGGCCGAATTCCTCCTTCTGGGCCTCCAGCGCGTCGGCGAGCTGCACCAGGGCCTTCTGGCGTTCGCCCCAGGATTTGGCGCGCCACGCCGGGAAAGCGGCCTTGGCCGCGGCCACGGCCTGGTTGAGCTGCGCTTCGTCGGCGACCGGGCATTTGGCGAACGCCTCTTCGGTCGCAGGATTGAGCACGTCGATGGCGCCCTTGCCGTCCACGAGTTCGCCGTCGATCAGAAGTTTGTAATCAGTCATGTTCGTCCCCTCATCAAGAGTTCAGAAGCCTTGGAGATGATGTTCCGGACCTTAAGTGTATCCGGGCGATCATGGCAACGAATACCCGCAGCCCAGTGGGCGATTCTGACCCATTGGGACTGCTTTTAATCACCAAACGATGGATACAGATAGGCTATTTGATATGCTATCAGAAAAACTAATACAGGTAAGGGACTCCGGCACCGCGAGCCCTTATTTTCTGCCGCATTGCGGCATTTTCGGGCGGAGGCGGGCGAGACTCGCGCAAGCCCGCCGGGGATCTATGCTGCCCTGCAGCATAGATAGCACCAAAAGAGCCTGACAGGCAAAGGGGGCGCCGATGAAACGCAGCGAAAACCGCATTCTCACCACCCATGTGGGCAGCCTGATCCGCCCGCGCCCGCTGCTGCAGGCGGGGGAGGCGGCGGCGGCGAATCCGTCGCTTCGCCCGCAATATGAGTCGCTACTCTCGCAAGCCGTCAGCGACGTGGTGGCCCGGCAGAAGGCGGTTGGCCTCGACATCGTCTCCGATGGTGAGTTCGGCAAGGACAACTGGGCGAACTATGTCATCCAGCGCCTCACCGGCTTCGAGATCCGCGAGCATCAGTTGCAGCCGGCGCGCTGGCTGGGTTCGGACCTGGAGCGTTTTCCCCAGGTCATCGAGGCGGATTTTCCGGGGCTCCTCCAGGGCCGCCCGACCGAGGCCTGCGTGGCGCCCATCACCTATACCGGTGTCAACGAGGTGAGCCGCGACCTGCGCAACCTCAAGGCGGCGCTGGCCGAGCATCATGCGGAGGGCTTCTTCACCGTGGTGGCGCCGGCCAGCACGGCCTATGACGGCGTGAACGAATATTATGCCAGCGAGCAGGATTATGTGTTCGCCCTCGCCGAGGCGCTGCGGGAGGAATATCAGGCCGTTTACCGGGCGGGGATCACCCTGCAGGTGGATGATGCCGTGCTGGCCAACATGTATGACGCGCTGGTGCGCGAGAGCCCGGAACGTTACCGGGAATGGGCGTCACTGCGCATCGAGGCGCTCAATCACGCCCTTGCCGGCATTCCGCCCGAGTGTGTGCGCTACCATGTCTGCTTCGGGAGCTGGCATGTGCCGCATCTCTCGGACGCCGAACTGCCGGACATCATCGACCTGGTGCTGAAGGTGAGGGCGGGCGCCTATTCCATAGAGGCCGCCAATCCGCGGCATGAGCATGAATGGCGGGTCTGGGAGGAGCGCAAGCTGCCGGAGGACAGAATCCTCATCCCCGGCGTCATCACCCACCATACCATCACCGTGGAACATCCCCGCCTGGTGGCGGACCGCATCATCCGCTTCGCAAGGCTGGTCGGCCGCGGGAACGTCATCGCGGGCGCGGACTGCGGCTTCGCCCAGACGAACAAGATTCAGCGCGTGCCCGAGGATGTGATGTGGGCCAAGTTCGAAGCCCTGGCCGAAGGCGCCCGCCTCGCCAGCGCCGAGCTGTGGGGGTGAGGAGTCCTGTTCCCGTCATTCCGGACGCGACTTTCCTCCAAGCCTTGGTTTGGTCAGGAAAGTCAGTGATCCGACCCGAAGGGCAGCGAAGCAAAATCTCGCGACGCCTGCTTGAGCCTACCGGCTCCAGATTCCGGATACCGCGCTTTGCCAGCCAAAGCACAGCTTTGGGGCAAACCGGGTTCCGGAACGACGGTGCTCAGGGATGTTCCACCGGGCATGGCGCAGCGCCGACGCGCTTTAATGCAGCCTGGCGGTAGCCGGCATTGCCATGCGGCCTTCCAGGAAGGAGACCACCTTGTGCACGGACGGCCGGTCGCTGATGACTTCGAGCCACTTGACCGTGCGGGGCAAGGTACGGCGGTCCACATCGCCGGGCAGAAGACCGGCGAAGCGGGCGATCAGCGGGAAGGCGTGGATGTCGGCCAGCGAGAAGCTTTCCCCCGCCAGCCAGGCCGAGCGCGACAGCGCCTCCTCGATATCGCGGAAGCAGGGAGCCAGTGTCTCCGACAGGGTGGCCGGTGCGGGCGTGCCGGCGGCGGCATCCGCCCATCGGTTGCCGCGGAAGCGCTCGGCCAGGAGCATGCATCCCGCCGTGTCCAGAAGCGGCACCAGTTCGGCATCGATGCGTTCCAGCCACTGGTGCATGCGCCGCCGGCCTTCCGTGTCCGCCGGCTGCACCCGGCTATCGGGGATCAGCTTTTCCACATAGCGGCTGATGCGGGTGGAACCGGCGACATAGACATCCTCATTGGCCAGCAGCGGCAGGGCCCCGGCCGCCCGCAGGTCCGGCAACCGGCCGTCCACCGGCCGGGCGGCGTAGCGGATACGCTTCTCTTCCATATAGATGAGCGCGCTCAGCGAGTTGGCACCCGCCGCGGAGTGATAGAGCATGAGTTCCATGGCCGCCCCCTTTGCCATACCCTGATCCGGTTGTCCGGTCCTTCTGACGGGCGGGCTTTGCCGCCCCGGGACCGTGATCACCAAGAAGTGTGTGCCGAAACGCTGATCCTGGATAGGCAGGATGTTATGATATCAGAGACGGTACCATTATGTCGCAGACATCCAGACGAGCCGCCCTTTCCCAGTTCCTGAAAAGTTGCCGCGCCCGGCTGACGCCCGCCGATGCCGGCCTGCCGGAGCCCCAGCGCCGCCGCACCCCCGGGCTGCGGCGGGAAGACGTGGCCGCCCTCTCGGGCGTGAGCGTGACCTGGTACACCTGGCTGGAGCAGGGGCGGGAGGTCCGGGTGTCCACCGCCGTTCTGGAGCGCGTGGCATCGACGCTGCGCCTCTCCACCGACGAGCGGGAATATCTCTTCGAGCTGGCCCATGACCGGCCGCCGCCCTTGCCCGCCGGCGACGTGGACAGGGTGACGCCGCCCATGCTGCGCATGCTGGAGTCCCTCAGAATCCCCGCCTACATCCTCACCATGCGCTGGGACGTCGTGGCCTGGAACGCCATGTCGACGGCGCTCCTGCGTGATTACGGGGCCATGCCGCCCGGACGGCGCAACCTCCTCAAGATCCTGTTCGCGAGAGACCGCGAGGACTATGAAGCCATGGCGCACCGGCTGGTGGCGCGGCTGCGCGTGGACTACAGCCAGTTTCCGGGCGATCCGGGGCTCGACCGGCTGGTGGCGGAACTCAGCGAGGAGTTTCCAATCTTCCGGGAGCTGTGGAGCACGTCGGAAGTGGCGGCCCGGTCGGAGGGGATCAGCGCGACCCGGCATCCCCGCCATGGCCTCATCACCTTCGAGCACAGCTCCTACATGCCCGAGGGGCGCCCCACCCTGCGGCTCATCATGTTCGCACCCTACGATGCGGCCAGCGCGGAGACGGTGGAACAGGTGGCGCGGGAGGTCCTTGGATAGACTCCCACCGTTCGCCCTGAGCTTGTCGAAGGGCGGCCGGCGCTGAAGATATGGCCGCGCTTCGACAAGCTCAGGGCGAACGGCTGAGTGGCTTTTTGTCCAGGTCAGCGCTGGGCGCGGGGGACCATTTCCGTGCCGTCGCCGGTTGTCAGCTTGACCCAGGTTGCGGCGGGACGTCCGTCCTTCATGGGGTGGCCGGTGACCGTGACCTTGGTGCCGGCGGGCAGGGAATTGCGCATGATGCCGGCGCGCATGAGAATGCCCGGTCCCTCGGCCTCG
>Ga0164243_10002474_pt1 | contig 30470 bp, 24 predicted proteins | sample OricompcompostOP_FD_108781 | JGI IMG/M metagenome (GOLD analysis project Ga0164243, IMG submission 108781) | Organic Plus compost microbial communities from Emeryville, California, USA - Original compost - Organic plus compost (OP) | ecosystem: Engineered > Solid waste > Mixed feedstock >... | reverse complement strand
GGTCGGCGACGTCGGCGCCTGGATCGATGCCTTCGTCGAGAGCCGCTACGGACCGGGCGACTGGACGGCGGAGCTCCGGGCGGCCTGGCGCGGGCTGCTCGACTCGGTCTACGACCCACAGGGTGTGGAGATCTCCCCCGGGTTTCGCGGCGTCATGACCGCCCGGCCGTCGTACGCCCCGCTCCGTGACGGCGCGGCACGGCTGCGGGCCGATGTCGAGCGCCTCCTCTGGTACCCGGCCCCGCTCCTCGCCGGCGCCTGGCGCCGGCTGGTCGAGGCGGCCGAGCGGCACCCCGACCTCGTCGCCGGGCCGCTCGGCCACGATCTCGTCGAGGCCGGCATCGCGTACATGGCCCGGGTCGCCGACCGGTACTGCGTCGACACGGTCACGGAGTCGGCGCGCCTGGGCACGGCGAGCGGCCCGCACGTCGCCCGGTTCCTTCGCGTGTTCGACGACCTGGAACGGATGCTGGCGTGCCGGGGCGAGTACACGTTTCAACAGTGGGAGGCCGGGGCGCTGTCCTGGGCCACCAGCACGGCCGACCGCGAGGTGCTGCTCGACAACGCCCGCCGGATCGTGACGGTGTGGAGCCGTACGGCCGGCACCGATCTCGACGACTACGCGGGGCGGCACTGGGCAGGGCTCGTCGGCGGCTACTACCGCGACCGGTGGCGGCTCTGGGCGGAAGGGCTCGACCGGGCGTTGGCGGATCCCGGCGCGGAGGCGGCACTGGCGCGACAGCTCGGCGAGCGGGCCGAGGCGTTCCTGCGCGACGGTCCGCTGCCGCCCCCGGCCGACCTCAGGGGGCTGCCGGCCGAGTCACGCCGGCTCCTCACCGCCTACGGCGACGCGCTCGGCGGGTGAGCCGCAGGACCGCCGCACCACGAGCTCGGCACGGAGCAGCGTCGCGCACGGCTCGGTGCTCGGGTCGTCCAAGCGCTCGTTCATGACCCGGACGGCCGCGCGCGCGATGGCGCGGCAGGGCTGGCGCATGGTGGTCAGCTGGACGGGCAGCAGCGTCGAGTAGCGCACGTCGTCGAAGCCGGCGACGGCCACGTCGGCCGGCACCCGAACCTCCAACCGCGAGAGTGTCTGCAGGAGCAGGGCGGCGGTGAAGTCGTTGGCGCAGATGATGGCGTCGGGGCGGTGGTCGGCCAGCAGGGCGCTGACCGCCGCGTCGTCGGCGGGTTCGGCCGAGACCAGGATCGTCGATGGTGGGGTGAGGCCGTGGCGTCGCGCGGCGGCCGCGCAGCCGGCGGCGCGCAGATCCGTTGTGGACGGATGGTTGGGGCGGGCCAGGAGCAGGAGCCGCTCGCGGCCGAGCGCGAGCAGGTGCTCGCCGAGGTGCAGGCCGGCGAGGAAGTTGTCGATGCCGACCAGGTCGAGGTCGCTGCGCGCCGGGAAATCGTGCACGTCGCGGTCGAGGAGCACCACCTGCACGCCGGCCGAACGCAGCGCCGCGACGACGCGGAGGTTGTGCCGCTCGCGGTCGGGCTCGGACTCGAGCGGCGCGAAGAAGACCCCGTCGACGCCCTGCTCGAGGTAGTACCGGCAGAGCCGATCGAGCTCGGCGACCCCCTCCAGCGGCGGTGAGTCGTCTCCCCAGAGGACGGTCGAGCCCTCGGCCTGGCAGCGCCGGGTGATCTCGGTGCAGATGGGGTCGAGCACCTCGGTGGCCCCCAGGCCCTGGGCCAGCAGCCCGAACGTGCGGCCGCGCTGGCCGGTGGCCGCGTCACGTGCGAAGGTGCCCGAGCCGGCCCGCCGCTGCACCAGGCCGGCCGCCTCCAGCTCGCGCAGCGCGCGACCGGCGGTGGGGCGGGAGACGCCGAAACGGCGGGCCAGTTGGTGCTCACTCGGCATCCGGTCACCCGGCCGGACCGTGCCTGACGCGATCAGCTCGCGCAGCGCGGCAACGATCTCCGGATACCTGACGGCTCGCTCTGTCACAGCAGTTGTTATATCAGCTTTTATCGTTCGGCGCCGCACGCACCCTGGCTTCGGCACCGACAGCGGCGTTAGATTTCGCTGCACGACCCACCCAACCGGGAGGCAAGCTGTAATGACAGGTTTGGCCGATCGGCTCCCCGACCTGATAGCCCGGTTCGCCGGGTTGAAGGTCGCGGTTGCGGGTGACTTCTGCGTCGACGCCTACTGGTGGCTCGACGCCGAGCACGCGGACACGTCGGTCGAGACCGGGCTGCGTGTCCTGCGGGTCGCCGCGGCGCGTTACGGCCTCGGCGGCGCCGGCAACGTGGTGGCCAACCTGCGCGGTCTCGGGGTGGGTGCGGTGCGCGCCATCGGCGTACACGGCGCCGACCCGTTCGGCGCGGTGCTCCGGGGCATGCTCGCCGACTGCGGCGCCGACCTGGCCGGGCTCCGTGACCTCGGCCCGGACTGGGTCACCCACGTCTACGCCAAGCCGCACGTGGCCGGCGAGGAACAGTCCAGGTTGGACTTCGGCAGCCGCGGCACGCTGCCGGAGCCGGCCGCCGACGTGCTCGTGGACGATCTGCGCGCGGCCGCCCGGTGGGCCGACGTCGTCGTGGTCAACCAGCAGACCGGCGGATGCTTTGCCGACAAGGATCTCGTCAGCCGGATCAACGCGGTGATCGCCGACTCCCCCGGCTGCCTCTTCGTCGTCGACGCCCGGCAGGCGGCCGACCAGTACCAGGGCGCGATCCTGAAGGTCAACGCCCGGGAGGCCGCCGCGATGCTGGCCCGCCCAGACGACCCGCCCCGCTTCGACGACGATGCCGGCGAGTGCGCGCGGGCCATCGCCCGCCGCACGGGCCGCCCGGTCGTCGTCACCCGGGGCGAGCGCGGCCTCGTCGCGGCTGACGGCGACGCGCTGCACCACGCGCCGGGTGTCGAAATTGCCCGGCAGACCGACCCGGTCGGGGCGGGCGACACGGTCACCGCCACGCTCACCGCGCTGCTGGGCGCCGGCGCCGACCTGGCACTCGCGGCGGAGGCGGCGAACCTCGCCGCCGCCTCCACGGTCACGAAGGTCGGCACCACCGGTACTGTCACCGCCACCGACCTGGTCCGGCTCTCCGCCGACCCCGACTACCGGTACGGCGCCGACCTCGCGGAGAACCCGGCCCGGGCCCGCTACGTCGACGGCACCGAGATCGAGGTGATCGTCCCGCTTCCAGCGGACCCGCGACCGCGTCATGTCATCTTCGACCACGACGGCACCCTCTCCACCCTGCGTCAGGGATGGGAGGAGGTCATGGCGCCGATGATGGCTCGCGCCATCCTCGGGTCGCACTACGACACCGCCGACGCCGCCGTCCACCGGCGGGTTCGCGCCACGGTCGACGACTTCATCGAGCGTTCGACCGGCGTGCAGACCCTGGTGCAGATGGCCGGCCTCGTCGACCTCGTCCGCCGCTTCGGGTTCGTGGCGCCCGAGGAGGTCCTCGACGCGCACGGCTACAAGGCCATCTACAACGAGCAGTTGCTGCTCGGCGTACGCCGCCGCATGGCGAAGCTGGCGGCAGGGCGGCTCGCGCCGGAAGACTTCCACGTCAAGAACGCGCTGCCGCTGCTGCGCCGCCTCAGCGACGCCGGCGTCACGCTCTACCTGACCAGCGGCACCGACGTGGACGACGTCGTGGCGGAGGCGACCGCGCTCGGGTTCGCCGAGTACTTCGAGGGCCGTATATACGGCGCGGTCGGCGACGTCATGGTGGAGGCGAAGAAGCTGGTGCTCGACCGCGTCGTCCGCGAGCACGGGCTGGCGGGCCACGGGTTCGCCACGTTCGGCGACGGGCCGGTGGAGATGCGCGAGACCCGCAAGCGGGGCGGCATCGCGGTCGGCGTGTGCAGCGACGAGGTCCGCCGGTACGGGCACAACCCGGCCAAGCGCCCGCGCCTCATCCGCGGCGGAGCCAGCATCCTCATCCCCGACTACAGCGACCTCGACGCCGTCCTCACCGTTCTGGGGCTCCGATGACCGTGATCGAACCACCGCTGATCAGCACCGTCCGCCAGATCCTGCGGGTACGGGAACGCCTGCACCGCCGGGGAAAGCGGCTCGTCTTCACCAACGGCTGCTTCGACATCCTCCACAGTGGGCACGTCCGCTACCTCACGTTCGCCCGCGCGCAGGGCGACGCTCTCGTCGTCGCCGTCAACAGCGACGCCTCGGTGCGGGCCAACAAGGGCGAACGGCGGCCGATCAACCCCGCCGACGAGCGGGCCGCGGTGCTACTGGGACTGCGCGCCGTCGACCACGTGATGGTGTTCGAGGAGGAGGAACCGATCGCGGTGCTGGCGCAGATCCGCCCCGACGTCCTGGTGAAGGGCGCCGACTGGGCCCACTACGTCAGCGGCCGGAAGGTCGTCGAGTCGTACGGCGGCGAGGTCGTCCTCGCCGACATCGTTCCCGGCCGGTCGACGTCGGGCACGATCGAGCGGGTGCTGCGCGCGTACGGTGCCACCGCCACCGCGGGGGCCAACGGCGGCCGGACGGAGCGCCGGTCATGATCGTCATCACCGGCGCCGCCGGCTTCATCGGCCGCAACGTCGCCGCCGCGCTCAACGCCCGTGGGCGGACCGACCTCCTCCTCGCCGACCGCCTCGGCACCGACCAGAAGTGGCGCAACCTGCGCGGTCTCGAGTTCGAAGACCTGCTCACCCCCGAGGAGCTGCTCGATCGACTGGAGTCCACGTCGGACGGCTCGGTCGAGGCCGTGCTGCACCTCGGCGCATGCAGCGCCACCACCGAGACGGACGCCGACTTCCTGCTCGCCAACAACTACCGCTACACGCGCCGGCTGGCGGAGTGGGCCGTACGCGCCTCGGTGCGGTTCGTCTACGCCTCCAGCGCCGCGACGTACGGCGACGGAGCACTGGGCTACCACGACGACGACAAGGTGACACCAGCCCTGCGACCGCTGAACATGTACGGCTACTCCAAGCACATGTTCGACCTGTGGGCGCTCCGGTCCGGCCTGCTCACCCAGATCGTGGGGCTGAAGTACTTCAACGTGTACGGTCCGTACGAGGACCACAAGGGCGACATGCGCTCGGTGGTCCACAAGGCGTACGGGCAGATCCTCGACGCCGGCCACCTGAGCCTGTTCCGGTCGCACCGGCCCGACTTCGCCGACGGGGAGCAGCGGCGCGACTTCATCCACGTCGACGACGCGGTGGCGGTGACGCTGCACTTCCTCGACCACCGCGACGTGAGCGGCCTGTTCAACTGCGGCACCGGCGTCGCCCGCACCTGGCTCGACCTCGGCCGAGCGGTCTTCGCCGCCATGGATCGTGAGCCGGACATCCGCTTCGTCGACATGCCCGAAGCGCTACGGTCCACCTACCAGTACCTGACCCAGGCCGACCCGGCCAAGCTCCGGGCGGCCGGCTACACCGCCGACTTCCTCACCCTGGAGGAGGGCGTCATGCGGTACGTCCGCGGCCATCTCCGCACGCTCTACGCGGAGGCGGCCGGCTCGCGGGAGGCGGGCCGGTGAACGAGCGTGTGGGCGACGTGCTCCTCGATCACCTGGACGAGCACCTCACCGCGGTGGCCGCCGTGCGCGACCTCGTACCCGAGGTGGTCTCCTTGGGAGAGGAGATCTGCCGGCGTTTGGAGCGCGGCGGCACCGTGTACACCTTCGGCAACGGCGGCTCCGCCGCGGACGCACAGCACTTCGCCGCCGAACTCGTCGGCCGCTACCTGCGCGACCGGCGACCGCTGCCGGCAGTCGCCCTCTCCACCGACCCGTCGGTCACCACCTGCATCGGCAACGACTACGCGTACGACAGCGTCTTCAGCCGGCAGGTCACCGCGCTGGTACGGCCGGCCGACGTCGTGATCGGGTTCAGCACCAGCGGCACGTCACCCTCCGTTGTGGAAGGTCTGGGAGCCGCGCGCCGCAACGGTGCCCTCACCGTCCTTCTCACTGGCGAAAAGGCAGCCGGGTCGCCGGCCGCCGACCGGGTACTGCCGGTCGCGTCGCGGGCCACCGCCCGGATCCAGGAGGGGCACGTCCTGCTGCTGCACATGCTGAGCGAGCTCATCGACCGGTGGGCGGTCGACGCCTGACGTCGCCGTGACACGGAGCGGAGGATCCCTGTGGACGAATGGTGGCGGCGCGCGGTCGTGTACCAGGTGTACCCGCGCAGCTTCGCCGACGCCACCGGCGACGGCATCGGTGATCTCGCGGGCCTCCGTGCCCGGCTGGGCTACCTGCGCGAACTCGGCGTCGACGCCGTCTGGCTGAGCCCCTGGTACGTGTCGCCCTTCGCCGACGGCGGCTATGACGTGGCCGACTACCGCGACATCGACCCGCGTGTCGGCACGCTCGCCGAGGCGGAGGAGTTCTTCGCCGAGGCACACGCGCTCGGGATCAGGGTGCTGCTCGACATCGTGCCCAACCACTGCTCGGAGCAGCATCCCTGGTTTCAGGCGGCGTTGCGGGCCGGGCCCGGTGCACCGGAGCGGGCCCACTTTCACTTCCGGCCGGGACGGGGCGAGCACGGCGAGCTGCCGCCCAACGATTGGCGCTCGCACTTCGGCGGCCCGGCCTGGACCCGCGTCGTCGAGCCCGACGGGTGCCCCGGAGAATGGTACCTTCACCTGTTCGCGCCGGAGCAGCCCGACTGGAACTGGGCCCACGAGGCGGTGCGGGCCGAGTTCGACAGCATCCTGCGGTTCTGGTTCGACCGCGGCGTCGACGGGTTCCGCGTCGACGTCGCCGACTCCCTCGACAAGCCGGCCGCCCTCCCCGACCAGCTCGGCGCCCCGCTCGGGCAGGAGCCGTTCCGGGACAACGAAGGCAACCACGACATCTACCGCCGATGGCGGCGCATCGCCGACTCGTACCCGGATCCGCGGGTGTTCGTGGGTGAGCTGTGGCTGACCGGCGTGCCCGAGCGTCTGGCCCGCTACCTGCGCCCCGACGAGTTGCACACGGCGTTCGACTTCGACCTGCTCGCCGCGGCCTGGGACGCGGCCGAGTTCCGCACCGTCATCGACCGCTCGCTGCGAGCGCACGCCGCCGTCGGCGCACCACCGACCTGGGTGCTGTCCAATCACGACGTTCACCGCCCGGTCACCAGGTACGGTCGCGCCGACACCCGCTTCGACCGGCTCCTGCTCGGCACCCCGACCGACCTCGCGCTGGGCACGGCACGCGCGCGAGCCGCGCTCCTCGTGACCGCGTTCCTTCCCGGCGTGCTCTACCTTTACCAGGGCGAGGAGCTAGGGTTGCCGGAGGTCGAAGACATCCCTGACGAGCTGGTCGAAGACCCCATGTTCCACCGCACGGGTGGCGTCAACCGCGGCCGCGACGGCTGCCGCGTGCCTCTGCCGTGGTCCGGTGACGAGCCACCGTTCGGCTTCAGTCCGCCCGACGCTCACGCCTCGCCCTGGCTGCCTCAGCCCGCCGCGTGGAAGGCTTTGACGGTGCGAGTCCAGTCCGCCGACGCTGACTCACCACTGTCGCTGTACCGCCGTGCGCTCCGCCTCCGCCGCGACCTGCTTGTCGCCGCCGGCCCGGAGCTCGAGTGGCTGCCCGCCCCACCCGGCGTGCTGGCCGCTCGCCGCTCACGCCCCGGCCCACCCGGCCCTTCCGCGACGACCGGCGTCGCGGGCTCGGCCGGCGCGGCCGGTCTGGAGGCCGTCGTGCTGGTCGTCAACATGTCGGCCCGGCCGGTGCCCATGCCGGACGGCCGGGTCCTGCTCGCCTCCGCCGGGTTCCCGGTTGCCGGCTTCCTCCCACCGGACACCGCCGTCTGGCTCTCCACCTAGCTCCAAGCCCACCCGAAGCCGCCGCGCCGCCCCGCAGCCGACAGCCCGAAGCGGCGCGGCCCGACTCTAGGACGGCGGCCGCAGTGACAGGAGGGCCATCTCGGCGTACCGGAGTGTGAGGCTGACCCGTGTGCCGGCGACAGTCAGGTCCAGGTGGGTCTCGCCGGCGGTGTCGGGGCGGAAGCCCTCCTCCAGGTCGGCGGCGAGGACGCGGACCAGGCCGTCCGCCCGTTGCCACGCCGTGACCGTGACCGGGCGGTCGGCGCGCACGTGGTCGGCTACCGGTGCGGCGCTGCCGCGCAACTGTGACAGGAGGACTCGCGCGGTGAGCACGAACGCGTACGGGCTGCCCATCGCCTCGACGAGCGGCACCTGGTAGTCCCGCACGATGCCGTCGACGACGCTGCGCCGGAAGTCGGGCGGGTCCCAGAGCACGAGACGGCCGTCGACGACGAGGCAGGGCGAGCCGTGGACCGCGTACACGATCCTCCCGCGGCCACTGTAGACATTGCGAGTGTACGGATGGTGGATGGCGAACTCGTCTGGCACGTCGGCCCGCTCACCAGGCGTCGCGTCGACGAGCGTCGCGTGGGACCGCACGTCACCCACGTGCGTGTCCGATGTAGAAAGGCCGCAGCGAGGGTCGAGACCGCCGGCAGGGCTGCCGACGAGGGCGATCGGCGCGGGCGTGGCGACCAGGTCGGGACCGTGCATCGGAGTCTGGATCACGAAGAGGTCGCTTTCCACATCCGACAGCCACTCGGTGCGGGTCACCGACGTGATCGGCACCGCCCATTTCAGCAACGCTCCGGCCTGCTCGTCCAGCCACTCCTTGATGGTGCGCTCGGGTGCGTGTTCGGTCTGCCACCGTAGCGCCTGGCGGTGGTACACGAGGGTCGGTCCGAAGACCCGCGTGGTCTGCCGTGCGTCCTCCGCGGCCGCGGTGATGGTCTCGGCGAGGAAGGCGACGTCGTCAGCCGGGAGCAGGCGCCGCCCCTGGTTGGCCCAGGAGACGTAGGCGCCGTCCCGCGCGGCGAGGCCGCCGGGCGTCTTCACGAAAGCGTGCTGATATGCCCAGATGCCCCAGGCGAGACGCTGGCGGGCGGTGTGGATGACGTTCCACGACTCCCACGCGTCAAACGTCTCCACCAGCGGGTAGTGGCGGGTGCGCGTGCCGGCGAGCATCGCCGCGTGCAGCAGCACGTTGCCGAGCTGGTATGTCCAGCCGGCGGACGGCCTGTTCCAGAACGTCTCGGCACGCTGGCCCACCTCGTTCCACGCCCCGGCCCAGGTCTGGTCGATCCATGCGTCGAGGTGTCCCTCGCGGGCGATGGATTCGAGGTCGACGCAGTTCACCCGCCAGCCGCCGACCGCGCTGGCGGCATTGGAGTAGCCGATGACGAGCGCATCGGGGTTGGAAAGCTTGGTCTGGCGCACCAGATCCGCGGTTGCCGCGCTCCACCGCGCGACGCGCTCCGGGTCGGGGTGGGCGGTCTCGCCGAAGATGCCGACGCGCTCGTAAACGCCGGCACCCATCATGCTGTCGCGCAGCACGATCGCGTCGAGGCCGACCGCGCGGGAGAGGCTGCCCCACTGGCGCCCGAAGTATTCCGTGACCGCGGTGCCCGCGGTTACCCCCTCAGGATAGGCGCCGTACGCGGTGGGGTCGGCCGAGAGAGCCGCGGTCACGTCGAAGAGCCTGATCGGCCACGGGCCGTCCACGAAGACGGCCGGGTGTCGCCGCGCCCAACCGGAGTCGCTGGAGGCGTAGACGGACTCCCATCCGATCACGAACGTGCCGACCTTCAGTTCCGGCACGCCGTGTGCCGCCGCGGACTCCCGCAAGTGCCGCACCAGCGCGGCCAGCTCCCGGTATGTCCAGGGCGGATAGTCGGCCCGCTCGCGCTCGCCGGAGCGGGCGAACCGTTCGCGCCAGGCGGCCACCCGCTCCGCCACGGTGCCGGTGAGGGGTGCGCGGTCGGTGACCATCGGTTCGAGGGTGAGCTGGCGCGGCAACGGTATCCGCGCGTCGAGAATCCCCCGCCAGTCGAGCACGTGGTCGGCGAGCCAGCCCAGGTTGACGATGAGCCCCCGCCAGCCGTCCACGCCGGCGAAGAGCGGCGCCATCCGGTCCCAGAACTCGTCGGCCGCCCGTCGTGGTCCGCTGTGGTCGAACCAGAAGAGGTCGACCTCGACGAAACGGTCCACTGTGGTCGGCTACTTTCCGGCGCCGGTGAGCGTGACGCCACGGATGATCTGGCGCTGGGCGACGACGAAGACCACGAGCACCGGCACGATCGCGATGCTGGCGGCCGCCATCAGCAGCGGGAGGTTGGTGCTGTACTCCCCCTTGAACTGCGCGATCAGCACCGGCACCGTGTAGTTTTCCGGACTGCGGAGGAAGACCAGCGGCGCGAGGAAGTTGTTCCACGAGCTGACGAACGTGAACGTGCCGAGCGCGGCCAGCGGGGCCCGCAGCAGCGGGATGATGATCGACCAGAAGATGCGCCAGCGGCTCGCGCCGTCGATGAGGGCCGCGTCTTCCAGCTCGGTGGGGATGCCGCGGACGAACTGGCGAAGCATGAAGACGCCGAACGCGCTGAACAGCCCCTCCGGCAGGATGATCGCCCAGTGTGTGTCGTACAGGCCGATGTTCGCCATGAGCAGGAAGACCGGGATGATGGTCAGCTGACCGGGCACCATCATGGTGGCCAGGAAAAGCAGGAAGAGCAGGTTCTTGCCACGGAACCGCAGCCGGGCGAACGCGTACGCGGCCATCGCGCACGTCACCAGCTGAAAAGCCACGATCATCACCGCGATGAAGACGCTGTTGCCGTACGCGCGCAGGAACGGGGCGGCCCGCCACACGTCGGCGTAGTTGTCCCACCGGGCGGGGTCGGGCAGCCACCTCGGTGGAAACACGAAGACCTGCGGCTGGTCCTTGAGCGAGCTGAGGATCATCCACACGAACGGGACGACCGTCAGCAGGGCACCCGCGATCAGGATGACGTGCAGCGAGACCGAACGGGTGACCTCGGCGGGTGAGGTCCGGCGACGGGACATTGCTACTCCTCGTAGTGGACCCACCGCCGCTGCAGCACCATCTGGCCCGCGGTCAGGATGAGCAACAGGACGAACAGCACCACCGCGTACGCGGCGCTGGAGCCGAAGTCGAAGCGGGCGAAGGCGAGGTCGTAAATCTGGAACACGATGGTCCTGGTGGAGTCGCCGAGGTAGCTGTGCTGCGGCGTCATCATGTAGACCGTATCGAAGATCTGGAAGGCGCCGATCAGCGACATGATCGTGAGGAAGAAGAGCGTGGGCGTCAGCAGCGGGAGCGTGACGTGCCAGAACTTGCGCAACGTGCCGGCGCCGTCGACCTCCGCCGCCTCCAGGTAGGCGGTCGGGATGCCCTGCAGGCCGGCGAGGAAGACCACCATGAAGAAGCCGACGCCCTGCCAGATCGTCACCATGGCGATCGCGGGCACGAGGTAGCTCGGCTCGGCCAGCCAGTCCGGCGCGTTGATGCCGAACCAGTCGCGCAGGATGCTGTTCAGCGGGCCGAAGCTGCCGTTGAGCAGCCAGATCCAGATCACCGAGACCGCGACTTGGCTGGTCACGACCGGCATGAAGTAGACGATCCGATACAGCGTGCGGAGCTTGCGCTGGTGCAGGGCGACCGCCACGGCGAGCCCGGTGATCAGCTGGCCGGGGACGATCATCACGGCGAGCCACAGCGTGTTCCGCATCGACTGCCAGAACGCGTGGTCGCCGGCGAGCTCGCGGAAGTTGTCGAGCCCGACGAACGTGATGTCACCGATGCCGTTCCACTCGGTGAGGCTGAGGTAGAGCGCGAAGAGCATGGGCCCGAGGACGAAGACGAGGAGCCCGACCATCTGCGGGCCGAGGAAGACGACGGCCCAGCCGCCCTCCCGGGTCTGCTTGCGCTCCCGGCGCCGCGGCCGCTCCGGTGGGCCGGCCTGGCTGGTGTCGGACGGGGTTAGCGTGGCGACCATCGGCGCCTCCTTGCCTGTCGGTCCGCCGGGCCCGGGGACCGAATGCGATCATGCATCGACGTGTGCGTGCATGATCGCATTCGGCCAGGCCGGCCGAGGTCGTCTCCGCGGATCAGATTGAGCCCCGCTTGACGGCGTCGTTCACCTTCTGACCCATTTCGGCCATGATGCCGGGCAGGTCGCCACCCTCCGTGAAGTACTTGTCCAGCGGCTTGAAGATCAGGCCGGACAGGCCCGGCACCCGGGCCTCCTCGGTGGTGGAGGCGTACCCGGTGTCGCGGAGGTCGATGAACGTCTGGGCGTGAGCCGGATAGTTGGCACCCAGCACCACCTGGTCGGCACCGTTGATGCTGGGGATGGCGGCGCCGCCCTCGCCGGCGAGTATGAACGACTGGCCCTCCCGCGACACGTACTCGGTGAGGATTCGGAACGCGGCCTCAGGGTTCTTCGCGCTCTTGTTGAGGACCATCCACGACGCCAGCACGATGGTCGGCGCGGGCTTGCCGTCCGCCGACGGGAGGCCGACGATGTCGGCCTTGAGCGTCTTCGCCTGGCGGTAGATCGGCACCACCCACCGGCCGGTCACCGTGAACGCGAGCTGATCGCCGGCGAACATCGCGTCGGCGCCCTGGCCCTGCGGCAGTGCCGAGGCATACCATGCCTTCTCGGCGGCGAGCTGATCGCGGAGCCACTTGATGGCGCCGACCGTCTTCGGGTCCTCGTGCGCCACGAACCTGCCGCCGTCGAAGATCTTCCCGCCCGCCGCGGTGATCCAGGGGTACAGCTCACCGTTCCAGTTGCTGAACACGAACGCCCGCTTCTTGCTGGCATGCACCTTGTCGACGAGCGTCTGGAAGTACTCCAGCGACCAGGTGCCGGCGGCGTAGCGGTCGGCCGGCGACTCGGTCACCCCGACCGACTCGAGCACGCCCTGGTTGAACCACATCAGCATCGGGTTGCAGGCGGCCGGTACCCCGAAAACCCTGCCTTCGGCGTCGGTGCCCGGGGCGAAGAGGCTGCGGTTGAAGCTGTCCATCTTCGACTTGCTCAGCGGGCCGTCCAGCAGCGGACCCAGCTCGGTCAGCTGCTTGCTCGCGATGAGCTGGCCCAACAGGGTGTCGCCGGCGAGGAAGACATCCGGCGCGTTGCCGGCGGTGACCTCCGCGGTGATCTTCTTGGCGTACCCGTCCGTCGGTAGGCCGATGAAGCGGGCCCGCACGGCCTTCTGGTCGGTGTTGAACTTGTCGTTGAACTCCTGGTGACGCTTGAGCAGGGCGGTGTCGCCCCAGAGGCTCCAGGTCGCCTCGACCGTCTCCGCGTTTCCCAGAGGGTTGTTGTCGTTGGAGCATGCGGCCAGCAGGGCGGCTGTCGCGCCCGAAAGGCCGGCGGCGGCGGTACCACGAAGAAAAGAGCGCCTCGACAGGGCTGTCATATGATGCCTCCGTAACAGGAGTTCGTTGTCCACTGATGGGAAGCGGCCGCCTTCGGCTCGTAAGGCTCTTCGCCGACACCCACTGGTCTTACCGGTTCGACAGGGTGACCGCATTATTGGCGCGCCGAACCGCGCACGTCAACCCCGTGAGTCGCGGACATGACGGCCAGGTTACTGCGGCTCCACGCACGGCTCGAGCGGATACCCATCGACAAGGACGTTTTCGCGGCGGTGAGGGGCGAACTACCGGCAATCGGCGGTCACTTGTATGTTCGAGGCATGACTGGTCCGACCAAAGCCGCCGCTCCCCGCGCGACCCGCCAGCAGCTCGTCGAGCAGCTCAACCGCGAGCTGCTCGACCAGAGCACGATGGCGCCGGGTTCCAAGCTTCCTTCTGAGCGACAGCTCGCCGAGCGGTTCGGCATCTCCCGGCCGGTCGGCCGCGAGGTGCTCCGCCAGATGCAGGAGCGCGGGCTGGTCGACATCGAGCCGGGCCGCGGCGCCTTCGTGCGCGCGGTGGGTGCGCTCGACGCCGCTCGCGTCGCCGACGGGCTCTACCGCCGCGGCCAGGCGACCGCCCGCCACCTCGTCGACGCGCGCAGCGTACTGGAGAGCCGCGCCGCGGCGCTCGCCGCGGAGGAGGCCCTGGACCGCGACATCGCCGCCATGGAGCGCGCGCTGGCCTGGTTCGACAACGCCAGCGGCGTGCTCGAGCGAGCGCAGGCCGACCTCGCCTTCCACGGCCTGGTGGCGCGGGCGTCGCACAACCCGATCATCGAGCTGATGTTCGGCTCGATCACCCGTTTCGTCTTCGAGCTGATGCTGCGCAGCCTCGACGACCCCGCCGTGTCCCGCAAGGGGGTGCCGCACCACCGCCAGATCCTCTCCGCCGTCAAGAAGCGGGACGCCGCGACGGCCGAGCGGATCATGGTGGAGCACATCATGCTCGCCAAGAAGACGTACGGTGGCGACCTCGACGAGCCGCTCGACACCCTCGCCCGCCGGCGGATGGGCGACCTGTTCGACAGCGGCGCGCTCGACGACCTCATCGCCACCGCCCTGCATCGCTTCGACGAGCCCGAAGGCGCCCCGTTGCTGGCGTAGCGGCTTGGCGCCGCCGCTGGCTGATCTCGACTTTCGGGTGATCATCACTTAGGCTCTCGGTCGAACCGGTATGACCAGCACTCACCCGTGGAGCGCACATGAGCCTTCGCTACGCCGAGATCGCGCGCGGCATCGTCGACCGCATCGAGCAGACCCAGGAGGCGAACATCCGGGCGGCGGCCGATCTTTTCGCCGACCGGATCGCGGCAGGCGGCCTGGTGCACCTCTTCGGCGCCGGGCACTCCCGCATGGGCGTCGAGGAGATCGTGCCGCGGATCGGGACGATCGCCGGCTTCCACCCGATCGTGGAGCTCTCGCTGAGCTACTACACCAACGTGGTGGGCACCATGGGGTTGGCGCAGTCGCTGTTCCTGGAACGGATGGACGGCTTCGGCGAGTGCCTGCTCAACAACTATGTCTTCGACGCCGAGCGGGACGCGGCGCTCGTCATCTCCTCCACCGGCATCAACAACGTGCCGGTCGAGGTCGCTCTCGGGCTTCAGGCGCGCGGGCTCAAGGTCGTCGGGATCACCAGCGTCAGCCACTCGATGTCGGTGTCGTCGCGGCACCCGTCCGGGCAGCGCCTCTGCCAGGTCGCCGACATCGTCATCGACAACTGCACGCCGATCGGCGACGCCTCGATCCTCGTCGACGGCGCGGACCACCCGGTCTCCGCGACCTCGACGCTGGCCACCGTCACGATCGTGCACAACATCAACTACCTGCTCGCCGAAGGGCTCGTCGCCCGCGGGGTCAAGCCCCTCGTTCTCGGTACGCCGCACGGCACCGACCAGGAGGCCGCGGTGGCCGGCCTCAACGCCTACTACGCGGAGTACCGCCGGCGCACCGCGCGCACCGGCGGCTGATCCCGGAAACGACGGTGAAGATCACCAGGCTCGAGACGTTCCTCGTCCCGCCGCGCCTGCTCTTCCTCCGCGTCGAGACCGACGACGGCGTGGTCGGCTGGGGCGAGCCGATCGTGGAGGGACGGGCACACACGGTGCGCGCCGCGGTCGAGGAGCTCGCGGACTACCTGGTCGGTCAGGATCCGCTCCGGGTCGAGGACCACTGGCAGGTGCTGACCCGCGGCGGCTTCTATCGGGGCGGCGCGATCCTCGCCAGCGCCGTCGCCGGCATCGACCAGGCGTTGTGGGACATCGCCGGCAAGGTACGCGGGGCGCCGGTGCACGAGGTCCTCGGCGGCCCGCTGCGTGACCGGGTGCGGGTCTACGCGGGTGTGCGCGGCGACCGGCCCCAGGCGATGGCCGAGATGGCCCGGCTGGCGGTGGCGAACGGGTACACCGCGGTCAAGCTCGGGTCGGTCCAGCTGCCGCCGCTCGGTCCGCCCTCCGATGTGTACGGCGTGGTGGCCGGGTTCGCGGCGGTGCGCGAGGCGGTCGGCGACGGCTGTGACATCGCGATCGACCTGCACGGCCGCCCCACCGTCCCGCTGGCCCGCCTCCTCGTCCGGGAGCTGGAGCCGTTCCGGCCGCTGTTCGTGGAGGAGCCGCTGCGGCCCGAGCTGAGTGACCAGATCGGCCGGATCGTCGAGGTGTCACCCGTCCCGATCTCGACGGGTGAGCGCCTCTACCACCGCACCGAGTTCCGGCCCGTTCTCGAGGCCGGCGTGGCCGTGGTCCAGCCGGACGTCTCGCACGCCGGCGGGATCACCGAGACCCGGCGGATCGCCGCGGTGGCCGAGATGTACGACGCGCTGGTCGCCCCGCACAGCCCGCTCGGCCCGATCGCGCTCGCCGCCTGCCTCCAGGTGGCGCTCAGCGTGCCGAACTTCCTCATCCAGGAGCAGACCCTGGGCGTCCACGACCTGTCCTGGATGGACTGGCTGGTCGATCGCGAGGTGTTCCGGTTCGCCGACGGCTACCTGGAACGGTTGACCGGGCCCGGACTGGGGATCGACGTCGACGAGGCAGTGGTACGGGAGCTGGACCGCGAGGGCCACCGCTTCCGCAGCCCCGTCTGGCGGCACGCCGACGGCTCGGTCGCGGAGTGGTGAGCAGAAGGAGAGTGGTGACGTGAGTGCTGACACGACGTACACGGCCGACGTGCTCGTGGTCGGTGGCGGCTCGGCCGGCGCCACGGCCGCGATCGCCGCGGCACGCGCCGGCGCGTCCGTGATGCTGGTGGAGCGCAACCCCTTCCTGGGCGGCACGAGCACGGCGGTGCTCGACACGTTCTACGGCTTCTACACGCCGGGCGAGCGGCCGCGGAAGGTCGTCGCCGGACTCCCCGACGACGTGGTCGCCGGGCTCCGCGCGCTCGGGCCCGTGGTGGAGCGCCCCAACTCGTTCGGCGCCGGCACCGGCGTGACGTACCATCCCGAGCACCTGAAGGTGGTGTGGGAAGACCTCGCCACCGGCGCTGGCGTCCGGGTGCTGCTGCATGCCCTGTTGCAGGAGGCCGCGGTGGAGGGTGACCGGGTTGCCGGGGTGGTGCTCGCCACCAAGGCCGGCCCCCGGCGGGTGAGCGCCCGGATCTTCGTCGACTGCTCCGGCGACGCCGACCTGTGCCACTTCGCCGGGCTGGGATACGAAGCCGCGGGTGCCGACGCGCAGACACTCACCACGACGTTCAAGATGTGCAATGTGGACGTGGAGCGGCGCCGCACCATCACCAAGGCCGACCTGACCGCGCTGATGACCGCGGCCGCCGAGTCGGGGGCGTACGACCTGCCGCGGCGGGAGGGAAGCGACCACATCACGCCGGTCGACAACATGACCGCGACCGTGATGACCCGGCTTCCCTCCACCGAGCTCCGTGACGGCCTGCGGGTCGGAGCCACCGATCCAGAGCTGCTCTCCCGTGCCGAGATGGCCGGCCGCCGGCAGGCGCTGGAGTACGTGCGCTTCCTTCGCGACCGGGTGCCCGGGTACGAACGGGCCCAGCTGGCCGGCCTCAGCTCCCAGATCGGCGTCCGGGAGACCCGCCGGGTGTACGGCGACTACCGCCTCACCGCCGACGACGTGCTGTCCGCGCGGCAGTTCGACGACCAGGTGGCGCTCTCCGGCGCTCCCGTGGAGGACCACCACGCCAAGGCCGGAACGGTCTGGCGGTACCTGCCCGAGGGGACGGCGGTCGGCGTACCGCTGCGCACTCTGCTGGTCCGGGACGCGGCGAACGTGCTCGTCGCCGGCCGCTGCTTCTCCGCCACGCACGACGCCCACGCCGCCGTACGCTCGATGGCGCAGTGCATGGCGATGGGCCAGGCGGCGGGCACGGTCGCCGCGCTCGCCGCGAACGCCGGCCGGCTGCCACGCGACCTCCCCCTCAGCGAGGTTCTCGACCGCCTGCGCAAAGACGGTGCGGTCTTCTAGCGGTGGCACGGCGTAGACCGTCGAGGTCGAGGGTCGGGTGGGCCTCAGACGTCGGCCGGCGTGCTGCGCCGGACCCTCATCTGCGCCTCCGCCTCGGGCCGAAGCGCGACACCGAGGCCGGGGGCGTCGCCGACGCTCAGCATGCCGCCGGACACCTCGGGTACGCCGACCACGAGGTCGGCGTACCACGTGCGCAGGAACGCCCGCACGGTCTCCTGGATCAGCGCGTTGGGCTGGCTCATCGACAGGTGGCAGCAGGCGGCGAACGTGACCGGCCCGGTGCAGTCGTGCGGCGCGATCGGAACGCTGAACGCGTCGGCCAGTGACGCGATCTTGCGCGCCTCGGTGAGCCCGCCGGTCCACTGGACGTCGCACGTCACCACGTCGATCGCGTGCAGCTCGAGCAGGGGCAGAAAACCGCGCCGCCCGACACACGTCTCGCCGACCGCGATCGGCACGTCCACATCGGACCGGAGGCTGGCCAGGGCGTCGACGGCGTCCGCCCGGATCGGGTCCTCCACCCAGTAGACGCCGTACGGCGTGACCTCGTCGCAGATCTTCGTGGCGGCGCGCCGGCTGAACAGGCCGTGCAGCTCCACCATGATGTCCATCTCCGGCACCGCGTCGCGGATCGCGGCGATGACGGCCACCCCGCGGGCCAGGTCGTCGCGGCTGATGTCGGCGCCGCCGCCGCGCTCGGCCGCCTGGTCGAACGGCCACACCTTCATGGCGGGGATGCCCTCGCCGTACAGCTCGCGGGCCAGCTCGGCCGGGCGGGTGAGGAACGCGTTGAGGTCGTCGTAGTGCCCGCGGACGTCGAGCCCCCAGTTGCTGCTCCGCTGCAGCGAGGACGTGCTCACGTACCCGCTTCCGGCGCACGTGTTGTAGACGCCGATCTGCTGACGCACCGGACCGCCGAGCAGGCGGGCGACCGGCAGGCCGGCCCGGTGCCCGAGAAGGTCCCACAGGGCCAGGTCGACCGCGCCACGAGCGCGGGTGTCCACGCCACCGCCTTGGAAGCCCACGTACGGCGCGAGCGACGCGGCCGCCGACTCCGGCGTGAGGTCGTCGACGGCGAACAGCGCGGGAGCGAGCGAGGAATGCAGGTATGCCTCCACCGCGTCGGCGTCGTAGAACGACTCCCCGAGCCCGACCAGCCCGTCGTCGGTGTGCACCCGGACGAAGACCACGTTGGGCTGGATGTCGTGGCGGAGGGTCTCGATGGCGAGGACCTTCATCAAGGGCTCCCTGGGCGGATGAGTGGGGGTGCGGCGCAACTGGACTTACCAGTCCGACCGGTAGACCTCGCATGCTAGCATGGCCGTCACATCTGGTATGACCGGTCAGCACCCCGTCGTGAGAGGGCCCCATCACCATGACCTCGCGGATCATCGACCACCGGTACGCGCCCCCCGACGTGTGGACCGCGATCTGCCACCCTGACGACTCCCACAAGACGCTCGTCCGCGAAGACGGCGCGCTGATGTACCGGTTTCACGCCGCGGACGGCCGGCCGCAGTGGTGGTTCGGCCGAGTGCTGGAGTTCAAGCTCGCCACCGCGCACCGGGTGGAGCGGGTCGAGCAACGGACCGTCGACGCGCGCACGCCGCACGTGCTGACCACGCTCCACTACCCCACCGCGACGCTCCGGCTGCGCACCTTCGCCCACGGCGGTCCCGGAGCGCCCCGGTACGACGTGGTGCTGTGGGATCTGACCGTCTCCCCCGAGGTCGACAGTCTCCTCACCGGCCTGCACATCGACGTGCACGAGGCCGGCATCGCCGAGCGCGACCTGACCCCGTGGCGGCCGGTGCGCGCGTTCCCGGAGGGTGACGCCGGCACCGCGCCGCTCCTGGTCAGCGTTCCGGACCAGCTGGAGTTCGTGGCGTCGCGGGGCTTCCTGCCGGCCCGCGGCATGCGCACCGAACTCACTGTCGTACCGGGCGGGCAGCGCCGGCGCGGCGCGGTCGTGGTGCCGATCGACGGCGCGCCGGTCGACGACATCGACCTGGAGTGGTGCGAGCGCGCGTGCGCCGCGGAGACCGCGTACTGGGCCGAGATCTCGGCGGAATGGCTGCCGATCAGCGTGCCGGACGAGTCGGTACAGCAGATGCTCCACTCCTGCGTGCGCAACATCCTCCAAGCGCGCGAGGAGATCGACGGCGAGCTCGTCTTCCAGGTCGGCAGCGCGGTCTACCGTGGACTGTGGATGGTGGACGGGCATTTCCTTCTCGAGGTCGCGCAGTACCTGCACATGGTCGACGACGCCCGCCGCGGGCTGGCGACGATCCTGGCGTCGGCCAAGCCCAACGGCTACCTCGGCGTCATGGACTACATCGACCTCATCAAGGAGACCGGCGTCGGCATCGCCGCCGTGGTACGGCAGTGGGAGCTGACCGGCGACGACGACATGCTGCGCGACGCGTGGCCGGTCGTCCGCCGCGGGCTGGAGTACATCGAGTCGCTGCGCGAGCAGGCGCGGGCCCTTCCGGCCAGCGACAAGGCACACGGGTTGATGCCGCCGGCGTTCCCGGACGGCGGGTCGAGTGGCGCCCGGCCCGAGCTGACCACCGCGCTCTGGACCCTGCACGGCATCCGCGCCGCGCTGACCGCCGCCCGGCACATCGCCACCGACGACGTGCCTGGCATCGCAGAGCGGTACGACAGCCTCCTTGCCGACCTGCGCCGGGTGGCGAAGCGGGACATGGGGCGGCTGCCCGACGGCACGCCGTACCTGCCGATCGTCCTCCCCGGCGGCTCCGAGCACACGCACAACCTCGACGGCGAGGCGCCGGTGCACCAGCGGATCGTGCCGCAGACCTCCACCTGGGCACTCGCCCACGCGATCTGGCCCGGCGAGGTCTTCACCGCCGACGACGAGATCACCCGGAACTACCTCGCCCTGCTGGACCGGATCGACGACACCGAGGGGATCCCGGAAGGCACCGGCTTCCTGCCCTACCGTTCACTATGGACGTACTACGCCTCGTTCGCCGCGCACGCCTGGCTGTACGCGGGCCGGCCGGACAAGGCGGTCGACTACCTGTACGACTTCGCCAACCACGCCAGCGCCACACGGGTGTGGCGGGAGGAACAGTCGTTCGCCGACCACGGCGAGGGACAGGTCTTCGGCGAGATGCCGCACAACTGGGCGTCCGCCGAGTTCGTGAGGCTCGTACGCCACCTGCTCGTCTTCGAGGTCGGCGAGACGCTGCGGCTGCTGCCCGGCGCGCCGCCGGAGTGGCTCACCACCGGCGAGATCCGGGTCGACCGCACGCCCACCCGCTTCGGCCCGGTCAGCCTCGTCGTGACGGCCAGCGACCGGACGATCGCGGTGGAGCTGCCGGACGGCCGGGGACGCCTGGCCGAGTGCGTCCTGCACGTACCCGAGGGGACGTGGACGGTCACGGTCGACGGTGCCAAGTACGGCGATCCGCTGACCGGCCCGGTCACGGTGTCGCTGCCGCGGGGAGACGCCGATGGCGCTTGACGTCACCGGGCACCGGGTGCTCCTCACCGGCGGCGCCGGCGCGATCGGCCGGGTGGTGGCAGACACGCTCGCGCGACACGGGGCGACCGTCGTGGCCAACGACGTCATACCCGTCGCGGCGGCGCGCGAGCTGCTGCCCGAGGGCACCGGGTACGTTCCCGGCGACTGTGCCGACGACGCGGCGGCCGAGACGCTCCTCGATGCGGCCGAAGCGCTCGCCGGCGGGCCGCTGGACGCCGTCTGCTGCCACGCCGGGATCGCCGACTCGCACCCGGTGACGTCGTTCCCCACCGACTCGTACGACCGCATCATGGCGACGAACGTGCGGGCGGCGTACCTGTTGGCCCGTGCGGCCGGGCGGCGCTGGCGCGAGAGCGGGCGGCGCGGACACCTCGTCTTCACCACCTCGTGGGTGCAGGACGTGCCGTGGCCGGAGATCGCGCCGTACAGCGCCAGCAAAGCCGCGCTGCGCTCGCTCATGCGCTCGTTCGCGCGGGAGCTGGCGCCGTACGGCATCCGGGCCAACGCGGTCGCGCCAGGCATCGTGGGGGTCGGCATGGCCCGCCACCAATGGGACACCGATCCCGGGTACCGGGCCAGGGCGGGGCGGGCGATCCCGCTCGGCGAGCTGCAGACGCCGGAATCTGTCGCGGACGCGTTCCTGTTCCTGCTCAGCCCGATGGCCTCGTACATGACCGGTGCCGTGCTCCTCGTCGACGGCGGCGCGAGCCTGTACCCGTTGGACGGCGTCGCCGTGACCGACCCGGACGCGGCACCGTGACGGTCCTGGTGACCGGGGCGGCCGGGAAGGTCGCACGGCTGCTGTTGCCCTCGCTGCGAGAATTCGAGGTGCGGGGCGTCGACCGGGCCGACGGCGACCTCACCGAACCGTCCGTGGCGCTCGCGCTCAGCCGTGGCGTCTCGGCGGTCGTACACCTTGCCGGCAACCCGTACCCCGGCGCCGAGTGGCCGGATCTGCGCGGCAGTGCCGACATGGTCGCCAACGTGCTGGCCGCCGCCGTGGCCAACGATGTGCCCCGGGTGGTGCTGGCGAGCTCGGGACACGCCATGGGCGGACACGTCGACATGGGACGGCTTCCGGTGTCACCGGCGTGGCCGGCATACCCGTGCTGCGCGTACGGCGCGCAGAAGGTGCTGGCCGAGTCGCTGGGCCGGGTCTACCACGACCAGTACGGCCTGAGCGTGGTCTGCCTGCGCATCGGCGGCGTGCGCGAGGCGCCGCTCGCCACCACCTGGCTGCCGAACTGGCTCAGCCCAGGCGACCTCGGCCGCGCCGTGACCGCCGCGCTGACCGCCGACGTCGGCTACGCCGCCTGCGCCGCGGTCTCCGCCAACACCGGCGGATGGTGGGACCTCGCCAACGACATCGGGTACCGGCCGGTCGACGACTCGGCGCCCTGGACCGACCGGATACGGGACGACACGCCGCCGCCGGGTGGGCCGGCGCGGCCGCGGTGGGGCCTGCTGCACCGCAGTTAGTGGGAGGTGAGGGCGTGCGCGCCTGGGTTGCCGGATCGAGCGGTGGCATCGGCGCCGCCTGCGTGGCGGGGCTGGCCGGCGCCGGTTGGGACGTGGTCGGCACCGACCTGCCCACTGTGGACATCACCCGACCCGGAGCCGCCGAGGCGGCCGCCCCCGACGGCCCGCTGCGAGGCGCGGTGCACGCGATCGGCATGAGCGGCCGCCGGCTCGGTGACGGCCCGCTTTCGTCGTGTACGGACGAGGCGTGGGAGACCCTGCTCCGGGTCAACCTCGGCTCCGCGTTCTGGTTTCTGCGCGCCGCCCTCCCCCGCTGCGAACCCGGCGCGTCGATCGTCCTCGTCGGCTCGGTCCTCGCCAGCTCGCTGGATCCGAGCTTCCTCACGGTCGCCTACCGGGTCTCGAAGGCGGCGCTGGTGCCACTGGTGGAGGCCGCCGCGTACGAGGCGGCGCCACGGCGGATCCGCGTCAACATCGTCGCGCCGGCGCTCGTCGACACGCCGATGGCCGCGCGGGCCACCACCGACCCGGAGGTCCGCCGCCGGCTCGACGATCTGATGCCGCTCTCCGGCGCACCCAGCAGCGCCTCGACGGTGGCCGACGCGGTCTGCTGGCTGCTCGGCCCCGGGTCGGCGCACACCACCGGGACCGTCGTACGCGTCGATGCCGGCTGGTCGCTGCGCTGACCCGGCCGAGGCTCTCGATCCCCTCGGGCCTCCGCTCGCCCTCAGCCGGCGCCGGCGGACCACGACGCCACGGTGTGCGATCCCGTCAGGACGCGGGGTGGCGCGAGGCGCGGTCGGTGGCGTAGAAGGCGGCGAGGCGGGCACGGCGTTCCCGGTGGGCGCCGGCGGCGTCCGGGTCGGGATCGCGGCGGTCGCGGACGCGGCGGTGGGCCCGGGCGAGTGCGGCGATCTCCTCCTCGGTCTCGGCCAGGGCGAGGATCGCGTCTCCGAGCGCGGCGCCCTCCTCCTCCACCGACTCCACCGCCACACCGGCGGCGTCGGCGACGGCCTGCATCCAGAACGCCGACCGGGACGGCTTGCCCGTGGCCGAGAGGACGGTGGCCGGGTTGCCCGCCTCGGCGACGACGTCGAGGTTGTCAGCGATCGCCGCCGCGGTGCCGTCCACGATGGCCCGGCTCAGCTCGGCCCGGCCCGTCGCCAGCGACAGGCCGGCGAAGACGGCACGGGCTTGCGGGTCGTTCACCGGGTGCAGCTCTCCCGCGAGGTACGGCAGGAACAGCGCCTCGCCGGACCGGGTCCGGGCCGCCTCGTCGAGCAGTTCGCCGACCGGCCGGCCGGTGACCGACGACCACCAGACCAGCGCTCCCCCGCCGCCGGTCATCGAGCCGGACATGATGTCGACCTTGTCGCGGACGTGCGGGTAGCTGAGCAGGCGGATGTCGTTCGCCGCGCCGCGGGGCGTGGCGACGCCGACGACAGCCGCGGTGCCGAGGCTGAGGAACGCGTCTCCCGGTGCGATGACCCCGGCCGCGAGCGCGGCGCTGGGAGCGTCCTCCCCGCCCGCGACGACGACGGTGCCGGGTGGCAGGCCCAGATCAGCTCGGGCCTGTCCGACGACCGTGGTCGCGGCAACCACCTCGGGAAGAAGTCCACTGTCGACGCCGACGGCCCGGCACACCGGTGCGGACCAGTCGCGCGCCGGCCGGTCGAAGAGGTCGGAGATGCCGGCGTCGCTTGCCGACTGTATCCGCTGGCCGGTGAGCCAGGTCAGGAGCGAGCCGGCCGCCGAGGTGACGGTCGCCGTCCTGGCCAGCGAATCCGGCTCGTGCCGCCGGATCCAGGCCAGCTTGCTGGCCACGTTCCACGCCCCGACCGCATTGCCGCTCGCGGAGCGGACCGCCGCGTGCACCCGCGGGTCGAGCGTGACCGAGGCGGCGCGGCTGTCGAGGTGGATCAGCGCCGGCCGCACCGGCTGGCCGGCCGCGTCGAGGAGGACGAGCGCCGCGCCCTGCGCCGACACCGCGACCGCCGTCACCCCCGAACGGTCGAGCTGGGCCAGGGCACTTGCCGCCGCGGACCACCACACGCGCGGGTCCTGCTCGGCCCAGCCCGGAGCCGGAGTGTCCACATCGTACGCCGCGCCGGCCCGCGCCAGCACGCCCCGCTCGGGGTCGAAGAGGACCGCGGTGACCGAGCTGGTGCCGACGTCGAGGCCGATCGCGAGCCCGTCACGCATGGCCGTACGCCCGTCGCGGGTTTTCCACCATGATGGCCTCGACCTCGGCCGGTCCGAGCCCGTGCGCCGCGAGCTTGGGTACCACGGTCCGGAAGAGGTGGGCCAGGCCGGGGCCACCGCCGTAGTTCTCCCAGTACTGCCGGCGGGCGAGGTCCTGTCCCAGCACCACCCGGCTGCCGTGGCCGCGCTCGACGACGCCGCGGGCCAGCTCCACCACCACCTCGTCGGGGCGGCGGTCGAGACGGCCCAGCCAGTCGAGGCAGACGGTGGCGCCGCGGGCACACGCCTCGGCGAGCTGGTCGGCGTCGCAGTGCCGGTCCATGTGGGAGAGGACCACCCGTTCCGGGGCCACGCCGTGCCGCTCCAGCACCTCGAGCTGGTGCAGCGCGGCCGGGAAGCTGTCGGTGTGGGTGATGACCGGCAGGCCGGTCTCCGCCGCCGCGAGGCCGACCGCGACGAGGAGCTTCGCCTCCACCGCTGTCGGCTCGTCGCCGCTCGTGGCCACCTTGACCACGCCCGGCCGGATTCGCGCGTCGCCGATCCCGTCGGTCCACTCGGCGACGACGATCTCGGCGATGCGGTCGGCGTCGTACCGGCGGATCCAGTGGTCGGCGGGATAGTACCGGTCGCGGTGGAAGCCGGTGCTGGCGATGACGACCGTCCCGGTCCGGCGCGCCACGGCGGCGAGGCCGTCGACGTCCCGGCCCACGTCGATCGGCATGCAGTCGACGACCACCCGCCCGCCTGCCTCGCGCATGGCGGTGGTCTCGCGGACCGCGGCCTCCACGTCGTCGAGGAGGAAGTCCGGCTCCAGCTCGACCGGTAGTCCACGTTGGATGAACAGGTGGGCGTGGCAGTCGGTGGGCCCCCAGTCGGCGGGGTCGACCGGCCCCAGCACCGACATGACCGTACCCCGGCTCACCATCGGGTCCCCTCGGGCCAGCGGAGCTGGAAGCCGTCGGCGGTCAGCCGCTGCTGGAACGCCTCGGGGTTCGCTTGCACCTGGTGCGGCGTACCGCCGGTGGCAAGGCAGTGGGCGGCCAGCGCGCCGGCCGCCTCACCGCAGGCCCACTCCACCGGGTGCATCCGGTAGCAGCCGTTGGTGACGTGGGTGGTGCCGATGTTCTTCGCCGCCGCGAGGAGGTTCGTCACCCGTACCGGGAGGAGAGCGCCGAGCGGTATCTCGAACGGCTGCGGCAAGCCGCCGGAGACGATCCCGCCCCTGGTCGTGGTGTGCCGGTCGATCCAGTAGTAGTGCCCCACGCCGACCGAGTCGGGGTAGCGCCTGGCGTCGTGGTCGCCGAGGACCGCGATGGAGACGTCCTGCTCGACGATGGTGGTCACCGCCCTGATGCGGCGCGACTCCCGCACATAGGGGATCTTCGCCAGCCCGTCCGCGGTGCCGGTGACGTCTGGGCAGAGGCGCAACCCGGGCCAGCCGGTGCCGCCGTCGGGCCGGGGCGCCTCGGTCTGCAGCCAGTACAACAGCGAGAGGCTCAGCTGCCGGGCCCGCTCCTGGTGGAACGCGGCGTCGGGGGTGCCGAAGATCGGGCCGCCGGTGTAGTCGTTCATCGGCCAATTGACGACCGTGACGTCGCTGTCGTATGTGCCGGGCCGGAACTGCCGGCGGCACCGCACCCGGCGGTACGTCCAGAGTTCCAGCGAATGCGGCAGGTTGCGGTGGTCCACGTCGATCGCCTGGGGGTCGTCATCGGGATTCACCGTCAGCCGGTACGGCCGCGGCGGGATGTCAGCCTCGGCCGGACCGAGGTAGCCCAGGATCGGCCGCCCCTGCCAGGCCGGCGGCCGCCAGTCCCGGAAGTGGTCGTACGCCGCGGGCCGGTCGATGGTGTGGTCTTCGCCCTCGCGGTGCTCGACGGCGAAACACCAGGTGGCGCTCTGCATGTCGAGCGGGTCGGCGGCGTCGGCGGCGCTCGGCTCGCCGGTCTCCGCCCGGGACTCCTTGCCGGTGACGTGCTCGACGCCGCCGAGGTCGAGCAGGTCGCCGACCTCCGTGGCGTCGAGCACGTATCGGGCGTGCACCGTCAACTCAGCACCGTCCCGCGTGGACAGCAGGGTCACCGCCTCCACCCGGTCACCGGTCGTGTGCACGGCCACCGGCGTGTGCTCGGTCAGCAGCCGCAGCCGCCCGTCGGCCCGGTACGGAGTGAGCATCTCGTCGATGACGGCGAGCGCGGCCCGCGGCTCGGCGCAGAGCGGGCTGGCCCAGCCGGCGCCGGGGTTGAGCCGCGGGTCGTCGCGGGCGGCGTCGGTGAGCGGGAGGTTCTTCCGGTACCAGTTCCGAATCGCCTCCCGGAACCCGAGGTAGGCGCGCGACGCGCCGGTCTGCTCGATCCGGCGGTGGTCGTCGGGTGGGCACAGCGCGGCGGTCAGCTGGCCGCCGAGCCAGTCGGTCGGTTCGGCCAGCACGACGCTCGCCCCGTTGCGCAACGCCGCGAGGGCCGCCGCGACTCCGCCCATGCCGCCGCCGACGATGAGCACCTGGGTCTGGGTCTCCTGCACTCTGCTTCCTTACTCGGATCTCTTGCGGACGCTGCTGATGTCCCTTGCGGACGCCGGGGCCGGGCGGCCGCGTCGCCGCTGGGGCGACACGACCTGCCCGGCCGGTTGACTGGCTGGCCTGTCAGTCGAACACGCGGATGTAGTCGACGTACATGTCGGCCTTGTTGTCCTGGTAGCTGAGGTCGATCGGGAACCCGCTGCCCATGGCGAGGTCGACCATGAAGAACATGTCGCCGTGGGCCGGTGCCGGCGTCGGCATCCGCCACACCTCGACGTTGTCGAGGTAGTAGATGACGTCGGTCGGGGTCACCTTGACACCGTAGAGGTGCCAGGCGTTGCCGCTGTCGCCGAACCCGTACGAGGTGAGCACGTGGCTCTGGTGGAAGTCCGGGTTGCAGCGCCAGCAGTGCAGGGCCCGGCTCGACCGCTTCATGTTGGTCGACTGGGCGTGCAGCTCGACGGCGTCCAGCTCGGCGCTGGGCACCAGCCCTTGGGTGACCCTGTTCTTGCCGACGACCCAGAACGCGGGCCACGGACCGTAGCCGCCAGGCGCCTTGATCCGGGCCTCGAAGTAGCCGTAGGTCGTGGCGAAGCCGGTGCCGTCGGTACGCAGCGACGAGAGCATGCCGCCGACGTACGTGCGACCCCAGCCCTTCGGGTCGGGGAAGCCGGGGGCTGCCTTGTGCCCGCGGATCCGCAGGTACTCGTTCTCGAGGATGGCGAACGGGTTCTCCGACGAGCTCTGCTCGGCGAAGATGGCGTCACCGAACTCCGCGCCGGTCGGGTCGTACGGCCCGGTCGAGGCGTAGGTCGCGCCGGCGCCGGTGCGCGAGGTCGACAGCGGGCCGCTGAAGTCCTCCACGTATGCCACGCTCATGCCGGCCGCCTGCGGCGGCGCCGCCGGAACACCTTCGTTCCAGGACACGCCGACGTCATTGTAGAGCGACCAGTAGACGTGGTCTTCCTTGGTGTAGTTGGGGTTGCCCGCCGGCGTGTCCCAGGCGCTGACCTGGAGGTTGGTGGGGCCGTGCGGGTACTGGGAGGCGGGGAAGGTGCACTGGGTGAGGCCGGTCACCGGGTCGGGCGGCAGGATGGCGAACCAGCTGTCGTAGCCGTTCGGCGACGGGTTGTTCGCGTCCGGCTGGTGCCAGGCGCGGCAGGCGAGGTTTTGCATGCCGGGGGCGTAGATGGTGATGACGGTGTTGCCCGTGACCGTGGACCCGTACGCCGGGGAGACGACGCAGATCCGGTACTGGGTGCAGTTGCCAGGCGGGGGCGAGGTCGGCGGGGGTGTGGTGGGCGACGCCGTGGTGGGCGACGGGCCCGGGCCGCTGCCGCCGTAGACCTCGAACTCGGCGAGGCCGACGTTGGCGGTGGTCGACTTGACGCTGCTCACCGTCAGCTGCACCCAGGTGATCGACTTGGCCGCGAACGAGACCGTCGTCCCGCTGGAGGCGTTGTTGACCAGGGCGCCTACCGGCAGCGACGACCCGTCGCTGAAGGTGAGCGTGCCGGACGTGATCTGGTCGGAGGTGTTTGGGCGGTCGAAGAGGACGACACTGGTGACGCTTTGCGCGGACGACCACGTGAGCCGGGCCCACGCGCCGACCTTCTGGCCGTTGCTGGCCCATTCCTTGCTGGCGTCGCCCGGGTAGCCGGCCACGACGCCGTCCTTGACGGCGTTGACCGAGTAGCCGGAGTACGTGCTGCTTGCCGTGGCGGTGGCGGATGCGGCGATGTTCGTGTCCGCCCAGGCGGGCAGCACGGTCACCGTGACCGCCGCGACGACGGAGACCACGCCGGCGGCGGCGGCCCCCAGCGCTAGCCGGTTAGGTCTGAGTACCTTCACGAACTTCCTCCCAGGTCATGCGGATACCGGATGTTCGGGTGGCTCCCCTTCATCGATCGGCGACAACTGGTATGACCAGTCAGACTGGACGGCCAACAGTATCGTCCGCGTTACGCGCTGGAGTCAATGCCGAGACGAAATAGACCGATGACGCGCTCCAGCGACCCGCCTGGGCGGACGCGTGACATGGTGACGAGCCGCTGCGGCCAGCGCCGGGCCGCGTGCGGTCAGGAGGAGGCGCGGAGGCGGCGCCAAGCGGCGAGGAGGCCGACCGCGTGAACCCCATTGGTGATCTCGCCGCGGTCCATCATGGACATGACCTCGTCGAGTGGTATCCGGTGCAGCGTCATCGTCGCCTCTTCGAACACCCGATCGTAGGCGTACTCCGGCCCGACCGGCGACAGGTCGCGGGCGAGGAAGATCCGGATCTTCTCGTCGGCGATGCCCGGGGTGGTGTAGATCGTGATCAGCTGCTCCCAGTGCCCAGCGGTAAGACCAGCCTCTTCCGCGAGCTCGCGGGCGGCGGCCTCCCGGGGGTCTTCCCCGGCGACGTCGAGCAGGCCGGCCGGCACCTCCCACAGCACCTCGCGCACCGGGTGGCGGTATTGGCGCAGCATCACCACCCGCTCCTCGTCGTCGACGGCGACGACGCAGACCGCGCCGACGTGCCGGAGGTAGTCGCGCACCGCGCTGGTGCCGTCGGGCATAGTCACGGTGTCGGTGACGACGCTGAACAGCGCGCCTCGAAAGTGCTCCCGCGTGCCGGTGACCCGGTACGGCGCCTGGGTGTCGCCGCTCATCGCGGACCCACCCCGAGGCGAACTCCCATGCCCGAGCCCGGCCTTCCAGCGAGGGTCATCTCCGGCCTTTCCCACGAGCGTCGTGACGCTAGAACCGGCGTCGCGTGACGGAGCAGATGCTCTCCCGTCGCCCCGTTCATGGTCAAGGATCGACGGGTTGGTCGCGTGGTGAGACCGGTCACGCCAGTTCTTCGTCGCCGGCGGACCGGCCCGGCCGCACTCGCCTACCGCTGCGTCTCGTCGAGGTAGCGGAGGACCGCGGTGACGCGCCGGTCCGCGCGGTCGTCGGGGGCCAGGTCGAGCTTGGCGAAGATGGTGCGGATGTGCTTGTGGACGGCGCCTTCGGTGACGAAGAGGCGTTCGGCGATCGCGGTGTTGCCGAGCCCTTCGGCCATCAGCGCGAGGACCTCGTGCTCGCGTGGGGTCAGCCGGCCCAGTGTGCTGTCCGGTCGGCTGCGG
>Ga0164243_10002472_pt1 | contig 30491 bp, 24 predicted proteins | sample OricompcompostOP_FD_108781 | JGI IMG/M metagenome (GOLD analysis project Ga0164243, IMG submission 108781) | Organic Plus compost microbial communities from Emeryville, California, USA - Original compost - Organic plus compost (OP) | ecosystem: Engineered > Solid waste > Mixed feedstock >... | reverse complement strand
TCCAGCCCGATCCCGAAATCCTCACCGATCTTGGTTTCCAGCTGCTCCAACCGCAGCCGCTGCTCGGCCCGCAACACCTCGTCGCGGTGCACGGCGTCGGTCAGCTTCTCCAGCTCACCGGTCAGCTCGCGCACCCGGCTGCGCACCTGAGCCAGCGCCGTCTCCCGGCCCTGCCGTGCGGCCTGCACCTCGTCGCGTTCCGCCGCCGCCCGCTGCACGGACAGCTCGATCCGCTCCAGCGCCAGCTCACCGGCGTCCACGACGGCACTCGCGATCGCGGCGCCCTTCGCCCTCGCGGCGCGCGCCTTCTCCGCACGCTCCCTGGCCTGCTGCTCGGCGTAAGCCGCGCGGCGCAACGACTCCGCCCGGCCCGCGATACCCCGCGCACGCTCCTCGGCGGTGCGCAGCGCCAGCCGCGCCTCGACTTCTTCCTGCCGGACGGCCGCCAGCTCGTCGGCGAGATCGTCCCGCTCGCTGGTGTCCGGATCCTCGTCGACGGGCTGCTCGGCGACCGCGGCGAGCCGCTCCTCCAGCTCCGCGAGTTTGGCCAGCGCTTCCTCGCGGCTGGCCTCGACCTTCGCGCGCTGCTGGTGCAGCCGCGTGACCTCGGCCTCCGCGGAACGCGCCGCCTGCTGCAACCGGTTCAGCCGCTCCGACGAGCGTGCCTTGCGCACCTTCGCCTCGCCCAGCGCCTCCTTGGCCTGGTCGACCTCCTCGCGGCGGGCCTGCTGCTCGGCGCGCGCGCCCTCCAGTTCGGCGGCGGTGCGTTCGAGCCGACGCTCGGCGGCCAGCATCCGGTCCCGCGCCTCGTCGACGGCGGCCTGCACCTCGATGACGCTCTCGCTACGCGCGGAACCACCGACGGCCCAGTGCGCACCGAACACATCGCCGTCCGTGGTGACCGTGCTGACGTCCGGATACGTTGCCACCACCCGGCGAGCGGCCTCCAGAGTGTCCACAATGGCCACTCGTTCCAGCGCGCGCTCCACGGCGGGGCGCAGTGCTTCCGGTGCGGTGACGACGGTGCGCGCCCACCGCGACCCGTCCGGCAGTGACGGCCAGGACGAGGTGTCCACTGTGTACTCCTGGCCGCCGAGCAGCACGCCCGCGCGACCGGAGTCGTTGTCCTTCAAGTACTTCAACGCGGCCAGCGCGTCCTCGCCGCCCTGCACGGCGACCGCGTCGGCGACCGGGCCGAGTGCCGCGGCGAGTGCGACCTCGTAGCCGGTCTCCACGGTGAGCAGCGCCGCGACCGAGCCGAGCAGACCGGGCAGCCGGTCCGCCGCGCCGAGCAGCTCGCCGGCGCCGTCCTTGCGCTTGAGGCCCATCGACAACGCGTCCACCCGGGCCTTCTCCGACGCGATCTCGCGTTCGGCGGCCCGCTCGGCCTTGACCAGCTCCTCGACGCGGGCGCGCGCGGCGTTGTTCGCCTCGACCGCGCGGTCGTGCCGGTCGCGCAGCTCGACGTCGTCGGACTCCTCGACACCGCCCTCCGCTTTGGCTTCTTCCAGCTCCTCGGTGGCGACCTCGGCACGTTCGGCGGCCTCGTCGATGGCGGTGCTGAGCCGGTCGATCTCGTCGGAGGTGGCGCCGTTCTTGCTGCGCAGCGCCTCGACCTGGCCGGTGAGCTTGGCCAGCCCCTCGCGGCGGTCGGCGACGGCCCGCACCGCGGCCATGTGTGCCTTTTCGGCCGCCTGCACGGCGTGTTCGAGCTGCTCGCGCCGCTGCACGGTCTCGGACAGCATCGACCGCGCCTGCGCGACCGCCTCGTTCAGCTCCTCCTCGCGCTCGGCTACCTGCTCGGCCTCGGCGAGAAGCTCCTCGGGATCGCGGCCGCTGCTCTGCGTCTCGACCTCGGCCGAGAGGTGCCGCTGGCGTTCGACGGCGAGCCGCACGGTGCCACGCAGCCGCTCGGCGAGCGCCGAGAGCTTGTACCAGGTGTCCTGCGCCGCGGCGAGTTTCGGCGCGTCCTCGCCGAGCAGCGCCTCCAGCTCGGCCTCTTCGGCGCTGACGACTTCCAGTGCCTGCTCGACCTCGGCGCGGCGGGCGCGGGCGGCGTGCTCGTCGGCCTCCTCCTTCGCGATCGCCGCGCGCTGGGTGACCAGGTCGTCGGCGAGCAGGCGCAGCCGCGAGTCCCGCAGTTCGGCCTGCACGGCCTGTGCCTTGCGGGCGATCTCGGCCTGCTTGCCCAGCGGCTTGAGCTGGCGGCGCAGTTCCGTGGTGAGATCGCCGAGCCGGTCGAGGTTGCCCTGCATCGCGGTGAGCTTGCGCAGCGCCTTTTCCTTGCGCTTGCGGTGTTTCAGCACCCCGGCGGCCTCTTCGATGAAGGCGCGGCGTTCCTCCGGTTTGGACTCCAGGATCTGGGAGAGCTGGCCCTGGCCGACGATGACGTGCATCTCGCGGCCGATACCGGAGTCCGACAGCAGTTCCTGGATGTCGAGCAGCCGGCAGGAGCTGCCGTTGATCTCGTACTCGCTGGCGCCGTCACGGAACATCCGGCGCGTGATCGAGACCTCGGTGTACTCGATGGGCAGCGCGCCGTCGGTGTTGTCGATGGTGAGGGTCACCTCGGCGCGCCCGAGCGGCGCGCGGCCGGACGTGCCGGCGAAGATGACGTCCTCCATCTTCCCGCCGCGCAGATCCTTCGCGCCCTGCGTGCCCATCACCCAGCGCAACGCGTCGAGCACGTTCGACTTACCGGACCCGTTCGGCCCGACCACGCACGTGATGCCCGGTTCGAACCGCAGGGTGGTAGCCGAGGCGAAGGACTTGAAGCCCTTCAGCGTCAAGCTTTTCAGGTGCACTTCGCGGAGACCCCTCCGACCGCTGGGAACTGCTATGGGAAAAGTACTGCCGGTCGGCTGAGTCTACCGAGGCACTCGCCGCGTCCCGTGGACGCCGGTCCCCGCCCGGCGTGCCGCGGCCTCGTGTGCCACAACAGCCCCAGGCGTCTCACAGCTCGTCGAAACCGTGAAGCCCGCCTTGAGGCCCGGACCATCGCTCGACGACGCGATCCACACTTCCGGGTGAGGTGGAGGATCGTAAAAGGGACAACAACTGCTCACAGTGATCTTTTGGTCCTTCGGCCACGACCTCAACCCGTCCGTCGGCGAGGTTTCGCGCGCTGCCCACCAGGCCGAGCTCGAGCGCCCGGCAGCGGGTCCACCAGCGGAAACCGACACCCTGCACCCGGCCGCTCACCCAGGCGGTCAATCGGGCGGACTCGTTCTGTGCTGTCACGACGCCCATGCTGCCGTACCGGATTGACTGCGGACAGTTAACCCTGGGCTGTGCAGTGCTCGCACACCGTTAACAGAGAGTGCTAGGGTGCGCGGCAGGTCCACCGCTCGGGCTAACACGCACGGGCAGCAACTGGCCGGAAATCCTCAGCAAGGAGCCACAATGGCCCATTTGGGGTCACGTACGGGTAAGCGAACCGAGGTAGCACCGCCGCGCGATCCGTCGTCGCGGTCCAAGCGCAACGGCTACCTCATGCTCGCTGTCAGCGGTGTTGTGCTGGCCACCGCGTTCGGCGGCCTCGCCACGCTCGCCTCGCCGTCCTCCCAGTCGTCAGACATCCGCGCGGGCAATACCAATACGGGTTCCGGTCCGCAGGTGATCACGGGCAACCCCGTGCCGGGCACGCAGACCGTCGCCGGCAAGGCGCTGCCGAACCAGGCGACCGTCGTGGTGAGCACCGGGCCGGACGGCCAGCCGGTCGTCACGATCGTGCCGCCGGAGGGTTCGTCGGAGCAGCCGTACGTGCTGGCGCCGGGGACGCCGATCCCGTCCGATGTCTACGTTCCGCCGGGCACCCAGCTGCCGCCGTCCACCCCGGACCGCAGCGACACCACGACGCCGGGCAGCCCGAGCAACCCGGGCACCTCAACTCCGGGCGGCGGCACCTCGACCAACCCGGGCACCAGCAGCCCGTCCACGAGCCCGAGCACCGGGTCGTCCGAGCCGAGCACCGGCACCACGACTCCGGGCGACGGCACCACCTCGCCGGGTGGCAGCAGCTCGACCAGCCCGTCGTCGAGCAGCTCCAGCTCCACGCCGCCGGACAGCAGCACCGGCAGCTCCTCCAGCAGCAGCGGCTCCGGCACCACCACCCCGTAGCATCAGGATTCGAAGCGGTAGCCCATTCCCGGCTCGGTGAGCAGATGCCGCGGCCGGGCGGGCTCCCGTTCCAGCTTTCGCCGCAGCTGCGCCAGATACACACGCAGGTAGTGCGTCTCGGTCTCGTACGCGGGGCCCCAGACCTCGCGCAGCAGCTGCCTCTGCGACACCAGCCGTCCCCGGTTGCGCACCAGCAGTTCCAGCACGCCCCATTCGGTTTTCGTCAGGTGCACCTCGCGATCGTCGCGCAGCACCTTCTTCGCCGCGAGGTCGATCACGAAGCTGTCCGTGCGCACCACCGCGTCCACATCGTCCGAAGTGGACACCGCCGATCTGCGGACGGCGGCACGCAGCCGCGCCAGCAGTTCGTCCATGCCGAAGGGTTTGGTGACGTAGTCGTCGGCGCCCGCGTCCAGTGCGTGCACCTTGTCCGGGGAGTCGCTGCGCGCGGACAGCACGATGATCGGCACCGTGGTCCAGCCACGCAGCCCGGCGATCACCTCGTTGCCGTCCATGTCCGGCAGCCCGAGATCGAGCACCACGACGTCCGGCTTCGCCTCCGCGACCGCCTTCAGCGCCGCGGTGCCGTCGTGCGCCGTGACGACCTTGTAGCCGCGGGCGGACAGGTTGATCCGCAGCGCGCGCACGATCTGCGGCTCGTCGTCCACCACCAGAACCGTTGGTGAGTTCACCGCACCCCCTCCTCACTGGCCAGCCGCGGGATCACCTGGGGCGCCTGGTACGCCGGCAGCGAGACGACCACGGTCAGCCCGCCGCCGGGCGTGTCCTCCGCCCTGATCGTGCCACCCATCGCCTCGGTGAACCCCTTCGCCACGGACAGTCCCAGCCCGATCCCCGGGGTCGCGTCGCGGTCTCCGAGCCGTTGAAACGGCGCGAACGCCGATTCGGCCGCGCCCTTGCGCAGCCCCTTGCCGTGGTCGACGACCCGCAGCTCCACGTATTCCGCATACGTACTCGCCCGCACCGCGACCGCTCCCCCGCCATGCCGCGACGCGTTGTCCACCAGGTTCGCCACCACCCGCTCCAGCAACCCCGGATCCGCCAGCACCGCGGGCAGCCGCTCGTCGACCTCCACCCGCACCCGGTCCGAACCGTCCACACTGGACAGCGCGTGCCACACCACCTCGTCGTAGCCCACCGGGCGCAGCAACGGCCGCACCGCGCCGGTGGCCAGCCGCGAGGAATCGAGCAGGTTGTCCACCAGACCGGCCAGCCGGTCGGTCGATTCCTCAGCCGTGGCAAGGAGTTCGTCGGTGTCCTCCGGGGACAGCTCGATGTCGTGCGCGCGCAGGCTGCCGATCGCCGCCTTGATCGACGTCAGCGGCGTGCGCAGATCGTGGCCGAGCGCGGACAGCAAAGCGGTGCGCAGTTCCGTCGCCTCCGCCTTGCGTTCGGCGCGCGCGGTGGCAGCCGCCAGGCGCTGCTGCCGCAACGCGAGCAGCGCCTGCCCCGCGGCGCCTTCGAGCACGCGGCGGTCCGCGGCGGGCAACGCGCGGCCGCGCAGGGTCAGGTGCACGTCGGCGGTCACCGGAATGTCCACATCGGCCTCGTCGGGCTCGCCACACGGATTCGGCCCGCACTCCTCGACGCGTTCCCACTTTCCGTCGCGCTTTTCCAGCAGTGCCACCGATTCCAGCCCGAAGTTCTCGCGGACCTTCGACAGCAGCCGTGGCAGCGGTTCGGTGTTGGTGAGCACCGTGCGCGCGTAGGAGGCGAGCAGCGACGCCTCGGTGCGGGCCTGCGCGGCCTGTTTCGCGCGGCGCGCGGCGGCGTCCACGACCAGCGCGACGAGTACCGCCACGACGACCATCGCGACCAGCGTGACCACGTTGCGCGGCAGGTAGACGTCGAGCGTGTAGAGCGGCTCGGTGAAGAAGAAGTTCAACAGCCCGGCCGACAGCACCGAGGTCAGCAGCGCGGGGCCGAGCCCGCCGATCAGCGCCACGAGTACGGTGACGAGGAAGTAGCCGACGACATCGGTGGAGAAGTCGATCTGATGGCGCAGGACGACACCCGCGACCGTGGCCAGCGCGGGCAACAGCAGCGCGCACGCCCAGCCGGCGACGCGCCGGTCGAGGCCGAGCGGGCTGCGGTTGAACGCCCGGCGGAGTTTGCCGCCGGCTTCGGCGTGCGTGACCATGTGCACGTCGATCGCACCCGACTGCTGCACCACGGTCGCGCCGATCCCCGCGTCGAACAGGCGCGCCAGCCGCGAGCGACGCGACGTGCCGAGTACCAGCTGGGTGGCATTGACCCCGCGGGCGAAATCCAGCAGCGCCTCCGGTACATCGCCGCCGACGACGGTGTGGAAGGTGGCACCGAGGTCGTCGGCCAGCTTGCGGTACCTCGTCAGCTCGGCGGGGCCGAGCCCGGTGAGCCCGTCACCACGCAGAATGTGCAGCACCATCAGCTCGCCGCCCGCCCGTGCGGCGATGCGGCTGGCACGCCGGATCAGGGTCTCGCTCTCCGTGCCGCCGGTGATCGCGACGACGATGCGTTCCCGCGCCTCCCAGGTGTCGGTGATCCGCTGCTGCGCGCGGTACCGTTGCAACGCGACGTCGACCTGGTCGGCCACCCACAGCAGCGCCAGCTCGCGCAGCGCGGTCAGGTTCCCCGGCCGGAAGTAGTTGGCCAGCGCGGCGTCGATGCGTTCGGCCGGGTAGACGTTGCCGTGCGCGAGCCGCCGCCGCAGCGCCTCGGGCGTGATGTCGACCAGCTCGACCTGTTCGGCGCGCCGCACCATCTCGTCCGGCACCGTCTCCTGCTGCGCGACGCCGGTGATCTTCTCGACCACGTCGCCGAGGCTCTCCAGATGCTGGACGTTGACGGTGGACAGCACGTCGATGCCGGCGGTGAGCAGCTCCTCGACGTCCTGCCAGCGCTTTTCGTTGCGGGAGCCGGGAATGTTGGTGTGCGCGAGCTCGTCCACGACGGCGACCTCGGGTTTGCGGGCGAGCACCGCGTCCACGTCCATCTCGGTGAACTCGCGGCCCCGGTGCACGCCGCGCCGCCGCGGCACGATCTCCAGGCCGTCGAGCAGATCGGCGGTCTTCTTCCTGCCGTGCGTTTCGACCAACCCGACCACCACGTCGGTACCGCGTTCCTTGCGGCGCCAGGCCTCGCCCAGCATCGCGAACGTCTTGCCGACGCCGGGCGCCGCGCCGAGGTAGATGCGCAGCTCACCCCGGCGCGGCTTGTCCTGCTCTGCCTCCACGGATTCAGTGTGCCTCGGTATTCGCGACAGCGATGTTCAGCTCGGTCACGTTCACCCCGGGGATACCGATCCCGTCGCCGCTGGTGTACTTCGCGACCAGCTCCCGGACCGTCGCCTCGGACAGGCCGGTGTTGCGCGCGACGCGGGGGACCTGGAGGTCGGCATAGGCCGGGCTGATGTCCGGGTCCAGGCCCGAGGCCGAGGCCGTCACCGCGTCGGCGGGTACCGCGTCCGGCGAGACCTCCTCGCGCTGCGCGATCGCGGCCTTGCGTTCCTGGATGCTCGCGACCAGATCCTCGTTGAACCCGCCCTTGTTGGAGCCGCCCGACGCGGGCAGGCTCGCCGCGGACGGCCGGGTGTGGAAGTACGGATCGTGTGCCGGATCGGCCGGCACCGGGTCGATGCCGATCAGCGAGGATCCGACGACCTGCCCGTTGTCCGTGATCATCGAGCCCTCGGCGTTGGCCTGCAGCCCGGGAATCCGGGACACCGCCCAGATTCCGAGCGGGTAGACGACGCCGAGCAGCACGGTGAACACGAGCAGTACCCGCAACCCCGCCAGCGTTTGCTTGATCATGTGGGTCACATCCCCGGGATGAGGCGGACCAGCAGGTCCACCAGCCAGATGCCGGCGAACGGCGTGATGATCCCGCCGAGGCCGAAGACCAGGAGGTTTCGCCGCAGCAGCGCCGACGCACTGGCGGGCTTGTAGCGCACGCCGCGCAGCGCCAGCGGGATCAGCGCCACGATGATCAGCGCGTTGAAGATCACCGCGGACAGGATCGCCGACTGCGGCGAGTGCAGGTGCATGATGTTCAGCCCGCCGAGCTGTGGGTAGATCGAGGCGAACATCGCGGGCAGGATCGCGAAGTACTTCGCGAGGTCGTTGGCCACGCTGAAGGTGGTCAGCGCGCCACGGGTGATCAGCAGCTGCTTGCCGATCTCCACGATCTCGATCAGCTTCGTCGGGTTCGAGTCGAGGTCGACCATGTTCCCGGCTTCCTTGGCCGCCGAGGTGCCGGTGTTCATCGCGACGCCGACGTCGGAGGCGGCCAGCGCGGGCGCGTCGTTGGTGCCGTCGCCGGTCATCGCGACGAGCCTGCCGCCCTCCTGCTCCTCGTGGATCAGGGCCATCTTGTCCTCGGGCTTGGCCTCGGCGAGGTAGTCGTCCACCCCGGCGTCGGCCGCGATCGCCTTGGCGGTCAACGGGTTGTCGCCGGTGATCATCACCGTCCTGATGCCCATCGCCCGCAGTTCGGCGAACCGTTCCCGCATTCCCGGTTTGACCACATCGGACAGCCGGATCACGCCACGCACGAGCGCCTTGCCGTCCACACGTTCGGCGACGACGAGCGGGGTGCCGCCCTGTGCGCTGATCTCATCCACCACGCGAGGAGTCTCCGCGGGCAGATCGGCACCGACCCAGTCCCGGACCGCGCTCGCCGCGCCCTTGCGCACCTGCCTGCCCGGCAGGTCCATCCCGCTCATCCGGGTCTGCGCGGTGAACGGCACGAACTCGCCGCGCTGGTCGGCGCCCCGCGTGCCCTCGGTGAGCTCCACGATGCTGCGGCCCTCGGGGGTCTCGTCGGCGAGGCTGGCCAGCCGCGCGGCGCGGGCCAGCTCGTCCGAAGTGGACTCCCCGACCGGGATCAGCTCGGTGGCCTTGCGGTTGCCGAAGGTGATCGTGCCCGTCTTGTCCAGCAGCAAGGTCGACACATCGCCCGCGGCCTCGACCGCGCGACCGGACGTGGCGAGCACGTTGCGCTGCACCAGCCGGTCCATCCCCGCGATCCCGATCGCGGACAGCAGCGCGCCGATCGTGGTGGGAATCAGGCAGACCAGCAACGCGGTCAGCACGAGCACCGACTGCTCGCTGCCCGAGTAGGCCGCCATCGGCTGCAGCGCGACCACCGCGAGCAGGAAGATGATCGTCAGCGTGGACAGCAGGATCGTCAGCGCGATCTCGTTGGGCGTCTTCTGCCGGGTCGCGCCTTCCACCAAGGCGATCATGCGGTCCACAAAGGACTCGCCGGGCTTGGTGGTGATCCTGACGACGATCCGGTCGGACAGCACCGTGGTGCCGCCCGTGACGGCCGAACGGTCGCCGCCGGACTCCCTGATCACCGGCGCGGACTCACCGGTGATCGCCGATTCGTCCACCGTCGCGATGCCCTCGACCACGTCGCCGTCGCCGGGGATCAGCTCGCCGGCCTCGACCACCACGAGGTCACCGACACGCAGCCGCACACCGGGCACCTGCTCCTCACCTGTCCTGGTGAGCCGCCGCGCGACCGTCTCCTTCTTGGTGCGGCGCAAGGATTCCGCCTGCGCCTTGCCCCGCCCCTCGGCGACGGCCTCGGCCAGGTTCGCGAACACCACGGTGAACCACAGCCACAGCGCGACGCCGATGGTGAACACGCCCGGATCGCCGATCGCGAAGACCGTGGTCAGCACCGAGCCGATCCACACGACGAACATGACGGGATTCTTGAGCTGGTGCCTGGGGCTCAGCTTGCGCAGCGCGTCGGGCAGCGAGGTCAGCAGCTGCCTCGGACTGAACACGCCCGCGCCGACGCGCGCGGGTTCGGCCTCGGTACGCGGCCGTTGTTCGGTGATGGTCATGCGAGTGCCTCCGCGATGGGGCCGAGCGCGAGCGCCGGGATGAACGTCAGCGCCGCGACGAGAACGATGGTGCCTGCCAGCAGTGATCCGAACAGCGGACCGGTCGTCGGCAGCGTGCCCGCGGTGTGGGGCACCTTCTTCTGCGCCGCCAGCGATCCGGCGAGGCACAGGGTGGCCAGGATCGGCACGAACCGGCCGATCGCCATCGCGATCCCGAGGGTGGCCTGGAACCAGTTGCTGGTCACCGTGATCCCGGCGAACGCGCTGCCGTTGTTGTTGCCTGCCGAGGCGTAGGCATAGAGCACTTCGGACAGTCCGTGCGAACCGTCGTTGGCCAGCGCGGACGTGGTGTCCGGCAACAGGAGTGCGGCACCGGCGCCCAGCAGCACGACCGTCGGCATCGCCAGGATCGAGATCGCCGCCGCGGTGACCTCGCGCTTGCCGAGCTTCTTGCCGAGGTATTCCGGAGTGCGGCCGACCATCAGCCCGGCGAGGAACATCGCGATGATCGCGACCACGAGAATGCCGTAGAGCCCGGTCCCCACGCCGCCCGGCGTGACCTCGCCGAACAACATGTTCAGCAATGGCACGCCGCCACCGAGGCCGGTGAAGCTGTCGTGCATCGCGTTGACGGCGCCGGTCGAGGTGCCGGTGGTGCTGGTCGCGAACAACGCCGATCCGGAGAGCCCGAAGCGTTGTTCCTTCCCTTCCAGCGCCGCGCCGGCCAGCAACGCGGCGGGCCCGTTCGGATGGGTCTCGGCCCACCACGCGATCGCGAGCATCGCGGCCCAGATCCCGCCCATCACCGACACGAGGACGTAGCCCTGCTTACGGTTGCCGACCATGGTGCCGAAGGTGCGGGTCAGTGACACCGGGATCACCAGCAGCAGGAAGATCTCGATGAGGTTGGTCCAGACGTTCGGGTTCTCGAACGGATGCGCCGAGTTGGCGTTGAAGATGCCGCCACCGTTGGTGCCGAGTTCCTTGATGGCCTCCTGGCTCGCGGTCGGCGCGAGATCGATCGTGCCGCTCGTGGTGTCCACACCGGACTTGAGACTCTGCGTGACGCCGAGCGCGATCAGCACGATCGCGAACACCACCGACATCGGCAGCAGGATCCGGATCGTGCCGCGGGTCAGGTCGACCCAGAAGTTGCCGAGCCGGTCGGTCTGCCGCCGGACGAACCCGCGCACCAGCGCGATCGCCACCGACAGCCCGACGGCCGCGGACAGGAAGTTCTGCACGGTCAGCCCGGCCATCTGCACCGTGTGTCCCATGACCGACTCCGGCACGTAGGACTGCCAGTTCGTGTTGGTGACAAAGGAGATCGCCGTGTTGAACGCGATACCGGGATCGACGGCGCCGCGGCCGAAGTTCAGCGGCAGCAGCGATTGCAGGCGCTGCAACAGGTAGAGGAGCACGATCGAGACGAACGAGAAACCGAGCACGCCCATCGCGTAGGTCGGCCACCGCCGTTCGGACTCCGGCTTGACCCGGAACAGCCGGTACAACCCCCGTTCGACGGCGAGGTGCTTCTCGGTGGTGAACACCCGCGCCATGTAGTCGCCGAGCGGTTTGTGGACCACCGCGAGCGCGACAAGGAGTAGACCGGCCTGAATGAGGCCGGCCGTAAGGTCAGACATCAGAACTTCTCCGGCCTGATCAACGCGACGAACAGGTAGACGATCAATCCGAGGGCCAGCACGCCGGCTACGACGTTGGCCACCACCCCCGTGCCCGTCACAGCTTCTCCAGTCCGCGCAGGGTCAACGCCAGCACCGCGAAGATCGCGATCAAGAGTGCGGCGTAGAGCAGGTCCGTCACTTCGCACCTTCCTTTCACGGACAGCGTGCGGCCGCACTCACCCGTTCGTGCGCTGCGCTGACGGGCTCTTGACACCACCGAGGTGCGCATTTACGCGGTCTTGACGGCCGGTGAGACCGGCCACACTCAGCGTTACGCCTCGGACGGATCGGTCATTTCGCGCAGACAGTTACCGGCGAGTTGTGTTACCACAGTGTTACGCATAGTTGTAAATGCTAAGCATTCGGGAGGCGACGGCATGTGCGGAATCACCGGGTGGGTGTCCTTCGACGCTGACCTGCGGAAACGCCAACAAGATCTGGACGCGATGACGGCCACCATGGCCTGCCGTGGCCCCGACGACTCGGGTACCTGGGTCGACGAGCACGCGGCACTGGGCCACCGGCGGCTCGCGATCATCGACCTGCCGGGCGGCAGGCAGCCGATGTCGGTACGCACGCCGAACGGCGAGGTCGCGATGGTCTACAGCGGCGAGGCCTACAACTTCAGTGAGCTGCGCAAGGAACTGGCGGGCCTCGGCCACAAGTTCGAGACCGACAGCGACACCGAGGTCGTGCTGCACGGCTACCTGCAGTGGGGCGAGGCCGTCGCGGAACACCTCAACGGCATGTACGCGTTCGCCATCTGGGACACGCGGGACCAGAAGCTGGTCATGATCCGGGACCGGATGGGCATCAAGCCGTTCTACTTCTACCCCACCCGCGACGGCGTCCTGTTCGGTTCCGAGCCGAAGGCGATCCTGGAGAACCCGCTGGCGAGCCGGGTGGTCGATCTCGACGGGCTGCGCGAGCTGTTCTCGTTCACCAAACAGCCCGGCTGGTCGCTGTGGAAGGGAATGTCCGAAGTGGAGCCCGGCACGGTCGTCCGGGTCGACCGTGACGGCATCCACACGCACACGTACTGGAAGCTGGAGGCGCGCGAGCACACCGACGACCAGGAAACCAGTGTCGCCAAGGTGCGCGAGCTGATGACCGACATCGTGCACCGGCAGCTGGTGGCCGACGTGCCGCGCTGCGTGCTGCTCTCCGGTGGCCTGGACTCCAGCGCCATCACCGGCCTCGCCGCCGCGCGGCTGGCCGAGGAGGGCGAGCAGCTGCGCACGTTCTCGGTCGACTTCTTCGGGCAGGAGGAGAACTTCAAGCCCGACGCGATGCGCGACACCCCGGACTCGCCCTACATCCGGGACGTGGCCAAGCTGGTCGGCTCGTCGCACCAGGACGTCATGCTCGATCCGGCGGCGCTCACCGATCCGGAGGTGCGCCGCGCCGTGGTGACCGCGCGGGACATCCCAGCCGGCATGGGCGATATGGACACCTCGCTCTACCTGCTGTTCAAGGCCATCCGCGGGGAATCGACGGTGGCGCTGTCCGGTGAGTCCGCGGACGAGGTGTTCGGCGGCTACCGGTGGTTCCACGACGACACCGCCCGCAACGCGGAAACGTTCCCCTGGCTGGCGTTCAACACCGGGGTGCACGACCGCGGCGCGCTGCTGCGGCCGGAATTGTCGGCCAAGCTCGACCTGGACGGCTACATCGCCGACCAGTACCGGACCGCGCTGACCAAGGTGGAGCACGTCGAAGGGGCCAGCCCCGAGGAGCGCCGGATGCGCGAGGTGTGCCACCTGCACCTGACGCGGATGGTGCGGGCGCTGCTGGACCGCAAGGACCGGGCGTCAATGGCGGTGGGCCTGGAGGTGCGCGTGCCGTTCTGCGATCACCGGCTCGTGGAGTACGTGTACAACACACCGTGGTCGCTGAAGACCTTTGACGGCAGGGAAAAGAGTCTGCTCCGGCACGCGACCAAGCACGTGCTGCCGCAGTCCGTGGTCGACCGGGTCAAGAGCCCCTATCCGTCCACGCAGGACCCTGGCTACGCGTCGGCCTTGCAGCAGCAGGCGAAGGAGGTGCTCGCCGGTGGCAACGAGGACGTGTTCCAGCTGGTGGACCGCAACTGGCTCGCCGGCGCCATCGAGGCGGACCCGTCGACGATGGACGCGCTGACCCGCAACGGCCTGGACCGCACGCTCGATCTGTACCACTGGCTCGACATCTACAAGCCGACCCTCGAACTCGGGTAACGGAGACCACACCTGAAAATTCGCTGTGAAAAACCGGCATAAGGCACAACGGGGCCGGGGTATCCGTTGAACACGGCAGAGAGGTGAGAGAGATGACCCAAGCTTTCACGCAGACCGCGTTCAGCAACGCACCCGCGCAGCCGGGCCTGCCCACCATGCCGACCGGCTGGCCCATCGGTTCGTACGGCTCCTACGAGGAAGCTCAGCGGGCCGTGGACCACCTCGCCGACAGCGATTTTCCCGTCGCGGACGTGACGATCGTCGGTGTCGAGCCGATGCTCGTGGAACGCGTCTCCGGCAAGCTGAGCTGGGGCCGGGTACTCGGCAACGCCGCCATGTCCGGTGCCTGGTTCGGTCTGTTCGTGGGCCTGCTGCTGTCGATGTTCTCGACGGGGGCCGGCCTGCTGCCGATCGTCATCGGCCTGGTCGCCGGTGTCGCGTTCAGCACGGTGTTCGCCGCGATCAGCTACGGCGCCACCCGCGGCCGTCGTGACTTCGTCTCGCACAGCCAGCTCGTCGCCAGGCGTTATGACGTACTGAGCCAGCCACGCAACGCCGAACGCGGTCGCGAACTGCTCGCGAACCTCGCCGCGCGCGCCAACCTGGCCAACAGCTGATCCGGTAAGAGAGGGCCCCGCTCGAAGGAAATCGAGCGGGGCCTTCGCCGTTTCCTCAGCTGCCGCTGGAAACGCCCACCGGCTCGGCGGCGCCCGATCCCCTGCCCTGCCGCAACAACCGGCGCCACCGCTGAACGTCATGGACCGCGGGCCGGGTGCGGGTCAGGAAATCCCGCAGGACCGCCAGGAAACGCTGCGGCGAGGTGTGGTGCGGGAAGTGTCCCGCGCCGTCGAAAATCTCCAGCCTGCTGCCCGGCATCGCGGCATGGGCGATCAGCGCGTGCGCACTCGGCACGACGTGGTCCCGCGTGCCCCACACCAGCATCGTCGGAATGCCCTCGGTCAGGTAACTGCGGTCGAGCATGTTCACGACCTGCCCCCGCCAGTCGACCACGGCCCGCAGCGTGCGCAGAAACGCTTGCCTGCTGGGCGATTCCGCGAGCCGCACGTACTTCTCCACCACGTAATCGATGTCCGCGCCCAGCCCGAAACCGCCGGTGGCACGCAACAGACTCGTGAACCGGCGCAGGGCTTCGCGCACCGGTGGCGTGCCCAGCAGCGGGAGCATCAGATCCGTGCCGGGCGCGGCGGCCAGGCGCAGCAACGGATGCACGCCCGGCGCCACCCCACCGGAACTGACCAGCACGAGCCGCTCGCAGCGCTCCGGGAACTGGTAGGCGAACTGCATCGCGACCCCGCCGCCCAGCGAATGCCCGATCACGGTGACGCGATCGATGTCGAGGGTGGCGAGCAGATCACGCATCCCGCACGCGTAGGCGGCGACCGAATAGTCGGCCCGCGGCTTGTCCGAACCACCGTGGCCGAGCAGATCGGGCGCGATGACGGTGTAGTCGCCGGTGAGCGAGGCCAGCACGTCGAGCCAGGTCGACGAATCGTCGCCGATGCCGTGGATGAACAGCAGCGCCGGACCGCTGCCCGCCATCCGGTAGGCGCGGCGGTAGCCATGGATCACCCGGTGCCGCAGGTCGAAGGTGTCCGGCCCGATCCGGGTCAACGCGAAGTCCTTGGAACGCACGCCCCCACGACAGCACGCACGTTTGCCGCCGGCGTTTCGGCCGTGTTGCGTTAGCGCGAACGGCGCGGCCGGGGCTGGCAGCGCGGGCAGAAGTAGGACGAGCGGTTCATGAACGGCTCGCGGCTGATGGGCGTGCCGCACCGGCGGCACGGTTCGTCGCCGCGGCCGTACACATTGAGCGATCGCTCGAAGTAGCCGGACTCGCCGTTCACGTTGACGTACAAGGCATCGAACGAGGTCCCGCCGGCCCGCAGCGCCTCGGCCATCACCTCGGTGGCGGCTTCGAGCACCGTCCGCCCCTGCGCGTTGGTGAGCTTCTCGGTGGGCCGCGACCAATGCAGCCTCGCGCGCCAGAGCGCCTCGTCGGCGTAGATGTTGCCGACCCCGGAGACCAGCGTCTGGTCGAGCAGCGCGCGTTTGACCTCGGTGCGCCGGGTCCGCAACGTCTTCACGGCCTGGACGGGATCGAACGCCGGGTCCATCGGATCGCGTCCGATGTGGGCGATGGATCCGGGCAGCAGGTCGCCATCGGCCTCGACGAGGTCGGCCAGCGCGAGCCCGCCGAAGGTGCGCTGATCGACGAAGCGGAGTTCGGGCCCCTCGTCGGCGAAGCGCACCCGCACACGCAGATGCTTCTCGTCGGGCGCGCCCTCGGGCTGCATGACCATCTGGCCGCTCATGCCGAGGTGCGCGAGGATCGCTTCCTTGTCGGACAGTTCGAGCCAGAGATACTTGCCGCGACGCCGCGCGGCCTCGACGCGCGCCCCCGCGAGGCGGCCGGTGAAGTCGTCGGGCCCGAGCGCGTGACGCCGGATGGCCCGGGGATGCAGCACGTCCACCCGCGCTATGACGCGGCCCGCCACATGCGCCTGCAGCCCGGCGCGAACCACCTCTACCTCGGGAAGTTCTGGCATTTTTCCAGCCTAGCCTCGTCCGAATGGGAGTCGAGAAAGAACTCGCCGAGCTCTGGCAGACCTTGCCGCTGCCGCCCGGCTGGCGCCCGGAGATCGGCGGCGGCTACTTGCGGATAACCCCACCACCTGGGGATGTCCACAACAACATCGCCCGACCTGGTCCACAAGGTTCTGGCCAGAACGCGGGACGACTGGGGCATCTATCAGAACCGAGGCGTCCGCATTCCGGGCCTTGCCCGCCTCTACATCCCGGATCTGCTGGTGATGCCGCTGGATGCGCCGCGCGAGGAGAACGGTGTCGTGCTCGCCGAGCACACGCTGCTGGCCGTCGAGATCACCTCGCCGGACAACGCCGACTACGACCGGCGCACCAAGCTGACCGCCTACGCACGCGGGCAGGTTCCGGTGTATCTGCTGATCGACGGGCACGCGGCCGAAGGCGCGCGCTGCATCGTCTACTCCGACCCGGCCAAGGGCGAGTACCGCAACACCACCATCAAACCGTTCGGCGAGCGGGTCGACCTTCCCCGACCCATCGACCTGGAACTCGACACCAGCCGCTTCGGCTGAGGGGCGGGGCTACTCCGCGTCCGCGGGTTTGAGCTCCTCGGACAGCGCGCGCCAAGCCGCCTCGGCGGCCTTCTGCTCCGCTTCCTTCTTGGTGGTGCCCTCGCCGCGCCCGAGGTCCCGCCCGGCGACCAGCACCGTGGCGCTGAACTCCTTGCGGTGATCCGGACCGGTGTCCTCGACCTTGTACTCGGGCACACCCAGCGCCGCCGACGCGGTCAGCTCCTGCAGGCTGGTCTTCCAGTCGAGGCCGGCACCCCGCAGCGGGGCCTCCGCCAGCAACTGGTCGAACAGCCGGTGCACGAGCGCCCGCCCGGCTTCGATGCCATGCGCCAGGTACACCGCGCCGATCATGGCCTCGAGACCGTCGGCGAGGATGCTCGCCTTGTCCCTGCCGCCGGTGAGCTCCTCGCCCTTGCCCAGCAGCAGATGCGCCCCGAGGCCGCCCTCACCGAGGTTGCGCGCGACACCGGCGAGCGCGTGCATGTTCACGACGCTGGCCCGCAGCTTCGCGAGCTGCCCCTCGGGCAGATCGGGATGCGTGCGGTAGAGGTGATCCGTCACGACGAGACCGAGCACGGCGTCGCCGAGGAACTCCAGCCGCTCGTTCGGCGGCAGCCCACCATTCTCGTACGCGTAGGAACGGTGGGTCAACGCAAGCGTGAGCAGCTCGGCGTCCAAGGTGACGCCGAGCGCTTCGAGTAACGGCGTTGGGTCGGCAGCCGGCCCTCCCGGCTTCGACTTACCCCCCATATCGGTCAGCCTCAAGCAGGCTCTACGACCTGACGACCGTCGTACTGGCCACAGGTCGGGCAAGCCACGTGCTGCGGCTTCGGCTGGCGGCAGGCGCGGTTGGAGCACGGCACGAGCTGCACCGGCGCCGCTTTCCACGCGGACCGGCGGGTGCGCGTGTTGGCTCGCGACATCTTCCGCTTGGGGACGGCCACGACTAGATCTCCTGTCCAAGGTTCGCTCGCTGACGCGAGCCTGCTTACGTGCTGCCGAGCTGCTGCTCGTCAAGCCTTCTGGTCTGGGCCGTCCGCCGGAGAATCGCCGAAGCGCTCGACCAGCGCGGCCCACCGAGGATCTATGGTCTCATGCCCGTGTCCGGGCTCGAGATCGGCCCACTTCCCGCCGCATTCCGGGCACAGTCCCTGGCAGTCCTCGCTGCAGAGGGGCACCTGCGGCAGGGCGAGCACGATCGCGTCCCGCACGGTCGGCTCCAGGTCGATCCGGTCGTCGACCAGCCGCGCGACCTCGTCCTCCTCGGTGGTGGAGTCCGTGGTCGAATCCGGGTACGCGAACAGCTCGGTCAGTTCGACCTCGACCTCTTCCTCGGTCGGATCGAGGCACCGCGAACACTGCCCGGTGACCGAGGCGCTGGCCGTGCCGCTGACCAGCACGCCCTCCACCACGGACTCCAGCAGCAGGTCCAGCTCGATCTCGCTGCCCTCGGGCACGACGATGACGCCGGGCACGCCGAGCGTGGTACCGACGGGGGCCATGCGGTGCAGGGAACGGCTCTGGCCCGCACGGCGGCCCAGCTCGCGGGTGTCGATGATCCACGGGCTGCGCGTGTCGAGGGAAAGGTTTTCGTCAGACATTGCCCATCCAGAGTACGCCGCCACGCCCAGCCAGGGCGCGGCGGCGGGTGCGGGTCGGAACTGCTGTCAGGGCTGGAAGTCGTAGATGGGGGTGCGGGGGTTGAGGGTGGCCGGGGAGCGCAGGTGGTTGCGGCCCGAGTCGACGGTGCGCAGGGTGGTCGACAGCAGCTCGGAGAACTCGGCGAGCTTGCCGTCCACGTAGGCGTCGCAGTCGGTGCGCTGGCGGTCGGCCTCGGCGTGTGCCTCGTCGACGATGCGTGCGGACTCGGCGTGCGCGGCCTGCACGACCTCGGTCTGGGAGACCAGCCGCGACTGCTCGTGCCGCCCGTCCTCCACGGCGCGCTCGTACGCGTCGCGGCCGGCCTGGATCATGCGCTCGGACTCGGCACGCGAGCGCTCCACGAGATTCTGGTACTCGGCCTGGCCCGCGCTGATCATGCGGTCGGCCTCGGCACGGGCGTCGGTCATGATCTTCTCGGCCCGCGCCTGCGCGTCGGCAAGCAGGCGTTCGGCCTCCTCGGTGGCCTCGGAGACGGTGCGGTCGGCCTCGGCGGTGGCGCCGCTGACCATCGCCCCCGCCTCGGCCTTCGCCTTCTCCAGCAACTCGTCCCGTTTGTCGAGGACGTCCTGTGCGTCGTCGACCTCCTGGGGCAGCGCGTCCCGGACGTCGTCGAGGAGTTCGAGTACGTCCCCGCGCGGCACCACGCAGCTGGACGTCATCGGCACCCCGCGCGCCTCTTCCACGATCGTCACGAGCTCGTCGAGAGCCTCGAACACCCGGTACACGGCACTCTCCCTAGGTGGCGCTTCCCCACAAATGCTGGCCCCTAGTTTGCCGCGTCGGGCCATGAAGCGGAGGGATGCGCCATGTCCAGGCGTGTCAGCGACGCGAAGCGTCTCCGTTGAGGGTGGTGGTGGGGCTGTGGTGGGGCTGTGGATGGCGTGTCAGCTGTTCACGTCGATGAGTTGGAAGCTCGCGTAGTGGTCGCCGGTGTAGAAATACTCGCCATCCGACCCGGTGACGATGCGCCGTGCACCGCGATCGTCGCTACCCGGCGTGATCACGGTGTACTCGTGGTAATAGCCCGAGGAGCAGTCGGGAAGCAGGCCCTCGCGGTTCTGGAAAACCGTGCCGTCCTGTTCGAACGGGTACGGGCCGCCCTGCTGGATGAGGTCGTAGGTGTCGGTGGCCTCCGCGGGCAGCGAGCTGAGCGCGACCACCTCGAAGCCCGAGGTGTCCCCACAGTCCGCCTGCGCGACCGCGGCCGGAGCGACGGCGGGGGCGGCCGAGGCAGGCGCGATCGCTGCCGTACCACCGAAAAGTGCGATGAGAAGAGTGAGCAGGCCTGCAACGAAACGAGATCGTTTGTTGGTCATTTTCGGACCGTAACGCGATCTGGTGATCGGCGGGATGAAGTCCCGACGAACGTTGTCAGCCGTCCGGGTTACCGCTCGGCGAGTTTGGCCTTGAGCCGTTCGAGCACCGAGCCCGGCACGAGGTTCTTCACGTCCCCGCCGTACTTCACGACCTCCTTGACCAGCGAGCTGGACACGAAGCCGTAGGCCGGGTTGTTCGACATCAGCAGCGTCTCCACCCCGGAGAGCTCGCGGTTCATCTGCGCCATCTGCAGCTCGTAGTCGAAGTCGCTGACCGAGCGCAGCCCCTTGGCGATCGCGATGATGTCGTTGTTCTTGCAGTAGTCCACGAGCAGTCCGCGCCAGGAGTCCACCCGCACGGTGGGCAGCCCACCGGTGATGTCCCTGATCATCTCGATCCGTTCCTCGATCGAGAACATGCCCTGCTTGTTCGGGTTGATCAGCACCGCGACCCAGACCTCGTCGAACAGCTTCGTCGCCCGTTCGATGATGTCGAGGTGCCCATTGGTCACGGGGTCGTAGGAGCCGGGACAGACCACTCGCCGCATGGCGCGGACGTTACCTTGCCTCACCTCCGATGGCGCGCGGACGTGACGTACTCCGCCCAGTACATCGCCGTGTCGCCGTGATTCATCGTGCGCAGCGACGCGAATCCGGCCGGCCAGTCCGGTTCCCCGTCCCGCCGCGCGCGCTCGACGATCACCAGCCCGTCCCCGGCGACCCAGCCGCCCTCGGCCAGCGCGGTCAACATCACACCGAGTTTCGCGGTGTCCACGGCGTACGGCGGATCGGCCAGCACCAGGTCGAACGGCTCGTCCGCGGGCCGGGCGAGCACGGATTCGACGGTGCCCGCGCGCACCGTCCCGCCGAGCCGGAGATCCGTCACATTGCGCCGCAGCACCTGCACGGCCCGGCGGTCCGACTCCACGAACATCGCGTCCGCGGCGCCACGGGACAACGCCTCCAGCCCCAGCGCACCGGAGCCGGCGTAGAGGTCGAGCACGCGACGATCCCGCAGCTCACCGGCCGATTCGAGGGCGTTGAACAGTGCCTCGCGGACCCGTTCGGACGTCGGGCGGGTGCCCTGCGGCGGCACCTTGAGCCGCCGTCCCCCCGCGCTGCCGGCGACGATCCTGGTCATGCGCACATCCTCCCAGGCCCCGTTTTTTCGGCCGGGACTTGGTGAACCGTTCCGACGGCACGCGTAGAGTCGTTCTTCCTGTTACCGGCGAGAGTGAGCTGTAGGAGCGCTGCGTGTCGGAACCCCGGATCAGACGGGCCGAGATCGCCATCGAGCAAGGCCACGTCGACCGCGTCTACGCTCGTCTCGCCGAGCTCCGGTCCCAGGCCGAGGCGATGCGGGCCAAGGGGTACGAGATCGGGCACGGCGCCCAGCGGGAGGCCGTGTTCGAGCAGGCGTCGATGCTCTTCGAGCGCGACATGATGGTCTTCCACGCCAACCAGACGCTGCAGACGCTCGACGCCGAGTACGAGGGACTGGTGTTCGGGCGGCTCGACCAGACCAGCGGCGAGAAGATCTACGTCGGCAGGCTCGGCATCCGCGACGCCGAGTTCGACAACCTGGTCACCGACTGGCGCGCCCCCGCGGCCGCAGCCTTCTACCAGGCCACCGCGGAAGAGCCGATGGACGTGGTGCGGCGCCGCGTCATCCGGTGTTCCGGGCAGAACGTGCTCGACGTGGACGACGACGTGCTCATCCCGGACGCCGTGCCGGAGGACATGAGCATCGTCGGCGAGGGCGCGCTGATGGCCGCGCTCGGCCGGTCGCGTGGCGAGAAGATGCGCGACATCGTCGCCACGATCCAGCGTGAGCAGGACGAGGTGATCCGGGCGCCGTGGCGCGGGGTCACCGAGATCACCGGCGGTCCCGGTACCGGGAAGACCGCGGTCGCGCTGCACCGCGCGGCGTACCTGCTGTACCGGCACCGGCGTCAGCTCGGCGGGGCCGGCGTCTTCGTGGTCGGCCCGTCCGGCGTGTTCACCAACTACATCTCGCGCGTGCTGCCGTCGATGGGTGAGACCAACGTCGAGCTGCGCGCGCTGGGCGAGGTGCTCGACGGGGTCGTCGCGACCAGGCAGGATCCGGCGAAACTGGCCGCGATCAAGGGTTCGCTGCGCATGCGCAAGGTACTGACGCGCGGCATGCGCGACACCCCGCCCGGCGTGCCCGACGAGATGCGCATCGTGTATCGCGGCGAGGTGCTCAAGCTGGGCGGCAAGGAGCTGGAGAAGGTGCGCCGCAAGGTGCACTCGCACGGCGGCCCGCCGAACCGCTCGCGCGTGCGCGCGGCCGAGACGCTGCTGGAAGCCTTGGCGGACAAGGCGGAGGAGAACGCGCGCACCGACGGCAGATCGGTCGACCGGGCCGAGCTGATCACCGAACTCGGCGAGCGGATCGACTTCCACCGGTTCCTCGTGGTGTGGTGGCCGGTGCTCTACCCGGGCGAGATCCTGCGCTGGCTCGGCGATCCGGCGCGGCTGGCGCGGGCAGGCAAGGGCGTGCTCGACAAGCAGGAGGTCGCGCTGGTCGCGGCGTCCTTCGCGGACCGGTCCGCGGACTGGTCGGTCGCCGATGTCGCGCTGCTGGACGAACTGCGTGTGCTGGTCGGCCCGCCGCCGAAGCGGCGCCGCAAGCCGCAGCAGCTCGAACTGGATGCCGCTCCCCCGCCGCGCGGCACGGAAAGCCATGGACCGCACCGGCCCGAGCACTACGACGAGTACTCGCACATCGTCGTTGACGAGTCGCAGGACCTCTCGCCCATGCAGTGGCGGATGATCGGCAGGCGCGGCAAGTACGCGAGCTGGACGGTCGTCGGGGACCCGGTGCAGAGCTCGTGGCCGGAACCGGCGGAGGCCGCGCGGGCGCGGGACCAGGCGTTCGGCCCTCGCACGCCCCGGCGGCGGTACACGCTGCGCACGAACTACCGCAACTCCAAGGAGATCTTCGACCTCGCCGCGCGCGTGGTCGCCGGGTACGCCGAGGACGGCGACCTGCCGGAGGCGGTGCGCACGACCGGGCTGGAACCGGACATCCGGATGACGGACGCGGCGAGTCTTGAGGGTTCGGTGCAGTCCGCGGCGAAGGAGCTGCTGGACGCGGTCGAGGGCACGGTCGGCGTGATCTGTGCCATGGACCGCGTGCCCGAGGTGTCGGGCTGGCTGGACGGGCACGCCGACGAGCGGCTCAAGGTCGTCGGCAGCCTCGATTCGAAGGGCCTGGAGTACGACGGCGTGGTGCTGGTCGAGCCGACCGAGCTGATCACCGAGTCGACCACCGGGCGCCGGGTGCTCTACGTGGCGCTGACCCGCGCGACGCAGCAGCTGACCGTCGTCGCCTCGGACCGGGAATGGTTGTGACACCGCAAGTGTTGCGTTGAACGTGAGTTCCCTGACCGATGTGAAGCTGTCCGTGCTCGACCTGTCGCCGATCCCCGCCGACGGGGACGCCGGCACAGCGCTGCGGAACACGATCGACCTCGCGCAGGCCACCGAGCGGCTGGGCTACCACCGCTACTGGGTCGCCGAGCACCACAACATGCCGGGTATCGCGAGTTCGGCGACGGCCGTGCTGATCGGGCACATCGCGCAGGCCACCGAGCGGATCAGGGTCGGATCGGGCGGGATCATGCTGCCCAACCACGCGCCGCTGATCGTGGCCGAGCAGTTCGGCATGCTGGAGGCGTTCCACCCCGGGCGGATCGACCTGGGCATCGGACGAGCGCCCGGCACGGACCAGCGCACGGCGCTCGCGGTGCGGGGTTCGATGGCGGCGCTGTCCGCGGAGAACTTCCCGCAGCAGCTCACCGAGCTGATCGACTACTTCGAGCCGGACCCGGCGCGGGCGGTGAATGCCTATCCGGCCGTGGGGCACAAACCGCCGTTCTGGCTGCTCGGGTCGAGTGGGTTCAGCGCGCAGCTGGCCGGCGCACTCGGGTTGCCGTTCGCTTTCGCGCATCACTTCAGCGCGCAGAACACGTTGCCCGCGGTGCGGTTGTACCGCGAGTCGTTCAAGCCGTCGGCCGTGCTGGACGAGCCGTACCTGATGCTGGGCGCGGCGGTGATCGCGGCCGAGACGGACGAGCGGGCGCAGTGGCTGGCCGGGCCGAGCGGCCTGACGTTTTTGAGCCTGCGGCGCGGGCGGCCGATCCCGCTGCCAACGCCGGAGGAGGCCGCGGAGTACCCGTACAGCGAACTCGACCGGCAGTTCCTGGCCGAACGCTTCGGCAGCAACATCATCGGCTCGCCGGAGACCGTGCGGAAGGGCATGGAGAAGCTGCTGGCCGACACGGGCGCGGACGAGCTGATGATCACGACGATGGTGCATGGCCAGGCGGACCGGGTGCGCTCGTACGAGATCGTGGCGGACCTGGCGAAGTAGGCCGGTGGCCGGGCGGCGTGGGTTCGACTCGGGCGCACGGAAAGCCCGACTCGGGCGCACGGAAAGCCCGACTCGCGCTCACGGACGACCCAACTCGGCATCGAGGGCTCGACTCGCGGGTGAGGTGCCGGTCGCTGCCGCCGGGAGGAGGCCGGCTCGCCTCACTGGCGCGATCGGTGCTCGCCGCCTACGAAAGCAACGCCGTCCGCGTCCTGGGCATGCCCGACGCGCCGCGCTCGCTGGTCTTCACGCCCAGGACCTGGTTGACACCGATCGAACCCTTCTCGAACGTCAGGGCCGAGGCCGCCATGTACAGGCGCCACACGCGTGCCCTGCCTTCGCTGGTCAGGCGGACCGCCTCGTTCCAGTTCGCTTCCAGGTTCGCGACCCACGCACGAAGCGTCAGGGCGTAGTGCTCGCGCAACGCCTCGACATCGCGGATCTCGAAGCCCGCCTGCTCGATCGCGTTCACCATTACGCCCGCCGGCTCCAGCTCGCCATCCGGGAACACGTACCGGTTGATGAACGTGTTGCCACCGGTGTGCGCGCCGACGCCGACCTTGCGGGAAATGGCGTGGTTGAGCAGCCTGCCCTCCGGCCGCAGCAGGTCGTACAGCTTCCGCGCGTAGATCGGCAGCATCGACTCACCGACGTGCTCTGCCATCCCGATGCTCGAAATCGCGTCGTACGGGCCGTCGCTGACCTCGCGATAGTCCTGCACGCGGATCTCGACCAGATCCGACAGCCCGGCCTCGGCGACCCGCTTGCGCGCGAGATCGGCCTGCGCCTGGGAAAGCGTGACCCCGACGGCATGCGCGCCGTACTCCCGGGCCGCGTGGATGACGAACGTGCCCCAGCCGCAGCCGACGTCGAGTACCCGCGTTCCTGCCCGCAGACCGAGTTTCCGGCACACGAGGTCGACCTTCGCGGTCTGCGCGTCCTCCAGCGTCTCGGCCTTGTCGTCCCACACCGCGCACGAGTAGGTCATCGTCGGGCCCAGCACGAGCGCGTAGAAATCGTTACCGACGTCGTAGTGGTGGCTGATCGCCTGCGCGTCGCGGCGCCGGGAATGCAGGCGCCCGCCCAGCTTGATCTCTTCCGCGGGCGGCTTCGGCGGCGGGCCGAACGCGCGCAGCCGCAGTGCCGCCTTCACGAAATCGCGGACGACCGAACCGTCCAGCGCCAGTTCCTGGCCGCCGACGATGCGCTCCAGCTGCGCCAGTGTGTCGAAGAAATCGCTCTCGACATCGAGGTCACCGGAAATGAAGGCACGCGCGAGACCGAGCTCGTTGGGCGCCCACAGCAGGCGGCGGAGCGCGCGGCGCCGGCGCAGCACGAGCCGTGCCTGCGCGTCCGGCGGACCTGCCTCGCTACCGTCCCAAGCCCGGATGCGGAGCGGAAGTTCGCTGCCCATGACCGCACGCACGAGAGCATGTACGGCCTCTGCAGCGTTATGCGACGTACCCACGCAATTCATTCAAGCACTCATGCGGGCTTTACGACCATGCGTGTAAAGGCGTTTCGCCCGAACTGCCGGTATTCGAGACCGTGTACTTCCCCACATTACTTAGCATGGGCAAGTACACGGCCTCTCTGCTACACCGCCCGCTATTCGAGCACCAGCAGGAGATCGCCGCCCTCGACCTGCTGCACGGAGTTGATCGCGAGCCGGCCGACCTTGCCGCCGGTGGCCGCGGTGATCGAGGCCTCCATCTTCATGGCCTCGATCGTGGCGACCGTGGCACCCGCGGCGACCTCGTCGCCCTCGCTCACCGACAGCGTGACCACACCGGCGAACGGAGCGGCGACGTGCTTCGGGTTGCCCTTGTCCGCCTTCTCCGCGGCCGGCAGATCCGAGGCCACCGACCGGTCGCGCACCTGGATCGGCCGCAGCTGCCCGTTCAGCGTCGCCATCACGGTCCGCATACCGCGCTCGTCGGCCTCGCCGACCGCCTCCAGCTCGATGAGCAGCCGCACCCCGGGCTCGAGATCGACGGCGTACTCCTCGCCCGGGCGCAACCCGTAGAAGAAGTCCTTGCTCGGCAGCACACTGGTGTCGCCGTAGGCCTCGCGGTGCGCCTCGAACTCCTTCGTCGGCGCCGGGAACAGCAGCCGGTTCAGCGTCACGCGCCGGTCCTTCGCCAGCCCCTCCCGGTCCTCAGTGGACAGTTCGTTGACCGGCTTCGGCTCCGAACGGCCCTCCAGCGCCTTGCTGCGGAAGGGCTCCGGCCAGCCACCGGGCGGGTCGCCGAGCTCACCGCGCAGGAATCCGATGACCGAGTCCGGAATGTCGTACTTACCGGGCTCCGCCTCGAACTTCTCCGGCGACACCCCGGCACCGACGAGGTGCAGCGCGAGGTCACCGACCACTTTGGACGACGGCGTGACCTTCACGAGATGGCCGAGGATCTTATCCGCCGCGGCGTACATCGCCTCGATGTCCTCGAACCGGTCGCCGAGCCCGAGCGCCCGCGCCTGCGTGCGCAGGTTCGACAGCTGCCCGCCGGGGATCTCGTGGTCGTACACCCGGCCGGTCGGGGACGCGAGCCCGGCCTCGAACGGCGCGTAGATCTTGCGCACGATCTCCCAGTACGGCTCCAGGTTCCCGATCGCCCGCAGCGACAGCCCGGTCGGGCGCTCGGAGTGGTCGGTGGCCGCGACGATCGCCGACAGCGAGGGCTGCGACGTGGTGCCCGCCATCGACGCGACCGCGCCGTCCACCGCGTCCGCGCCCGCGTTGATCGCGGCCAGGTAGGTGCCGAGCTGGCCACCCGCGGTGTCGTGCGTGTGAATGTGCACCGGCAGGTCGAACTCCTTGCGCAGCGCCGAAACCAGCTTCGCCGCCGCCGGCGCCCGCAGCAGGCCCGCCATGTCCTTGATCGCCAGCACGTGCGCGCCGGCGCCGACGATCTGCTCGGCCAGCTTGAGGTAGTAGTCCAATGTGTACAGCTTCTCGGCCGGGTCCGAGAGGTCCGAGGTGTAGCACAGCGCCACCTCCGCGACCGCGGATCCGGTCTCGCGCACCGCCTCGATCGCCGGGCGCATCTGCTCGACGTCGTTGAGCGCGTCGAAGATCCGGAAGATGTCGATCCCGGTCTTGGTCGCCTCTTCGACGAAGGCGCTGGTCACCTCGGTCGGGTAAGGCGTGTAGCCCACCGTGTTGCGGCCACGCAGCAACATCTGCAGGCAGATGTTCGGCACCGCTTCCCGCAGCCGGGCCAGCCGCTCCCACGGGTCCTCGGCGAGGAACCGCAGCGCGACGTCGTAGGTCGCGCCGCCCCAGCACTCCAGCGACAGCAGCTCCGGCGTCGTGTGCGCCACCGCGGGCGCGACCGCCAGCAGGTCCTTCGTGCGCACTCGGGTGGCCAGCAGCGACTGATGCGCGTCGCGGAAGGTGGTGTCGGTGACGCCGATGGTCGGGGACTCGCGCAGCCACCGGGCGAAACCCTCCGGGCCCAGCTCGGTCAGCTTCTGCTTCGACCCGGCCGGCGGCTCACCGCTACCGATCTCCGGCAGCTTGCTCGCCGGATCGATCAGCTGCGGACGCTCGCCGTGGGGCCTGTTCACGGTCACGTCGGCCAGGTAGGTCAGCAGTCGCGTGCCGCGGTCGGCCGAATGCCGCGCGGTCAGCAGATGCGGGCGCTCCTCGATGAACGACGTCGTGACCCGGCCGTTCTGAAAGTCCTCGTCGTCGAGCACGGCCTGCAGGAACGGGATGTTCGTGGCCACCCCGCGGATCCGGAACTCCGCGACGGCACGGCGGGCGCGGCCCACCGCGGTCTTGAAGTCCCGGCCACGACAGCTCAGCTTGACGAGCATCGAGTCGAAATGCGCGCTGATCTCGGTACCGGCGAACGCGGTGCCACCGTCGAGCCGGATGCCGGAGCCGCCCGGCGACCGGTAGGCGCTGATCATGCCGGTGTCCGGGCGGAAGCCGTTGGCCGGGTCCTCGGTGGTGATCCGGCACTGCAGGGCGGCACCGCGCAGGTAGATCTTGTCCTGCGACAGGCCGAGGTCGGCCAGCGTCTCACCGGAGGCGATGCGCATCTGCGACTGCACGAGGTCGACGTCGGTGACCTCCTCGGTCACCGTGTGCTCGACCTGGATCCGCGGGTTCATCTCGATGAAGACATGGTTGCCGCTCTTGTCGAGCAGGAACTCGACGGTGCCCGCGTTGCGGTAGCCGATCTTGCGCGCGAACGCGACGGCGTCGTTGCAGATCCGCTCCCGCAGTTCGGGATCGAGGTTCGGCGCGGGCGCCAGCTCGATCACCTTCTGGTGCCGCCGCTGCACCGAGCAGTCGCGTTCGAAGAGATGGATCACGTTGCCCGCACCGTCGGCGAGGATCTGCACCTCGATGTGGCGCGGATCGACGACGGCCTTCTCCAGGAACACCGTCGGATCGCCGAACGCCGATTCGGCCTCGCGCGCCGCGGCCTCGATCGCCTCGCGGAGCTGCGCCGGGTCGTCCACGCGCCGCATACCGCGCCCGCCGCCACCGGCGACGGCCTTGACGAACACCGGGAAGCCCACGTCGTCGGCGGCGGCGACCAGTTCGTCCACATCACTGGAGGGCGCCGACGAACCGAGCACCGGGACCCCGGCCTCGCGGGCGGCGGCCACCGCGCGGGCCTTGTTACCGGTCAGCTCCAGGATCTCGGCGCTCGGGCCGATGAACGTGATCCCCGCCTCTTCGCACGCGCGGGCCAGATCCGGGTTCTCCGAAAGGAAACCGTAGCCGGGGTACACCGCGTCGGCGCCGGCCTTGCGGGCCGCACCCACGATCTCCTCGACGGACAGGTACGCGCGCACGGGATGCCCCTGCACGCCGATCTGGTAGGCCTCGTCGGCCTTCAGCCGGTGCAGCGAATTGCGGTCCTCGTAGGGAAATACCGCAACGGTGCCCGCGCCGAGCTCATAGCCGGCGCGGAACGCGCGAATAGCGATCTCGCCGCGGTTCGCGACGAGTACCTTCCGGAACATTCCCGGTCCTCCTGATGAGTACGGATCGGTTGCAGGCTGACGTTACCTTGCCCATCCCGGAAGGCGGGAGTTCGATCTCAGTTCCTGGACGAGTCAGTCGTCTGCAACCGTGCAGAGCAGGCGGTTCGGAGTGCCCTCGGGCACCGAGGTCAAAACGTTCTGGGTCGCACTGTCCACGATCGCCTGGCTCACCTCGGCCGGTGTTTCCTCAGGGTGCACGGCCCGGTACAGAGCGGCAGCGCCGGCGACGAACGCGGCGGCCATCGACGTTCCGGACGCGGTCGCGGGCCCGCCGATGGTCGCGGACGAGATGTCCACGCCGGGCGCGAACACGTCGATTCCGGGGCCGGTGTTGGACTTCGGCGCGATCGCGTTCGCCTGATCGGTCGCGCCGACCGTCAGTGCCTCGGCCACCCGGCCCGGCGAGGACAAGCCCGCGTCGGAACCGGCCCAGCCCGCGGGAACGGCGACCGGCATGACGCCCGCGAGCTGGCGGACGGCGTTGTCGAGCGCGTCGTTGACCGGGCCGCCGATGCCGAGCACCGCGACGGAGGGCTGCCGCGCGTTCTTGGTCACCCAGTCGAGACCGGCGAGGATGTTGGTGAGCCTGCCGTTGCCGGTGTTGTCGAGCACGCGCACCGGCACGATGCGCACCTTCTTGGCGACGCCGAAATCCTTACCGCCCAGGATGCTCGCAAGGCGCGTGCCGTCCCCGTTGCCGTCGCTCGCGTCGTCGTTGCCCTCGACGAAGTTCTTGCCCTGCTCGACGCGGCCCTCGAACTCGGGCTGCTTGGCGTCGACGCCGGTGTCGATCACATACGCGGTCACCGTGTCGGCCGTCGTGGCGTAGCTGTACAGGCCGTCGGTGGCGCCGTCACGCTGGTCGATCCGGTCGAGCCCCCAGCTGGGCGGGTTCTCCTGCCTGCCGGGATCGGCCTGCGCCGCGGGCGTGAGCGCCAGCGCGGCGGCGACGGTGAGCAATATGGCAGTCACAGTGCGTCCCGGAAAAGTGATCACAAGTCAGGGTGACCCGCTCCCCCACACCGGGACAAACGCTGTACCACTATCGAGCGGCAGTATCTCGCGGGGATCCGCACCCAACCGGTCCTCCTCCGCG
>Ga0164243_10002471_pt1 | contig 30499 bp, 30 predicted proteins | sample OricompcompostOP_FD_108781 | JGI IMG/M metagenome (GOLD analysis project Ga0164243, IMG submission 108781) | Organic Plus compost microbial communities from Emeryville, California, USA - Original compost - Organic plus compost (OP) | ecosystem: Engineered > Solid waste > Mixed feedstock >... | reverse complement strand
ACGATGCTGTAGATCCAGAAGGCGATCGCCACCGGGACCAGGATGAACAGCAACCGTGCCACGACTCCATCCTAGGCGCGCGGCGTCCCGCCCGAGGCCTCGTGGCCGAACTGTGCCCTCACGTCCTTGCGACGGTCTCCCACGCGACCGTCGGCGATCGCAGGAAGGAACGGTCGAGGTCGTGGATGCTCGCCGCCCCGATGAGTGCCAGCGTCGCATCGATCTCCGCCTTCAGGAGGTCGATGACCCGCTCGACCCCTGCCTGTCCCCCCGCTGCGAGCCCGTAGACGTATGGTCTGCCGATGACGGCGGCCGTCGCCCCCAGCGCCAGCGCCTTCACCACGTCCGATCCCCGGCGCACGCCGCTGTCGAGGATCACATCCGCGCGATCGCCGACCGCGTCGACGATCTCAGGCAGCACGGAGATGGTCGAGGGCAGGCCGTCGAGCTGCCGTCCTCCGTGGTTGGATACCCAGATCCCATCTGCGCCGCGCCGCACCGCCTCCGCCGCATCAGCCGACGTCGTGATGCCCTTCACCAGCACCGGGCCGCCCCACAGCTCCTTGAACCACTCGAGGTCCTCCCACCGGAGCTGGGGGTCGAAGAGAGTGTTGACCTGCTGCATCATGCTGATGCGGGTGCCGATGCGCGACTTCTTGACGAAGTTCCCCATCCGCAGCCCGTGCCCGAACACCTCGTCCCACGCCATGCGTGAGAACCACCGCGCGTGGCGCACGACATCCGTGCCCTGCCGCAACGTGGGACGCGGCGGGATCTCGAACCCGTTGCGCAGGTCGCGCTCGCGGCGCGCCGCGACCTGCACGTCCGCGGTGAGCGCCAGGACCCGGTATCCCGCGGCTCGCGCGCGCTCCACCACCTCACGGGTGATGCCGCGATCTCGCCACACATACAGCTGGAACCACCGGGGCGCGTCGGGGACGGCGGCTGCGACTTCTTCAAGGTCCCAACACGAGCTCGCAGACAGAGTGGAGATGAGTCCACGATTGGCGGCCGCGATCGCAGCGGCCCTCTCCCCCTCCGGGTGGGCGAGGGCGGCGAGCCCCACTGGGGCGAGGACGAGGGGCGACGACACCGGCGTCCCCATCAGCGTCGTGGACTGGTCCCGTTCCTCCGTGCTGGAGAGGATCTTGGGCGCGAAGCTGAGCGCCTGGAAGTCCTCGCGGTTGCGGCGCAGGGTGATCTCATCCTCCGCCCCGCCCTCGATGAAGTCCTTCACCGCCATGGGGAGGCGCCGCGTCGCGATCGCGCGGACGTCCTCGACATTCGTGGTGTGCTTGAGCGAGATGAATCGTGTCGCCTTGGTGCCATCCCTCACGAGAAGACCACCCCTCCCTTGATGTAGCCTTCCGCGCCGTCAGCAGCCAGTCGCAGCGCCTGAGGCAACTCATCCAGCCGGAACTCGCGGAAGCGGTAGACCGATGCGTCGACGACGCCGGTGGAGATCCACTCGAGCGCTTGCCGGAACGACGCCTGACCCGGCTCTGTCTGCGCGTCCCAGCGCATGGCGATGGTCGGCATGGTGCGAAAGACCTTCTTGAACGGGAAGAAGAACCCCTCTCCCTCGTTCATGCCGAAAAGGCCGATACGCCCCTCACGCCTGACCGCGTCGAAGCTCTGATAGCGGCCGACATCCGTTCCACTCGCCTCGATGACCAGATCTGCCCCTGCACCGTCCGTGAGCTCGCGCACGAGCTCTACGATCCCGTGTTCGGCGGTGACGGTGTGGGTCGCGCCGAGCTGGGTCGCGGCATCGGTGCGGGCACGCCGTGAGTCGCTCTGGATGATCCGATCGAACCCCGCCTGGGCTGCGACCGACGTGAACCCCAGCCCGCCGCTCCCGGCGCCGATGATGACAGCTGTGTCACCACCGGGTCCGTCCCAGAACCGCTTGGCCGCGAAGATCGTCGTACCGAGTTGCTGTGCGAGCACGATCGTCGTCGGTGGGATGCTCGTGTCCTCGACGCGGATGAGGAATCGGCTCGGCAGAGCCTGATACTCGGCGAAGCCGGCCGCGTGGAGCAGGTTGGGGGTCGCGAGCACACGGTCGCCGGGTCGGAAGCCCGGCGACCGTGAGTCGACCACTACGCCGACCGTCTCGTGGCATGGAAACCCGGGTTGGCGGATCTCGTGCGGCTCCCACTCGTGCATGATCTGGTGCAGGTCGCTGCCGCAGATCGACCCCACCTCCGCCCGGATGAGGACGTCGCGCTCGTCGGTGAGGACCGGCAGTGGCAGCTCCTGGATCTCGACGCGCCCCCGTTCGACGAGGACGCCGGCGCGCATCGTATCCGCCATATCAGTCCTCCACCGCGAGGACCACGGATCCCAGGCCGTGGCTGAATCGGGCGACGTGCGTCCCAGCGACAGCCAGGATCGTGTCAGTCCACGTGCCGGAGGAGATGATCTGCCCCTCTTGCAGCCGCTCGCCGCGTTCTTCGAGCTGTCCGGCGAGCCAGCCGACAGCGGTGAGCGGGTCTGGCACGACGAGATCCACCGCCCCCTCGCGCACCAGCTCTCCGTCGCGGTGCAGCGTCGCAGTGGCCCCGGTGAGGTCGAGGCGTGCCGCCGGAACCCAGCGGTCGCCGACGATCACGAGGCCGGCGAGGCAGTTGTCCGCGATCACCTGAGTCACCTCGAGTGCGGGGTACTCGCCCCCGAACCAGTCCCGGAACCTACTCTCAGGCACCTCGAGACCCGCCGCCAACTCGGTCGAATCGGCGATCTCCGCGCGGGCCGCGCCAGCTCGGAAGGGGCGGGTCACGCGGACAAGCAGCTCGACCTCGAGGATCGGTGAGAAGCGCTCAGACAGACGGATGCCGGCACCCGTCGCGAGGATCTGGTCGGGAAGGAGGCATCCCGAGTGGTAGCCACCCGTGGTCACCGCCTGCTGCGCCGCCGGACTCGTGAAAGCGATCTTGTAGCCCGCGACGCCCTCACCGGTGCGGGCGGAGCGCAACTCGACGAACGCGCGCTGCAGTGCATAGGCGTCGGCGATGGTCGCTGGCGGGTCTTGCCCGATCCGCGGAATCGGTTCGTGGCCGGCCAGTGCGGCATCGAGTTCAGCGGCTGTCGTCATCGACGGTCCTCCTGGTGTGGTCGGGTTCATGCCCAGGGTTGGATCTCGGAGATTTGTCGTCTGCGCGCCGCGTCCGGCCCGTAGCCGCGCAGCCGCAGCTGCTCGGCCGTCGCGGCATCGACGGGGTCGAAGAATGTGAGAAGTACCCCGGAGCGTTCAGCCAGCGCCGCGATACCGGCTTCGTCGAGGGCGGCGAAGGCGGCCTCGACCCTGACCCGCAGCTCGTCGAACCGGTCGTTGCGCTCGCCGACGCCGACGTCGGCGAGCTCCGGCCAATCCAGCCCGTCGCAGAGTCGCCGCCATTCGGCATCCTCGAGGACTCCGAGGGCGAAACGCCGGCCGTCGCCCGCGCGGAACACGCCGTACGCGGGCTCGCGTACCGTGACCGCCTTCGGCTTGATCGCCGTCCATGCCGCAGCGGCATCGAGCATCCCGATCTCGAGTACGCCGGCTTCTCCGGCATGCCAGGCAGCGGTCATCGCGAACGCTGCTAGGACTCCGGTCGCGAGGTCTACCCAGGGAACGCCGGTCCGCTCCAGCGAGCTGATCGCGTCGAGCGCCCCGACAGCCGCCTGGGCGTTGATGTCGTGCGCCCCGCGGCCCGCGGCCGGCCCTTCCTTCCCCCATCCGGTGATCACCGCGACGACGAGGCGGGGGTTGACAGCCGAAAGCATCGCCGGGGCGACTCCGAGCCGCTCCGCGACCCCAGGGCGCCAGGACTGGATGACCATGTGCGCCTCTCGGGCGAGGGTGAGCACGTGCGTACGGCCCGCTTCGGTCTTGAGGTCGACACGGATAGTGCGCTTGCGGTCGTTGAGCCGAACGTGCATCTCGGGGTCGATCTGCGCCGCGGCGTCACCACCGGGGGGGTCCACCTTCACGACGGCAGCGCCCTGCTCGGCGAGCAACAGCCCCGCGTAGGGGCCCGGGAGCTGCTGGCTGAGATCAAGCACTCGCAGCTCGCGTAGCGGTCCGCGACCGGCTGTCGGCCATTCCACGCGCATCATACGACCGCGAGCGGGTTGAGCGGGGCCGCCGTCGACCCGGTCAACGGAAGCGGGGCGAACACGAAGAGGAACTCGCGGCGTCCCGTGTCAGCGAGCGTGTCGAGGGCGAGGTTCTCGAGGATCGGGATGCCACGCTGGTGGATGAGGGCAAGATGCACGGGGAAGGTCTCCCCCGGCGCAGAGGGCTGCACCTCGACCGCGTAATTGTCGGCGCCCACCATGACGATGTCGCGTTCGGCGAGCCACAGCGCGCCGTCGGGTGAGAGGCCGGGCTCGAGGTCCCAGTACTCCTCGCCCTCGACCGAGCCCCACCACCCCGTCCGCAGCAGCACGACGTCACCTGCCCGTGGCTCCACCCCCTGCCGCTGGGCGAGAGCGGCGAGATCCGCAGCGCCGATTCGCGTGCTGGCGGGCAACGGCGCCCCGTTGTCCGCCACGAAATCGAAGAGGACACCCCGACTGAGGATTGGCCGCAGCGTCTCCGCGCCGAGGCGCTTGGCACCCGACGTGGATCGGATGTCGGCGGCCGGGTGCCCGTTATAAAGCTCGTCGCCCTGCCAGGTGTGACACAGCGCGTCGACGTGCGTGCCGTTGTGCGTGGACAGCAGCACGACGTCCTCAGCAAAGCGGAAACCGCCCGGCGCCCGGGCTCCCAGCGCGTAGTCGCCGGCATCGCGCGTCATGTACCGAGTATTGGGTGCGCGATGGGGGGCCGCGCCGTTTCCGGCCGGAGCGAGCGGCTGCGACAGCGAGATGACCCGACCCTCCGAAACCAAGGACATCGCCGCCAGGGTCACCGGTCCCGACACTAGATTGAGAGCGCCGGTCTCGTCCTGTGCACCCCAGCGCCCCCAGCCGCCAGGCCGCCCCATCACGACCGCGCTCCTTCGCACAGACGCTCCTCGACGAGTCCGGCCGCCGCGTCTTTGAGTCCGCGCCGCATCATCTTCCCCGTCGTGGTCTTCGGGAGCGCGTCAAGGAAGCCGACAGCCCACGGGACCTTGAAGCCGGCCAGCGTCCCCTTGCAGAACGCGATGAGCTCTTCCTCGGTCGCGGCAGCGCCGTCCCGCAGGACGACGAATGCGACGGTGGCCTCACCACGGGTGGGATGGGGAGCCCCGACCACACCCACCTCGAGGACGGCAGGATGGGTTGTGAGGAAGCTCTCGACCTCGGCCGGCGATACGTTGATGCCGTTCGTCTTGATCATGTCGGTCGCCCTGCCCACGAACTGCACGTAGCCCCCCTCGATGAGCCGCCCAGTGTCGCCCGACTTGAACCATCCGTCCGGAGTGATCGCCTCGACGGTCGCCTCGGGATTGCCGATGTACTCGGTGAGGATGCGTCCGCGTACCTGGATCTCGCCGACCTCGCCGAACGGCAGGACCTCGTTCGTCTGCATGTCCGCGACACGGAGCCCCTGCAGTGACAGCGGTGGCCCCTGGCAGACAGCTCGCCGGTCGAGCGGCATCGTGTGCGGTGTGACGCAGCAGTTACCGTAGCTCTCGGTCGACCCGTAGATGTTGCACAGCTCGGGGATGTCGAGGTCGACGGCCGCCAATGTGAACTCGGCCGGGGTGCCGATGATGAGGCCGGTGCGCAGACTGTCCACGGCGCGCACCTCCGGGGCCGCGTCCTCATGGAGAGCCCCGGCGATACTCGGCAGCAGGTAAGCGGCCGTGATGCGCTCGCGTGCGAAGACGGCCGCCGCGCTCTGCGGAGTGAATCGGTCCTGCAGCACAAGAGTCGCGCCGTGACCGAAGGTCGACATCGCCGCATTGGCACACCCGTAGCTCCAGAAGAGGGGCGACCCCAGCCAGACACGGTCAGCCTCAGTGAGTCCCATGCGCGACCCAATGGAGTAGCCGTTCTCGATGAGACGCCGATGCGTCAGCGGCACGGCCTTGGGCGCGGCGGTCGTGCCCGAGGTGTAGAGCACGTACGCCACGTCGTCCGCGTGCGAGGCTATCGCAGGCACATCACCGCGGCCCTCCGCGAGCAGTTCCTCCCACCGGATCGCGCAGGGCGGGGCCGGCGTAGGCGCGTCCCCCGGCAGCACGACGATAGTCCGCAACGCGGGGAACTCCGCCGAGCGGCCGGTCTCCCACAGGTCGGGTGCGAGCGTGCGTAGCTCGCCCAGGAGGTCCGCACCCCGCACTCCAGGGGCGGTGATGAGCACCTCCGCACCGGAGGCGGACAGGAGATGGCGCAGATCCCATGCCTTGACCCACGTGTTGAAGGACTCCAACACGGCACCCACGCGGTGCGCGCCGAAGGCCGCGAGGATCCATTCGGCGCGGTTGGGTGCGAGCAGGGCGACATGCGAGCCTCGCCCGACCCCCAGTGCGGCGAGACCTGCGGCAACACGGCGGATCCCGGCAGAAAGAGCCGCGTAGTCCTGCCGGACATCGCCCGCGACGAGTGCTTCACCCTCGGGGCGGCGAGCCGCCTGCCAGTCGATCAGCTCCGGCAGCGTGGCCACCGGCGGAGGAGCATCTCCCTCCGGCCACGGCGCCGGAGGCAGGAGCGACAGGCCCCGAGTCACGCCAGCTCGAACCAATAATCGGCGGCAGTGCCGGTGGGTTCATCGGCGAAGCGCACGACCGCCCGTGCCTGCTTGAGCTTGCCGGCCGCCGCGGCCGGGTCGCTCAGGTCGATGCCCTTCACGTAGCCGACGAGGGCCGTGTCCGCTCCGTCCAGGAGCACGTATGCGAGCGCATAGGGCGGGTCAGGGAGCCCTCGGAACGGCTCCGCGACAATGGTGAACATCTCGACGACGCCCTCGTTCCCCACCTCGACCCAGTCGCCCGTCGGCGTGTGGGTGCGGTCATCGAAGGCGCGCGGAGGCACGATGACGCGCCCCTCCTCCGTCACGCGTCCGAGGATCTTCCCCTCGGCGAGCCCGGCGAGGAACCGTGACGTCGTCTCGCCCAGGGCGTGCCGGTAGGACAGGTCCCAGGTCTGCTCGTAGAACGCGGGCGCAGCAATAGTGGTCATCGTCAGATCTCCTCGAGGTCGGTGCTGAGCACCATGGTGGAATAGAACTGGTGGTCGCCGCCGATGGCGCTGGCGACCGCGACGCGGGCGCCGTCGACCTGGATCGCACCCGCACGGCCGAGCACTTGGTTGGCGGCCTCGCCGACCCGGATGGTCCCGGTCACAGCGATCGGGTTCGTGCACTGCGTGCCGCCAGAGGGGTTCACAACGGGGCCTTCCGTGGCGCCCAGACGGAACTTGCCCTCGCGAAGCGCCTGCGGGGCCCCGCCCTTGGGCGCGAATCCGGCGGCCTCGACGACGTGCAACTCGACGCTGGAGAAGGGCGCATAGACCTCCGCGACGTCGATCTGCGCAAAGGGGTCGACGATGCCGGCCTGTCGGTACGCGCGCTCGAATGCGACGGCGAGGGCGTCTGCGTCGGCATGATCGCCGACGTGCTTGGGGCCCACTCGGTCGCCCATGAAGAGGGTCTCGCTGTTCTGGCCGAGACCGCGTACCCACGCGACCTCGACCCCGTGCTCCTTGGCGTATCTCTCCGAGACCATCACCACCCCGGCGGCGCCGGTCGAGGACGGGCACGCGTCGCCGAGCTTGATGGGCCACGCGAGCGTGCGTGAGGCGAGCACCTCCGCCACGGTGATCGACGACTGCAAGTGGGCATAGGGATTGAGGGACGCGTGGTAGCGGTTCTTCTCGCTCACCAGCGCCATGTCGACTTCGTCAGAGTCGTACAGTTGCATGTAGCGTTGCGCGCTCATCGCGAGCATCGTGATGGTGTTCAGCGGCACTGTCCGCTCGTAGCCCACGTCCCACATCTTGTTCAGCACGGACTGCGCAGACCCGGATTCGGAGACGCGATCAGCGCCCGCAACGAGCACGACGTCGAACAGCCCCGAGGCGATATGGGTCCACGCGGTGAGCACCGCACTCATGCCCGTAGCACCGCCGTTATTGACGCGCATGAAGGGCTTGCCGGTGGCGCCGATGGCGTCGACCACCCAGCGCTCGCCGTTGTTCACCCCGATGAGCGCGTCGGGCGCGAGAGGGTACACGACCGCGTCCACCTGGTCCATGGTCATGTTCGCGGCGGCGAGCGCGAGATCCACGCCCTCACGCACGAGCTCGGGGAAGGTGACATCGCTGCGCGTCGTCACCGCCTTGGTCTGGCCGAAGCCGGCGATTCCGACGTGGTTCATGCGTGTGCACCCTTCTGAGCGGCAAAGACGGCGACCGTCGCGCCCTGTCCGGCGAAGCCGTGGAATCCGATCCCGCCGGCGACGGATGCGGCCCCTTCTGCGATACGCCCGATGGCGGAGACCATGCGGGTGAGCCCCTGCACATGCGGAGCTGTGATGACGTCCGCCAGGGAACCGCTCGCGTTGACGACGGCCCGGCTGGGCAACCCCAGCAGATCCGCCACGGCGCGCACCGACGGCTCGCTGTCTGCGCCGATCTCGGCGGCATCCCATGCTCCCGGCTCTGGTGCTATGCCCCGCGCCGCCATCTGGTCGAGGCTCGCCCGCAACGGAGCGAAGTCAGCGAGGTCCCGCTGGCCCAGTTCATATGCGCCGGTCGCCCACCCGCAGTCGAGGAGCCAGGCCTGCTCGATCCCCGGCTCGAACGAACCCTCTGCCGCGAGGACGAGGGCGTGCACGGTATCTCCGCGCACGGGAAGGTCGCCGTGAGTGAGGGGCCACGCGACGACCGGGCCGTCCCCCGTCGGCGCGTCCTGCAGGAGCGAGGCCTGCAGCGCCGCAGCGGCGGTGTGGTTCATCCCGACGTTGCGCAGGAGGTATGGCTCTGCCTCGACGAGCTCTGCGTGGTCGGGGTCCACGCCTTCGCTCGGCTTGGACCAGCCGACGACGAGAACGCGCCGACTCTGCCCGGCAAGCACACGCATCCACCCGTAGACGAGTGCGTGGTCTCCGCTGGAAGCCGTCATCGTGAGGTCGCGTCCGACGCCCCCACTCGGCCCCGACGCCGCCATGATTGAGATCACGCGACCGTCGGTCTCGTCGTTCCCGCTGACGACGACGGCGTCGATGTCGTCGATCGTCAGGCAGGCGCCAGCGAGCGCAGCACGCGTCGTGTCGAAGATCATCTCCTCGAGGCTGCGGGTGGTCTCGCGTTCGAGTTGCGTCGTCGCGGTGGCTATCACCGCGACCGAGGGATGGGAATCGGTCACCGTTGGCTCGCTTCCTGGTGGTGTCGGATCGCCGGTCGGGAGAGTTCTCCCAACTGGCCCAATCCATTTCACGTTCGTACTAATTGAACGTTAAGTAATCTACTGACTGGTCAGTTGGCTGTCAATGGTCGAACGCGCCGGCAAGCCAGTCCGCGACGACCTGCGTCGTGATCCGGCAATCCACCAGGAGCGGACCGTCGACGGCGGGGGGAATCGCGCTGAGGGCTGCCTCGAGCTGCCCGATCTCATCCACCCGGGTCGCTCGCAGGCCCAACGCACCGGCAACCGCTTCGAAGGACACCGGCGGGAACACGGCTGCGGCGACGTCCATCTTCCATTCGCGTAGCATGTGGAGCTCGGAGCCGTAAGCACTGTCGTTCATGACGACGATGAGGAGGTTCCGGCTCTCCCGCAGGGCGGTGTCGAGATCGCCGAGCGTCATCATGAGGCCGCCGTCGCCGACGAACGCGACCGTGAGACGGTCCGGCTCCGCGATGGAGGCGCCGATGGCGACCCCGAGGCCCGCGCCTACAGCCCCGAAGTCGATCGCAGCGACGAAACGGTCGCCGGGTTCGGAGCTGAGATAACCTGCTGGGAAGCCGAAGAAGTGACCGACGCACGTGACGATGGTGCGGGATGTCGGGAGGGTGCGCTCGAGCGCCCGCATCAGCGTGCGCGGATCCATGCCCTCGTCATCCGTGCGATCAGTGAACTCGGCATCGATCGAGAAGCCGGCGATCTCCGTCAGGACATCCGGGGTGCGGTAGCCGGTCGCCGCGCCCGGCACGGCGTCGAGCAGCGCTGCTGCCGTCGTCGCAGCGTCCCCGATGACCTCAAGATTCACCGGCAGGCGGTTGGGACGGGATGCGGTCGACTCGATGTCGACCCGCACGATCGTGGCCGACGGGCTGAAGAAGGTCTTCTTCATCGTCGTGAAGTCGTTGAGCGCGGCGCCGAACGCGATCACCAGATCGGCTCTTCCCACCAGGGAGGCACCGAGGTTCGAGGCGAGCGACCCGACCAGCCCGACGTTCGCGGCGTGGTCCTCGAACAGGCCGCGTGCCGGCAGAGTCGTGGCCATCACGGCTCCGATCGCGTCCCCGAGCGCAATGAGTTCCTCCCGCGCCTGCAGGGCGCCGCGTCCGGCGACGATGACCGGACGCTTTGCGTCCGCGAGGAGATCCGCGAGCGCGGCGACGTCGGCGACGGACGGCGCCAGGGGTGCCGGAGACTCCACCTCGGGCCGCTCGATGTCGACATCCCACGGCTCCCATTCGAGCTTCTGATGGTCGATCGCATGATTGATCGCGACGGGTCGCCGCTCCGACCGGGCCAGGTCGAAGGCGCGGCGCACATCCTGGTGGACGTTCTGCGCGTCCGTCAACTCGATCACCGGCACGTCGATGCTCGATAGCAACGCCGCGTGGTCGATGTCCTGCGGCCATCCCTCCTGGCTCGGGGGCACATCGCCGACATAGAGGACGAGAGGCGATCGGGCCTTGCGCGCCGTTACCAACGCCGTGACCGCGTTTGTCAGCCCCGGGCCCTGGGTCACAGTGCAGAAGCCGACGTCGCCCGACAGCCGCGCATAGCCGTCCGCCATCCCCACGGCCACCGCCTCGTGCCGCGATGTGTGGAACGGCAGTTCCATGTCCTCGGTCAGGCATGTGATCAGGTTCATGTTGCCATCGCCCATGAGACCGAAGGTCTCTGTCACACCCTCTTCGGCGACGATGTTCGCCACGACCTCGTACGTCTTCATTCAGTGCTTTCCTCAGTTGTCGCTGAGACCCGTCGCGGGTCCGGTCAGCGGGATCGGAAGGGGTGCGGGGCCAGGCCGCCCACACCCCAGTTCTCCACGACGACGACCTCTTCGAGATCGGCGAACGTGAGGATGACGGTGTCGCTGCCGTCCGGGACGAAGGACAGATTCGTCGGGAAGGACCCGCGGCCTAGGACGAATTCATCGACCTGTTGCCCGTCGAGCGCCCATGTCTGCACGGTGCCGGGTGCACCGTCCAGTTCGACCGCGCACACGACGAGATCGCCGTTCGCGTCGAAGGCGATGCCGTCTGGATGCCCGTGCACCAGGGTCACCGCCGGCTCGAGTGTCCCCAGCGCCCCGTCGGGGCCGACCTCGGCCGCATAGACGACTCCTTCCCCGGTGTCGCCCACGTAGAGTCGATCGTCCGGCCCGAAGGTGATGCCATTCGGGAACCACGGCACGCTCACGAGCAGCTCCGCCGCACCGTTGTCCGGGTCGATACGCCACAGACGCCCGTCATTCATCGCGAGGCTGCGCGTGGGATCGGTGACATACAGAAGCCCGTCAGGTCCCAACCTCAGATCATTCGGTGTGATGGGGTCCTGGCTGACCCAGGTGATCCCCCCGTCCTCTCCGATCCGCTGAATTCCGGTCGTGGCAGGCGGGAACACCGGACCGTCCCACATGCGCCGGCCGCCGTTCTGCGCGAGCAGAAGGCTGCCGTCGTAGGCGGCTGTCGCGCCGTTGCACCCTCCTCCCGTATCCGCGAACAGGTCCACGGCGCCGTCGAGGTCGACGCGATACACCCCGCCCTGCGTGATCGAGGTCACGTAAAGAGTGCCGTCTGCAGCGAAGACCGGCCCCTCGATGAATCCCAGGCCGCCTTGTGCGATCGTGCGCACCGAGCGCGGCAATCTTGTCCGTTCGTCCATGCTTCGGCTCCTCCTCGCCGCGCCCTCACGGCGTCGGTGTCCTGCCCGCCGCGGTTCGGGTCCGCAGCGGGCAGGACGGCATCAATCGGTCAGAACGTCGCCGCGCACGCGGCGGTGGGGTCCACGTAGTCCGGAAACTCCTTCTCGAACTCCTTGACCTTGGCCTTGTACTCCTTGAGGAAGTCAGGGCCTTCGGCGCCGGCGATCTCGAGGAACTTCTTCTCGTTCGCCGGGCCTCCCACGGCTGCCCACTCCTTCCGGAGGTCTTCAGCGAGCACTTCGACGATGCCGCCGGCGGCCTTGACCTTCTCGCACGCCGCCATGACGGACGACGCCTGCAGCCCATCGGGCTGGTACCACTCCTCGGTGACCTCCGCCGTGGCCTCGTTCATCGCGGTCTGCACGGCCTCCGGCAGAGATGCCCATAGGTCGGTGCCGATGACGAGCTCCTGCGCGCCGTTGCCGCCGCGTCCATAGTCGTAGATGCGCTTGCTGATGAGCGCGACCCCGGTGTCGGTCGCGAGCGAGAGTCCGAATGCGCCGTAGCAGTCGACGACGCCACGCTCCATCGCGTCGAGGATCTCGGTCGCCTGCAGTGCGACGACGTTCGATCCCACCGAGGTGAAATCCTCGGTGATGAGCGAGGCCGCGCGGACGTTCTTGCCCTTGAGAATGCCGAGGTCATCGATCTCGAAGCCGCACCCGACCGTCGTCGCCGGTTCCAGACCCCAGAAGACCGGACGGACCTTGTTGCGGTCCCACTCGGCGCGATACGCCTCATTGTTCTCCCACATCCACTGGTGTGTCGCACCCACCGCCTGGACGTTCGAGGACAGGAACCCGAGATTCATCGATTGAGACAGCGGCATCTCCGCGTTGAAATAGCCGTGGCTGAACAGACCCATGTCGACGGCGCCGTTGCCGACGGCCTCCCGCAGCGCGACGGCATCGAAGAGCTGACCCTGGTAGAACCACTCGAAGGTGATCGCCCCGTCGGTCTTCTCCGTGACGAGGTCGGTCCACTTCTTTGATGCCTGCGCGGATCCGACGCTCTCGCCGGTGTAGGTGGCGACGCGGAGCTTCATGGGCTTGATGTCACCGCCTCCGCCTTCGGTGGGGGCCGTCCCGCCACCGCCCGATGTGCATCCGGCCAGCGCGAACAGCGCTGCCGCGGCCATCGAGGCGATCGCCGCACGGGCGAGACCTCGACGGCGGACAGATAGGTGCTTCATGCTGTGTCCTTCCTTTCTAAGGGTGTGCGCAGGGGCGCACGGGGTTCCGCGCGTCACGGGTTGACGCATTCGGGACCGGGTCGGGATCACGGCACCATCCCCGCCGCCCGAGGCAGCCACAGGATGATGTCGGGGAAGATGAGCAGGATCGCAGTCACGACAAGGTCGAGGACGACAAACGGCCACAGCCGCTTGAACACCGGGATGATCGGGACCTTTGCGATGCCGGCGATGATGAACGTGTTGATGCCCACCGGCGGCGTGATGAGTCCGATCTCGATGACCTTCAGGACGAGGATTCCGAACCAGATGCCCGAGAAGCCGAGGTGCTCGACCACGGGCGCCATGAGCGGCACCGCCACGAGCATGGTCGACAGTCCGTCCAGGAACGCACCCAGTACCAGCAGAACGGCGAGGAACAGGATGACGATGACGATCGGATCCACCGCGAGCTCCGACGCCCACGCCGTCATGTCGCGCGCGAGACCCGATGACGCGACGAAGAAGGCGAAAATCGCCCCGCCGATGAGCAACAGGAAGATCATGCTCGTGACGTTCGCGGTCTCCTGCAGCGACAGTTTGAGCATCCTGCCGAGCGACATCTGGCGCGAGCCACGGGCGACGAGCGCGATGATGAGCGCCACGAACGCGCCGATCGCCCCCGATTCGGTGGCGGTGAACACGCCGCCGTAAAGCCCGCCGACCACGATGCCGAAGATGATGACGGCGTAGAGGACCGCGAGCAGATCCCGCCGCAGCGACCCGACGCCGATCGAGGTCGTGCCCGTCATCGGGGCGATCACCGTGCCCGTCTCCGTCTTGCGAAGCAGCGCGCCGGTCTCCTTCGCCTCCTGCAGGCTCATCGACAGCGCCTCGGCGAGAGCGCGGTCGTCACGCTTGCCGCCGACCTGCCTGCCGCCGAAGAAGGCGCGCAACGACACGAAGATCACGAGCGCCAGAGCCGAGATGATTCCGGGGATGACCGCGGCCAGGATCATGGCGGCCACGTTCTGCTCCGCGATGATCGCATAGAGCACGATCGTCACGCTGGGCGGGATGAGGGCAGCGAAGGCGCCCGCCGCGGCGACGACGGCGGACGCGTACGCCCGGTCGTAGCCGTGCCGCGACATCTCGTTGACGGAGATGCGACCGAAGGTGGCGACGTCGGCGGCGCTGGATCCGCTGATGCCGCTGAACAAGGCCGTCGCGATGACCGCCGTCGCCGCCAGCCCGCCCGGGAGACGGCGGGCGACGCGGTTCACCGCACGGTAGATGTCGGTGCCGATGCCGGTATTGGAGATGAGTGTCCCCAATAGGATGTACATCGGAATCACCACGAGGGCGTATTTCGCTGTCGCCGAGAACGGCACCGTCCCCACGACCTGTGAGGCGACGATCTCGCCGTTGAGCAGCAGGATGCCGATGGTCCCCGCGAGCCCGATCGAGATGCCGATCGGCACTTCCAGCAGGATGAGGACGACGAACGTTCCGACGCAGATGAGGGTGATGACGAGTTCGGGTGCCATGTCAGAACACGCTCTCGTGCGCCGAGATCGCCGCGGCCCGTCCCTTGACGAGATTGCGCAGCGCCAGCGCGAGCTTGATCGCGATGGCGATCGTGAGGCCCGCGATGCCGATGGCGACGGCGACCTTGCCTGGCCACAGCGGGATGTTGACGATGCCGAAGCGGAACTCTCCCGAGGCCAGCGACTTCACGGCCTCCTGGCCGGTGCGGATCGTCATCCAGGTGAGGAAGACGACCGCCGGCGTGAGGCCGACGATGTGCAGGATGTTCGCCGCACGGGCGCCGACGCGCTCGGTGAGGATCGGCGTGCGCACGTGCACGCTGTACATCTCGGCGGACATCATCGCGAGGAAAACGACGACCACCAGAGCAATCTCGTTGATCTCGATCGCGCCCGGGAAGCCGCTGGAGAAGAACTTGCGGAGGACGACATCGATGACCGTGATGAGCATGAGCCCGACGATCGCGACGCCGGCCAGGATCGACAGGATTGAGCTCGCCGAGGCGGGGATGGACACCCACTTCGGATCCTTCGCCTCGCCGGTGATCGTCCGGCTCACCTCCGAGTCGGTGGCGAAGGTCGCCTCCCGGGAGTCAGGCGTCTCTGACTCTCTCACGCCACGTCCTCCGGACGCAGGGTGCGGAAGATCGTGGCCGCATCATCCGCCGGCTTGACCTCCCACATCGCCCCCGGGTCGACGAGTGCCGGGAGGTCCCACGTCCAGGCGGCAGTGTGGAGACGGTCGACGATCTGCCAGCCCTCCGCGTCGCTCCGACGCCAGCGGTCCTCGTAGCGAAGGCCCCGCGCGACCGACCGCGTCTCGCCGCCCTGCTCCTGGATGAGGACAGCCATTCCGTAGCTCATGGAGTAGGCGCTGTCGCCGTCCACCTCCACGATGATCGGCGTGAGGTAGTGCTGCGAGACGACCGTCCGGCTGATGCCGCGAATGTGGTCGACAATGTGCTCCCTGCCGCGAGGGATCGTCAGACCGGAGTAGCTCGCGACCGCGTCGACAGCGAACACCCGCCCGACCGTCTCGAAGTCCCGGTCGTCGACCGCGACCGAATAGCGCCCGAGGACGTTCCGAATCTCATCCGCTGAGGTTTGCGCCATGCTCGCTCGAATCCCTCCGTAGGGTGTGCCAGAGGACGCGGGCGCGGCAACCGCTCCGAACAGCGTCCTCATTGACCGTTCAGTTAGTGGGACTGTAGCCGCTCTGCTGCGCGGCGTCAACAGAAGTTCTGATGGCGCTCGCGTGCGCTGTCGGGGACGCAGAAGACGCGTCTGCGACCGTTGACGGGCCGGCGCGGACGCCAGTAGGTTACGGAGCCACGGCGTGATGGCGGCCTGCCGGTCGGACGCCAGAGCACACGCTGGGAGAGACCACCATGAGCGTCACCCACCCCTCCTCGACGGGTCCCACCGTCGTGCTGGTCGAAGAGGACGCGGGCATGGAGTTGCTGCGCGACCACCCGACTCTCACTCCCGTGCGCTATGACCTCGCGGCGAGCATGGAACCCGATGCCCGCCAGCTGCAGGCGCGGGCGATCGTGGTCGGCATCACCCCCGTGGAGCCCGCAGCCGAGCTCATGCGCCGACTTCCCGATCTCCGCCTCGTGCAAACCCTGTCGGCAGGGTACGAGCAGTGGGTTGACCATGTCCCCCCTCACGTCAAGATCGCGAACGTGCGGGGAGTGCACGGGATGCCGGTGGCCGAGTGGATCGTGGGGTCGCTCATCGCGCACTTCCGCGAGCTTACCGAGCTCGCGGACTGGCAGAGGCGGGCCACATGGCGACCGCGCCAGCTTTCAGACAGCCTCATCGGCAAGCGGGTGGCAATTGTGGGCGCCGGCGACATCGCCCTCCGCACCCGTGGAATGCTCACCCCGTTCGACTGCGCGGTGACTCTCGTCGGGCGATCACCGCGCGCGGGTGTCATCACGCTCGAGGATTTCCTGCGGGGTCCAATCGGCGACGCTGAGGTGATCGTGCTCGCCGTGCCCGTGACGCCCGAGACGACCGGACTCGTCGACGACGACTTCCTCTCACGAACCGCGCCGGGTGCCCTTCTCGTCAATGCGGGGCGGGGTGCGCTTGTGGATCAGAGCGCACTCGCCAGAGCCGCAACGGCAGGCCGCATCCATGCAATCCTTGACGTCGTGGATCCAGAACCCCTGCCCTCCGAACACCCCCTCTGGGCGACGCCGCACGTCACCATCACCCCCCACGTCGGTGGCGCGATCCCGCAGACGTGGCCGAAGGCGTGGCGGCGAGCGGTGCAGAACCTCGAGGCCTTCGCGTCGGGACTTCCACCGATTGACCTCGCCGCGCAGGACCGCGTGCCTCTGACGGGACACCGCTGATGGCACCCGGGACCGGGCGCGGCTCGTCGCGCAGTACGGCGGGCTCCGGTGTCGAGACCGAGCAGTCGTTCATTGCCGCAGCTACTCGCCTGTTCGCGGAACGGGGCTACAAGGGCACCTCGATATCCGATCTTGCGCGCGAGCTCAACCTCACCACCGCCAGCCTGTATTACTACGTGGAGGGCAAACAGGAACTCCTGGTGAAGGTTCTGGAGACAGGCATGTCGGACTTCGTCATCCGTCTCCAGGCGATTGCCGACGGCGACGAGGGACCGCGAGAGAAGCTCGCGAAGGCGATCGAGAACCACGTCGACTTCGTCATCACGCGCCGAGACGTCGTCCGGATCTTCCTGCGCCAGCGCTCGGAGCTCACTGCGGACTCTCAGCGGCATTACCAGGAACTGCTTGACCGGTATCAGCGCCTGTTCACCGACATCCTCGTGGAGGCCCGTCCCCGCGTCGCCCAGACGATGGACACCGTCCTCATGCGCCAGGCGGTCCTCGGGATGATCAACTCCCTTGTCGAGTGGTACACCCCCGACGGACGGCTGGGTCCTGAAGAAATCAAAGCCCAGCTGACGTCGGCGATCGCGGATCACCTGCTCGGGGAGTGAGACCGGCGCGTTCCATTGCGGCACCGACCGCAGCCACCGCCTCCCCGAGCGTGGCCCAAGGGTCCCGATCCTCCGGCGGGATCACCTCGACTCCCAGGACGCAGGCGGCGTCGGCGAAGTACCCGGATCGATCGAGCGACGTCAGCGCACGCGCGAGCGTGCGCTGATCGACTTCAGTACCCGGCCATCCGAAGGGCGGATGACGATCGCCGCGCAGAGGGTGACCCGGCTCGACCGCGCAGTTCGCGAGGTGTACATGACGGCAGTCCCCTGCCGCCGCTGCGAACGCCTCGCCGGGCGACTCCCCCAGCTCGATGATGTGACTGAGGTCAAGATTGATGTCGATCCGGCCGCCACGTCGCGCCACCCGCCGGACGAGGTCGACGGCGAGCGCCGTCGGGCCGACGACCTGTCGGTGATGCAGGTTCGTGTCGGTCGGCTCGAGGCGAACAGTCACACCCGAGCCCGACGCCCGGTCAGAGAGCTCCACGAGGGACTCCACCAACCGCTCCACCGCCGCCGCCCGCGCCGAGGGTGCGGGATCGGGACCTGTGGTGACGAGAACGGCCTCCGCTCCGACTGCGCTCGCCCGATCCAGGATGCGCGCCACGGTTTCGACGGCCTTGCGCCGCTCGGGACCGTCTGCGCTGAGCGATGCGCGCGCACGCAGGAGCGGGAGCCCCGCGAGGAGTATGAGAGCGGCATCGCGCGAGCGCGCCGCCTTGCCGGCCGCGTCCAGGAGGGCGTCGGATTCGGGCGCCACGATCTCCAGCACTCGGAAGCCGTGATCCTCCGCGGCGCGAGCGATCGTCATGGTGAGGTCCGCATCGGACAGTCCCGGGAACGCCTGCGGGACGACGAGACTCGGGCGGACGAAGACGGGCCACATCATGATCGGAGACTAGCGAGGCTCGGCATTGCGGCGAGTAGGACGCGTCCGGTAACTTACTGTTCGATCAATAGACAGCGGGTGGGATGTGGAGGTGTGTCATCGCTGACAGCGGCATGGGGTTTGCCGTCGTGGGCTCCTCGGGGCACGCGGCCCGGGTCGCCGCGCCGGCCATCATCGGTTCGGCACTGACGCGCCTCGCGGCGGTCTTCGGCACCACGTTCGAAGGAGCACAGCGACTTGCAGCCACGTCGCCCGGAGCATCCGCCTACACGGATCTCGACGCGATGCTGGCGGATCCAACGGTGACGGCGGTGTGGATCGCGGGCCCGAACCATCTCCACGCGGACCTCGCGGAGCGCTGTCTCGAGGCGGGGCGCCACGTCCTCGTCGAGAAGCCCCTCGCGACGACCGGCGCGCGCGCGACGGAGCTCGCTTCGCGCGCCGAGGAGCACGGCCTGCACCTGGGCGTCGACTACCAGCACCGCTTCCGGCCGGGGCACCTCTGGATGCGCGACGCGATCGCGCGCGGCGCCGTCGGAACGCCGCACCTCGTGCGTATCCACCGCTTCTGGCGGTACCCCTACTATCCGGACATGCCCGCATCTATCGCCGGATCATGGCGGGAAAGTGCCGCCGACAGCGGCGGCTGGGCGCTCAACGACATCGGCTCGCACCTCGTTGATCTGAGCCTGTGGCTGCTCGGGCGGCCCGGTCGCCTCGTGTTCGCGCAGACCGCCAACCACCGGTTCACCGAGACCGAGGCGGAGGACACCGCGATCCTCGTGATCGACGCGCCCGCGGAGCACTCATCTGCCACCGTAGTGATCGACACGAGCAACGCGATGGACAGCGATGCGGGAACCGTGGAGGTCTTCGGCTCAGACGGCTGGCTGCGCGCCCAGGGCACGTTCGACGACGACGCCGTGATCCGCAGCGCAGACGGGCGGGAGGTCCGCTTCACGACCACGGCATCCGATGTCTATCGTTCGTCGCTCGAGGACTTCGTGCGGCGCGTCGCGGACCTCAGCGCCGTCGGCGCCTCGGGAGCGGAGGCCGCGCGCGCCACCGCTCTCATCGAGGAAGCCGTCGCACGCGGGCGCGGCTGACGCTCGGCGTCAGCGGACGTTCGACCAGAAGTCCATCCCGTCCAGCCACTCGACGAGGAGGCGGCCGGCGGTCAGCAGGTGGTGGCGCGCAGCGGCGCGCGCCGCGTCGGGGTCGCGCGCCTCGATCGCATCGATGATCGGCGCGTGCTGCGTGCGGTTCACCTCTGCCCACCCGGGCACCTGCTCGAAAGAGTCGGAGACGCGGAAGGGAGCCACCCGTCGGGCGGCATCCACGAACCACACCAATTTCGGCGAATCGGAGGCCTCGTGGATCGTGTCGTGGAAGTCGTCGTTCAGTCGCAGAGCCTCCTGCGTCGCGCCGTCGGGCAGCGCGCGGATGACCCCATCGACGCGGCGCATCTCCGCGATATGCTCGGGCGTCGCCCGCAGCGCCGCGCGCGCGGTCACCTCCCCCTCCGCGTAGGCCCACATGCCGTACACGTCGTCGACATCGATGCGGCGCAGGTGGCGGACCACGAATCCGCGGTGCGGCTCGTGCGCGAGCCATCCATCCTGGGCCAGCATCAACAGCGCCTCACGCACCGGCGTGGCGCTGACCCCGAGGTCGTCGGCGAGCGCGTTCAGCCGAAGGGCATCACCCGGACGGATGGAGCCGTCCAGGATCCGGGTGCGGATCACCTGTACAACCCCGCGGTGCGTGCGTCCTGCGCTGAGGTCGAGCTGTCTCGCGGCCATCGACGTCCTTTCTAGAGCGGTGCGCTGGCCCGTCGCGCCTCCTCAGAGTGGCAACGAGAACATTGCGGCGCAAATTAAATATGATATATTCTCTTCACTTAATCAACGATGATGAAGGGGATCGCACGATGACGTTGACCGATCCGGTAACAGCGGCGACAGACTCCCGGCTGGGGGTCATCGATGTCGACTTCCATCCGATGCCACTGCCGACGGACCCGCAGGTCGCGGAGCACATCTCGCCGCGCTGGCGCGAGTACATCCGTGACTACGGGCTCGGCTACGTGGGCGGCGGACAGATCATCTACCAGCGTGAGTTCACGCAGCGGCTGGACGCGGTCGACCGCAACGGGCGGGTCGGCGTCGACCCCCAGCTCGGCATCGAGCAGGTCCTGGACCTCTACGACATGAGCGCCGCCGTCCTCACCAGCCCGCAGACGTACATCATCACACACGGCGGACACAACATGCCCGAGGCACTGGCGCACGAGCTCTACGCGGCTTACAACGACGCGCTCGCGAAGACCTGGTGCGGCGCCGACGCCCGCTACTACGCGTCGATCGCCGTCGCCCGCGACCTCAAAGATGCCGTCAAAGAAATCGAGCGATGCAAGGAGGGACCTGCGGGCGACCGGTTCGTCCAGATCCTCATGACCCCCGCAGGACAGGATCCTCTGGGCAAGCGGCGCTACTGGGACATCTTCGAGGCGGCGGAGCACTACGACATCCCCGTAGGGTTCCATGTTCCTGGCTACGGTCGATTCCCGACGGGAGCCGGCCACCAGAACTTCTACGTCGAGATGCACGCCGCCTTCGCGGCGCTACCCATGGGTCTCATCCCGAGCCTCATCTTCGAGGGCGTCTTCGACCGCTTCCCGAAGCTGCGCATCGCCATCCTGGAGCAGGCATGGGACTGGGTCGCCCCGTTCTCCTGGCATCTGGACGCGCTCTACGAGACGCACCGCGACGAGGTCCGGCACCTGCGCCGCAAGCCGTCGGAGTACCTGCGCGAGCACTTCTGGTTCTCCACCCAGCCGTTGGAGGAGACCGAGCACCCCGATCAACTCGAGGACGTGTTCCGGATCTGGGAAGAGACGGGCATGGGCGACAAGCTCATGTACTCGTCGGACTGGCCGCATTGGGACTCCGACTCGCCCTACGAAAGCGTGCCGGAGAGCTTCCCGGAGGATCGGCGCCGCCGCATCCTGGGCCAGAATGCGAGCACCCTCTATCGGATCCCGCTCCTGCCCGGCCATGGGCTGCCCAACCCGGCGGCCGCACGATGAGCGCGGCACAGACGACGCCGGAGCAGCGTCAGAAGGTCGCCAAGTACGTCGTCGCCAAGGTCGACGAGCTTCCCCCGGGCGGACGCCTGATCGTGGATGTCGATGGGCGCTCCATTGGCATCTTCAACGTCAAGGGCTCCTACTACGGCATCCTCAATCGCTGCCCTCACCTGGGCGGACCGCTGTGCGTGGGAGATGTCGTGCCCGACGTCACCTCCGAGGGGCAGGGGCACATGGAGCTCGACGAGTCGACCATGTGGCTGACCTGCCCGTGGCACAACTGGGAGTTCGACATCACCAACGGACAGTCGTACTGGAACCCGAAGCGACTCAAGGCGCGTCCCTTCTCCGTCGAGATCGAAGGCGGGCGGGCCGTCCTCCAAGAGGAGGAGGAGGGCGTGACTGGCCGCGTCAAGGGCCCATACCAGGCCGAGAAGATCGACGTCGAGGTCGAGGAGGACTACCTCGTCGTCTCTCTGCGCCCCCTCCGGCCGGGCCAGCAGGTGCGCCCCGCCGGCCCCGCCGACCGCCCCACTCCCCTCAAGGAGGACCGATGACCACCGCACTTCTGGAGGACACCACTCGCGACGCCCTGTGGAGCGGGGCGGTGATCGACGCCGACGTCCACGCCAATGTGCCGGGCCTGGGTGCGCTGTTCGCGCACATGAGCCCTGTGTGGGTCGAGGGGATCAAGGAGCGCGGGTGGCGCGGACCGATCAGCGTCGGCCTCGCCTACCCGCCCGGGTCTCCCACCACGTCGCGCCCCGAATGGCGACGGGACAGGGCCGTCCCCGCCTCTCAGCTGTCATGGCTGCAACAGGACGTGCTGGATCCCTGGCGAAGCGAGGCGGCGATCCTCAACTGCTACAGCGGCGTGGACTCGATCCGCCACCCGGATCTCGCGCAGGCGTACGCGTCGGCAGTCAACAACTGGCTCATTGAGGAGTGGCTCGGACGCGACGAGCGCCTGCACGGCAGCATCGTGATCCCGGCGCGCGATCCGATCGCGGCCGCGCGAGAGATCGACCGAGTCGGAGCGCACCCGCGCGTGCGTCAGGTCCTGCTCCCGGTGCGGGCCGAGCGCCTCTACGGGCAACGGTACTTCAACCCGATCTACGAGGCGGCCGTGCGTAACGACCTCGTCGTGGGCATCACATGGGGTGGCACGGCCGAGGATGCGCCGAGCCCGACCGGCTTCGCGTCGTGGCACGCGGAGGAGGTCGCCGCCGAGACGCAGCTCTACCTCTCACACCTCACGAGCATGATCCTCGAGGGCACGTTCTCGAAGTTCCCGTCCCTTCGCGTCACCGTGATGGAGGGCGGATTCCTCTGGGTACCGGTGTGGGCGTGGGGAGTCAACAAGAAGTGGAAGGGCCTGCGACGCGAGGTCCCCTGGCTGCAGAAGACGCCGTTCGAGACGCTTCGTGACCACGTGCGGTTCACCGTCGCACCGGCTGCCCTGGGCCCCGAGGAGCACACGGCACGCACGATCGAATGGCTTGGGCCGGACAACCTCCTGATGTTCGCGACCGACTATCCTCATCGCCGCGACGACGACATTGGCACGTTGCTGAAGGTCGTGCCGGAGGGCCATCGCGCCGACCTCATGGGCGGCACAGCACGCGATTGGTACGGACTGTGATGCCAGAGGTGACGTACAGGCTGCCCGACGGGACCAGTCAGACGCTCCGCGACATCACGCCGGGGACCTCGGTCATGCGGGCAGCGGTCTCACGCGGCGTCCCGGGCATCATCGGCGAATGCGGAGGTCAGGTCATCTGCGCGACATGCCATGTGTACGTGGACCGGGAGTTCTTGGACGTCTTGCCGCCGATGGGCGACGAGGAGGACGAGATGCTCGAGACGACGGCGTCGCCGCGCGATCCGGAGCGCTCGCGCCTGAGCTGCCAGCTCACAATGGGCCCAGGCCTCGAGCGCGTGTGCGTCGATGTCCCGGCGGAGCAGGAGGCATGGTGACCGTGCAGACGCGTGCCGGCGAGGGGATCGTCGTCGTCGGCGCCGGTCAGGCCGGGGTTCAGTTGGTGGATTCGCTGCGGACGGCGGGATGGACGGGCGCGATCACGCTCATCGGAGCCGAACGATGCCTGCCGTATCAGCGCCCGCCGCTGTCGAAGGACTTCATGAAGGAGGAAGGCGGAGAGCCGCTCTTCCTGCGAGCGGAGCGCTTCTACAGCGATGCCGGCGTCGACCTTCGCGCCGGGGTGGAGGTCGTCAGCATCGATCGTGCAGGCAAGGCGGTCACCTGCTCGGATAGCTCGGTGATCCCCTACGGCACGCTGGTCCTCGCGACCGGCGCGCGCACACGACGTCTCGCGATCGAAGGTTCCGACCTCGCCGGCGTCCACGAGTTGCGGACGCTCGACGATGCGATTCGCCTGCAGTCCGCGCTCGCCGACGCCCGCCGGGTGGTCGTGATCGGAGCGGGATTCATCGGACTGGAGTTCGCCGCCGCCGCGCGTCCTCGCGGGATAGATGTCACGGTGCTCGAATTCGCGGATCGCCCCATGGCCCGCGCGGTGTCCCCCGAGATGTCCGCCCACTTCGCAGCCGAGCACGCCGCGGCGGGCATCGATCTGCGGTGCGGCGAGGGGGTGGTGCGCCTCGTCGGCGACGCAAAGGTGCGCGCCGTGGTGGGCTCCAGCGGTACCGAGTATCCCGCCGACCTCGTGCTCGTCGGCGTCGGCGTGCTCCCGAACGACGACATCGCCGCCGAGGCAGGTTTGCCCGTCGACAACGGGATCGTGGTGGGCGAGGATCTCTGCACCGCCGACCCCGCCATCTACGCGATCGGCGACGTCGCACGGTATCCGAACCCCCATGCCCGTGCGCTGAGTCGCCTGGAGGCGGTGCAGAACGCGACCGATCAGGCCCGCTTCCTCGCGCGCGCCCTCGTCGAGCAGCCGCGAGGGCGCCGCTACGACGCGCTGCCATGGTTCTGGTCGCAGCAGGGCGGATGGAAGCTGCAGATCGCCGGGCTGGCCGGACCCGACGACGAGTGCATCGCGCGCAGCGACGACACGTCCTTCTCGGTGTACCGCTTCCGCGAGGGTCGCCTCGTCGCAGTGGAGTCGGCGAACAACCCCGGCGAGCATGTCGCGGCGCGGCGCATTCTCTCTGCCGCGCAATCCGTCGATCCTGACCGGGTGCGCGAGCCCGGCTTCAGCCTCAAGCAGTTCGCGGCCGCGAGCTGACCGCGCACCGGCACCACAAGGAAGGACCACGATGCCCACCTCTCCGCTGATCGGCGTGCGCCCCGCTGGCTGGATCCAGGGCGACGGCCGTGCGCAGACCGCGGGTCTCGTCGACTTCGCGGTTCACGCCGATCGCCTGGGGTTCGATGTCGTCTACGTCGGCGAGCGCCTCCTTGCGACTGCCGGCCGCACAGACCTCAAGGTGTACGAGGCCCCCATGCTCGAGCCGTTCGTCCTGCTCGCGGCGATCGCCGCCCGAACCGAGCGGATCCGGCTCGCGCCGTTGGTCACGGTGGTGCCCTTCCGGCACCCCGCGCAGCTCGCCAAGATCACCGCCAGTCTCGACGTGCTCTCCGATGGGCGCTTCATCCTGGGAGCCGGCGCCGGCTGGTCGCAGCCGGAGATCCGGATGTTCGGCACCGACCCACGCCGTCGCGGCGCGCAGATGGAGGAGGGCATCCGGATCGTTCGCGAGCTGTGGACGGGTGAAGCGGTGGACTGGGACGGCGAGTTCTGGACACTGCGCGACGTACGCGTCACCCCGACGCCCGTCCAGAAACCCGGCCCTGACGTCTGGCTGGCCTCGTTCCAGCCCGACGACGCGACGGCGTTCGCGGGGACGATGACCGGCGGCCAGCGGCGGGCGCTCGAACGCATCGGGCGCATCGCGGACGGGTGGGCACCGCTGACGTACTCGGCGGGGCACAAGATGCAGCTGCGCCCGGAGCAGCTCGGACTCGGCTGGGAGATTATTCACGGCGCGGCTGTCGCCGCCGGGCGGGAACCCGACGCTGTCGACATCCTCTACCCGCACTGGATCGAGATCATCGAGACCAAGGCCGACCGTGCCGCCTGCGAGCGCGCCCTCGCGCGCTTTTTTCCTGGGACATGGGAGGACGCCGTCAGGACCTACCTCATCGGCACCGCGGACGAGATCGCCGAGCGCATCGCGGTGCACACGGCCCGACTGCCCCGTGTGGACGGTTACCTCTTCACCTCCATCTCCGAGCGCACCGAACAGCTCGACGCGCTGTCCGAGCGCCTGCGTCCGCTGCTGCCGGGCGGACGCACGCCGCGGGCATCAATCCAGACCAGGTGATGTCGAGGCCCCGAGGGTCGCGGGGCGCACCGACTGCGCATACTTGGCGTATACGCCACGGGTGTAGCGCGGTTCGGGCGGCACGAAGCGCGAAAGACGATCGGCGAGCTCGTCGTCGGGGATCTCCAGCGTCACAGTGCGGGAGTCCAGGTCGACGCTGATGACGTCGCCGTCGGCCACGACCGCGATCGGTCCGCCGTCTGCAGCCTCGGGCGTGACGTGGCCGATGGTGAAGCCGCGGCTGGCGCCCGAGAATCGACCGTCGGTGAGGAGCGCGACGCTCTCGCCCAGACCCTGCCCCATGAGGGCTGCGCTGACATCCATCATCTCTCGCATGCCCGGACCACCCCTGGGGCCCTCGTAACGGATGACCACTACGTCGCCGCCGACGATCCGCTGGGCCTGCACGGCCTCCATGGCTTCCTCCTCGCTGTCGAAGACGCGTGCGGGGCCGCGGTGTCCACGCTTGCTGAAGCCGGCAAGCTTGACGACGCAGCTGTCGGGCGCGAGGTTGCCGCGGAGGATCCGCAGTCCGCCCGCCGGGCGGACGGGGCGGAGCACGCTACGCAGGACCGGTGCGCCGGACCCGTCGGGCGCGGTGGCGATCTGCTCGCCTATGGTGCGCCCGTCGATGGTCATAGCGTCCTCGTGCAGCAGCCCCGCCTCCTGCAGGCGACGGGCCACCAGCGCGGTCCCGCCCGCCTGGTGCAGGTCGTATGCGGTGAATCGCCCACCCGGCCTCAGGTCGGCAATGACCGGGGTCTCGGCGCTGATGCGGTCGAAGTCATCCACGGTGAGGGGGATGTCGGCCTCCCGGGCGATCGCGAGCAGATGCAGGACAGCGTTGGTCGAGCCGCCACTGGCGGTCAGACCCCTGATCGCGTTCTCGAATGACGCGCGCGAGAGGACCATACGAGGGTCAAGACCCTGCCGAAGCGACCGCATGACGACCTCGCCCAGCCCGAAGGCAACGTCCCGACGCTCCTGCGACGCGGCCGGAGCGCCGGCGGACCCGATCGGCGAAAGTCCGAGGAACTCCATGACCATGGCCATCGAGTTGGCGGTGGCCTGCGGACCACACGCCCCGGGGCCCGGGCACGCCGCGTTCTCGAGTCCACGAAAGTCCTCGTCCGAGATGTGCCCCGCGGCATTGGCCCCCACTGCCTCGTACACGTCGGGGAGGATGACGTCGCGGCCCTGAAAGCGACCAGGTGCGATGGTCCCGGAGTAGGCGATGACGCCTGGCACACCAGCGCGCACGTAGCCGAGCGCACAGGCGGGGAGGGTCTTGTCACAGCCGCCGATGAGCACCACGGCGTCGAAGAGGTGGCCGATTGTGGCAAGTTCGATGGAGTCGGCGATCACCTCACGGGAGATGAGCGAGGCCCGCATGTTCTCCGTGCCCAGCGGCACGCCGTCGGAGACCGCGATGGTGTTGATTTCCATCGGGGTTCCTCCGGCCGCGCGCACGCCGTGTTTGACTTCCATGGCGAGATCGCGGTGGTTGATGTTGCACGGCATCGTCTCGGTCCAGCAGTGGATGACACCGATAAGAGGCTTCGTGAAGTCCTCGTCCGTGTAGCCGATGCCCTTGAGCAGCGCCCGCGTGGGCGCACGGTCCCGGCCGTCGAGGATCGCACGGCTGCGGTGACGCGGGTCGCGCGGTGGGCGAGGCGTCGTCGACTCGCTGTCCGTCATCGGGAGTCCTCTCGTCCGATGACCGCCTCGCGCGCTCGTGAACCGTGGCCGGCCCTCCGCTTCGCCGAGTGAACGGTCATCATTGAACAGTCAGTAAGCAAACACTAGTGTCTGGAGAAAGGACACGCGAGGAGAGTCGATGACGGGGTCCGGCGAAAAGCATCCCTTGCATCATGTGGCGGTGCTGCCGCCGCGTGTCGGCCCGACGCCCGATGCGTTGCCTGCCGAGGCCGTCGAAGTTCTGTCTGACGTGGCGATGGAGGAGCTGAGCGACGCCGTCGGCGCTCTCTACACGATGGATGCTGGCATGCGCGCGGCCTACCTGGACATGCCTCGGGTGGTGGGCGCGGCGCTGACGGTGAAAGCGGCTCCCGGAGACAACCTCGCCGTCTACGGCGGCGTGAGCCTCGCTCGCGATGGGCACGTGCTCGTGGTCGACTGGCGCGGGACCTCCCACACGTGCGGCGCCGGCGCGCTGGCTCTCGCAAGTGCGCGGCGTCGCGGACTAATCGGCGTGGTGGTAGACGGCGCATGGCGCGATATTGAGGATCTCGCGGCCGACCGGTTCCCCATCGTGTCGCGGTCCCGCACGCTCGTCTCTGGAGGGAAATCCGCTCTCGGCGAGCTCAACGTCCCCGTCGCGTGCGGAGGCGTCGTGGTCCACCCGGGCGATGCGGTGGTCGCCGACTGCGCCGGGACGGTGATCGTCCCGCGCGAGCATCTCGATCGTGTCGTGACGGCACTCGCGCAGCGCGCGGGCACGACCCCGGACCGCGAGGCACCTGTCGCGCAGCTCATCGACGCCTACTGGGCCCAGTATGCACGTGCCACGGGCGGAGAGGAGGCATGAGTGGAGCGCGTGCCACGAGCCGCCTGCGCGCCAGGCTTGCCGACGATGTCGTCTTCGGGGCGCGGTGCGTGCACGGGCACATCCCGACCGCGGTCGCGCTGGGACGAGCCGGTCTCGACTTCGTCTATTTGGATCAGCAGCACGGCACCGTGAGCCTAGAGCAGATCACCGCGGTGACCGCAGCACTCGCGTCATTCCCGACAGTGGTACTCGTGCGCGTGCCGGAGGCCACGGGCACAGCGATCGGGCGGGCCCTCGATGCCGGTGCTGACGGCATCCTCGCGCCCGACGTCGCCGACAGGGCCGACGCCGCCCGTATCCTGGCCGCCACGCGCTACCCGCCGCACGGCGCCCGCAGCTGGGGGCGCCACGGGGGTGCGGCCGCGGAGCAACCACGGCCCCTCGTCCTCCCGATGATCGAGTCCCCCGGCGCGGTCGCGGACGCCGCGGCCATCGCAGCACTCGACGGGGTCGACGCGCTCTACGTCGGTCGGAACGATCTCGCCCTCGCCTGCGGTCTCGCCCCCACGGAAGCCGGAAGGTCCACCCGCCTCGCCAGCGCGGTCGCGACGATCCGCGCGGCGTGCGAGACGGCGAGGGTGCCGATGGCGACGAGCGGCGACGTCGCCTCTCTGCGTACCGAGGGCTATCGCATGATCACCCTCGGATCGGAGCTGGAGCTGCTCGAAGAAGCCGTGCGACGGCTACGGGACAGGAGCGCGCCGGCATGAGCGGCGCGGTCGAATCCTTCCGAGACGTGGGGAGACGCCTGTCCAATTGGGGGCGGTGGGGCGAGCACGACCAGTTGGGAACGCTCAATCTCATCGACCCAGCCGACATCGTGCGCGCCGCAGCGCTTGTCCGCACCGGGAAGGTCTTCGATCTCAGCATCCCACTGGACGAGTCGGGGCCGCAGCGCGGCGTCAATGGCCGGCACAATGTCATCCATACGATAACGATCGCCGATGGCACGAGCTTTCCCGCGGGCATGTTCCTCGCGGACGACATGGCCGTTCTGTCCCTGCAAGGTGCGACGCAATGGGACTCGCTGGCGCATGTGGGCTACGACGGGCTGCTCTACAACGGCGTCCCCGTCTCGAACGTCACGGTGCGCTCTGGCGCCCGGCGTAACGGTATCGACCGCCTCGGCCCCCGCGTCGTTGGCCGAGGTCTCCTGCTCGACGTGCCGCGAGCGCTCGGGTGCGACGCCTTCGTCGACGACCACGAGATCACCCCTGACGACCTCGAGGCCGCCGAGACCGCGCACGGGGTCACCGTGGGTCGCGGCGACATCCTGCTCTTGCGCACCGGATGGATCCGGTTGCTGCATGGCGGCGATGCACAGACCTTTATGGCAAACGTCGCTCCCGGGATCGGGCTGGCGGCGTGCGAATGGCTGCACGCGCGGGGTGTGGCCGCCGTCGCGACGGACACCCAGGCGGTTGAGGTGAAGCCGCCGCGTGACCCGGAGGCCTCGCATCCCGTCCACATGGTGCTCATCCGAGACGTCGGGATGACGCTCGGGGAGATGTTCGACCTCGAGGAGCTGGCAGCCGACTGCGCGGCAGACGGTGCCTACGAGTTCCTTTTCAGCGCGCAGCCACTCAAGATCTCGGGCGCCGTCGGATCGCCCATCACGCCGGTCGCCGTGAAGTAACTGTGCGTCGCCGCGCGCCCAGACCGCGCGGACGAGTGCTCCCGCCCATCGAAACGCCTCAGCTGTCAAAGCCAGCGCGATCGCACCGAGAAACCGCCCATCGTGTCACCGCGGGCGCCCCGCCTGCGCTTCGGGTGCGCCCTTCCGCCTCGCCGAGGGGGTGGGGGCGGCGACTTAGGATGGAGGCGTGAAGCTTCCCCCCGCGCTCGTCTACACCGTGCTGCGGCTCCTCGCCTTCGTGGTGCCCTTCGGCATCCTCATGCTCTTCCCGATCTTCCGGGAGTT
>Ga0164243_10002470_pt1 | contig 30504 bp, 24 predicted proteins | sample OricompcompostOP_FD_108781 | JGI IMG/M metagenome (GOLD analysis project Ga0164243, IMG submission 108781) | Organic Plus compost microbial communities from Emeryville, California, USA - Original compost - Organic plus compost (OP) | ecosystem: Engineered > Solid waste > Mixed feedstock >... | reverse complement strand
GGGCCTATTACGAGCTCGGCTGGGGCGGCTGGTGGTTCTGGGACCCGGTCGAGAACGCTTCGTTCATGCCCTGGCTCGCCGGCACGGCGCTGCTCCACTCCGCGCTCGTGATGGAAAAGCGCGAGGCGCTGAAGATCTGGACCGTGCTGCTCGCCATCATGACCTTCTCGCTGTCGCTGCTCGGCACCTTCCTGGTGCGCTCCGGCGTCCTGACTTCGGTGCATTCCTTCGCGACCGATCCGACCCGCGGCATCTTCATCCTCTCCATATTGGCGATCTTCATCGGCGGCGCCTTCACGCTGTTTGCCTGGCGGGCGCCGATGCTGAAGGCGGGCGGGCTGTTCGCGCCGATCTCGCGCGAGGGCGCGCTGGTGCTGAACAACCTGATCCTGACGGTTGCGACCGCCACCGTGTTGACCGGCACGCTCTATCCGCTCATCCTCGAAACGCTGACGGGCGAGAAGATCTCGGTCGGCGCCCCCTTCTTCAACATGACTTTCGGCCTGTTGATGCTGCCGCTGCTCGTCGTCGTGCCGTTCGGGCCGATGCTCGCCTGGAAGCGCGGCGATCTCTTCGGCGCGCTGCAGCGGCTCTGGGTTTTCGCCGCGCTGGCGCTCGCTGCCGGGCTTGTCTTCTATTACATCCAGAACGGCGGTCCGGTTCTGGCGATCTTCGGGCTGACGCTCGGTTTCTGGGGCATGATCGGCGCGCTGGCGGATCTCTGGTATCGCGGCAATTTTTCGAAGGTGGGGCTTTCGGTGGGACTGAAGCGGCTGGCCGGCCTGCCGCGCTCGGTGTTCGGCACGGCGATCGCCCATTTCGGCCTCGGCGTGACGGTGCTCGGCATCTTCGCTGCGACGACCTTCGGCACCGAGACGGTGGTCGAGATGAAGCCCGGCGCTTCGATCGATGCAGGCGGTTATTCGCTGACCTTCGACGGCATGCGCGATGCGGTCGGACCGAACTTTACGGAAAGCCGCGGGCATTTCACGGTGAGCAGCGGTGGAGCAGCGGTGGCCGACGTCTGGTCGTCGAAGCGGCTTTATACCGCGCGGCGCATGCCGACGACGGAAGCCGGCATCCTGACCTTCGGCTTGAGCCAGCTTTACGTCTCGCTCGGCGATCCGATGGATGGCGGCGGCATCGTCGTGCGCATCTGGTGGAAGCCGTTCATCCTCTGCATCTGGGGCGGTGCGCTGGTGATGATGGTCGGCGGCTTCGTGTCGCTGTCGGATCGACGGCTGCGCGTCGGCGCGCCAAGCCGGAAGGCGAAGCCCGTCAAGCCGGTGCTGGAGGCGGCGGAGTGATGGGAACTAATCCTTCCACACTGTTTCTGGACAGAGACCCCTCCCCAACCCCTCCCCACAAGGGGGAGGGGCTTCACTGCCTCGCTTTGATGGTGCGTTTGCGGAAAAGTCGTGCCACGGGTTTTCTCCCCCCTTGGGGGGGAGATGGCCGGCAGGCCAGAGGGGGATTTATTGCTTTTTTGTTCCTTCTCCTGGCGCTCCTCGGCCCCCTCCCGGCCTTCGCCGTCAATCCGGACGAGGTGCTCTCCAATCCCGTTCTCGAACAGCGCGCCCGCGACCTCTCGGCGCAATTGCGCTGCATGGTCTGCCAGAACCAGTCGATCGACGATTCCAATGCGGAGCTTGCGCGCGATCTCCGGGTGCTGGTGCGCGAGCGGCTGACGGACGGTGATACGGATGAGCAGGTCATCGACTACGTCGTGTCGCGCTACGGCGAGTTCGTGCTTCTGAAACCGCGCTTCAGCGCCAAGACCGTGATACTCTGGGCGATGCCGATCCTGCTGCTTCTCATTGGCGCCATCGCGATTCTCGTCTTCATCCGCTCGCGTCCCGGCCAGCGCGCGGTGGCGGGGTTGAGTGCCGAGGAGCAGGCCCGCCTCGACGAGCTTCTGAAGAAGTAGTAACCGGCTTTTGCGCGTCAGCCGAACATTACGAAGATTTCATTCGTCCTCCACGTGCAGTTAACGTCCCGCTGCCTATATCTCTTGTCATCCACCGCAAGCCGGACCTCCGGCCAACACGTGACTGAAGAGAAGAAGGTAGCTAAAAGATGCACAATATTGGACGTCCCTCCCTGAAGACCGTCTTGAAGACCACCACGGTTGCTGGTCTTGCGGCGGTCATGCTGTCGAGCGGCATCCCGGCTCAGGTCATGCAGTCCTTCGCTGCCCCGGTCAGCGTCACCGCACCGCAGGCCCCGAGCTTCGCCGATGTCGTCTCCGCCGTTTCTCCCGCCGTCGTTTCCGTCCGCGTCCAGTCGGACGCCCAGGTCGCTTCCGACGACAGCAACGGCAATTTCTCCTTCAATTTCGGAGGCCGCGGTTTCGACCAGCTTCCCGATGATCATCCGCTAAAGCGCTTCTTCCGCGAGTTCGGCGGCCAGATGCCGGGTGACCGCGACCAGGACCGCAACCAGGATCGCGCCGACCGCAACGGTCCGCGCAACCGCGACAACGGCAACCGTCCGCACCGTCTGCGCCCGACTGCCCAGGGCTCCGGCTTCTTCATTTCCGAAGACGGCTATCTCGTCACCAACAACCATGTCGTTTCCGACGGTTCGGCCTACACGGTCGTGCTGAACGACGGCACTGAGCTTGAAGCCAAACTGGTCGGCAAGGACAGCCGCACCGACCTTGCCGTGCTGAAGGTCGATGCCTCCAGCCGCAAGTTTACCTATGTCAATTTCGCGGATGACTCGAAGGTCCGCGTCGGCGACTGGGTCGTGGCTGTCGGCAACCCGTTCGGTCTCGGCGGCACGGTGACGGCCGGCATCGTCTCGGCTCGCGGCCGCGACATCGGCTCCGGTCCCTATGACGACTACATCCAGGTCGACGCTGCGGTGAACCGCGGCAATTCGGGCGGCCCGACCTTCAACCTCTCGGGCGAGGTCGTCGGCATCAACACCGCGATCTTCTCGCCGTCCGGCGGCAACGTCGGCATCGCGTTTGCGATCCCCGCTTCCACCGCCAAGGAAGTCGTCGCCGACCTGATGAAGGACGGCAAGGTCGAACGCGGCTGGCTCGGCGTGCAGATCCAGCCGGTCAACCAGGACATCGCCGACTCCCTCGGCCTCAAGGAACCGTCCGGCGCCCTCGTCGTCGCTCCGCAGGAAGGCTCGCCGGGCCAGAAGGCCGGCATCAAGGAAGGCGATGTGATCACCGCCGTCAACGGCCAGGCGATCAAGGATGCCCGTGACCTCGCCAAGCGCGTCGCCGCCTTCGGCCCGAACACCAAGGTCGATGTCGACCTGTGGCGCGACGGCAAGGCGCAGACCATTCCGGTCACCCTCGGCAACCTCCAGAGCGACGAAGCTGCCCAGGCCGAGCCCGAGCAGCCCGATGCTCCGGCTCCCTCCAGCGACAAGGCGCTGACCAGCCTCGGCATCACGGTCGCGCCGGCCGAGGACGGTTCCGGCCTTTCGGTGACGGAAGTCGATCCGGACTCTGAAGCGGCCGCCCGCGGACTGAAGAACGGCGAAAAGATCGTCTCGGTCAACAACCGCAAGGTTACCAGCGCCGACGATGTCGGCCAGGTGATCGAGCAGGCTCGCAAGGACGGCCGCACCCGTGCGCTGTTCCAGGTCGAATCCGGCGGCAACAGCCGCTTCGTCGCTCTGCCGATCGACGAAGGCTGATCCCTCCGGCTTCAGAGGGTGAGGGCGCCGCCGGCAACGGCCGGCGCCCTTTTTCATTGAGGGGAGAGTGAGAGATGGTGATGGATGTTCGTTATTCTGCCGAAAGCGCCGAATCCCATGATGCAAAAACGAGCGGCGACGCTATTGTGCCGCATATGAAGATTCTGGTGATCGAAGACGACCTTGAAGCCGCAGCCTACATGACCAAGGCCTTTCGCGAGGCCGGGATCGTGGTCGATCACGCGAGCGACGGCGAAAGCGGTCTCTTCATGGGGACGGAAAATGCCTATGACGTGATGGTCATCGACCGCATGCTGCCGCGCCGCGACGGGCTTTCGGTGATCAGCGAACTGAGGAAGCGCGGTGTCAACGCGCCGGTGCTGATCCTTTCGGCGCTCGGCCAGGTGGACGACCGAGTGACGGGCCTCAGAGCCGGCGGCGACGATTACCTGCCGAAGCCCTATGCCTTTTCCGAACTGCTGGCGCGCGTCGAGGTGCTCGGCCGGCGCAAGGGCGCGCCGGAGCAGGATATGATCTACCGCGTCGGCGATCTGGAGCTCGACCGGCTTTCGCACGAGGTGAAGCGGGCCGGCAAGGAAGTGCTGCTGCAGCCCCGCGAATTCCGTCTGCTCGAATATCTGATGAAGAACGCCGGTCAGGTGGTGACCCGCACCATGCTGCTGGAAAACGTCTGGGACTACCATTTCGATCCGCAGACGAACGTCATCGACGTGCATGTCTCGCGGCTCAGATCGAAGATCGAGAAGGACTTCGACAAGCCGCTGCTCAAGACGATCCGCGGTGCCGGCTACATGATCAAGGACGAAGGGTAATTGCTGGAACGCCTCCGCCTGAAGCTCCGCTCCCTCTGGCGGCGGCCACGCCGCACCAGGGCTCCCTTGTTCGCCCGCGCCCGCCTGATGTTCCGTTCGACGGCCGTGCGGCTGTCTGCGCTTTACATCCTGCTCTTCGCGCTTTGCGCCGCCTTCCTCGTCTTCTATGTGACCGCCATGTCCGAGCGGCTGCTGGCGCAGCAGACACGCCAGACGCTGCAGGAGGAAGTGGCGGATATCCAGCGGGCCTATGAACGGGGCGGCGTCAACCTTCTGCTTCGGATGATGGAGCGCCGCGCCCGCCAGCCGGGCGCCAATCTTTATGTGATCGCCGGTCCGAACGGTGAGATGCTGGCCGGAAACGTCGCCTCGGTGCAGCCGGGCGTTCTCGACGAAGAGGGCTGGACTCAGATTCCCTTCACCTACGAGCCCTATTCGGAGTCGGACGGTCCGCGCCGGCATCTGGCGGTCGCCAATGTGCTGAGCCTCGACAATGGCCTGCGGGTGATGGTCGGGCGCGACCTCGGCGATCCGAGCCGGTTCCGCGGTCTCGTGCGCCGGGCCTTGATGCTGGCGCTGGCGATCATGGGCTTCGGCGCCCTGGTGATCTGGTTCGGCATCGGCCGCAATGCCCTGAAACGCATCGACCGCATGTCGGCGGCGAGCCAGAAGATCATGGCCGGCGATCTTTCCCAGCGGCTGCCGGTGGGCAAATCCGGCGACGAATTCGACCGGCTTTCGGATTCCCTGAACGCCATGCTCGGCCGCATCGAGAAGCTGAACGAGGGCCTGAGGCAGGTTTCCGACAATATCGCCCACGACCTGAAGACGCCGCTGACGCGGCTGCGCAACAAGGCGGCCGAGGCGCTGGGCGAGGACAGAGAGGATGTGCGCCGCACCGCCCTTGAAGGCATTATCGGCGAATCCGACCAGCTTATCCGCACGTTCAACGCGCTTCTGATGATCTCCCGCGTCGAGGCGGGATCGATCGCGGCCGAAATGTCCGACATCGATCTCTCGGCGATCTCCGCCGACAGCGCCGAGCTCTACGAGCCGGTGGCGGAGGAGGCGGGGCTTGCGCTCTCGACCGAGCTGGAGCCGGGGCTTGTGGTGCACGGCAATCGCGAACTCATCGGCCAGGCGATCTTCAACCTCATCGACAATGCGATCAAATATGCCGGAGAAGGCAAGGGCGAACCGGAGATCGGCGTGAAGCTCATGAGGGCGGACGGTACGTTCCGGCTGTCGGTCTGCGACAACGGCCCCGGCATTCCGGCGGATAAGCGCGACGAAGTAATCAAGCGCTTCGTGCGTCTGGACGAAAGCCGTTCCAAGCCCGGCACCGGCCTCGGCCTGTCACTGGTCGAGGCGGTGATGGAACTGCATGGAGGCTCGCTGGAGCTTTCGGCAACCCATCAGGAAAATGCGGAAACGCCCGGCTTGACGGTCACCATGGTCTTTCCGGCGCCGAAGCTCTAGGTTCATGAGGCTGCCGCGCAACTGCCATAAGCCGGGCAAAGGGAGAGATTCGAGGAGGTGCGAGTGTCGGAGACCGGAAACCGGCTCGATGCGGTGAAAGCGGAGGTGATCCGCCCGCTGAACCAGACGGAAGCGAAGGCGGTGACCGCTGTCCTGAAGGATATCGGCAAGGCCGAGCCGGCGGTCGCAAAGCTGCTCGCAAGCGATGGTCCGCTCAAGGATTTCATCATCGCGGCCTTCACGCTCTCGCCCTATCTGCGCGATACGGCGGCCGTTTCTCCTTGGCTTCTGACGACGGCGATCAGCGAGCCGCTGGAACCGGCGCTGGAGCGGCTGGTCGAGGCGGCGCGCCATGCCTGGCAGCCGAAGGACGGCAAGATACCTTCCGAAAACGAGGTGATGACGGCGCTGCGGGCCGCCAAGCGCGGCTTGAGCTTTCTCGTCGCGCTGGCGGATCTTGCCCGCATCTTTTCCGCGAAGGATACGACCCTTTGGCTGAGCCGGATCGCCGAGGCTTCCGTGGCGGCGACGGTGGATCATCTGCTGCTCACCGGCCATGAGAGCGGCAAGCTGAAGCTTGTGGACGCCGCCGAGCCCAGCAAGGGCTCAGGCCTCATCGTGCTCGGCATGGGCAAGCTCGGCGGGTGCGAGCTCAACTATTCCTCCGATATCGACATCGTCGTCTTCTACGATCCGGAAGTCGGCATCCTTTCAGATCCGCTCGACGCCTCGGAAGTCTATGGCCGGATGATGCGGCGGCTCGTCCGCATCCTGCAGGAGCGCACCGCCGACGGCTACGTCTTCCGCACCGATCTGAGATTGCGTCCCGATCCCGGTTCGACGCCGCTTGCGGTGTCGCTCGATGCGGCGCTGATCTATTACGAGGGCAGGGGGCAGAACTGGGAGCGCGCCGCCTTCATCAAGGCGCGGCCGATCGCCGGCGATATCGCCGCCGGCGAGGACTTCATGCGGCTTCTGACCCCCTTCGTCTTCCGCAAATATCTCGACTATGCGGCGATCGCCGACATCCATTCGATCAAGCGGCAGATCCACGTGTACAAGGGCCACGGCGCGATCGCCGTGAAAGGCCATGACGTAAAGCTCGGGCGCGGCGGCATCCGCGAGATCGAGTTCTTCGCCCAGACGCAGCAGCTGATCGCCGGCGGGCGCATGCCGCCGCTGCGTGCCCGTGAGACGGAGGTAGCGCTGAAAGCGCTTGCCGAGGCGAAATGGATCACCCCCGAGATCGCCGCCGAACTCGCCGGATGTTACTGGTTCCTGCGCGATGTCGAGCATCGCATCCAGATGGTGCATGACGAACAGAGCCATAACCTGCCGAATACCGAAGCCGAGCTGAAGCGCATCGCCTTCATGCTGGGTTTTGCCGATGCCGCCAGTTTCTCGGCGAAACTCGAAAAGGTGCTGCGCACGGTCGAGAAGCGCTATGCGCGGCTCTTTGAACAGGAGACGAAGCTTTCGGTCGAAATAGGATCCCATGGGGGCAATCTCGTCTTCACCGGCCAGGGCGACGATCCGGGCACACTGAAGATGCTGGCCGCGCTGGGTTTCGAACGGCCGGCGGATATTTCCCGCGTCATCCGCACCTGGCATTACGGCCGCTACCGTGCGACGCAATCGGTCGAGGCCCGCGAGCGGCTAACCGAACTCATGCCGGCGCTGCTCAGGGCTTTCGGCGAAAGCAAGCGCGCCGACGACGCGCTGCTGCGCTTCGACCACTTCCTGAAAGGCCTGCCTGCCGGCATCCAGCTCTTCTCGCTGATCGGCAGCAACCCGGCCCTGCTGGCGCTGATCGTGACGATCATGTCGTCGGCGCCGCGGCTTGCCGATATCATCGCCTCCAAGCCGCATGTGTTCGACGGCATGCTGGACCCCGGCCTGATGGCCGAGCTTCCCACCCGAGACTATCTTTCCCAGCGTCTTTCCACCTTCCTGAACGGCGCCCGGCATTACGAGGAACTGCTCGACCGGCTGCGCATCTTCGCCGCCGAACAGCGTTTCCTGATCGGCATCCGCCTGCTGACCGGCGCGATCGACGGCGTGCAGGCGGCGCGCGCCTTCACCCATTTGGCCGACCTTTTGATCGAGGCGGCGCTGAAGGCGGTGAGAAGGGAGATCGAGGCGGCGCATGGGGCCTACCCGGGCGAGCGGGTTGCCGTGATGGGCATGGGCAAGCTCGGCAGTTTCGAGCTGACGGCAGGCTCCGATGTCGACCTCATCCTCCTCTACGATTACGATGGCGAGGCGATGGAAAGCGAGGGGCCGAAGCCGATCGATTCCACCCGCTATTTCACCCGCATCACGCAAAGGCTGATCGCGGCACTTTCGGCGCCGATGGCGGAAGGGGTGATCTTCGAGGTCGATCTCCGTTTACGTCCCTCCGGCAACAAGGGACCGGTCGCGACCCGCATCAACGCCTTCGGCAAATATCAGCGTGAGGAGGCCTGGACCTGGGAGCATATGGCGCTCACCCGCGCCAGGCTTGTCTGCGGCGACGAAAGCCTCATGACCGAGGCGAAAGGCGTGATCGGCGAGGTCCTGTCGTCGAAAGCGGATACAGGCAAGATCGCCAGGGACGTCGCCGAGATGCGGGCGCTGATCGAGAAGGAAAAGCCGCCGCGCGACATCTGGGACTTCAAGCTTATTCCCGGCGGGCTGATCGACATCGAGTTCACCGCCCAATATCTGCGCCTCATCGCGCCGGCCAAGGGCGTGGATTTGGGCACCTATGGCTTCTCGACTGCCGAAGCGCTGAAGGCGCTCGGCGAGAGACTGATGAAACCCCGCGATCTCGACACATGCCTCGAGGCGCTGCGTCTCTTCACCGAGCTCTCCCAGATCATAAGGCTCTGCGTCGACGGACCGTTCGACCCGAAGGATGCGCCGGCAGGCCTGCTGGAACGCGTCTGCAGGGCGGGGGATTGCCCGGATATCAGGACGCTGGAGGGCGAAGTGAAGCGGCTGTCGAAGGCGGTGCGGGAGGTGTTTCGGAAGACGGTTGGCGCCTGATCGCGGTACTGGTCCGCCTTCATCCGCCTGTCGGCACCTTCTCCCGCAATGGGTAGCGTCGCTTGACTGTTTTCCTCACGCAATCCTTTTTCTCGCGACCGGCAGCGCCAGATCCGGAATATGCAGCGAGACCACCGTGCCCCGGCCGACCTGCGAGCGGATGCGCATCGAGCCGCCGTGAAGGCTGATCAGCGAGCGGGAGATGGCGAGCCCGAGGCCGGAGCCGCCCTTGCTCTTGGCATACTGGCTTTGCACCTGCTCGAAGGGCTGGCCGATCTTGGAGAGCGATTCCTGCGGAATGCCGATGCCCGTGTCGGCGATGGTCAGCACCACGCCTTTTTCCAATCTGCGGGCGCGCAGCTCGATCTTGCCCCCCTCGTTGGTGAATTTCACGGCGTTGGAGAGCAGGTTGAGCATGACCTGCTTCAAGGCGCGGCGATCGCCGACCATGTCGAGCCCGTCGCAGAGGCGCTGGCGGATGGCGATCGCCTTGGCCTCGGCCGAGATGGAGGTGAGGCGGAGGCTTTCCTCGATGAGCGGCTTGAGATCGACCGCTTCGCATTGGATGCGCATATGGCCGGCCTCGATCTTCGACATGTCGAGGATGTCGTTGATGACGTTGAGCAGATGCTTGCCGCTGTCGTGGATGTCCTTCGAATATTCGGAATATTTCGGCGAGCCGAGCGGGCCGAACATGCCGTTCGTCAGGATTTCCGAAAAGCCGAGGATCGCATTGAGCGGCGTCCTGAGCTCGTGAGACATGTTGGCGAGGAATTCCGATTTGGCCTTGTTGGCGGCCTCGGCGCGTTCCTTTTCCGCCTGGTAATTGGCGTTGGCGACCGAAAGCTCGGCCTTCTGGCGCTCCAGCTTCTTCTGCGAGGAGGAAAGGTCGCCGATCGTCGCCATCAGCCGGCGTTCGCTCTCGCGCAGCCGCTCCTGGTGGCGCTTGAGGAGCGTGATGTCGGTGCCGACCGAGACGAGGCCGCCGTCGCGGGTGCGGCGCTCGTTGATCTGCAGCCAGCGCTCGTCGGCAAGCTGCACTTCCGTCGTGCGGGAAAGGCCGCTACCGTCCGGATCGGCGACGCGCCGTTCGATCACCGGCCGGGCCGCGGCGGCATTGACGGCGTACCGCTCGGTGCCGGGCACGAGCACGCTGTCCGGCAGGCCGTAAGCCTGCTGGAAATGGGTGTTACACATGACCAGCCGGTCGTTCTTGTCCCAGAGAACGAAGGCTTCCGAGGTGCATTCGATCGCATCCGCCAGGCGTTGGTCGGCCTCGGCGTAACGCTGGGCGAGGCGGTGCTGTTCGGTGACGTCCATGGCGATGCCGATGACATGGGTGCGGCCGGCGGCGGTCTTCACTACCTGGGCGCGAGCGCGCATCCAGACGTAATGACCGGCCGCGTGTCGCATGCGGAACACCTGGTCGACCTGCTTGGCATTGCCGCGACTGATGGCGCGCGCGAGCGCATAGATATTGCCGTCGCTCGGATGCATCATCCGCGCTGCGTCGGAAAACGAGATGACGTTGCCGGCGGGCGGCAGACCGAGCATCTCGTACATCGAGCCGGACCAGAAGAGACGCTTGTGGGTGACGTCGAAATCCCAAAGTCCGCAGCGCCCGCGCGACAGCGCCGTCTCGATGCGCAGGTTGGATTCGACGAACGTATCGTCGGCGTCGCGGGCGCGCTTCACCTGCATGTAATAGGCATAGAGGATGACGAGGAGGATCGCCGAGATGCCGGTGAAGAGCGTGACGTTGAGCGAGACTTCGTTGCGCCACAGGCTGTCGATGCCCGCGAGCGAATGGGCCGCGACGATCAGCGCGCCCTCGGTGCCGACCGGCTGGATCGCGGCGTAATGGGGGATTTCGCCGAAATAGGTCTCGATCACGCCGCCATTGTCGCCGAAACGGCGCAGCGCCGCGATCTCCGGCAGGACGGAGGTGAGACGCCGGCCGATATAGGTGGCGACATCTCCGGAACCGCCGAAAATGCGGCCCGCCTGGTCGACGAGCAGGATGAAGGCGCCAGGTTGCAGCTGGCCCTGCGGCAGGAAGGAACCGAGACGGGTTTCCGCCGCCGCGCGGTCGCCGCCGGAAAAGGCTCCCTCATCGCCGGCGAAGGCCGCACGCGCGGCAGTCGCGATCAGCGCCGTCGAGTGCTGCACGGCCTCCTGCATCCGGCCATGCTCGGCCATGATGCCCAGGATGCGTGAGGCCGCGACGACGGTGAGGAAGGCGATGATGAGGAGGGGGATGGTGCGTTTCAGCATCAGCTCCACCCGCGGCATCTGCCGCGACAGCGGCCGGACGGAAAGCCGGGCCTCCTCCGGGATGGCACGCCTCAGGCTCGCCAGGCTCGGAAATTTGAGACGCAGCCACCCCTCGGCCGCGGTTGCCCGCCGCACGTCCGACATCGTTTTCATATGGTCCCTCGTGATGATTCGGCGCGCCGCCCGCCCGAATCTGACCTAATGAATCACTAGTGATTCTTCGTGTCCAGAGGGTTGCTAAGATTTTTTTAACGATTTGATTCGATTGCGAATCGGGCCGGCGTCACCGGGATTCCGCTTCGTCATAGGCATCGAGAGCGACGGGAAGCGCCTGGATCGCGGCATTGCCCACCGCCGGCAGGCCGGCCAGGATCGCGCTGATGATTTCCTCGCGCGACGCACCGAGCGATCTCGCATGCGCGACATGGAAGGGCAGGCCGCCTTCCATCCGCGTGGCGGCGAGGATGCCGATATAGACGAGTTCTTCCGTCTTGGGATCCAGCGCGGAGGCGGCGTCGAGCTTCTGCACCGCCTCGAGCCAGGCCGCCTGATGGGCGGGGGCTTCTTTCATGAATGTCTGGAATGCATTGCTGATGCGGGCCATGTCGCTCATCCGGAGCCTCCTCGCCTGAAAATCGGGAGGATAGCAGACGCAGGCCTGGCGGAGCATGACATTGATCAACGCCAGAAAGGAACGCCCCTAGCCGCATGCGGCGCGGGGCAAGCGGCGTTCTGTCAGACGGCCGGGCTTTCGACGAGGCTGGTGCGGGTGGCGGCAATCGAAATCGCTGCAAGAACGATAATCGCGGCGCCATAGATATAGGCCGTCATCGAGAGGCCGAGCGCCGGTGCCGCAAGGCCGGCGATGATCGCCGGGACGGCGAAGGCAAGGTAGCTTTCGACCAGGAAGGCGGCGAAGAGGCCGGCCCGTTCATGGCCTTCGGCAAGCGGCAGGACGATCTTCAGGATGTTCGAGAAGATCGATCCGAAGCCGAGGCCCGCCACCGCTGTGCCGAGGAAGAGAAGTCCGACGGCCTGTTCCTCGATGCCGACGAGCGTGATCAGAACGCCGATCATCAACCCCGTCGTGCCGGTGAACAGCACCCGCTGCGGGGAGAGCGCCCGGAAAACGAAGACCGAGGCTGTGGCGGAGAGCATCAGGGTCGCGACCACCGTGCCGCCGACGAAGGGCGAGGTGATGCCGGTTGCGACCGCCATCAGCGTCGGCATCAGCGAGAGATAGAAGCCGCCGAGTGCCCAGCCCGCGACATTGACCGGCGTGACCTTGAGGAGCAGCCCCCGCGCTCGGTGCGGCACGCTGATGCGCGGCCGCATGGCGGCGAGCGCTCCGGGCCGCCTGGTTGCGGTCTCGGGCATGAAGGCGAGCGCGGCGATGCCGATGAGAGTGACGACGAGCAGGATCGCATAGACGAGATGCGTCGGCGCCGGCGCATAGGCGACGAGCGCGCCGGCCATCAGCGTGCCGATCATCAGGCCGAGAAAGGCGGTGATGCTGTTGAGGATCGGACCATTCCGCTTGTCGGTATCGAGGATCGTTGCGCCGAAGGTGGGAAACGCGATGCCGGTCGCGATGCCCTGGACGATGCGGGCAGCGAGCAGCATGGCCCCGGATTCGGCCATCAGGAAGATCACCAGGGCTGCGGCGTTGAAGAGAAGAGCGAGGAGGATCAGCGGCCGGCGTCCGACATAGTCCGAAAGGCCACCGACCGTCAGAAGCGCCGCAAGCAGTGCGAAGGCATAGGAGCCGAAGATGAAGGTGATCATTGCCGGCGAGAGATGAAAGAGTTCCTGGTAGAGGTGGTAGAGCGGCGTCGGGGCGCTGCTGCAAACCGAGATCAGCACGGCGAAGAGGAAGCTGTAGACGGTCATCCGGAAAGCGGACGAAGAGGGAGAGAGCAGGCTGGTCATGGGCTTTCACCTTAACGCAATTTTTTAGCGTTAGCGGCATATAGTTGCATTCCCATACTAATGCAATATTTTTGCATTAAGAGAAATGATCTTCCGGTGACAGGCCGGCAAGGAGAAGAAAAATGGCCAGGGAGATGTTGCGGCAGGGCGGGCGTAGCGCTCGCATTCAGGAAGCGGTGCATCGCACCGTCCAGGAACTTCTGAAGAAGATGGACCGCAACGAGATCACCGTGCCGATGATCGCCGAAAAGGCGGGTGTCACGCCGTCGACCATCTATCGCCGCTGGGGCGATCTGTCCGAGCTCCTGGCGGATGTCGCCGTCGCCCGCATGCGGCCGGTCGCCGATCCGGAGGATACGGGCGCGATGGCCTCCGATTTGGAGACGTTCATGGTGCAGTATGCCGAGGAAATGTCCTCGAAGGTGGGGCGCGCGATGCTGTCGGACGTGCTCGCGAGCGCGGAAGGCGATGCGGCGGCGCGCTGCTGCGAATACACCTACCATCACCTAGAGACGCTGCGGGAACGGGCCGCCGCCCGCGGCGAGACCCCTTTTGACCTCGGGGAAGCCATCGACCTCGTCGTGGCGCCGATCGTCTACCACATCCTGTTCCAGGATCGCGAACCGACGCCGGACTATTGCCGGGCGCTCGTCGCGCGTTTTCTTGTAAAGTAATCCCCGACCCCTTCAGGCATCCGCTGACGACAGCCTGGATGCGAGGCGGAAATCACGCGGACCCAGAAGGCGTCCGTCGGCCGCCTTGACCTGCAGCGCCCCAATCGGTGCGCCGTCGATCGTGTCCACCATTTTGGTGTCGAGTTCACCCGGTTCGAAACAGTTTTCTTCTCCCCATTGCCACAAAGCGATAAGCACGGTGTAGAGCCTCTCGCCTTTCGGCGTCAGGACGTAGCGAGGGCTCGACGGGAAATCGGGGTTGGCCTCGATGGCGAAGATCCCTTCCTGGACGAGTTTTTTCAGCCGCGCCGACAGGATGTTCTTGGCGAGGCCGAGATTCTTCTGGAATTCCCCGAAACGCTGATGCCCGCGGAATGCGTCCCGGACGATCAGAAGCGTCCACCAGTCCCCGACGACCTGAAGGCTGCGTGCAATGCCGCAATTGGCTCCTTCCAGATTGGTTTTCCTGCCCTTCATCCGGCGTCTCCGAGACACGACAATGACATGCAATCGAGGTTGCAAATTTAAACCAGATCAGATTGTATGTCGATAGGTTTCAAATTTAAACCGATAACTGTCTGCTGTTGAAGGAGAAGATGGATATGAGTGATTTGCTGGAACTTGCCGTTGCGGCGCATGGCGGTTGGGAGCGTTGGCGCCAGGTGAGGAAGCTGACGGCCCGGATTTCCGTCGCGGGGGCGATGTGGCATGTCAAGGGCTGGGCGGGCGTCCTGTCGGACGTCGCCGTCGCGATCGATCCGCATCGCCAGCATGCCGAGTTTTCGCCGTTCATCAAGGCGGGCCATCGCAGCGAATATGAGCCTGACCGCACGGCCATCCTCGGCGATCGGGGCGAGGTGCTCGAAGCGCGGGAGCGTCCGAGGCTGGCCTTCGAGGGGCACGTGATCCAGACCACCTGGGATGCACAGCACCTCGCCTATTTTTCAGGATATGCGATGTGGACCTATCTGACGACGCCGTTCCTCTTCGGGCAGCCCGGTTTCATTGTCGAGGAAATAGAGCCCTGGGACGAACATGGGGAAACGTGGCGGCGGCTGAAGGTGACCTTCCCGCCGGATGTCGCCAGCCATTCCACCGAGCAGGTCTTCTATTTTGATGCAGGCGCAATCCTGCGCCGGCATGACTACAGCGTCGAGATCATGGGCGGGACGTCCAGCGCCAACTATGCGACCGACCCCAGGACCTTCGGCGGGCTCGTCTTCCCCACCAGACGCCGCGTTTATTCCATCGGTCCGGACAACCGGCCCATCCTCGATCGGGTCGCAGTCGCCATCGACATCAACGGAATCGATGTGGAATAGCGGCGTGCGCCCCAGGTTCACCCCTTCAGCATCCGCTCGACGATGTCGCGCACGTCGGTCGAAAGCGTCTCGGCGCGCTCGATCGTCATCAGCGCCGCGCGGGCGTGGTCGGCGCGCTGGGGTTCCAGCGACCGCCAGGAGCGCATCGAGGTGAGGATGCGGGCGGCAAGCTGCGGGTTGCGCGGATCGATCGAAAGGATCTGCCCGGCCAGGAACCGGTAGCCTTCGCCGTCCGCCCGGTTGAAGCCGGTCGGGTTGCCGAAGGCGAAGGTGCCGATCAGCGAGCGCACGCGGTTCGGATTGGTCGCGACGAAGCGCGGGTTCTCCATCAGCTTTTTGACGCGGGCAAGCGCGCCATCGCCCGGAATAGTCGCCTGGGTCGCGAACCACTTGTCTATGACGAGCGCATTGCCGTCAAAGCGCTTCAGGAACGTGTCGAGAGCCTTGGCCGTCTCCGGCGCATCCGGAAAACGGTGCGCGAGCACGGTCAGCGCCTGCGCGAGATCGGTCATGTTGTCGGCGTCGGCAAAGGCCTTTGCGGCGCGGAGCGGCGTTCCTTCCGCATAGGTGAGATAGGAAAGCGCGCTGTTGCGGAGCGACCGCTTGCCGGCGCTCGCCGCATCCGGCGTATAGGAACCGGCGACCTTCATCCCGTCGAACAGCGCTAGGAAAACCTTCTCGCCCGCCTTGGCGATCGCCGAAAGGATCGCGTTGCGGCCGGCATGGATGGCGTCGGGATCGTTGTTGCCGCCGAGTTCGCGGGCGATGTCCGCCTCGCTCGGCAGCGTCAGCGCCTGGGCGCGGAAGGCGGGCTCCAGCGTCTCGTCGGCCGCCGCTTCCAGAAGGGCGGAAATCAGCGCCGGATCGCAAATGACGTCCTTGCCTTCACGGGCATCGCGTGCCGCCTGCATCAGGTTCGGCAGGGCGAGATCGGTAAGCGCCTGCCAGCGGGCGAAAAGATCCGTGTCGTGGCGGGCGATATGGGAAAGATCGGCCGGTGTCTGGTCGAGATGCAGGTTGATCGGCGCCGAAAAACTCCGGTTGAGCGACAGAACCGGGCGCGACGAGATGCCCGAGAAGGTGAAGGTCTGCTTGCGCTCGGTCAGATGCAGCACGTCGCCGGTGACTTCGCCGCCCTTGACTGCCGTCGGTTCCGCAAGCGAACCGTTGTCGAGGATCAGCGCGAAGGAGAGCGGGATGTGCATCGGCTCCTTGTTCGGCTGGCCGGGCGTGGCCGGGATCATCTGCTCCAGCGACAGCGTGAACGTGCCCTTCTTTTGGTCATAGGTGCTCGAAACGGTGACGAGCGGCGTTCCGGCCTGATGATACCAGAGCGAGAACTGCTTGAGATCGCGGCCGCTCGCATCCTCGAAGCATTTCACATAGTCTTCGACCGTGACGGCCTGGCCGTCATGGCGCTCGAAATAGAGGTCCATGCCAGCCTTGAAATCGGCCTTGCCCAGCAAGGTCGCGATCATGCGGGTGACTTCCGAACCCTTCTCGTAGACGGTCGTCGTGTAGAAATTGTTGATCTCGCGGTATTTCACCGGGCGGACGGGATGGGCGAGCGGCCCGGCATCCTCCGGAAACTGCTCCGATTTCAGGTGCCGCACCTCGGCGATGCGCTTGACCGGCCGCGAACGCTGGTCGGCGGAAAATTCGTGGTCGCGATAGACCGTCAGGCCTTCTTTCAGGCAGAGCTGGAACCAGTCGCGGCAGGTGATGCGGTTGCCGGTCCAGTTGTGGAAATATTCGTGCGCGATGATCGCCTCGATATTGGCGTAGTCCTGGTCGGTCGCGGTTTCCGGGTCGGCGAGCACGTATTTGTCGTTGAAGACGTTGAGGCCCTTGTTCTCCATGGCCCCCATGTTGAAGTCGGAGACGGCGACGATCATGAAGATGTCGAGGTCGTATTCGCGGCCGAACCGCTCCTCGTCCCATTTCATCGAGCGTTTCAGCGCATCCATGGCGTAGGCCGCGCGCGGCTCCTTGCCGTGCTCGACATAGATCTTCAGCTTCACCTCGCGGCCGGACATTGTTTCGAACGTGTCCTCGACCACGCCGAGATCGCCGGCGACCAGTGCGAAGAGATAGGAGGGCTTCGGATGCGGATCGAACCAGGCGGCGAAATGCCGTCCTTCGTCATAGTTGCCGCCACCCAGGAAATTGCCGTTCGACAGCATGACCGGATTGGCAGCCTTGTCGGCGATGATAGTGATCGTATAGGGCGCCAGGACGTCCGGCCGGTCGGGGAAATAGGTGATGCGGCGGAAGCCTTCGGCCTCGCATTGCGTGCAATAGACGCCGCTCGTCCTGTAGAGGCCCATCAGCTGGCCATTGGCTTCCGGATTGATGAAGGTCGTGACGGTGATCTCGAAGGGCGCCGCAGCCGGCAGGTCGCGGATCGTGAGCTTCTCCGGGGTCGCATCATATTGGCCGGCCGGGATTTCCGATTGGTCGAGCAGAAGGCCGGAGAGTGCCAATTCGTCGCCGTCGAGCACGAGCGGTACGGAGGGATCGACGCCCTCGCGCCGGTGGAAGATCAGCCGCGCATCCACCTTCGTGTTGGTGGGGTCGAGCTCGAAGGTCAGGTCGACGCGTTCCAGGACGAAATCGGTGGGGCGGTAATCTGCCAGATGGACGATCTGGCCCGTATCTGTTCGCATGATGCTTCCTGAACCGGCTTTTTAGAAAATGGCGTCTGGAGCACTTTCGTGCCCCCTAATCTTCGGCATTGCTCGGTGCCGGGCGCATACTTGCACGCAATGCTAAACGATTGTTGAAACCCGGGCCAAATGAAAACACTTTCTGCTCCTCTATATTTCGCGAAAATTTTCATCGAGTCACGGATATTGATGGACCTATCATCAGTTTTGATCCCGCTTATGCCACTTTTGCGTTACTCTGCCGACAAACTGAATCCCCCCTCCGGCCAGGCTTCGCGCCAAGCGAGGCCTGGAATTTCTTTGAGTCGTTATGGCCGCCGATGCCCCGAATCCCCTGCGGGGGATCATGTTCAAAGTCTCCTCCGTCGTGGTTTTCGTGATCATGCAGACCTGCATCAAGTCCGCGGGTCCCGATATTCCCGCCGGCCAGATCACCTTCTATCGCTCCGCTTTCGCGCTGGTGCCGATCATGGCCTATCTCGCCGTCCGAAGTGAACTGCGCGGCGCCTTTCATACCGAGAGCCTGACGGGCCATTTGAAGCGCGGCTTTTTGGGCATCCTCGCCATGGTCTCCGGTTTCTACGGGCTGGTTCACCTGCCGATGCCCGACGCCATCGCCATCGGTTATTCCTCGCCCCTTCTGGCCGTCGTCTTCGCGGCGATCTTCCTGAAGGAGATGGTGCGCGTCTATCGCTGGACGGCGGTCATGGTGGGCATGATCGGCGTGCTGATCATTTCCTGGCCGAAGCTGACTATGTTCGAGGACGGCGGCATGGGCTCGGATGAGGCGATGGGGGCGGCCGCGGTCATCCTCTCGGCGGTGCTGGGCGGCTTTGCGATGATCCAGACGCGCCAGCTCGTGCGCACCGAGAAGACGGCGACGATCGTGCTCTATTTCTCGCTGACGGCGGCGCTGTTCTCGCTGGCGAGCGTGCCTTTCGGCTGGACGGCGATGACGACGCCGGAAAAGCTGTTCCTGATCGCCGCCGGCTTCTGCGGCGGGATCGGCCAGATTTTCCTGACGGAAAGCTACCGCAATGCCGATGTCTCGACGGTCGCGCCCTTTGAATATACCTCGATCCTGCTGGGGATCGGCATCGCCTATGTTCTGTTTGGAGATGTGCCGACGGTAAGCATGCTGATCGGCACGGCGATCACGGTTTCGGCGGGGATTTTCATCATCTACCGCGAGCACCAGCTCGGGCTGGAACGGAAGGCGGTGCGCAGGGCCTCGGCGCCCGGGGCGGGCGCTTAGAAGCGGAGATCAGAGCGGAATGGCCGCCGTGAGCGGATTGTCCGTCTCGGCGCCGAGACGGACGGCGCCGGCGCGGCTCAATTCGCGCGAGGCGTTTACCGCCGTGCCGATCTGGGAGAGGTTTTCGCGCAACGCGCGGATCGGGTGGAGGAGGGCTGCCATGACCGCGTCCCTTATGGATTGAGATCAGCGTTCGAGGAAATCTGCGAAGACGGCGGTCGGACGGGTGATGCCTGCCGGGCGCGAAAGGGCGCGGGACGTCATCTGCTCGTTCGTCGCAGAGCCGAAACGATGATAGCCCTGCGTCGAACGCGACGGAAGACCAGCGAGCCGGAGGGTTTCGAAGCCCGAGTGGATCGGGCGGAAGCGCATAACCATTGCCTTGGTTCCTTAAACCTTTTCCTCCCAAGACATGCCTTGATATTGCATCGCAACATCGATTCTGCAATGCAACAGAATGCCGCGCTGCCATGCGCCCCATGCATAGCGATTTTCATATTTCCGTAACTTTGTGCCGTTCCGGCACGCTTCTGCCGAAAAGGCGGGCAATCAGGGGATGGAAAGCCGCATTTTGAAGGCGAGGAGGTCCTGCCAGGCGAGCGCCTTGTTGGCGGGCGCTGCCAGCAGTTCCTGCGGATGCAGCGTCGCGATGGCCGACAGGCTGAGCCCTGCAAACGAGAGGTCGCGCCATTGTCCGCGCAGCGAATGGATCGTGCCGTTCGCGCCGAGGAAGAAGCGGGCCGGAAAATTGCCGAGCAGCAGCAATAGTTTGGGTTCGGCGAGCGCAACCTGCCGTTCGAGGAATGGGCGGCAGATCTCGATCTCCGCGTCGGAGGGCATGCGGTTGCCGGGCGGCCGCCAGGGGATGACGTTGGTGAGCATGACGGCTTCGCGCGCAAGCCCGATTGCGCCGAGCATCTTGTCGAGAAGTTGCCCCTGCCGGCCGGAAAAAGGAATGCCATCGCGGTCGTCTTCGGCATTCGGCATCGGGCCGATCACCATGATTCCCAATGCGGGATCGCCGCTTGCGAACACGGTCGAGCGGGCGCCGTTCTTGAGGTTGCAGCCGTTGAAGGCTTCCAGCGCGGTTTTCAGTTCGGCAAGCGACCGTGCGCTTTCGGCCGCGAAACGCGCCGAGGCGACGGCTCCGCCATCCGGCACCGCGACCGAGGGGATAGGGGGCGGAGCTGCGGAACGCGCGGCCGGAGCGGTGCGGTTCTGCGCCCGGGAAGCGCCGCCCGTTCGGGACGTGGGGGCCGACTCGTTCTGCGCCGGCTGCTGCTGCCGCGCCGTTGCCGGCATCCGCGCTTCAGCCTGCGCCGCCTTCTGGGCGGCGAATTGCGCGAACCGATCGACCGGCTCATCCTCGACAAGCCATTCGACGCCCGAATCCGCATAGAAATGCAGAAGGGCGGCAAGCTCGGACGGATCGAGGTCTTTCGCGGCGTTCATGGGATTCACACTAGCGGACCCTGTCCCGACAGGAAAGTCACACCGCCCACTGGGCCACGTTGTCACTCTCGCCGATCAGCGCCAGGCCGTGGGCGATCGAGAGCAGTTCGCCGCCGCTTTCGATCTTCGAGGCGTCGAACCGCCGCGTGAAGATGCGCCGTACGGCCGGCACGAAGGATGTACCGCCGGTTAGGAACACCTTGTCGACCGCTTCCGGGGCCGTGCCGGTCTTTTCCAGCACGTCATTGAGCGCTCCCTCGATGCGCGCCAGATCCTCGGCTATCCAGCTTTCGAAGTCGGAACGTTTCACCAGTTTGCGGCCGGCTCTTCCGAGCGGCGGGAAGTTGAATTCCGCCTCTTCCTCGGCCGACAGCGCCATCTTGGTCGCCGAGATCGCCTGATAGAGCGGATAACCCTCGTCATGCTCGACAAGATCGATGAACAATTCCAGCTTGTCCGGATCGAGCGCCGAGCGCACCAGCGATTTCAGGTCGGTGAATTCGCGAGTGGTCTTGAAGATGGAGAGCTGGTTCCAGCGGCTGAAATTGACGTAATAGCCGGCCGGCACTTCCAGCACCTTGTCAAAGCTTTTGAAATACGTGCCCTTGCCGATTTCCGGTGCGACAAGATTTTCAATCATGCGCGCGTCGAAATGATCGCCGGCGATGCCGACGCCCGAATGGCCGATCGGCGTCGCCATCAGCCTGCCGGCCTTGCGCTCGAAGCGGATCAGCGAATAGTCGGTCGTGCCGCCGCCGAAATCCGCGACCAGCACGGTCGCATCGCTCTTCAGCGTCTGCGCGAAATAATAGGCGGCCGCGACCGGCTCGTAGACATAATGGATTTCCGGGAAGCCGAGCCGGGTCAGCGCCACGTTGTAGCGCTCGGTGGCAAGCTTCGCATCCGGATTGGCGCCGGCGAAATGCACCGGCCGGCCGGCGACGACGCGCGAAACGTCGGTCGGCCAGTTGTCGTCCGCATAGGTCTTGAGACGGCGCAGGAATATCTCCATCAGGTCCTCGAAGACATGCCGGCGCGCGAAGATCAGCGTGCCCTGGAAAAGCGCGCTTGCCGCAAATGTCTTGATCGACTGCAGGAAACGGCAATCGCCCGGATTGTCGATGAATTGGCGGATGGCCGCCTGTCCCGCCTCGACCTTCAGGGCCTGTGCGCCCATCACCGGGTCCTTCATGAAGGAGAGCGCGGTGCGCATCGTGTCCGTCTCGCCGGCGCTGCTGGTGAAGTGCATGGAATGGGTTGCCGTGCCGCCGTCGGAAAGCGCCAGAACCGTATTCGTCGTGCCGAAATCAAGCCCGAGCGCCCGTGCCATGGCCGTGCTCCTCTTATCCACCGAAGATCATTGAACCGGGGCGAAAAACCCCCGAACGCGAAAAGGGCGCTTTGCCGGCGCCCTCGAATGTTTTGAGAGCCGGCGTGATGGCACAGGGGACGGCCGATGGCAACCCCGGACGCGTCAGTTTTCCGTCTGCCGCCGCGTCTCCGCCGCTTGTTCGGCGAGCCAGCTGCGGAACATTTCCATGGCGGCCGTGACGCTGCGTGATTTGAGCCGCGTCAGCCAGTAGCTTCCCTTGGAAATGTAGATCTCGAACGGCTGCTCGATCAGGCCCGCCGCGAGCTGGCGGGAGAACATCAGGGGCGGGGCGAGCGCCACGCCGGCGCCCTGCAGCGCCGCCTCGATCATCAGCACGGATGAGTCGAACACCATGCCGCGGAGCGGCGGCGAAGTGACACCCGCCTCCTCGAACCAGCCCGGCCATTCGTCGGCGCGGTAGGAGCGGAGCAGCGTCTGATGCGCCACGTCTTCCGGGGTCTTGAGCTGCCTTGCGATCGGCGGAATGCAGAGCACCGAAAGCGGCGCCTCGAACAGCGCTTCTGCCTCGATGTCGTGCCAGGCGCCGTTGCCGAACTTGATCGTGTAGTCGAGCCCCTCGGCGGCGATGTCGACGCGGTTGTTGTTGGTGGAAAGCCGCAGGTCCACGAAGGGATGCTTTTCCTGAAAGTCGGAAAGCCGCGGCAGCAGCCAGCCGATGGCGAGCGTGCCGACCGCGCCGAGCTTCAGCACTTCCCGCACATGCCCGCCCTCGAAGCGCTCCAGCATGTCGGCCATGCGGTCGAAGCTTTCCTTGAGCGAGGGGAGGAGCGCCAGCCCTTCCTCGGTGATCATCAGCCCGCGCGGCAGGCGGCGGAAGAGCGTCACGCCGAGCCGCTGTTCCAAGAGTTTCACCTGATGGCTGACGGCAGCCTGCGTGACGCAGAGCTCGATCGCCGCGCGCGTGAAGGAGAGGTGCCGGGCGGCGGCCTCGAAGGCGCGCAGCGCGTTCAGCGGCAAATACGGCCGGACCATGGCGATGCCCTAATCTGATTTATGGCTGACCGCAGATATCATCGTTTGATTGGGGCTCGCAAGCCGGCCTAGAAAACCGTGTCCACTCAATTGGAGCACGACCATGGCTTTCAGAAAATCTCTTCTTTTGGCATTTTCTCTTGGAATCACAGCAGCCTTTCTCGACTGCGTGTCGGTGGAGGCAGCCGAGCCGATCCGCTGCACCGTCATTATCGATGAGACCAGCGGCGAGGCGCTCTATCGCCAGGGTGCTTGCGACCAGGGCTTCTATCCGCAATCCACCTTCAAACTGCCTTTGGCCATGATGGGTTATGACGCGGGTATCCTGACCGATGCGCAGAACCCCCGCTGGAAATACCAGGCGAAGTTCGGCGGACCGGAACGGGTGAAGAAGGATGTCGATCCGGTCGTCTGGGAAAAGGACTCGATCGTCTGGTATTCGCAGGAGATCGCCCGCAAGCTCGGCAAACGCAAGTTTACCGACTACATCCAGAGCTTCGGCTACGGCAATCGCGACGTCGAGGGCGGTCCCGGCAAGACGGATGGGCTCACCGAATCCTGGCTCATGTCGTCCTTGAAGATCTCGCCGGACCAGCAGGTCCAGTTCATCCGCCGCTTCCTGACGGACGGCCTGCCGATCTCGGATCATGCCGCCGACATGACGCTCGCCATCATCCCGCATTTCGAGGCCGCTGACGGCTGGGACATCCAGGGCAAGACCGGGTCCGGCTGGCTGCGCGACAAGGCCGGCAAGACGGATTACAGCCGCCCGCTCGGCTGGTTCGTCGGCTGGGCGATGAAGGACGAACGGCGTGTCATCTTCGCAAGGCTGCTTGTGGATACGAAGCGGCAGGGCGAAACGCCGATCAGCTTCGTGGTGCGGGATGGGCTGATCAGGGATTTCCCGAAACTGGCAGAGGGGTTTTGAGCGTGATGCTCCTCTCCCTTGTGGGGAGGGGACTTCGCCTCGTATAAAGACCCCTCCCGCCTGCCGGCCACCCTCCCCACAAGGGGGAGGGTTCAGAATATCGTACCGCCTCGCGTCACCTCACTCCGCCGCAACCGCTGCCGGAACGTCATCGTTCTCATTGGCCTCGTGCCGGTCGTCCTTCTTCCGGCGGAAAAGCCGGCCCAGGAACCGTCCGAACCGGTCCATCTCCACGAAGATGACGGGCGTGATGAACAGCGTCAGCGCCTGGGAAACGATCAGCCCGCCGACGACGGCGACGCCGAGGGGTTGGCGCAGTTCCGACGAGGCGCCGGTGCCGAGCGCGATGGGGAGCGCCCCGAGCAGCGCGCAGAAGGTCGTCATCATGATCGGCCGGAAGCGACGCACGCAGGCCTCGTGGATCGCCTTGGCCGGTGTCTCTCCCTTCGAGCGCATCGTCTCCACCGCCACGTCGATCATCATGATGGCGTTCTTCTTGACGATGCCGATCAGCATCAGAAGCCCGATCAGCGCGATGATCGAAAGGTCGAAGCCGAACAGCTTCAGCGCCAGCAGCGCCCCGAAGGCCGCCGCCGGCAGGCCGGACAGGATCGTCAGCGGGTGGATGAAGCTCTCGTAGAGCACGCCGAGCACCACATAGATGGTCAGCACCGCGGCGAGGATCAGAAGCGGGGTATTGCCCTGGCTTTGCTGGAAGATCTGCGCCGTGCCGCCATAGGAGATGAACACGTCGTTCGGCATCTGCAGGTTCGTCTTGATCTGGTCGATCGCGGCGGTGGCGTCCGAAAGCGAGACCCCGGCCGGCAGGTTGAACGATACGGTGGTCGAGACGAGCTGGCCGGTCTGGTTGATCGTCACCGGCGCGGCTTCGCGCACCACCTGAGCGAAATTCGAGAGCGGCACCAGCGAGCCGTTTGCCGACATCACGCGGATGTCCTGCAGCATCTGGTCGTTCCACGGCGTCGTCCTGTCGAATTCGGTGATGACGTCGTAGCTGTCGCCGGTCGACTGGATCTCCGCTGCGGTATAACCGCCGAAAGCCATTTGCAGCGTCTCGCGCAATTGCTGGTCGGTGATGCCGAAGGACGCCGCCTTTTCCGGATCGACCTTGATATTGGCCTCGATCGCGGCGTTCTGGGCATCCGAGGTGACGTCGGTGAAATGTGCCCGGTCGGTGCGCATCGCCGCCTGGATCTTGTTCGACCACTCGTTCGTCTGGTCGGCGTTCAGCGCCTGCACGACGAGCTGGTATTGGCTGGCGGTCGAGCGGCCGCCGAAGCGCAGGCTCTGCTGCGGCGTGATGAAGGTCTTGATGCCGGCGACCTTCGAGGTCGCGAGGCGCAGGTCGCGCAGCGTCTGTTCGAGCGGCGGGCGCTGTTCCCGGTCCTTCAGCTCCACCCAGATCGTGCCGTTGTTGAGTGAGCTGCGGCCGCCGCTGCCGACGATCGAGGTGATATGGGCGACGGCCGGATCCTGCTGGACGATCGCCGCCACTTGGCTCTGCAGGTCGCGCATGGCGGGATAGGAAATGTCCTCGCGGGCGCGGGTCGAGATGGTCAGGCGGCCGATGTCTTCCTGCGGAAAGAAGCTCGTCGGCAGCGTCCTGAAGAGATAGATGGAGCCGCCGACCGAGGCGAGGAAGACGAGCAGGACGATGGCGCGGTTCCTGAGGCACCAGCCGACCGCCCGGTCGTAACCCTTCAACGTGCGGGAAAAGCCGGCATCGAAGATGCGCACGACGAGGCTCGGCCGGTGATGGCCGCCGGAAAGGCGGGAGCCGAGCATCGGCGTCACCGTCAGCGAGACGACCGCCGAGGCGACGATCGCGAGCGCCACGACCATGCCGAACTCGTTGAAGAGCCGCCCGACCACGCCGCCCATCAGGAGAATCGGGATGAAGACGGCGATCAGCGACACCGACATGGAGATGATCGTGTAGCTCACTTCGGATGCACCGGTCAGCGCCGCCTGCATCACCGGCATGCCGTCCTCGATATGCCGCATGATGTTTTCCAGCATGACGATCGCATCGTCCACCACTAGCCCGACCGAAAGCGTCAGCCCCAGAAGCGAGATGTTGTCGATGCTGTAGCCGAGCACATACATGGCGCCGAACGTGGTGATCAGCGACAGCGGCACGGCAAGGCCGGGCACGATGGTCGCCGTCAGCCGACCGAGGAAGAGATAGATCACCAGCACGACGAGCGCGATCGTCAGCATCAGCGTGAACTGCACGTCGGAGATCGAGGCGCGGATCGCCGTAGACGCGTCGTTCATCACGTCGATCGAGACGGAGGCCGGCAGTTCCGACCGGAGCGACGGCAGCTTGGCGCGCACCGCATCGACCACGTCGACCGTATTGGCGTCCGGCTGGCGCTGAATGGCGAGGATGATCGACTGGTCGCCGTCATACCAGCTTCCGGCGTCGAGATTGGCGACGCTGTCCTGAACGTCGGCGACGTCGCCCAGATGGATCGGCGCGCCGTTTGGCTGGGCGATCACCAGCGAGCGGAACTGGTCGGCATTGGTGCGTTGCGTATCGGCATTGATGGTCAGCCGCTGGCTGTCGTTCTGCAGCGAACCGACCGGCGCCTGGCTGTTGGCATTGGCGATCGCGTTGGTGACGGTGTCGACACCGAGATTGCGCGCCTGCAGCTTGTTGGGATCGAGTTCGACGCGCACCGCATAGGTCTGGGCGCCGAAGATCGAGACTTCCGCCACCCCCGGCAGCGTCGAAAGCGACGGCGACAGCACGTCCTCGGCGATCTCGTCGATCTTGCTGCGCGGCAGCGTGTCGCTTTTCACCGCAAGCAGCAGCACCGGCGCGTCGACCGGGTTCGTCTTGCGATAGCTCGGCGGCGTCGTCATGTTGTCCGGCAATTGCCTTGTCGCGTGCGAGATCGCCGCCTGCACGTCGGCTGCTGCCGCATCGATATCCCGGTTCAGGTCGAATTGCAGCACGATCGACGTATTGCCGAGCGAGTTCGTGGCGCTGATCTCGCTGATGCCGGGGATCGTCTCGAACTGCTTGATGAGCGGCGTCGAGACGGCGGTCGCCATGGTCTGTGGCGAGGCGCCGGTGAGCTGGGCCGAGACGTTGATCGTCGGGAAATCCACCTGCGGCAGGGCGGCGACCGGCAAGAGCTGATAGCCGGCAAGCCCGGCAAGCACGGCGCCGATCGCGAGCAGCGTGGTGGCGACGGGCCGGCGGATGCAGAATTGCGGGATCATCATTGCGCTGCCCCCATTTCCATCGGCTGATGAGTGTCATGTGCGGAGGCGGTCTCATTGGCCGGAGCCGCGCTGAACTGTTCCTTCACGGCCGCGCCGTCGACGAGCTGCACCTGTCCCTCGACCACCACATGTGTGCCTTCGTCGAGGCCGCCGGCGATCGCCGTATCGGAGCCGTTGGAACGGGCGATCTTGACCGGCGTCACGTGCACCTTGCTGTCCCCGCCGACCGCATAGACGAACGGGCTGTCGACGCCCGGATTGATCGCCACCGTCGGCACGACGACTTGCTTCTCGTCACTCCTAAAATGCACGGTGACGTTCAGCGACTGGCCCGGCCACAGCGTGCCATCGGCATTGTCGAACTTCGCCTTGGCGAGGATCGTGCCGGAGGCTGGATCGACCGTGTTGTCGAAGAAGCTCAAGGCGCCCTTGGAGGTCGCACCGCCGCTCTGCGGTGCCGCCTCGACCGCGATCGCGCTGGCGGAAGCCCCCTGTTTCAGCTGGCCGAGATAGGCTTCCGGAAGGTGGAACTGCACGTAGATCGGATCGTATTTCTCGATCGTGACCATCGTCGATCCGGCATTGACGAAGGCGCCGAGGCTGATCGCGATATCGCCGAGCCTTCCGTCGAACGGGGCGCGGATATCGGTATGCTCGACGGCGATCTGATCGGCGGCGATCGCGGCCTTGTCGGCCTCGACCGTGGCGGCGGCCGTGTCACGGGCGGCATGCGCCTCGTCGGCCGCCTGCTGCGTGCCGGCATTGCGCTGGACGAGATTGTCGGCGCGGGCGAGCGCGCTTTCGGCTTGTGTCAGCGTCGCCTGGTCGCGCACCAGCAGGGCCTTGTCCTTGGCGAGCGCGGCTTTCGCCGTGCGATCGTCGAGCTTGGCGATCAGGTCGCCGGCCTTCACCGTCGCACCGTCCGAGGCCTCGATATTGACGACGAGGCCCTGTTCCTGGGCGGCGATCGTGGTGTTCTCGTCCGCATCGGCCGCGCCGGCGGCGGTGACGTCCATCGGCAGGGCAGCACGCGTCGCCGCGACCGTCTTCACCGTCGGCGGCGGACCACCTCCGCCGCGCCGCCTTTGCTGGCCCTGGCCGTCTGCCTGCGCCTGGCCGTTGCCGGTATCGCCGGAAGCCTGCTGGACGAAGGTTGAAAGGAACGGAAGCCGATCGCGGAATTCCCAGCCCGCAACGCCGGCGACGATAAGGACGCCTGCCAAAATCCAGATCTTCTTCATGAGGTCACCGTCTGCCTATGGTTTGCCCAATGGTGTCGATCCATCGAACTGCCCATATTGCGGCGCAAAAAAGACCAATTCGACCATGCAGGCTCACGAGCCGGTGAATGCGGATTAAATGTTAGTAATGAAGGAGTTAGATGAACTGGATTTAATCTTTCTCGCGTTTCGGCTGTGATGCGGGACCTTGCGTGCCGCTATCGGAGAAACCGCCGCGGCGCCCATAGGAGGAGAAGCCCGATGACGGCGGCGACCGCGCCGTTGACGATCCAGGGCGTCTGGTTGATCATGAAGCTCGTCGCCGGATAGGGGAAGATACCACTGCCCTGGCCGATCCAGACGAGGCCGAGAAGGACCAGCAGGATGCCGATGACCGAAAGCGCCAGCCTTGCGATTTTCATGGGAATATCTCCGCGGAGGTGAGGAACTTCCCAAATCATAAGCCTCTACCGGGCTCGCCGCGAAACGCATTCGCGTGATGTCCGGTCACTCAGGCGTCTTCGTAGTAGCCGGTGATCAGCGATCTCGGCGCAGGCTCCTCGGCTTCAGACGGCATGAAGCCGGCGATGCGGCTCGAAGGCGAGAGATTGTCGAGCAGGTTGCAGACGACCGCATCGTCGATACCTCCAGGGCCTTTCTTATGCAGGCCGGCCGGTCTGGCGAAGGCGGATGGGGCGGAGGTCGCTGTCCATTCGCCGACATCGAGCGCCGGGATCTCTTCGATCGAAAGCATCTCGGCGATCGCCGCAGCAGCGGAAGCCGGTGCAGGCGGTTCGGCGGAAAAACTGTCCAGGGAGGGATCTTCCGCGGCCCCGGAAACGCTTTCGATCATGCCGGCGGTCCTTGATGGAGAGGGCCGGCTTGCCTTTTATGACAGGCGCGTTGAGAGACCGCCAAAGGCGATCTCTCAATTTGAATCGATGTTGAGCGATCAGATCGACCGCGACGCGCCGCCGTCGACGCGCAGCATCGTGCCGGTGACATAGCTGGCCGGGACCGAGCAGAGGAAGGCGCCGGCGGCGGCGAACTCCTCCACCTTGCCAAGCCGGCCGGCGGGGATCGTCTTCAGCGACGCGGCGCGGATGTCTTCGAGCGACTTGCCGGTGCGCTTGGCGTTCGCGCCGTCGAGTTCGTCAATGCGGTCCGTATGGATGCGGCCGGGCAGCAGCATGTTCGCCGTGATGCCGAAGCCTGCCACTTCCGCGGCAAGCGTCTTGTTCCAGCCGACCAGCGCCGAGCGCAGCGTGTTGGAGAGCGCGAGGTTGGTGATCGGTTCGACAACGCCGGAGGAGGCGACGGTCAGGATGCGGCCGAAGCCTTGCTGCTTCATCTGAGGCAGCAGCGCATTGGTCAGCCCGATGACGCGCAGCACCATCGACTGGAAGAAGGTGTCGAGCTTGTCGGCCGTCATGTCTTCCGTCGTACCGGGCGTCGGGCCGCCGGTATTGTTGACGAGGATGTCGATGCCACCGAGCTTTTCCTTGACGGCGTCGACCATGGACTCGACGAAATTGTCTTCGCCGAGATCGCCCCAGACCCAGTCCGCCTTGCCCTTGCCCAATGCATTGATCGCCTTGCAGTTTTCCGCCAGCCGGTCGCCGGAGCGGCCGACGAGGACAACGTTGGCGCCTTCCGCCGCCAGCGCCTTGGCGATGCCGAGGCCGAGGCCGCGCGACGAGGCGAGCACAAGGGCGCGTTTGCCGGTGATGCCGAGATCCATGATACTGTTCCTTCCCCAATTCCTGTCATCGGTGTTCCGCCTTTATAACAGCGGCAGAGTGCGGCGAAAGGCCGAACTTGTCTTCTCCGGTTCGCTTCTATAATTGACGTGAACGTAAAAGTAATATGAGAGGGCGGAAAACGTTTTGCGCGAATGGCAAGACTGAAGACGTTTTCCCGCCTCGACAAGCGGGACGGCTTTTGCCAAGACAGGTCGCCTGCCAGGACAGGTTTTTGGGATAAAAGCCGGGAGGGGCCGGCGAGCGGAGTTGGACATGAGCGGACAGGACCTTCCCGAACGGGAGAGCATGGAATTCGACGTTGTGATCGTGGGGGCGGGGCCTGCGGGGCTTTCGGCAGCGATCCGCCTGAAACAGGTCAATCCGGAGCTCTCGGTCGTCGTGCTCGAAAAGGGTTCGGAAGTC
>Ga0164243_10002469_pt1 | contig 30505 bp, 34 predicted proteins | sample OricompcompostOP_FD_108781 | JGI IMG/M metagenome (GOLD analysis project Ga0164243, IMG submission 108781) | Organic Plus compost microbial communities from Emeryville, California, USA - Original compost - Organic plus compost (OP) | ecosystem: Engineered > Solid waste > Mixed feedstock >... | reverse complement strand
GATACGCGCGCCGCCGCCCTCGTTGATGCCGATGATCGGGCGGCCGGTCTTGATGGCCAGGTCCATCACCTTGACGATCTTCTCGCCGTACACCTCGCCGAGCGAACCGCCGAACACGGTCACGTCCTGGCTGAACACGCACACCGGACGGCCGTCGATGGTGCCGTAGCCGGTCACCACGCCGTCGCCGTACGGGCGGTTCTTCTCCTGCCCGAAGTTCGTGGAGCGGTGCCGCGCCAGCTCGTCCAGTTCGACGAACGAGCCGGGGTCGAGCAGCAGATCGATCCGCTCGCGCGCGGTCTTCTTGCCCTTCGCGTGCTGGCGCTCCACAGCGCGCGCGGAACCGGCGTGCACCGCCTCGTCGTAGCGGCGGTACAGGTCGGCCAGCTTCCCGGCCGTGGTGTGGATGTCCGGCTCGTCCGCTGGTGGCGTCCCGATAGGCTCCGTCGCACTGCTCATAGGTCCGGAGCCTATCTACTGTGTGCGCGGCGCGCGTGTGGCGTGGACTACGTCCGCTTGCTTTTCACCTGCTCGCGATAGTGCTTCGTCAGCTGCTCGACGCCTTCGGGGCGGTCCTTGCCGTGCGCGGCGGCGAACAGGCGTTCCAGCTGCGCGTGCCAGGTCGCCAGCAGCTCGGGGAGCCGGTCGGCCTCCCGCGTGGTGTGCGTCAGCTCGACCCGGGAACCCAGCTCCTCGTCGTAGTGGATCTCCCAGCGGACCGTGCCACCGCCCGTCGCGTATTCGAGCACGCGCGGCTCCTCCGACCGGGTCACCTCGCCCGCGGGCACGCGCGCGTTGCGGGCGAAACCGTCCTCGGTGAGCAGGCGCCACACGTCCTCGCTGGGCTTCCACACCAGGTCCCTGGCGAACCGCAGCTGGTACCCGGCGCCGGTCCTCGCGACCTCGCCCTCGCCGAGCTCGAAGCGCTCGATGTAGTGCTCCATCGCCGACATCCACTCGGTGAACGGCTCGGCCTCGCGCTCGTCGAGCCGCGCGGCCAGCGCGGCCAGGCAGTGGTCCCAGCCCGCGGCGTTGCGCCCGGCGGCGAGCCTGCCGAGCGGGCCGCCGCCCAGCGTCTGGGTGAAGTACAGCCGGCAGCCCTCGCCGTCGGGCACCACTTCGAAGCGCAGCACGTCGTGGTTCCAGCGGAACGCGAACACCTTCGGCGGATCGAGTTCGAGGATCTCCCCGTGGCCGGTGGTGTCGACCGGCGCCTCCTCGGGAAAGACGAACGTGATCGGCGCGCCCACCTTCAGCTCGGTCTCCAGCATCGCCGGGAACCAGTGCTCGAGTTCGGCGGGATCCGACACGGCCCGCCACACCTTCTCGACCGGGTGCGCGAGGCGCCGTTCGAACCGCAGGACCGGTTTGCCACCAATGGTTTCCAGGTTCGCGTCCACTGTTTCAGTCCCCTTCGTCGGGCATGGTGTCCAGGTGACGTTCGAGTGAGTCGAGGCGTGCGTTCCACATCGCCCGGTACGGCGCGAGCCACGCGTCCAGTTCGGCCAGCGGTTCCAGCCGGAGCCGGTACCACCGGCGCTGCGCGTCCTGTCTGACTTCGACCAGCCCGGCCTCGCGCAGCACCTTCAGATGCTTGGACACCGCGGGCTGCGCCAGCGACAGCCGCTCGACCAGATCGTTGACCGGTCGCTCCCCGGTGCGGAGCAGATCCAGGATCTCGCGGCGCCGTGGTTCGGCCAGCACCTCGAACGTAGATGCCATGGGAGGAATATACCCATCGAGGCATATAGCCTGTCAAGGCCGCTGAAAGACGCCCGGGGTGACTCCGTAGTAGCGCTTGAACCAGCGGGTGAGGTGGCTCTGATCGGCGAACCCCGATGCGAGCGCCGCCTCGGCGGGAGGTGTCCCCGTGCTGAGGAGCCGCCGCGCCTCGCGTAGCCGGGCCTGACGCTGGTAGTCACTGGGCGCGAGGCCGTAGGCGGCGACGAACCCGCGATGCAAGGCGTACCGGCTGCAGCCGGCGACCTCGGCCAGTTCCCCGGCCCGCAGGTCGCGGGCGTACTCGGCGTCGAGCAGCTCCCGGACCCTGCGCACGGCCACGGGCAGCGCGCGAGCCTTTACCGGTCGCGTCGCGCCGCGCCCGACCAGTGCGCGCACGGTCGCGGCGAGTGCCTCGTCCTGCGTCAGCCGGCTTTCGCCCAACGCGTCGTGCAGCTGTCGCAATGCGTGCGCGAGCGTGGTGTCCTCCAGTACCGGTTCGACGAACAGCGGCAGGCCGACCGGTTGTTGCGCCGTGTCGCCGAGCACGTCGCGAATCAGGTCTGGTCCAATGTGGACAATTCGGTAGGTGAACCCGTCCGCCATCGCCGGATGGCCGTCGTGCGGATCGTCCGGATTGAACGCCATGACCATCCCGGCGGCACTCGTGCGCGCGGCGCCCCGGCAGGTGAACGCCTGCGCGCCGGACTCGGTCACGCCGAAGGAATACGTCTCGTGGCTGTGCCGGTGGTAGCGGTGCCGCTCGAAGTGGGCGTGCATCGCCTCCAGTGGACGGTCGGGAGCTCGCCAGTAGCTCGCCCAGTCACCGTCACCCATGGTTCGAATTCTAGGGTTGGGGCATGCGCTTCGGACTCTTTGTGCCACAGGGCTGGCGAATCGACCTCGCCGGCATCGACCCCACCGGCCACTGGACCACCATGCTCGACCTCGCCCGCTTCGCCGAGGCCGGGCCGTTCGAGTCGATCTGGGTCTACGACCACTTCCACACCGTCCCGGTGCCGACCGACGAGGCCACGCACGAGGCGTGGAGCCTGATGGCCGCGTTCGGCGCCGCGACCCAGCGCGTGCGGCTCGGGCAGATGTGCACCTGCATGGGGTACCGGAATCCGGCATACCTCGCGAAGGTCGCGGCCACGATCGACGTGATCTCCGGCGGCCGGGTCGAAATGGGCATCGGCGCGGGCTGGTACGAACACGAATGGCAGGCCTACGGCTACGGTTTCCCGTCGGCCGGCGAGCGGCTGGGCCAGCTCGACGAGGGCGTGCGGATCATGCGCGATCTGTGGACCACCGGCAAGGCCACCCTCGACGGCAAGCACTACCAGGTGGACGGTGCCATCTCGCGGCCGCTTCCGTTGCAGGACGGCGGAATCCCGCTCTGGATCGCCGGCGGCGGGGAGAAGAAGACGCTGCGCATCGCGGCCCGGTTCGCGAGTTACACGAACTTCGCCGGCGATCCCGGCGGGTTCAAGCACAAGTCCGAGATCCTGGCCGCGCACTGCGCGGACGTCGGCACCGACTTCGACGCGATCACCCGGTCGGCGAACTACAACGTCGTGATCGGCGAGACCGAGCAGGACGTGCGGGACCGGTTCGCGTGGATGCGTTCGCACTACGCGAAATACCTGCCCGAAGACCGGGTCGAGGCCAACGTCGCGGCCGCCGAACGCGGACCGCTCGTCGGCACGCCGGAGCAGATCGTGGAGCGGCTCACCGAACTGCGGGAGCTCGGGATGAGCTACGCGATCACGTACTTCGCGGAGGCGGCCTACGACCGGTCCGGGATCGAGCTGTTCACGAACAAGGTCGTGCCCGCGCTGAGCTGACTCGCGCACGAGCGTTCAAGACAGCGGCGCGCCGGGTGGGCACGCTGGCCGCATGAGTGGAAAGACGAAGATCGCCGTGGTGGTCAGGGACGACCTGGCCACCTGGCAGCGGCTGAACGTGACCGCGTTCCTCGTGAGCGGGATCGCTGCCCGTTTCCCGGAGACGGTCGGCGAGGACTACGAGGACGGGTCCGGGCAGCGGTACCTGCCGATGTTCGGGCAGCCGGTGCTGGTGTACGCGGCGGACGCCGACGCGCTCACGGCCGCGCACGCGAAGGCCGTGGAGCGGGAGCTCGCAATCGCCGTCTACACCGACGAGCTGTTCGTCACCAACAACGACGCGGACAACCGGGCCGCCGTGCGCGCGGTGCCGACGGAGAAGCTGGCGCTGGCGGGATTCGCGGTGCACGGTGGGCGCAACGCCGTCGACAAGGCGCTCAAGGGGCTCGGCCTGCACCCGTGAGTCAGCTCGACTGAAGGGCCTCGGCGAGTTTCGCGCGGCGGGCGAAGACCTCGTCCTGCTGTTCTAACATCTCGCGCAGCAAGCGCTTTCTCGTGCGCTTCGAGACGCGGTCGAGGTAGAGCTGCCCGTGCAGGTGATCGGTCTCGTGCTGCAGGCAGCGCGCGAAATAGCCGGTGCCCGAAACCGTGACCGGGTTGCCGTCCTTGTCCTGCCCGTGCACGGTGGCGCGGTCCGGCCGTGCCAGTTCGGTGTACGGGCCGGGCACGGACAGGCAGCCCTCGGGGACCTCGACCAGTTTCCGTTCCGCCGACGGCAGTTCCTCCAGCACCGGGTTGCAGATGTGCCCGACGTGCCGCTCGCCGCCTTCGTCGGTGCAGTCGTAGACGAACAGCCGCAGATCGACGTCCACCTGGTTCGCGGCGAGACCGACGCCCTCGGCGACGTACATCGTGGTGAACATGTCGTCGATCAGCGCCGACAGTTCGGGCGTGCCGAACTCGGTGACCTCGCGGCACGGCCTGGCGAGCACCTCCTCGCCGACGACCGTGATCCGGCGGACGGATCCGCGCCGCGCCTCCGGCGGTAACGACATGCTGTTCTCCCTGGTCATCTTGACGAGCGCTTTGCAAACTAGCACACTTTGCAAAGTGACGTCCGAGGATCAGGCCACCCTGCCCGAGCATCCGGTGCGGGTCGCGCTGCTCGATCTGCTCGCGGCCGAGGGCACGGTCACCTCCACCGGCGCGGCCGCGCGGCTCGGCTACAGCTCGGGCCTGTGCTCGTTCCACCTCCGGCAGCTCGCTCGCGCGGGGCTGATCGAGGAGGCGCCGAGCACCGACGGCCGCGCCCGGCCGTGGCGGCTGCGCTGGGATCTGCCCGAGGAACCCGGTCTCGAACTCGACGACTACCGCCGCTGGCTCGCTCGACGCCCGCAGGCTCCCGTGCGGTGGCAGCGCGACGAGGCGGTCACCTCGGTGGTGAACCTGACGCCGCGCGAAATGCGGGAACTGGCCACGGAAATCGAGGCGCTGGTGACGCGCTACGAGGCGCGGGGCAAACGCCGCGGCATGAAGCCGGTGGCCGTCGTGGCGAGGATGTTTCCTCTGCTGGAGGACGAGAAATGATCGAGCTGGTGCAGGGCGATATCACCGAACAACACGTGGACGTGGTGGTCAACGCCGCCAACTCGTCGCTGCTCGGCGGCGGCGGGGTGGACGGCGCGATCCACCGCAAGGGCGGCCCGGAGATCCTCGCCGAATGCCGCGCCCTGCGGGACGGCCAGTACCGCGAAGGCCTGCCCGCCGGGGAAGCCGTCGCCACGACCGCGGGGCGGCTGCCCGCGCGCTGGGTCGTGCACACGGTCGGCCCGGTGTACTCCACAAAGGAGGATCGGTCGGGGATTCTGGCTTCGTGCTACCGGAATTCGCTGCGGGTGGCCACCGAACTGGGCGCGGAAACCATCGCGTTCCCGGCCATCTCGACCGGCGTGTACCGGTGGCCACTGGAGTCGGCCGCGCGGATCGCCCTGCGCGAAGTGCTGGACACCTCGCTCCAGGTCCGGTTCGTGTTGTTCGGCGCGGAGGCCTACGACGTGTTCGGCGCGGTGTGGCGGGAGGTCAGGAACGAGGCCGGGCTCTGACGTGCAGCCGCTCGCCCTGCGGTCCGAACAGGCTCAGGAACTCCACCGGCCGGTCGTCCGCGTTGCCGTACCAGTGCGGCGTGCGCGTGTCGAATTCGGCGGCCTCGCCGCGTTTCAGCACGATGTCGTGCTCGCCGAGCACCAGCCGTAGCTTCCCGCTGAGGATGTAGAGCCATTCGTAGCCCTCGTGCACCTGCGGATCCGGCACCGCGTCCAGCGCCGTCCGGCCCGCGGGCATGATCTGTTTGAACGCCTGCAGCCCGCCCGGATTGTTGGTCAGCGGAATGAACGTCATGCCGTGCCGGGTGATCGGCTGCGGATGCACGCGCGGATCGCCGGTCGGCGGGGCGCCGACAAGTTCGTCGAGCGGCACCCGATAGGCCTTCGCGAGTGGCAGCAGCAACTCCAGGCTCGGCTTGCGCTGACCCGACTCCAGCCGCGACAGCGTGCTCACCGAGATGCCCGTGGTCTCCGCGAGCGATGTCAGGGTCACGTTGTGCTTCTTGCGCAACGCGCGCAGGCGCGGGCCCACGGCCGCGAGAACGTCCTCCATGTTGTCTATTGCAGTTTTGGCAAAACAGTTTGTCAAATTCGCGCGGCCGGGCGCATGGTGGTCGCGGAGGTGGTCTTCGATGAAGGACGTAGTGGTGATCGGCGGGGGAGCCGCCGGACTGAGCGGGGCGCTGATTCTCGGCCGGTCGCGCAGATCGGTGCTGGTGATCGACGCGGGCGAGCCGCGCAACGCGCCGGCCGCGCATATGCACGGTTTCCTCTCGCGGGATGGAATGCCGCCGGCCGACCTGCTCGCCGCGGGCCGGGACGAGGTGCGCGCCTACGGCAACGAGGTGATCGCCGGCGAGGTGACGGGGGCACGCGAGGACGCCGACGGGTTCACGGTGACCCTGGCCGACGGCGCGCACGTACGCGCGCGGCGGCTGCTGGTCACAACCGGGCTGACCGACGAGATTCCGGATATCCCCGGGCTCGCCGAGCGGTGGGGGCGCGACGTGGTGCACTGCCCGTACTGCCACGGGTGGGAGGTGCGTGACCAGCCGGTCGGCGTGCTCTCGACCGGACCGATGACGTTGCACCAGGCCAAGCTGTTCCGCCAGCTGACCCCGGATCTGACGCTGTTCACGCACACCGGTCCCCGGCCCACCGACGACGAGCTCAAGCAGCTCGCGGCGCGCGGGATCACGGTGGTCGACGGCGAGGTCACGGCGCTGGAGATCACCGGCGACGAGCTGACCGGCGTCCGGCTCGCCGACGGGACGGTCGTGCCGCGGCGCGCGCTGGCGGTCGCGTCGCGGATGGTCGCGCGAGCCGGTTTCCTTGCTGGGCTTGGCTTGCGGACGGTGGCGCACCCGGGCGGCATGGGCGAGTACGTGCCGGCCGACGAGATGGGGCAGACCTCGGTCCGGGGTGTGTACGTGGCGGGCAACGTCACCGACCTCTCGGCCCAGGTGATCGGTGCCGCTGCCGCGGGCACCAAGGTGGGCGCCATGATCAACATGGACCTGGTGGAGGAGGACATGGGCAACTGATGCTAGGGCAGCCGGTCGAACCACTCGCGCACGGCGGCCACCCCGCCGCCGCTGCCGAGTGCGACCATCATCGCGATCCTGGCGTGCGAGGGGGAGAGCCCGCGTGCGCCGATCGCGCCGATCTTCCCCGCGAGTCCGATGGCCTCGTGCGTCGCCACGGCGGCATCGGTGCGGGCACTGGAAGCGACGACCACGGGAATGTCCCAAGTGGACAGTTCGTTGATCGTGGCGAACAGTTCCACCGGGACGTTGCCGGCGCCCGTGCCCTCCAGCACGACGCCGCGCGCGCCCGCGTCGGTGACGGTCGTCAGCAACGTCGGCGGTATCCCCGGATAGGTCTTGATCAGCGCGACATCCGATTCGGGTTCCGTTGCCGCGTAAGGCCACCGCGGAAGCACTGTGCTGCCGAGCCGCACCGGCCAGTGCGGGGCCGAGGAGAACGCGGGCCGGTGTGACGCGTCGACCAGGGTGGCCCAGCGGGCGGCGTGCAGCTCGCCGTGACAGCACACGAGCGCGCCGAGCCCGCGCGCCGCGGGATTCGCCGCCGCGCGGATCGCGTCGCGGAGGTTGGCCGGCCCGTCCGTACCGGGTTCGTCGAGGCAGCGGATGGCGCCGGTGAACACGATCGCGCCACGGGCCGTCGCCGGGCCTGCCATCAGGTCAGCGAGAAAAGCCGTGTCCGCCAAGGTATCCACGCCGTGTGTCACCACGACACCGTCGAAACCGTCGTCCAGTATCGCGGCGCGGGCGCGGCGCGCGAGCGACAACATGGTGCCAGGGGATGTGTCCCAGCTCGGTTCCGCCAGTATGCCCTCAGTGGACACTTCGATGCCCGGAACGTTGACGGTGTCGAGCAGCTCCTTCGCGGTCGCGACGCCGCGCTTGTGGTACGCCAGCACGTCACCGGTCGCGACGAGGAGTACGCGTCTCATCGTCGCTCCAGCCGCGCGATCCGCTCCACGAGTGGTGCGAGTTCCTGGCGGACCACGGCGGTGATCATGCTTGCGGGATCGTTCTGGGTGCGCAGGTGCGCGTACCCGGACAGTACGGCGACCACGGTGCGGCGCGCGGATTTCTGGTCGGCGCCGAGCCTGCGCAGTAGCTGCCCGGCGGTGCCGTCGGGTTCGCCGAGTAGCCCGAGTAGCAGATGTTCGCAGCCGATGTAGTTGTGCCCAAGGGAAATCGCCTCGGTCACGGCCAGTTCGAGTGCGTTCGCGGCCGGGCCGCTGTAGCGAGATGCCCGTTCCCTGGCCGTGTCGACCGGCTCGTCCGTGAGTGCCTTGAGCACGTGCCGCGGCCCGATCTCCAGCGCGTGCAACACCTGCAGCGCGAGATTGCCTTCCTCGTGCAGGATGCCATGCAGCAGGTGCCCGGTGCCGACGGTCGCGGCCCTGGTCGCGCGGGCGTGCTCGACGGCCAGTTTGATCGTGTTCCGGGCGCGCTCGGTGAAATGGGAGAGCGTCGCCGTCGGATCGTCGGCGCTCAGATCGCCCAGCGTCGCCCCGCGGATCGCGGTGACCCGCTTGACCGACTGCTCGAGCGCGCGCTGGCAGATCGCCGAAACGGGTACCCCCGACTCCTTGACCGCTTCGGCCAGCTCGTCGGGTAGGTACACGTTGACCTTGGGCATAACCCCAGTTGTAACCCCTTATGGGTGCATAGTCAACGGATCAGGCGTTCCATGAGCCGGTGGAACGTCTTGACCTCGTCCGCCGTCCAGTCGGCGGTGAGCTCGGCGAATACGTTCTCCTGCCATTCGTGTGCCGCTTCGACCAGTCGGATTCCTTCCGCTGTCGCGACCAGAAGGCGCTGCCGGGCATCGCGCGCGGAGGGGACTTTGCGCAGGTAACCGCGGTCGGCGGCCTGGCTGACGAACCGGCTCGCACCGGACTGGTCGATGCCGAGCTGGTCGGCCACGTCGTTGACGGTCGCGCCGTCGGGCAGTGCCAGCACGGCCTCGACGATCATCACGTCGCGGCCCCGTTCGGCGTCGACCGCCTGTCCGGCACCTGTCCAGCGTCGTGACCAGTAGCGGACGAACCGGAAGAGTGCCTGGCCCGGGCCGTGGGATTCGCTCATGCCCGAAGTCTATGCGAAACGCATGCTATGGTTTGTATGCGTTTCGCATAGATATGAGGTGATCATGCGAATCAGGACCGAACTGGGGTTCGCGGCACTCGTGCTCGGGATGTTGCTGGCGCAACTCGACACGAGCGTTGTGGTGGCCGCGTTGCCGTCGATCGGACGCGAGTTCGGCGCCGGTGAGGCGATCGTGGGCGTCACCGCGGCTTATCTGCTGACCGTCACGATCACCACGCCGATCGCGGGCAAGCTCGGCGATATTTTCGGGCGGCGCAAGGTGTTCGCCGCATCGGTGCTCGTGTTCGCAGCCGGCTCGCTCGCGTGCGCGCTCTCCGGTTCGATGCTTCCACTCGTGCTGGCGCGGGCGTTGCAGGGCGTCGGCGGCGCGGGCCTGATCGTGACGGCGGTGAGTGCGCTCGGTGAGTTGTTCGACAAGGCGGAACTGCTCCGGCGGCAGATCTGGCTGACCGCCGCCACGGCCGTGTCCGCACTGGCCGGTCCGCCGGTCGGCGGACTCGTCGCGGTCGCCTGGCACTGGTCCGCGATCTTCCTGATCAATCTGCCCTTGTGTGCCATCGCGCTCGTCTTCGGCGTAGCGGGAGTGCCCAGCGTGCGGTCCGGTTCGCGCCGGTTCGACGTGCTCGGGACGGTACTGATCGCGTGCATGGCCTCCGGGGTCGTGCTGCTCGGATCGTTCGAGCGGCTGGCGAATTCCCTTGTGTGGGCGCCGGTTCTGCTTGTGGTCGCGATCGGCGGCGCGGTGTGTTTCGTTGTCGTGGAACGCCGGGTGAGTGATCCGTTGATCCCGCCCGCGTTGTTCGCCGTGCCCGCGCTGGCGAGGTCGATCGCCGTGACGGGGCTGAGCGGGATCGCGTTGTTCGGCACGTTCGCGTTCATGCCGCTCGCGGTGATCGCCCGCACTGGTTACGACGCGACGACCGTGAGCGGGATGCTCGTCGCGCTGACGGGCGGTCAGCTCGCCGTCACGAGCACGTTTTCCGTTGTGGCGCGGCGGTTTCCGCGGCTGGCGTCGTGGGGCCGGCTGGCGCTCGGGATGGGTGCGGCAGGGCTCGGCTCGCTGGCGCTGGCGCTGGTGCCGGGACCGGTGGCCGCGATCGCCGGACTGACGTTGTCCGGTGCGGCGCTCGGTTTGTCGATGCAGGCGTACACGCTGCTGGGCGTCACGACGGCACCGCGTGCGCATTTCGGTTCCGCCATGGCGACTCTGACGTTCGCCCGTCAGCTCGGCGGTTCCCTGGGCGCGGCGGTGTTCGGCTGGCTGGTGATCGTCGTGCCCGACGGGGTGTCCGTTGCCTTGTGTGTCGCGGCCGTCGTGCTCGTCACGGGGCTCGTGGTGGCGCCGTCAGACGGTGGCGACTAGGAAATCCTCGCCGCTGGAGGGCCGGAGCCCGTCGGACCGCCCGGTGAAGTAGCGGTCGGCCAACGTGGTTCCCGCCACGTGCTCGGCGTTCCGGAAACCGGCTTCCCGGGCCATGGCCAGCATTTCCCCGGGCGGGTAGAAGCTGACGAACGGCGTGCCGGAGGACTTCGCGCCCTGCGTGCTCGCCCGGAGCCCGGCCTGGTCGCGCTGGTCGAGTAGATCGACCGGGAGGATGAACGTCATGGCCAGCGTCGTGCCCGGTGCGAACCCGGCGACCTGGCGCAGCGTGGCCATCGTGGCTTCCCGCGAGAGGTACATGCTCACACCGGTCGAGACGACGACCGCGGGTCGCGCCGCGTCGAAGCCCTCCGCGATCAGCTGGCCCGGCCAGGACTGCCCGGCCTCGAAATCGACCGGTACCAGCCGCAGCCACTCGGGAATGCCGTAGCCGAGTTCGTTGAGCCGCCGCCGTTTCCACGCCTGGGTGGCGGGCTGGTCGATCTCGAACACCCGCAGTGTCGCGGCAAGCCCGGGTTCGCGCTGGGCGAAGGTGTCCAGCCCCGCGCCGAGGATCACGTACTGGTCCACGCCTTTGGCGGCCTGCTCTGCCACGAGCTCCTCGATGAACCGCGCACGGGAGACCATCCCGGCCCGAAACCCTTTGGTGCCTTCGGGATCCATGTCGGGCCGCTCGCGCCAGCTGTCGCCGGGCGCGGCGAGCTCAAGCCCGATCCTGTCCTCGAAAACATGCGGCGCCGCATCGACTTCGAGGTGCATGGCGCGCCAGAGCGCTGTTCGGATCGCGGTGCTGTCCGGTTCCTCGGTCATGCCGCGGACGCTACCGCCGGGGTACGACAGAAGCCGCACGCCGTGCGTCACTGTGCGACGGTGGCTGCTTGCTCCCGCAGCGCCTGAACCACGGCGGTGGCACCAACGGAACGGTTCTGGTGGGTGACCGCGATGGCGGCGCGGCCGAGCCATGCCGGGTCCTCGACGGTGACGACCTCCACACCGTGGGGTACGGACGCGGCGGCGAGCCCGGGGAGGAGCGCGACGCCCAGCCCCGCCGCCACCATCCCCAGGCGGGTGGACCAACTGCGCACCCTGTAACCCACGCGTGGGTCCTGCAGGGTCGGCCATGCACCGAACTGTGGTTCTCCCCGCGCTCCCTTGCCGGCGATCCAGGTCTCGCCCCGCAGATCGGCGACGTGGACGCGCCCGCCTCCGGCGAGCCGATGACTTGCGGGCACGGCAACGCGCATGTCGTTGTCGGCCAGTAGATCTTGGTGGAGTCCCGTCAGGTCGTACTCGCGCAGTCCGTGGCCGACCCCGATCACCACCACCTCGGCTCGCCCGGCTCGTAACCGGGCGAGCAGGGCCGGGGTCGCGGCTTCCTCCACCGTCACGGTCAATCCCGGGTGCCGCGTGCGCAAATCGGCCAGCGCACGGGGGACCAGCGCGGCCGCCGCGGCTGGAAAAGCGCCCACGGTGAGCCGCCCGGCCAACTGGTCACGCAAGCCGGCGAGTTCGCGCTCCGCCGTGCCCACGGCCGCGAGGATGGTGGCCGCGTGCCTGGCCAGCAGTGCGCCGGCCGCGGTCGGTCGCACCCCGCGTGCTTGCCGCTCGAACAGTTCCGTGCCGGTGGCGGCTTCCATCAGCGCCACCTGCCTGGAGATGGCCGACTGGGTGTAGCCAAGCGATTCTGCCGCGGCCGTAAAGGAATTCGTGGTCGCGACCTCGCGGACCACACGTAAGCCGGTCAGCGTCACGTCTGCCATACCGGTCAGCTTAGGCATGACGTGTTCGCATCACTGAGATGAGAAGACATCGTTGGTGCTCATGGCAGATCTTGATGACCATGAAGTCATGACGACGAACAGCACGACAAAGGTCTGGTTCATCACCGGCTCGTCGAAGGGCTTCGGACGGCACTGGGCCGAAGCCGCGCTCGAGCGCGGGGACCTGGTCGCGGCGACCGCACGCAACCTCGGTCGACTCAACGATTTGACCGAGCACCACGGGGATTCGGTGCTCCCGATCCAGCTCGATGTGACCGACCGCGCGGCCGCGTTCGCCGCGGTCCGGCGGGCCGCCGAGCATTTCGGTGCGCTGGACGTTGTGGTCAACAACGCCGGCTATGGGCACTTCGGCATGGTCGAAGAACTCAGCGAGCAGGACATCCGCGCCCAGTTGGAGACGAACTTCTTCGGCGCGTTGTGGGTGACGCAGGCTGCGCTGCCCATCATGCGCGCGCAGCGGCATGGGCACATCATCCAGGTGACCAGCGAGGGCGGCGTGCTCGCGTTTCCCGGAATCGGCGCTTACCACGCGTCGAAGTGGGCGCTGGAGGGCTTGTCACAGTCCCTGGCGCAGGAGGTCGAGGGCTTCGGGGTTCATGTCACCAACCTGGAACCGGGCCCGTATGCCACGGACTGGCTGAACACCGGAGCACGGCACAGCGCGCGTAACGCCGACTACGAGGTTTCGCGGAAGGACAGCAGCACCGACTGGCAGGTGGGCGACCCCTTCGCGACTCGCGCCGCCATTCTCGAACTCGCCGACGCCGCCACCCCGCCGCTGCGGATGTTCCTCGGCAAATCCCTCGCCCCGGTCACCGAGGAATACGAGCACCGGCTACGAATTTGGCGCGACTGGCAGGCCGTGTCTTTGAAGGCTTTTGGTTAGGGGGAACCGGGTGTAGCGCGTTGCGGGGTCACCGAGCTTGGCTTGATGTCCGACCTAAGCCGGTGGAGTAGCAGTATCCGAACCCGGTCTTATTCGTCGGTTCTGCGGGGCATGGCTGGTGTGTCAGGGAGTGGCGCCTGTTCGATGAGTTGGTGTAGTGCGTGGGCGACGTGGAAGTCAGGGATGGTGTGCGAGCCGTCGTGCACGTCGGTCGCGAGTTGGTGGTAGAGACGCGCGACGTTGGCTGCTTCGATGGGCAGGGTGCTTGCGTGATCCGCACTCAGTGGGACGGGGGTCCATTCTGTGCTGTGGGGTCGGGCTTCGTGGAGGTCGAGCTGGCTGATTTGTAGCTGTGCCGCCCATGGGTTGGTTTCTGTGGAGGAGGTCAGTGCGAGGTTTCCCTCGGTGCCGGCGATATCGATGCGCGTTTTGGGTGTGGCTACGTCGCCGTCGTGCAGGTGAATCGACACGATGGCGCCGTTGTCGAGTTCGGCGGTGGCGAGGAAGTGGTCGGGTGCGGTGACTGTGATGGGTTCGCCGGTTTCGGCGATCCGGTGATCGGGGCTTCGGATGGCTGTTCTGGCGGACAGGTCGCGGATCGGTCCGAGCAGGTGCTGCACGAGATCGAGGGTGTGTCCTCCGAGGACCTCCACGAGCCCGGCGCCGTTACGGTCGTCATAGGTGTAGGCGGTCCAGCCGGGAACGTCACGCGTGTTGCCCTTGTTGCGGGAGCTGAACACCGTCGCCGACTGTACGGTCCCGAGACGGCCTCCGGCGATCATTTCGCGGGCTCGGCGGACGGCGGGTGAGAACCGTGCTTGCAGGCCGACGGCGGCGCGGACTTGAGTAGCGGACACGCGGGCGGCCAGTGCGGCGGCTTCGGCCGCTGTTGTGGCCAGTGGCCATTCACAGTAGACGTGTTTGCCGGCGTCGAGTGCCGCAGTGACTAGTTCGACGTGTGCGGGCACTTTGACGGTGATGACCACGAGGTCGACGTCGGGGTGCGCGGCAAGGCTATGCGGGTCGGCGAACGCATGTGTTGCGCCAAACCGTGCGCGTGCCGCTTCCGCGCTTTCGTTCCGGGTGGTTGCCACCGCGGCCAGCTTGAACTGGGGTGACGCGGTGATCGCGGGGAGGTGAGCACGCACGGCCCAGCCTCGGTCAGGGCTGGCTCCGAGGACTCCGACACCAATCGGCCTAGTCATCACACGCCGCTCCTTAAGCGGGTCACTCTGTTCCACTTACGCGACGATAGCAGAAGCGGAACACGTTGACCCGTTTGGTTAGACTGTGGGCATGAAGTCGGCAGTGGAGATGCTGCTCGCGCAGGGTGAGAGCCGTCCGCGGGCGGATGCGCGACGCAATGTCGAGCGGTTGATCGCTGCGGCACGGCAGGCCCTCGATGAACAAGGACTCGCTGTCACGACTCGTGACATCGCGCATCGCGCGGGCGTGGGGTTGGGGACGCTCTATCGGCGGATTCCATCGTTGGATGCTCTGCTGGCGGCGATTCTCGCCGACATCATCGACGAGATGACCGACCGTGCCCGGCGTGCGGTCGGTGATCCTGACCCGTGGCACGGTTTTGTCGAGTTCGCCGAGGTGTACGTGCGGTTGCGGGCGTCGAGTTGCGGTCTTCACGACGCGTTGTCCGGGGCGGCGGACGGGCTTGATTTGGCGGCTAGGATCAACCAGCTTCAGAGAGCGACGAGGCGGCTTGTCCAACGGACGCAGCACGCTGGGGTGATTCGCGATGACCTCGATTGGCGTGACGTCCCGTTCGTCCTCGCGACCGCGATACCCGCCGACCACACCATTGGCCTCGAAGCGAGGCCCGACCAATGGCGCCGGAACCTCCGCATCATCCTGGACGGGCTCCGCCCCGCGATGAACAAATCCGGGGATTTGTCGCAAGGGTAAGTGCGCGACTGCCCATCAGGCTGCCGGTCAAGGCGTCCGTGCGGATTGAGATCGTGCGGCGAGGTAGGCGGTCCAGTCGTGGTGGGCGTAGGTGGCCCAGGCGTCGGCGGTGTGGATGTTGAGGTCGAGGAGGTTGGCGAGGACGGCGGCGGGGAGTTCGGCGGCCAGTGCGGCGAGGGCGGCGCTGCGGGCGCGGCGGAGGTGGACGGGCAGGTGTGTGCGCAGGGCGCGGTAGAGGGCGTCGCGGGCGGGACGACCGCCGCCGCCTCGTCCAGATGCCGCACCCCGGACGCCAGCACCAGATGCGCCGCATCCTCCAGATCAACCCGTCGGACCGTCCGAACCTCCGGTTGCATCGGATACAACGTCGTCGCATCCACACCGGTCGCTCCAGGTCAACGACACGCCGCCGAATCACGCAGTTTCACACGCGAACGGCCTTGACCTGCGAGAATGAGGCAACCTCGCACCGTGGCCAATGGTGCATCAGATGCAATAAGTCCTAAGCCGGCCGTGCCGCCCCGACGTAGTCATCGCCCTTGACGTGGTACGTCGCGATCTGGATGGCCATTCCCGTCTGCGGGGCATTGATCATCAGGCCGTTGCCGAGATACAGCCCCACGTGGTGGATCCTCGTCGCCGGGTTGCCGTAGAACACCAGGTCGCCCATCGCGGGTGGTTCGGTGTTCGGCACGGGCGGTTCGGTGCGGAACTGCGAGTCGGCGGTGCGGGTCAGGTCCACCCCGGCACTGTCGTAGGCCGCCTTCGTCAAGCCCGAGCAGTCGAAGCCGGCCGCACCCGCGTCCGGCCCGTTTCCGCCCCAGACGTAGGGCAGCCCGAGCTGGTCGAGCGCGAACCGGACGGCGCGGGTCGACGCGGCCGACGCCTTCTCCGGCGCCAGCGACAGTGTCGCGTACAGCTGTGCGTTGCCGAGCACCTGCTGCCGGAACAGGTCCGAATCGCGGTACTTGTCGATCGCGTTCCACCAGCTCTGGCCCGCCTGCAGATTGGTACCGTTCGCGCACAGCGTGCGGCCCGCGGCGACCGACGCGTCGTCGATGTCCTGGACGTTGCCGGCGCCGCGTTTCCACTCCGCACCGGTCAGCTGCATCGGCCCGCTGCGCTGATCGCTCGCCGCCTCGCCCGCGACGCCCTGCAACGGGACCGCGTGCAGCGCCTTCGAGGCCACACCGTCAGCGTTGAGAGTCCCGCCGCCGAAGCGCCCGTGATCGGAGCTCGCCTTGCCGATCCCGGCGAGGGTGACCCACGAAAGATGGCAGTTCGGCTGCTCCTGGCGCAGCGTCAGTTCACCGGTGGCGTACCCGATGAGCGCGCGCTCCGGAATGTCGAGCGGACCGCTGAGCCCGGCGGCCCACTTCTCCAGCTCGTTCTTCTCCTGCTGCGGCGCGGGCGCCTCCGACTGCACGGGTGCGCTCACCTCGAGCACGGACGGCCCGGCCGCGGTCTGCGCGTTGCCGTTCGGCGCCGCTTCGGGCACGTTCGCGGCCGCGACCGGCGTGCTCTGCTGCGGCGGCTTCATCAGCAGCCAGCCACTCGTCACCAGCGCGCCGATCATGATCAGTGCGATCAACGCACGACCGATGACAGCGCGCCCCCACTTCTGGAAACGGATGGTCACCAGCCTCACCCTAGGAGAAAGCCGACGGGAGTCCACCAGGACACAACGAATGGATCAACCAGAAGTTACCAATCCGATCAAAGGAAGGCGGATACGGGCCGCGGCTGTCGTGCTGGTAGAGACCCATTTCCGCGGTGGCTGTGATCGGATTGGTACCGATCGGCGCAGTATTAACCTCTTCCCATGAGTGAAATCGACGCCGCCCGGCTCCGCGGCGAGCTGGCCGGTTCCTACGCCGACATCGATGTGGTGTCCCGCACCGGTTCGACGAACGCCGACCTGCTCCGCGCCGCCGCCGAGGGTGCGGCCGACCGCACCGTGCTGATCGCCGAGGAGCAGACGGCCGGCGTCGGCAGACGAGCCCGCTCGTGGGTGTCGCCGCGGGGCACCGGCATCTACCTGAGTGTGCTGCTGCGGCCGCGCGAGGTGGCGTTCGCCCAGGTCGGCTCGCTCGCCCTCGTCGCGGGGCTCGCCCTGATCGACCTCACCAGAAGCCTGGGCGTGCACGCCGTGCTCAAGTGGCCCAACGACGTCCTCGCCGGGCCGGACCTCGGTAAATGCGCAGGCATCCTCGCCGAGGCGGTCGCGGGCGACGAACTCGGCGTCGTGCTCGGGATCGGGCTCAACGTCCGCCCGCTGGGACAGGACGTGCCGACCGCCCCCGGTGGGTTGAAGCCGACCTCACTCGCCGAGCACGGCGCGAGCTCCGCGGACCGCACCGAGATCGCCGTGCGCCTGCTGACCGCGCTCGCCGATCGGGAGAGCCGGTGGCGTGCGGCTCGCGGGAACCTTGCCGAGGCCGGCCTGTTCGAGGACTACCGCGCGCACTGCGGGACCCTCGGCCAGCAGGTGCGGGTGCTGCTGCCCGGCGACAAGTCGCTGGTCGGCGAAGCGGCGGACATCGATTCCGACGGCCAGCTGATCGTGGTCGACGAGGACGGGCGGCGGCATACCGTGTTCGCGGGCGACGTGGTGCATCTGCGGGCGGTACCTTAGGCCCCAGCGGCGACGATCGGAGCGTGTTTCAAGTGGCTTACCCGGAGGATCTGCTCAGCGAGAACGAGCAGGTCATTGTGCACAGCCATCCGCATTTCAAGATGCTGATCCGGCCGGTGTTCTGGCTGATCGTGACGCTCGGCCTCGGCATCTGGCTGAGCACGCTGACCGGTGGTCTCGACGCGCCGTGGAACGACGTCGCGAAGATCGCCATCGGCGTCGTCGCGGTGATCCTGATCGTCTGGCTGTTCCTCACGCCGCTGATCCGCTGGCGCACCACGCATTTCATCGTCACCACGGACCGGCTGATCGTGCGCGAGGGTGTCATCAAGCGCACCGGTATCGACATTCCGATGACCAGGATCAACAGCGTCCAGTTCGAGCACGGGCTGGTGGACCGGCTCTTCGGCTGCGGCACGCTGGTGATCGAGTCGGCGTCCGACGAGCCGTTGCGCTTCGACGACATCCCGCGCGTCGAGCGGGTGCACACGGTGATCTACCGCCAGGTCAACGACAATCCCTACGACGACTTCCCCGGCCAGCCTGACGGGCAGCCGCCGCAGACACGGGGTCATCGCTGACATGAGCACCAGGACACTCGGCCTGCCGCAGCGGGCGGCGGCCGCGAACCTGCCGTCCCGCGTGACGATCTGGGAGGTCGGCCCGCGCGACGGTCTGCAGAACGAGTCCGCGATCGTGCCCGTCGACGTCAAGGCGGAGTTCCTTGACCGGCTCGCCGCGGCCGGGCTGAAGGTGCTGGAGGCGACCAGCTTCGTGTCGCCGAAGTGGGTGCCGCAGCTGGCTGACGCCGAGGAACTGCTGAGCGGGCTGACGCGACGGCCCGGCGTGCGGTACCCGGTGCTGGTGCCCAACGCGCGCGGGCTCAAGCGGGCGATCGACGCGGGCTGCCCGGACATCGCGATCTTCGCCAGCGCTACGGAGACTTTCGCACGGCGCAATCTCAACTCCGGCCTCGACGAGCAGTTCACGATGTTCGAGGAGGTACTCGCGGACGCCGCCGGGCTCAACGTACGGGCGTACCTGTCGATGGTGTTCGGCGACCCGTGGGAGGGGCCGGTGCCGGTCGAACAGGTCGTGCGTGTCGGGAAACGCCTGCTGGAGCTGGGTTGCTGGCAGCTTTCGCTCGGCGACACGATCGGGGTGGCCACCACCGGGCACGTCGAGCAGGTGCTCGGCGCGTTCCTCGAGGCCGGGGTCGGGCCGGAGCGGCTCGCGGTGCACTTCCACGACACCTACGGCCAGGCACTCGCCAACACCGTCACCGCGCTGCGGTTTGGTGTGTCCACAGTGGACGCTTCGGCCGGCGGCCTCGGTGGCTGCCCGTACGCCGAGTCGGCCACCGGCAACCTCGCCACCGAGGATCTCGTCTGGCTGCTCGAGGGGCTCGGTGTCGAGCACGGCGTGGACCTGGACGCGCTGGTGGAGACCAGTGTCTGGATGGCGGAGCGGCTCGGCAGGCCCAGCCCGTCCCGCGTCGTGCGGGCGCTCGCCGGATAGCCGTTTTTCACCCGATCCGGCAGCCTCTTCGTGAATGGTGGAACCGGGGCGCCCCAGAGCGCGTCCGACTCGAAGCCGATTGCTGTACTACCGAGGAGGGGTGCCGTGACGGAGCACCGCGCACAGGTGGAGGAGCTGCTCGCCGACTACCGGCGCAGCAGAGATCAACTCGCTTCCGCGCAGCGCGAACTCGCGTCGGTCACCGCCTCCGCGAGCGATCGGGACAAGCTGATCACCGCCACGGTCGGCCCGCGCGGCACGCTCACCGGGCTGGTGATCGACGACGCCGCGTACCGGCGCTACCGGCCGGCGGAGCTGGCCGAGCAGATCGTGCGGGTCACCGGTGCCGCCACCGTGCGTGCCCTCACCGCGGCGGGGGAGGTGCTGGCGCCCGCGCTGCCCAGCGGCACCGATCCGCAGGCGCTGCTGCTCGGCACCGGGGACCTCGATGCCGCGGAGATCGCGCCGCCGCCCTCGCGGCCCAGGCCGAAGCCGCCGGTTGAAGAGGACAGCTTCGAGGACCAGAGCTGGGTGAACCGGTGACCGGCTTCGAAGCCGACGCCGACCGCCTCGCGTCGAAGGCCAAGGACTTCGACGCGCTGGTGCAGCGCGCCGCCCGGATCTCCGCCGATCTCGACGGAGCGCTCGAGGGCGCCGCCGCGGCGTGGGGAGACGACGAGGTCGGGCAGAGCTTTTCCGCCGCGCATTCCGGTCCGGCCGACGACACCGCGCAGCGGTTGCGCAAGCTCGCGGACGGGCTGGGCGACGTCGGCGGCTCGTTCGCCGACGCCGCGAAGCGCTACCAGGCCGGTGACGCCGGGGCGGAGCAGTCGATCATCGACGCGGCGGGGGACTAGGCATGGGTATCGAACTGCCGGAGGAACTGGCCGACGTCGCGGCCGAAACCGGGTTGTCCTGGCCCCAGGCCGATGAGGACAAACTGCGTGCACAGGCCGGCGCGTGGCGGGAGGCGCATGCGCAGCTGACCGCGCTGGCCAGCGAGGCCGACCAGGTCGCGGGCGGCGCGGTCGGTGCGATGAGCGGCCCGTCGGCCGAGGCTGCGAACCAGAAGTGGGCCGGCTTCGTGCATCCCGACACCGGGCATCTCACGGCCGCGGCCAGCGGTGCGGGTGAGGCCGCCGACCGGCTGGACCACGCGGCGGAGCAGGTGGGCACGGCGAAGGTCGAGATGGTCCGGCAACTGGTCGACGCCGCGAAGAACCGGGACGCGGCGCAGGCGGCCGCCTCGGCGGGTCACCCGGCGGCTTTGCTGGGCCTGGACACGGTTCTGCGCGGCACGGCGACGAATCTGTCCTCGCTCACGCAGGGGCTCGCAGGCGCGATCGGCCCGGGCGGCGGCGGGCCGGTTTCAGCGCTGGGCAATGTCGTGGACCCCAACCCCGGCGCGCAGACGCAGCACGGGCAGGGCGGGCTGCTGAGCGCGGTGACCGGACTGCCGGGCCATGTGGTGTCCACTGTGGACTCGACCGTGGACGCGACGGCCGGTCCGGACGGAGCGCTCGGTTCCGGCGGTCTGCTGGGGGAGCGCGGGCCACTGGGCGATCAGGGGCTGCTCGGGGATCAGGGCGCGTTGGGGCCGAATGGGCCGTTGGGCTCGGAGGGGTTGCTCGGGGATCGCGGTCCGCTCGGGCCGGACGGGCCACTCGGCTCAGGGGGACCGCTTGGCGACCAAGGGCCGCTGGGGGATCAGGGCGCGTTGGGGCCGAATGGGCCGTTGGGCTCGGAGGGGCCACTCGGCGATCAAGGTCCTCTCGGTGGTCAGGGCCCGCTCGATGATCAGGTCGGGCAACCGTCCGGCCCTGGCGGTTCGCTCGCGGGCAACGTGCCCGATCCCGGCTCGCTCCCGACACCGCCGAGCGGCCAGGCGATGCCGTTCCATCCGGACCCCGGCGCGGGGACCGGTCCCATCCAGGTCCCGTCCGCACCCGCGCACTACGGCGGGCTGTTGCAGTCCGGCGGGTTCGACGACGTGCCAACGCCGCCGAGCGGAATCCCGCCCCTGCACACCGGAACGGTCGCCTCCGGCTTCACCGACGCCGCCTACTCGGCACCGCCCCAAGCACCCGCCGCCGCGCCGCCGCCGATCGCTCAGCCCGGGCCGGCCCCGCCGCCGCAGCCCGGGTACGTCGCGCCGCCGCCGTACGCGGGAAGCGCACCGCCGCCCGCGCAAGCGATGCCACCCGGCGCGCCGGCACCGGCGGCGGGATACGCGCCGAGGCAGGCGGCGCCGATCGTCGCGCCCGGGTACGTTCAGCGTCAGCAGGGCGGAATGTCTTACGCCCCACAGGGTTACGCGGCGCAGCAGCAACAACAGCAGGCGCCCCGCCAAGCGCAACAACAACCGCCGCCGCGGCAGGACCTGCCGCCAATGGGGGCGCCGCGGCAGGAGCGGGAAAGCGTGGTGGCGCTGTTCCTCGTGCACATGTTCCCGCTCGGTCACCTGCCCGTCGCGTCGGACCGGCCCGCGCGGCAGCTTCCGGTCCCGCCGCCCGAGGTGGACTACGCGCCGGGCCTGCGGTTCCCGCCGCACGATCATCCGGAGTCGGCGCGGTTCGACTCGTCCGACGCGCTGGAGAAGGTGCGCGACGGGTACGCGCGGCTGCCGACGCCCGCGGGTGAGCCGCCCGCGGAGTTGCTTGCCGGCCACGACGAACTCGGCGGCTTGCACGAACGCGACTGGGACCGGCGTTTCCTGGTCGGGATGCGGGACGGAGTTCCGGAGTACGCCTGGCCGCCGGGGGAGCTGTATCCCGAAGGCGGTCACGAAGCGGGCGAGCCGGAGCTGCTCGGCGAGGGCACGATGCTGGACCGGTTCGGCGACATCGGCGGCCGCGTCTTCGCGCCGGAGGGCACGTCCTTCGCGCAGCGGTCGTTGCCGCCGTCGTGGAAGGATGCCGGGTACCGGCGGTACAAGGTGCTGCGCGAGGTGCCGATGTGGCGCGCGGTTTCGGCGCCGTGGTTCGGGCAGCCGGGCGGCGGGGTGCGGTACCGGGCGGTTTACTCGGCGGACGAGCTCGTCACCATGGGGTACCTGGAGGACGTCACCTTCGAGGAGGGCGAGTGAACATCGATTCGATCCTGCGGTGGCTCGACGCGATCGGGGTGCCGAAGGAGGTCGTGTCGATCGGCGCCGAAGCGGACAACGCGTGGTGCGTGCTCCGGGTCGACGAGTCCGAGGAAGGCTCCCCGGTGTGGGAGGTTTTCTGGCGGGAGCAAGGAAACCGCTACGACTGGGCGCGGTTCACCAACGAGCAGGTGGCCTGCCACTACCTGTTCGGCAGGCTGGCCTGGTCGCAGGTCGCCCGCGGCGCGGTGGGGGTGCTGCCCGCCACCGCGTGACGGCGGGCGGGGACGCGCGGTCGCTGCGGTTGAGTGCCGACAGAGCCCGACAGTGCTTCCCTGGCACAGGAGTTCGAAGTCGCGGACTGGGAACGAGTCGCAAGGCCAGGTGCTCCCCGGGCAGCCCGGGACCCTGGCCTCACGCATGTCCGCAGCCGGTTTCGACTTCGATCTTGTAGACGCGGTTCTCGATCAGGGCAACGACGTGGGAATCACGCTGCCCACAACAACGGCTCGGCACCACAACGACGTCGTCGAGACGGAAGGACGTGTTCTTGGGCAGGTCGTACCGCGCTCCCGCATTGGTCTGCATATCGCGCGCGTTGAGTTGCGCGGTGCGGCCCGCCATGATCAGGTGCTCGACGCCGTAGCCGTGCAGTTCGCTGATCAGCCTGCGCAGGCACACGGCCCTCGCGCGTTCCTGGCGCCGAAGGTCACGGCCGCACGGACACAGAAGCCGCCGGCGAGCGCCTCCTGAAAGGACTCGTCAGCGAAGGCGCGGCTACGGGCAACGGTCGGATATCCGGACACCAGCCGAAAAGTTACCGGTGCCCACCGACATTCACCGCCGCAGCAACTCCAACGCCGCGTCGTGCAGGTGTCCGTTCGACGACAAGGCGTTTCCACCGTCGAAAGTGGACTTTCCGGACAGATCACTGAAGCGGCCGCCCGCTTCCGTCAGCAGGATCTGCATCGGGGCGACGTCCCAGGCGTTCACGATCGGCTCAGCGGCCAGGTCGATCGCGCCCTCCGCCACCAGGCAGTGGTGCCAGAAATCCCCGAACGCGCGGTTCTCCCAGCATGCGTCGGTCAGCGCGAGATACGCCTCGCGCGAGTGGTACTCGGTCCACGTGCCGAGATGTGTGGTCGACACATACGCGTCCGAAAGGGACGACACGCCCGAAACCGAGATCCGCCGTGAACCGGTCGCGTCCCGCAGCCAGGCGCCCTCTCCGAGCGAGGCCCACCAGCGCCGCTCCAGCAACGGCGCGCTGACCATCCCGACAACCGGGTTCCCGTCCTCCACGAGGGCGATCAGGGTCGCCCAGACGGGTAACCCGCGCAGGAAGTTCTTCGTCCCGTCGATCGGGTCGAGGATCCAGGTGCGACCCGACGACCACCCCGCGCCACCTCGCTCTTCGCCCGCGATGCCGTCCCCGGGACGCGAGGCGGCGAGCAGTTCGCGCACGGCGTCCTCGACGGCGGTGTCCGCGTCGGTCACCGGTGTCCGGTCCGGTTTGCTCGCCACCTCGAGGTCGCGCGCGCGGAACCGGGCGGTCGTGATGGCGTCGGCGGCGTCGGCGAGACGTCCCGCCAGAGTGAGATCGTCGGCATAGCTGGGCACGCGACGATGGTTTCACGCCCGCCGGTCGTAGAGTTGGCCAGGTGAGCATGGTGTTACTCGCCGAAGACGACCCGGCGATCGCGGAACCGCTGTCGCGCGCGTTGCAGCGGGAAGGCTACGACGTCGAGGTCGTCGCCGACGGACCGGCGGCGCTGGAAGCCACCGGCGATCATCGGGTCGACCTGCTCGTCCTCGATCTCGGCCTGCCCGGAATGGACGGCCTGGAGGTCTGCCGCCGCCTCCGCGCGAGCGGCACCGAGCTGCCGGTGCTGATGCTCACGGCCCGCACCGACGAGGTCGACTTCGTGGTCGGTCTGGACGCCGGCGCCGACGACTACGTCGCGAAACCCTTCCGCCTGGCCGAGTTGCTCGCCCGCATCCGCGCGCTGCTGCGCCGCCGCGCCCCCGAGGTGCTGGAGGTCGGCGGCGTCCGGATGGACCTCGGCGCCCGGCTGGTCACCGTGGACGGCCGCGAGATCCAGCTGGCGAACAAGGAGTTCGAGCTGCTGCGGGTGCTGATGAGCCGCGCCGGGCACGTGGTCAGCCGCGACGAGATCCTCGCCGAGGTGTGGAACGACCTGGAGTCCAAGACCTCCAAGACGCTCGACATGCACATGTCGTGGCTGCGCCGCAAACTGTCCGACACCAGCGACGGCAAGGGTGCGGTCGTGCACTCCGGTGACGGCGAACGCCGCATCGCGACGGTGCGCGGCGTCGGGTTCCGCTTCAACGTGGACTAGCCAGTGCGCCGCCGGATCCTGCTGGCCATCCTGCTCGCGGTCGCCGTCACCGCGGCCGCGCTGGGCATCCCGCTCGGCGTCACCGCGTGGAAACTCGTCGACAGCATCACGACCGAGGATCTGTCCGCACGCGCCTCGCAGATCGCGGCCACCCTCGACACCGACCTCGCCGACGGTGCGCTGACCCAGGTCGACCTGGCCACGGTCGCGGTCGCGATCCCGCAGGGCGGCCGCCTCACCGTGCAGCTTCCCGGGGCGAGCACACTGGTCGAGGGCACCGATCCCGGCTCGGACATCGTCACCGCCCGCGTGCAGCTGGCCCGCGACGGCAGCCTCGAACTCGCGATTCCGGCGGGCACCATGCGTTCCCGGCAGACCACGGTGACGCTCGCGGTGCTGCTGCTCGTCGTGTTGTCCGTCGGTATCGGCACGGTGGTGGCGACCGTGACGGCGCGTAGGCTCGCGAAGCCGCTGCGTCACGTCGCCGAGCGTGCCGCGAAGCTCGGCGGCGGGGATTTCCGGCCCGACCCGAGCCGCTACGGCATCGGCGAACTGGACATGGTCGCCGAGGCACTGGACACCTCGGGCACTGCGCTCGCCCAGCTGGTGCAGCGCGAACGCCAGCTCGTCGGCGACGTCTCGCACCAGCTGCGCAGCAGGCTCACCGCACTGCAGCTGCGCCTGGAATCGCTGACCATCCTTGACGACAGTGACGCCGCCGAGGAGGCCCGCGCCGCGCAGGAACAGGCCGACCGGCTGTCGGAGGCGCTGGAGGAGCTGCTGGCCGCGGCGCGCGCCGCGAGTGAGGTGGACGCCGAACCCGTCGAACTCGCGACCGCGCTGCCCGAAGTCGCCCAGGAATGGCGACAGCTGTTGCGAGCGGAGGGGCGGAACCTGAAGCTGCGCATCGGGGACGGGCTGATGGCCCGCGCGACGCCGGGCCGCCTGCGCGAGGTGGTCGGCGTGCTGCTGGACAACGCGCTCCGGCACGGCGCGGGCACGGTCACGCTCGCCGCGCGGCGGGGTGACGCGGAGGGCACGGTCGTCGTCGAGGTGAGTGACACCGGTTCGGGCATTCCCGACGAGCTGGTGCCGCACGTGTTCGAACGCGGGTTCTCCGGCGGCGGCTCGACCGGGGTTGGGCTCGCGCTGGCCCGTGCGCTCGCCGAGGCCGACGGCGGGCGCCTCGAACTGTCGAGCCGCAGGCCGGCGGTGTTCAGCCTGTTCCTGCGCGTGCCGGTACCGGGCGACGCGTCGGCGGTGCGGTGGCCGTCCGAACGCGTGCCGCGCTGAGGGCTACTTGCCGGTGGGGCGCAGCGGCTTGATCTCGGCCTCGCGGATCACGTCGCGGCGACGGCCGCCGAGATCGTCCGGGAAGACCCACTTCTTGAATCCCCAGAACCGGAACACCATCGCCAGCAGCATTCCGATGATCGATCCGCTGACGAAGTCCGCGGTCTCCTGTACCCACCTGGCCACGAATGGCGTTTCGAGGTGGAATGCGTAGCGCGACAACCACAACGGGATCAGGTTCACCACAACGGCGAATCCGCTGATCACGAAGAAGAGTGCCGCCTCGTGGTGGCGTTCCCGCCCGCCCCGGGTCCGGAAGGACCATTCCCGGTTGAGAATGTAGGAGACGATCGTCGCGACGATGATCGCGATCGCCTTCGCCGTGGTCGGCTTCGACTCCAGCACGCTCAGTTTGAGCAGGTACCACACACCGTTGTCGACGACGAAAGTCGTTCCGCCGACGATCCCGAACTTCAGCAGCTCCCGGTGCTTGATCAGCACGGAGCGCAACGGCTCCGGAGTATGGGAGAGCACGGTTTCCACAACGGTCACTGCCGCAGTGTACGTAGTTCAGCGATGTGCCCGGTTATCAGGCGGCCCGGCTGCCCGGTTCGTCGGGTTCCGGAATGGCCGTGCGAACCAGCCTCGGCCGGGCACCCTCCTGCGGGAAAACCCATTTCTTGAATGCCCACCAGCGGAACACCATCGCGACGAGCGTGCCGAGAATCATCCCGCTGACAAAATCCGCGATCTCCTGCGTGACGAAACCGACATAGGGCGTGCGGAGTTCGAGCAGATACCGGGAAACGGCCAGTGGCACCGAGTTCAGCCCGACCGAGATCCCGCTGATCACGAAGAACAATGCGGCCTCGTGCTGCCTTTCCCGGCCGCCGCGGGTGCGGAAGGACCATTCACGCGACAGCACGTAGGACACGACGGTCGCCACGAGCACCGCGAGAATCAGGGCCGTGACCGGGTTGTCGCGCAGCACGGTGAGTTTGAGCGTGTAGTTCACGGCGTTGGTGAGCACGAAGCACACCGTGCCGACCACAGCGAACTTGAGCAGCTCACGGTGCTTGAGCAAAAGTGAGCGCACTGGTGTCGGCAGCAGCCCGAGCAGGCTGTCGATCGCGGCCATGTGGCCAGACGCTACCGCCGGTACTCAGCGTCGCCGCATCCGCCCGGCCTCACCACGGCACCCACGGCAGCCACCACCACGGCCTGCCCGGTTTGGTCTTCGTGGTGCTGCTGCTCGGCGACGTGGTGCCTGACGGGCTGCTCGTGGTCGTCGTCGTGGTGGTCGGGGTCAGGGTCGTGGACGGCGACGAGCCCGTTGTCGTGGTGGTCGTCGTGGGCTTGCCGGACGACGTGCCCGTTGTCGTGGTCGGCGCGCTGGAGCCCGGGGTGCCGTCGCAGAACGGGTGGCCATGGCAGTCCAGGTTCACCTGCCGGGAGGCGGTCGCGCTGCCGAGCACCGCGGTGACGTTGATCGTGCGGCGGTCGTGTGATTTGCCGTCCACCTGCAGCCACAGCCACAGATGATCTCCGGGCGCCAGCGCGGTCTTGCTGGTGCACGTCGTGGTGTCACTCGCGGAGCCGCAGGTCCAGCGCCAGCCGGCGAGCTCGACGGTGGTGGCCCTGTCGACGGTGACCGTGACCGGTTTCGTCGTCTGGCCCTCGTTGGACACGTCGATGCTCAGCCACGTCGGGTGCACATCCGCATACGGCCCGTCCCAGTTCGCCTTGACCTGCAGGCCGACCCCGTCCGCGGGCTGTTCCCGCACGGCGACGGGCACACGCACCGACACCTGGATCGCGCTGCCCGCGCTGACCGACCCGGTCACCTCGCCGGGCTGCGCGTCCTGGTCGGCGATCAGCCGGAACGTGAGTGTCGCGCTCTCGCCCGGTTGCAGGCCGCGATCGGTCCGGCAGGTCACCGTGCCGCTGCCGGCGGGGCAGTCCACGTTCAGCGAACCCTGGTTGGTCTGCGCGGTGAAACCGCGGGCGCCCGCCCCGCCACCACCGCCACCCGGGCCCACCGCGCGGATGCCCGGCGGCAGGTTGAGCGTCGCGGAAACGGGTTCCGACACCGAACCGCCGTCGTTGCGGACCGTGATCGGCAGCGCGACCGGTCCGCCACCCGGCTCGAGTTCCACGCCACCGGGCGGGGTCGTCGCGCTCAGGCTCGCCGGGGTCGCGGCGGGCGGCGGGGCCGGAGCCGCCGGCGGCGGTGCGACCGGTGCCGGCGCCGGGGCCACGGCGGGAGGTGCCGGCGCGGGTGCCGGCGCGGGCGCGGGGGCCGGTGCCGGTGCGGCGGGCGGCGCAGCAGGGGCGGGCGCGACCGCGGCCGGTGGCGCGGGGACGCTCGCGGCGGCCGGGATCTCCTGTGTGCCACCACCCGCGGCGAGCGCGGTCGCGACGGCGGCGGCGACGGCGACACCGGACGCGGCGACGCCGAAGAACTGGCGGGGACCCGCCGCGGCGGCACCGGCGGCGCCGCCCGCGCCGGCCGAACTCGCGGCGGCCACGCCGACGGTGGCCGCGCTCGCCTTCGCCCCGCTCGCGGCGAGGTAGGCGAAGACCGCGCCGCCCAGCACGATCGGCGCCACGACCGCGCGCAGCGCGCCGTTGACGTCGGCCAGCTCGGCGGCCAGCGCCCGGCACTGATCGCATTCGTCGAGATGCGCCTCGACCTGCGCCCGCTCCCGTTTGGACAGACCGTCCCGGGTCCACGCGCCCAGCCGGTCGGCGGTGGCGCGGCAACGGTCGGCCGAGGTCTCGGCGAGGTGCACCTGCAGGTAGGCCTGCCGCAGGCCTTCGCGTGCGCGGTAGGCGAGGGCGGAGACGCCGTTGGCGGTGAGGCCGAGCAGTGGCGCGACCTCGGCCGGGCTCTGTCCCTCGATCTCGGTGTGCCACAGCACCGCCTGCCATCGTTCGGGCAGCCGCGCGAACGCCTTCGCGGCCATCGTGCGCTCGAGCCCGGCGACCGCGGTGTCGGAGAACGGCACGGTCAGCGCCTCGGACGAGCCGCTCAGGGTGGTCATGTCCTCGTTGAGGTCGACCCGCTTGTCCTTACGCGTCTTGTCATACGCAGTGTGGCGCAGGGAAGTCAGCAAGTACGCCCGGAAGGCTGAATCGGGGCCTTTACCCGCACGCAAAGTATCGAGTACCTTCGCGAACGCCTCGGACACGAGGTCGTCGGCCTCCGCCTTCGAGCGGGCGAGCTGACGCGCGAGGTTGTAGGCGGCGGCGACGTGACGCTCGTACAGCGTGCCGTAGGCGGCGAGGGTCCCGGAGCGGACGGAGGCGATCAGCTCGGCATCGCTTTTGCCATCGAAGTCCGCGGGAACGGTGGACACTGCTCTCCCTCTACATCCAAGCCTGTAACGACGACGGTATGCGCGTCTATTAACCCCTGACGCCGTGTGGCGATCAGTGTGACGGACCGGGCGGCATCGGTCACCCCGCGGGGTGGTGTGTGACCCGGAGGGCCCAACAAGTTCACCCGACTTCGGCCGGAATCCCGTCACGGATGATCGGCTCGCGCGTCACTCTGCCGGAAGGCTCGCCGAGGAAAGGACGGTCGCGAGTGGATGTGCCGGCCAGCGGCGGGAGTGCGTCCCGCCAGGGGAGCTGGAGAAAGCTCGGCGCGCTCACCGACCCGGAATCCGACCGGCGGCTACGCGCTCTCCGTGCCCGGTGGCGTACCGCGAGTCTCGCGGCAGGCTGGCGGTTTCCCAGCGACTGGGCGCTGCCCGAGGTCGACGCGGTGTGCGCCGCCGTCGTCCGGGGCGGCAAGCCCGAGATCCCGCTGGCCGGGCTCGCGAGGGCGCGTGCGGCGGCCGGAGCCGGGCTCGCGGAGGTACTCACCGATCTCGCCGCGCTGCACGCGGTGCTCTCCGACCCGGAGGCGGTCGACGGTCTTGTCTCGCCGGACGTGGACGCCACGCCGTCGCGGATGCTGCGGCTGACCGCGGTCGCGTGGGCGGACGTCGCGATGGATCAGCTGGCGAACATCGAGGTCATCGATCCGCTGACCGGGTTGCCGACCGGCGCCTACCTGCGCACGCGGCTCGGGGAGATCTACCGCGGCGCCGAGGCCCGCGGCCGTCGTGCGGCGGAGGAGTACACGCTGCTCGTGGTCGCGCTGAACCTCTCGACGGTCAACGGCTGGCCGCGGGTGACCGGCATGATCCTCGTGGCCGAGGCGCTGCGTGCGGTGCTGGAGGGTGGCGAGAGCATCGCGACGCTCGGCCCGTCCACGATCGCGGCCGTGTTGCCGCGGGACGGCGAGATCGCCTCGAAGGCGGTGTCGTTGCGCCGGTCGCTGAACG
>Ga0164243_10002468_pt1 | contig 30514 bp, 28 predicted proteins | sample OricompcompostOP_FD_108781 | JGI IMG/M metagenome (GOLD analysis project Ga0164243, IMG submission 108781) | Organic Plus compost microbial communities from Emeryville, California, USA - Original compost - Organic plus compost (OP) | ecosystem: Engineered > Solid waste > Mixed feedstock >... | reverse complement strand
TCGGATTCGATCTTGGCGTCAAGGAAGATCGCCTCTGCCGGAGCCACCAGCCGGCGGAGTTCCTCCCGGGTCGCCTCGTCGGTTTCGTCGGCACTGGTGTTGAACACGTACAGGAACGGCTTGGCGGTGAGCAGGAACAGATCACGCAACGGGCCGCGATCAAGACCGGAACCGAAGATCGTCTGCCCGGACTCCAGGACCTGCTGGGCCTGCTTGACCGCGGCCACCACGGCCTGCTGCTCCTTGTTGAAGCGGGCTTCCTTCTCCAGCCGGGGCAGGGCCTTCTCGATGGTCTGCAGGTCGGCCAGGATCAGCTCGGTGGAGATCGTCTCGATGTCGCCGGACGGATTGATCTTGCCGTCCACATGGGTGACATCGGGGTCCTCGAAGACGCGGGTGACCTGACAGATCGCGTCCGCCTCGCGGATGTGGGACAGGAAGGCGTTGCCCATCCCCTCCCCCTTGCTGGCGCCGCGGACGATGCCCGCGATGTCGACGAAGCTGACAGTGGCCGGCACGATCCGTTCGGACTTGAACATCTCCGCCAGGACGCCGAGCCGTGGATCGGGCACGCCGACCACGCCGACGTTCGGCTCGATCGTTGCGAACGGGTAGTTCGCCGCCAACACGTTGTTGCGAGTCAGCGCGTTGAACAGGGTCGATTTGCCAGCGTTCGGCAGACCGACGATTCCGATGGTGAGGGCCATTCAGCTCCGCTTCCCAAGGATGAGGGTTTCCGGTGAGTGCGTTACGCAACCGCCCACCCTACCCGGGCCTAGATTGGCATCGTGCATTTCGTCGGCGACTCCTTCGTACGCTGGGGACTGGGTCACCTGACGATGCTTGCCGTCACCGTAGTCGGTTCGGTGCTGCTGATCGTCGTCGGCCGGCGGATCCGTGGCAGCCGATCGGAGACCGTGCTCTCCCAGGTGTTCGCGGCCACGCTGTTCGCGGTGGCCGCTGTGCATGTCGTCCATGGTCTGCTACCCGGCAACTTCCGACTCCAGGGCTCGATTCCGCTGCAGCTGTCTGATGTGCTGCGCTTCCTGTCGGCGTACGCACTGCTGACCAGACGATTCTGGGCGACGTCGGTCGTCTACTACTGGGGCCTGACGTTCAATCCGCAGGCGTTGATCACGCCCAACCTGCACTACACCGATTCCCCGGTCTACGACTTCAGCATGTACTGGTCGTTGCACATCTTCGTCCTCTGGGCGGCGATCTACCTGACCTGGGGCCTCGGCCACTCGCCGAACTGGCGCAGCTACCGGATCGCGATCGGGGCCACCCTCGCCTGGGCGGTCGTGGCGTTCACCTTCAATGTGCTGGCCGGGACCAACTACGGGTTCCTCAATGCCCGCCCGGCCAGCGCCTCGCTGCTCGATCTGATGGGCGACTGGCCGGTCTACCTGCTGACCGCGTTCGTCGCGATGTTCGTGGTCTGGGCATTGATCACGCTGCCCTGGATGGTGCGGCGGCGTCCGGTCACGCGGGATCGGTCAGAAGCGCCTGCATCGCCAGGCTGAGCGCCCGGGCATCGGCGACGCCGGCCAGTTCCCGGACCGAGTGCATCGACAGCAACGGGATACCGACGTCGACGGTCGTGATGCCCAGCCGGGTCGCGGTGATCGGTCCGATGGTCGACCCACACGGAATCGCGTTGTTGGACACGAAATCCTGGCTGCGGACGCCGGCTGCCGCACATGCCCGACGCCAGACCGCCGTGCCCCGGGCATCGGTGGCGTACCGCTGCACTGCGTTGATCTTGAGCAGCGGTCCGCCGTTGAGCAGCGGCCGGTTCTGCGGGTCATGATGGCCGGGATAGTTCGGGTGGACCGCGTGGCCGGCGTCGCCGGACAGGCAGACCGAGGCGGCGTACGCCCGCAGTTGATCTTGTCCGGCATAGCCGAGTGCGGACCCGACCCGGGTCAGCACGTCCTCCAGGATCGGACCGGCCGCACCCGACCGTGACGAACTGCCCACCTCTTCATGATCGAATGCCGCCAACACCGGGATGTACGGGCCCGGCTCGGCGTGCAGCAGAGCGACCAACCCGGCGTGCACACTGCTCAGGTTGTCCAGCCGACCTGAGGCGAAGAACTCGTCATCGGCGCCGAAGACGGCAGGCGGATCGGTGTCATAGGCGGTGATCTCGTAGCCGAGAAGTTGATCACGCCCGATACCGACCAGACCGGCCAGATGATCAAGGATTCCGCGATCCGGGCGTCCCGCACCCCAGACGGGTGCGGTGTGCTGTTGCGGATCGAGGGTCAGACCGTTCTGATTGACGCCGCGGTCAAGATGCGGCGCCAGCTGTGGGATGCGCATGATCGGGCCGGTTTTCACCAGTTCGGTACGGGTCTGGTCCCCGTCGGCGATCACCACCAGCCCGGCGAGCCCCAGCTCCCGGTCGAGCCAGGAGTTCAGCAGCGGGCCGCCGTACACCTCGACACCGATCTGCTGCCAGCCGTCCGCGGTGCGCAGGTCCGGGCGCGGCTTCAGCTTGAAGGTCGGCGAGTCGGTGTGCGATCCGATGATCCGGAATCCGGTACCCGGCTCCACCTGGTCGGGGATCCGCCAGGCGATCAGGCTCCCGTCCCGGACGACGAAGTAGCCGCCCGGGGCCAGCTCCCAGGTCGATCTTTCGTCCAACTCGCTGTACCCGGCCGCGACGAGCCGGCACCGGGTCTCGGCGACGGCGTGGAACGCGGTGGGTGAGGCGACGACGAAGTCGCCGAGATCCTTGATGTGGTCGAGTGCTGCAGACACGATGCCCATCCAACAACACGCCAGTCCCGCCGACGTCGTCGGAGCCCTTCGTTTGTGGATACCGGCGGCGCCGACCGCCGGGACCCGCTGGGGTAACGGCCCCTGGAAACAGCCCGTGGAAACAGGCTTGTGGAAAACAGCGGCCGCGGGCGCGTCACTCCCGGAAATGTCCGACCCGCGGTTCAGGATCACAGGTATGGCGACCTCGACCGTGCTGGCCCTCCTCGGCGGACTGATCCTCGGCGCGCTCCTCGGCGGAGCCGCGGCGTGGCTGGTCCTGCGGGCCCGGGCCGAGACCGGCGGTGCCCGGGACGAGGCCCGGCTGGCCCACTCGCGGTCCGAACTAGCCCACGCCCAGTCGCAGGCGGCTGAGGCCCGGTCGGAGGCAGCCCAGGCCCGGGCCGAACTGGCCCGCGTCCAGACCGGGGTTGCCGAGGCGCGTGCCGAGGCGTCGGCCGCGCAGGCGGAGGCTGCCGATGTATCGGCGAGCCTGGCGAAGGCGATCGCCGAGCGCGATGCCGCGGTCCGCCGGGCCGCCGAGATAGCCGCCGACCGCGAGGCGATGTTGAACGAGTTCAAGGTGCTGTCGGCGGAGACGATCGAGCGGCAGTCGAAACAGGCGGACGCGGCCGCCGAGGCGCGACTGAAGGCCACCGAGCAGTTGATGGCACCGGTGCGCGAGTCGCTGGAACGCTTCAACAGCCGGCTGACCGACGTGGAGAAGGAACGCGCCGCGATGTCGGCCGATCTGCGAGCTCAGGTCCAGACCGTACGGCAGACCGGCGAGACGCTGCGTAAGGAGACCAACGCGCTGGTTACGGCGCTGCGCAAGCCGCAGGTCCGTGGCGCCTGGGGCGAGGTACAGCTGAAGCGGGTGGCCGAGGTGTCCGGGATGCTGGAGCACTGCGACTTCGATCTGCAGACCACGACCCGGACCGACGACGGTTCGGTGCGGCCGGACATGCGGGTCAACCTGTCCGAGGGCAAGTACATCTTCGTCGACTCGAAGGTCCCGCTGAGCGCCTTCCTCGATGCCGCGGAGACGCAGGATCCGGACAAGCGTGCGGAGCATCTACAGCGCTATGCCAAACACGTCCGCAAACACGTCGACCAGTTGTCCGGCAAGCGGTACTGGAAGGCCGCCGAGACACCGGAGTTCGTGGTGCTCTTCCTGCCGAGCGAGGCGTTCTACTCCACCGCACTGGAGCAGGCGCCGGATCTCTTCGACTACGCCGCCCGCAAGGATGTGGTGTTCGCCACGCCGACCACATTGATCGGCATGCTGCGCTCGGTGGCGTACGGCTGGCGGCAGGCAGCGCTGGCGGAGAGCGCCGCCGAGGTGTTCAAGCTCGGCCGGGAACTGCACGACAAACTCGGCCTGATGGGCAACCGGTTCGACAAGCTCGGACGTGCCCTGCGGACCTCGGTGAACGCCTACAACGAGACGATCGCGACGGTCGAGGGCACGGTCCTGGTGCGGGCGCGCCGTTTCAGCGACCTGAAGGTCACCGAGGCCGAACTCGAATCACTGTCCCCGGTCGAGACACCGGTCCGGCAGATCCAGGCCCGCGAACTGGTCGAGGACGCGGTCCAGGTGGAGCCGATCGTCGGCCGGGGATCGAAGCGCCGCAGCCGCAGTTCGGCTCCCGAGGCCGACGAGTTGGTCCGCGGCGAGCCGGACCTGTTCGAGCTGACCTCCGGCGAAACCGACGACGATCACGGCCGGCGGAACACCGGTTCCTGATCCTCGATCAGTTCTGCCTCTCGGTCAGTCCTGTACGGCGTTCTTGCGGAGGTCGCGACGCAATTCGGGCGGCAGCGCGAAGACCAGCGACTCCTCGGTCAGTCGTTCCTCGGTCGCGACCGGGAATCCCTTGTCCTGTAGGTGATCCAGCACTCCCTGGACAAGATCATCGGGGACCGAGGCGCCGCTGGTGATCCCGATGTTCTGCACACCGTCCAGCCACTCGTCGGCGATCTCGGTGGCGTTGTCGACGCGGTAGGCGGCCTTCGCACCGGCCTCCAGAGCGACCTCGACCAGTCGGACGGAGTTGGAGGAGTTCGCCGAACCGACGACGATCACCAGATCCGAATGTGCGGCGATCTGTTTGATCGCCGCCTGACGGTTGGAGGTGGCGTAGCAGATGTCGTCGCTGGGCGGGTCGATCAACTCCGGGAACTTCTCCCGCAGCCGCCGCACCGTCTCCATCGTCTCGTCGACACTCAACGTGGTCTGGCTGAGCCAGGCGACCTTGGCCGGATCGCGGACCTCGACGCCGTCCACGTCGGCCGGCGACTGCACCAGGGTGATGTTGGCCGGTGCCTCTCCGGTGGTGCCCTCGACCTCCTCGTGACCGGCGTGGCCGATCAACAGGATGTCCAGATCCTCCCGGGCGAACCGCTTCGCCTCGTGATGCACCTTGGTGACCAGCGGACAGGTGGCGTCGATCGCCTTGAGCCCGCGCTGCTTCGCCTCGTCGCGCACCGCCGGGGACACGCCGTGCGCGGAGAACACCACCGTGGCACCGGCCGGCACGGTGCTGAGGTCGTCGACGAAGACGGCGCCGCGCTGCTCCAGCGTCTCCACCACGTGCCGGTTGTGCACGATCTGCTTGCGTACGTAGATCGGGGCACCGTAGGTCTCCAGCGCCCGTTCCACGGTGACCACAGCCCGGTCCACGCCGGCGCAGTATCCCCGCGGCGCGGCCACCACGACGCGCCGGCCCCGGGAATCGGTGTGCGGCTGGTCGGTGGACAGTTCGAGCGCTGGCATGGCGCCCAGTGTATGAGTCGTGTCGGCGGCTCAAGTTAGTGTCTGCTGCATGCCCCTGGAGTCGTCACCGGACAGTCCGCAACCCCTGCGGGTGGTGGCGCACGCGGTCAAGGGCTGGATCGAACGACTGGGTTGGGTCTGGGTCGAGGGTCAGCTGATCGAGATCAATCGGCGCTCCGGGTCGCGTACGGTCTTCCTCACCCTGCGGGACAAGCTCGCCGACGTCTCGGCGAGCGTGGCGATCTCTCCGGCCAATCTCGATCTCGCCGGACCGATCGCCGAGGGTGCCACGGTCGCGGTGCGGATCAGACCGACCTACTACAGCCCGACCGGCCGGTTCTCCTTCTACTGCGAGGAGATCCGGCCCGTCGGCGAGGGCCGGCTGCTCGCCCGGCTGGAGCAGACCAAACGGCTGCTGCAGGCCGAGGGGCTCTTCGACCGGGTGCGGAAGAAGCCGCTGCCCTTCCTGCCGCGGGCGGTGGGTCTGATCACCGGTGCCCGGAGTGCTGCCGAGCGCGATGTCGTGGAGAACGCCCGACGCCGTTGGCCGGCGGTTCCGATCGAGATCCGCAACACCTTGGTCCAGGGACCGCAGGCTTCGGCGGAGATCATTCAGGCGCTGCAGATCCTGGACAAGGACGAATCGGTCGAGGTCATCGTGATCGCCCGCGGCGGCGGATCGCTGGAGGACCTGCTGCCGTTCTCCGACGAGGGACTGGTCCGAGCCGTCGCCGCCTGCCGTACGCCGGTGGTCAGTGCCATCGGCCATGAAACCGACCAGCCGATCCTCGACCTGGTGGCCGATGTCCGGGCGTCGACGCCGACCGATGCCGCCCGGCGGATCGTCCCGGACGTCGCCGACGAACTGGCCCGGGTGCGTCAGGCCAGGGATCGGGGCCTGGCCGCGATGACCAAGATCATCGAGCGTCAGCAGGAGTTCCTCACGGCGACCAGGAGTCGGCCGGTGCTCGCCGACCCGACGGCGACCTTCGACCTGCGCTACGAACAACTGGCAACGCTCCGCCACCGCAGTTACCGCGCCATCACCCACCTGCTGCACGCCGAGTCCACCGCGATCGAGCACACCCTGGCACGGGTCCGGGCGATGTCGCCGAAGGCGACCCTGGAACGCGGCTACTCCATCCTGGTGGACGGATCGGATGCGACCGTCTCCGACGCCGACCAGGTCGCCGAGGCGGATATCGTGACCGCACACCTGGCCTCCGGCAGACTGTCGCTCACCGTAACCGAGCGCCACCTGCCGGAGCGACCGGAGCAAGGGAAGTGAGGACCCGACCACCGATGACCGACGAATCCGGCGACCAGCAGCCCGGCGAGGACGACCTGTCCGGTCTCAGCTACGAGCGGGCCCGCGAGGAACTGATTGCGGTGGTGCAGCGGCTGGAGTCGGGCGGTGCCCCGCTGGCCGAATCGCTTGCCCTGTGGGAGCGCGGGGAGAAGCTCGCCGCAATCTGTCAGCAGTGGCTCGACGGCGCGAAGGCCAAGGTCGAGGCCGCCCGCAAGCAGGACTCCGACTGAGCGGCAACCACGGCTCAGTTGTGCGCGAGGCCGAACCGTCGCCGATAGTCGCCGGGGGCGACTCCGACGTGGCGGCGGAAATGATCACGCAGGACCACGCCTGAGCTGAAGCCGACCCGGTCGGCGATCTCCTCGATGCCCAGATCGGTCTCCTCGAGCAGCCGCCGCGCCTGCAGGATCCGCTGTTGGGTGATCCACTTGTGCGGCGTGGTGCCGGTCTCGGCCTGGAACTTGCGGGCGAAGGTCCGCTCGCTCAGGTTGGCCCGCCTGGCCAGCGATCGTGAGGTGTGCTGGACGACCAGATTCTCCGCGATCCAGGGCAGCAGCCCGCCCAGCGAGGATGAGTCGTCCGGCGACAGCGGCCGGTCGACATACTGGGCCTGGCCCCCGTCGCGATGCGGTGGGACGACCATCCGGCGTGCGATCCTGATGGCGATCTCCTGGCCGAGCTCACGGCGGACCAGATGCAGCGCGGCATCGATACCGGCCGCCGTGCCGGCACTGGTGATCACGTTGCCCTCGTCGACGTAGAGCACGTCCGGGTCGACTGCGGTCCTGGGGAACTCCCGCTGGAATTCGTCGCAGTACATCCAGTGCGCGGTCGACCGTCGGCCGTCGAGCACGCCCGCCGCGCCGAGCAGGAACCCGCCGGTGCACAGACTGAGCAGGATCGCACCGTCCTCGTGTGCCTGACGGATCGCCTGGATGACCTCGGGCGGATAGCCGTTCTCGCCGCGCGGCGGGGTGGCCGAGACGATCACCAGATTGCTGCCCCGGACCCCGTCCAGCCCGTGGGTCGCCGTGATCGTGAAGGGAGCGGTCGACTTGGCAACCAACGGCCGGTCGGGATGCACCGCACAGATCCGGAACTCGAAGGGCTCGTATCCCTCCTCGCTGCGATCGATGCCGAACACCTCGACCGCCATGGCGAACTCGAACAGCGAGACCGGCTCGGTCAGGATGACGCTCACCCGCTTGAGCGGCGTCACAGGTTTCAGCCGACCGGCGGCCGACTCGACCAGCACCCCCACGGTTTCCTCGTTTCGACGACGATGGCAGCATTTCTTCGCTGCTCGTCGATTTTGCCACTAGTCAGCTCCGATGGCCAGGACAAGAATGACAGACATGATCGAACTGCTGATCCTGGCCGTGCTGGTCGCCAGCTGCGCACCGGCGTTCCTCGCCGCCCGGCCGGGGCCGAACGGTTGGCAGCTGATCATGCACCCTATCCGCAGAATCCTTGTCTCCATTGACAGAGTCGACGCAGCCCGGCGCCGCCGGCACGACGTGTACGAGTCCTTCTCCCGCCTCACCGGACGGCAACCGTCCAGCCCGGGAGACCGACAGTTCTGATCGTCAGACGAGTTGGCGGAAATCCTTCGGATACTGTCATTCCTGCCACTGTTGGTGCTGTCCGGAACCGCCGAGACTGGTCACATGGTGTTGATGATGATCTTGACCGCGGCGCTGATCGTCGCGATCGTGGTGGGCCTGGAGCGTACGGCCCGCCGGTACGGTTCCGGGCCGGACCACCGGCCGGCCGGAGTCGACGACGCCGACCACCGGCGGGCGGTGGCCGACCTGCGCGCCACGGCGCAACACGGCGCTTCGAGCACGGGGTCCGACACGACGGGCGGCGCGCAGAGCTCGCCGACGAGCGCTCCGGTCAGGACGTCGGCTGCGGGCGCAACAGCCCCAGGTACGTCTCCAGCATCGAGTAGCTCACATCACCCGTCACGATCGTTGTCACGCGCGGCGTAGCAAGCACCATCGACCGGGTGCGGTCGTCGTCGGTGACCAATCGCTTCCAGGCCTGGCCGTCGACGGTGCTGGTGCCGTCGGGTTCACCCCGGCGGGAGAGGTCGTCGACCATCTCCTTGGCCTGTTTGTCGCCCTGATCGAGCTCGATGTACAGGTCGGAGTCGGTGAGCACACCCAGCTGCCAGCGATTGCGTACCGAGTCGTTGCCGGTCGGGTCCGGCTCGCCGATCCGGGTCCAGGACACCCGGGTGGCCCGCCAACCGGCCGGCAGTTCGGCCGGTGCCAGCACCCGGTACGGCGCCTGCCGGCTCGCCGTGGCCGCGACCGGTTCCCAGTCGACCGTCTCGACTGCGGCGTCGCGCGGCCCCTGGCTGAAGATCGCCACGATGATCGCCAACGGAACCAGGATGACCAACAGCGACAGAAGCATGTCCCGCCCGGTGGTCGGCCTTTTCGCTTGCACCATTCCTGACATCCTGTCCGCTGTCGCGTTCCTCACGGCCGCCGCAGCCTGGTCGGGCGGCTGCGCGAGCGGGGACGACCCCCTACATCCCCGCACTGGGTACGGGTAAGAATGAGCCTATGAGCGATACCGCCGAGGAGCCAATCGAGCAGTTCAGGATCGAGCACGACACGATGGGCGAGGTGCGGGTCCCCGCAGCGGCGCTGTGGAAGGCGCAGACGCAACGTGCCGTGGAGAACTTCCCCATCTCGTTCCAGCCGATCGACCCGGCGTTGATCGCTGCTCTGGCTCGGATCAAGGGCGCCGCAGCCACCACGAACGCCCGGCTCGGCGTGATCGACGAGTCGATGGCCAAGGCGATCAGCCAGGCCGCCGCCGAGGTCGCCGACGGCGAACACGACGGCGAGTTCCCGATCGACGTGTTCCAGACCGGCTCCGGCACCTCGAGCAACATGAACGCCAATGAGGTGATCAGCTCGCTGGCCAGCAGGATCCTCGGCAGCCCGGTGCATCCGAATGATCATGTGAATGCGTCGCAGTCGTCCAACGACGTGTTCCCCAGTGCGATCCACATCGCCGCGACCGACGGGTTGATCAACACGTTGGTGCCGGCGCTGGAGCACCTGCACGAATCGCTGTCGGCCAAGGCCGAGGAATTCGCCGACGTGGTGAAGAACGGCCGCACCCATCTGATGGATGCCACGCCGGTCACCCTCGGTCAGGAGTTCGGCGGCTATGCAGCGCAGATCAACAACGGCATCGAGCGGATCAAGGCCGCTCTCCCCCGCGTCGCCGAACTGCCGCTCGGCGGCACCGCGGTCGGCACCGGGATCAACACCCCGGCCGGATTCGCCGCGTCGGTGATCAAGATCATCGCCGAGGAGACCGGGCTGCCGCTGACCGAGACCCGCAACCACTTCGAGGCACAGGGCAGCCAGGACAGCATCGTCGAGGCATCAGGTGCCTGCAAGACCATCGCGGTCAGCCTGACCAAGATCGCCAACGACATCCGCTGGATGGGTTCTGGCCCGCGCTCCGGACTCGGCGAGATCAGCCTGCCCGACCTGCAACCGGGCTCCTCGATCATGCCGGGCAAGGTCAACCCGGTGCTCTGCGAGGCGACGATCATGGTGTCGGCCCAGGTGATCGGCAACGACACGACGATCACCGTGGCCGGCGCGCAGGGCAACTTCGAGCTCAATGTGATGCTGCCGGTGATCGCCCGCAACATCCTGGAGTCGATCCGGCTGTTGGCCAACGTCTCCCGGTTGTTCGCCGACCGGTGCGTCGCGGGCATCACCGCCAATGTCGAGCATGATCGACAACTGGCCGAGTCGTCGCCGTCGATCGTCACCCCACTGAACCGCTACATCGGGTACGAGAACGCCGCAGCCGTGGCCAAGCAGGCGCTCAAGGAGGGCCGGACGATCCGCGAGGTCGTGATCGACAAGGGTTTCGTCGCCGACGGCAAGCTGACCGAGGAGCAGTTGGACGCCGCCCTCGACGTGCTTGCGATGACCCGCCCACCCCAGGCCTGATCCGCCGAGGGGTCGGATAATCCCTCATCTGCGCGGTGTGTCGCCGGTCCGGAGGCCTTCCGGGCTGTCGGCGGTACGGGGTTTACTGCCATCGAGGATGTACAGGGCGGCAATTCCCGACCCTGGTCAGCGACCCGGCGACGGCGCCGGGGCTTGAGGAGCAGCGATGGCAGCAACATTCGGCAGATCCGACGACCTGACCGGCGCGAGCTTCGCCCGCGTTTCATTGTCCGGGGCCCGTTTCGTGGCGTCGGACCTCTCCGGGGTGGTGATGCGGGGCGTCGACGCGCACGACATGGAGATCGACGATCCCTGGTTGGTCGAAGGCGGCAACGGCAACCTGACCGTCAACGGCGTGAATGTGGCCCCGTACGTCGACGCCGAACTCAACCGACGCTTCCCCGGACGTGAGCTGCGGGTCGCCGATGATCCCGACGGTCTGCGTTCGGCCTGGGCGGCGGTCGAGGAGACCTGGGCCGCGACCTGTCGTCGGGTTGCCGGCCTGCCGCCGGGCACGGTGGACATCTCCGTCGCCGGGGAATGGACCTTCGCCCAGACGCTGCGGCATCTGGTACTGGCCACTGACACCTGGCTGGGCAAAGCGGTGCTGGAGGCCGATCAGCCGTTCCACCCGCTGGGACTGTCCGACTCCAGCGACGATCCGGACGGGCCCAAGGGTTCGGCAGATGCGAACGGTGGCGAGGAGACTCATCCGTCGTACGAGGAGGTGCTCGCCGCGCGCGCCGACCGGATGGGGATGGTTCGCGACTTCCTGGCACGGGTCACGCCGGAGGTGTTGGCCGAGAGCCGGAAGAATCCGCACGCCCCGCAGTACCCGGAGACCGTGCTGTCCTGCCTGCACACCATCCTCGAGGAGGAGTGGGAACACCACCGCTATGCCGTGCGTGATCTCGGCGCCATCGAACAGGAACGCTTGGGGGCTTAGCGGCACGGTCGTACAGTGGCTTGAAGAGACACCAAGGCAGCAGCCCTGTCAATCCGATCACCATCAACGATGCCGGTATCGAGATCACCGACAGGAAGGAAGCGGTAGATGTCTGTCTCGCATGCACCGTCGTTCCTGCACACCCGCCGCGGCGCTCACCGACGCTCCGAACGGCGCAGCCACACCCAACTGAACCGTCAGCACCGAGCCAACCTCATTCTCGGCGGTATCGGGATCGCCCTGTTCGGCGTGGTGGTGGCCGGCTTCGTCGGCATGGCCACCACCGTCGCACCGCGTCCGAGCCCCAGCTCCAGCTACGGTGCCGACGGCAGTTGGTACGTGTCGCCGCCGCATACGGCGACGCTGTGGTTGGCCGTGACCATGATGGCTGTCGTCGCGATGTTCGCGTACGGCCTGATCACGGCCTTCCGCAGTCAGCAGTGATGCCCTCCGGTCACCAGTTCATCTTGACGACGTCGACATCCGACGCCTTGACGAACATGATCCGGTGACCGAAGGAGATCTGTAGATACTTCGTGGTGCCGCGCACGTCGACGTGGTCGGTCGGCGGCTTCCCGTCGAATTCGACCGCCCGGTAGTAATCGGTCGAGACGGTCGGGTCCTCCAACACAGCGGCCTGCCCGGCCTTGAGCTGGTAGGACAGCGGAGCGGTGCCCTGGTCGGGAATACCGGCCGGATACGCCGACGACTCCGGGTAGGCCCGGCCGTACGTGGTCACCGCGGCGATCCCGGGCTTGGGCTTCACCAGGTAGCCGCCGACGTTCGTCGCGGTGGGATGCCGGCTCGGGTTGTAGAACCACCCCTCCTGGCCGAGATACCAGACCGCGGTCCAGTCGCCCTGCCGGTCGGCGACGGCGAAGTCCTCCCCTGCCATCGCGCGGGCTCCGACATCAGACACGTTCGTCGTGCTGGCCGAGCCGTCCCGGTGCAGGTCGATGTCCTTGACCAGCGGCGAGTCGAAATTCGGCTCGGTGTGCAGGTAGACGAAGTTCGTACCCTGTGCCGGGCACGGCTGGCCGGCCGTTGTGCACCCGGTCACTGGCTGCTGGTTGTTGTCGAATCCGGGATTGATCCGGACCGCCGAACGGCTCGGCGCGTAGCCGGATGCCTCGAACGGGGCGCCCAACAGGTCGAAGTAGTGCTCCCAGTCCCAGTAGGGGCCCGGATCCCAGTGCATTCCGGCAACGGTCGACGCTTGGGTCCCCGGAACTGTGTCGTGGCCGAGGATGTGTGCCCGGTCCAGCGGGATGTTCCACTTCTGCGCCAGATAGCGCACCAGCCGTGCCGAGTTCCGGTAGAGGACCTCGCTGTACCACGTGGCGCCCTCGGCGGCGAAGCCCTCGTGTTCGATGCCGATGGAATGCTCGTTGATGTACCAGTTGCCGGCGTGCCACCCGATGTTCTTGGTGGCGATGTGCTGGGCGACCAGACCATCGGAGGAACGCATCGAGTAGTGCCAGCCGAGGTAGGTCGGGTCCTGCACCAGTTGCAGCGTGGTGTCCCAGCTCGCTTCGGTGTCATGGATGACGATGTAGTCGACGGTCGGTCCGGCCGGGGTGTCCCGTTCGGCGGTGTCGTAGTTGCCGTAGTCGCCGCCACCGGTCTCCTGGTACGGCGCCGGCACCCACTCGCAGTTCAGTCCGGCCGGGCATTCGATGTTCGGGTTGCCCGGCGCGGTGGTTAACTGCAGTTTGGCCAACTGGGCTGTCCGCGGGGTGACGTTTCGAGCGGCCATGGTGACCCGGGTGCCGTCGTCGGTGGTCCGGGAGGCCCCGTTGCCCAGCGCGGCATACACGTCGTCGGCGAAGGTCTTGGCCGTTGCCCGGTCGGTCGAGCCGCTGGCAGCGGCGATGGTGGCGTACCACTGGCCGGCGTCGGTGGACGTTCCGGTGGGCAGGCCGAGGGATCGCTGTTCCTGGGCGAGCAGTGCGGCTCCGCCCCGGATATTGGTTGCCGGATCGGTACGCAGCCGGGCTCGATCGACGCCGAGCAGCCGCGCTGCCCGGCCGAGCGTGTCGACCGTCTGTGGTGCCTGGTCGGCGGACCCGCCGCCTGATTGCTTGCCGGCACCGTCGGCGGCGAACAACGTGCCGTCGATCAGGTTCATCGGGCCGTAGCCGCCGTCGGTGTTGTGCCGGCCGGCATGGGCGTCCCAGCGGGTCTGGGAGTACGCCAGAGCTTCCAGCAATGGTTCCGGAACGCCGAACTCGGTCGACGCCCGTTGGAAATCTGCGGCGCGTCCCGTGGGGTGCGGGTCGGCCGCGGCCTGGGTGGCGGTGCCGATCGTCAGGGCACCGATGGCTGCCAAGGCCGACGCGCCGGCGACCAGCCGACGCGTCGAGCCCCGCAACCGGACGGATGTGATCATCCGTTGGATCATCATCTGGCCTCCGGGAGTGAGGGAATGACCGTGGGTGACGATCAGTCAATCACTTTCGCCCCGAAAGCGCACTACGGAGTTTTGTTTCAGTCCTGTTGCTGCTCCGTGGCCCGTACTCAGCGCGGCAGGTCCTCCAGCAGGTCGGTGACCAGGGCCGCGATCGGCGACCGTTCGGAGCGATGCAGGGTGACGTGGGCGAAGAGCGGATGCCCCTTGAGCTTCTCGATCACCGCCACCACGCCGTCGTGCCGGCCGACCCGCAGATTGTCACGTTGGGCGATGTCGTGGGTCAGCACCACCCGGGAGTCCTGCCCGATCCGGGACAGCACGGTGAGCAGCACATTGCGTTCCAGGGACTGCGCCTCGTCGACGATCACGAACGCGTCGTGCAGCGAGCGGCCCCGGATGTGGGTCAGCGGGAGCACCTCCAGCAGCCCGCGCTCGAGTACCTCGTCGATCACCACCTTGGACGTGACCGCGCCGAGGGTGTCGAAAACCGCCTGCGCCCAGGGGTTCATCTTCTCCCCCTCGGTGCCGGGCAGGTAGCCGAGCTCCTGGCCGCCGACGGCGTAGAGCGGGCGGAAGACGATTACCTTGGAATGCTGCTGCCGTTCCAGCACGGCCTCCAGCCCGGCGCACAGCGCCAACGCCGACTTGCCCGTCCCGGCCCGGCCGCCCAGGGAGACGATGCCGACTCCCGGGTCCAACAACAGGTCGAGCGCCACGCGTTGCTCGGCCGACCGGCCGTGGATGCCGAAGGCGTCCCGGTCGGTGTTGATCAACCTGACGTCCTTGTTCGGGGTCACGCGGCCCAGCGCGGTCGAGGTGCCGGTGGTCAACACCACACCTGTGTGGCAAGGAAGATCACGGGTCTGGTCAAGATCAACAGTGCCGGTGTCGTACAGCCGATCAAGATCGTCGACGCTCACCGCGACCTCGGTCATCCCGGTCCATCCGGAGTCCGGGGACAGTTCGGCGCGGTACTCCTCGGCGGCCAGCCCGACCGAGGACGCCTTGACCCGCATCGGCAGGTCCTTGCTGACCAGAACGACGTCGCGGCCCTCCTTGGCGAAGTTCAGCGCGACCGCCAGGATCCGGGAGTCGTTGTCACCGAGCCGGAAACCGACCGGCAGCACCGTGGGATCGGTGTGGTTCAGCTCCACATGGATGGTGCCGCCCGCGTCGTTCACCGGGACGGGAGCGTCCAATCGGCCGTACGTGATCCGCAGGTCGTCCAGACTGCGCAGTGCCTCGCGGGCGAAGTAGCCGAGTTCGGGGTGATGACGTTTGGCCTCCAATTCGCTGATCACCACGACCGGTAGGACGACGTCGTGTTCGGCGAACCGGCGCAGCGCCCGGGGATCACTCAACAGGACGGATGTGTCGATCACATAGGTGCGCTGGCCCGGCACTGGATTCTCGTTGTCCGCCTCGCGGTCCCGATGGATCTCGGCATCGGCTCCGAGGCTGGTCTCGACCGGGTCTGTCGTTGCTCTGGGCACTCTCGGTCCTCACTGGGGGCCGCGCAACAGTGTCACCCGGCCCCACATGCTCACGTGGTCGGCCGGGGCGGACAACCGCTCGACGACGAGCCTGCTGTCCGGTGACGCGCTGGCACAAGGTGCATTAGCTGCCTCCCCGACGAGGCACTTCCCCATGCCCCGCACCATCAACGCTAGCGCCGCGGGCCCCCGGATCCGGTGACCGGCGCGCGTGTCTCCAGCGCAGAGATCCCCCCGGGCGGCACGACCGGCCGGCCGGCAGCACCGACGCCCGCAGCCCCGGCCCAATTTCGCACCATTGGTACGAATTCCACGCCCGAGCCGAGCGGGCCGCGCCCGAATCGCAGCAGGTGGTACCAAATCGACGGCCCGCGATCACCGGACTGCCGATTTCGCAGCACGTGGTACGAATTCCACGCCCGAGCCCGCCTCGGGACCAGATTTCGTGCCACGTGCTACCAAATCGACGGCCAAGCCCGCGGGCGGCTGAGAAATCGCGCCACGTGTTACCGATTCGACCGGTTGCGGCCGAGGGAAGCCCGGAATCGGCCCCAGGTGTTACCGATTCGACCGGGGCGGCCTGCGCGGCATCCTGCTCGCGCCGGGAGTCACTTGCCGAAGCGGCGCTCGCGCTGGTTGTAGGACCGCAACGCCCGGATGAAGTCGACCTTGCGGAAATCGGGCCACAAGGCCTCGTGGAAGTAGAACTCGCTGTGCGCCGACTGCCACATCAGGAAACCGGAGAGTCGTTGCTCGCCCGACGTTCGGATGATCAGGTCCGGGTCGGGCTGGCCGGCGGTGTAGAGGTGGTCCGCGATGTGGTCGATCTCCAGCGTTTCGGCCAGCTCGGTGATCGTCATTCCCTGTTTCGCCTTCTCGGACAACAAGGACCGGAACGCGTCGCGCAACTCGTGCCGTCCGCCGTAGGAGACGGCGATGTTGATCATCATGCCTTCGACGTCCTGGGTGTCCTCCTCGGCCCGCCGCAGCACCTCGACCGTGTCGGCCGGCACCAGGTCCATCGCCCCGACCGGGTGCACCCGCCACCGTCGGGCCGCGGCAAGATCGGTGACCAGCTCCTCGATCACCTTCAACAGGGGTTGGATCTCGTCACCGTCGCGGGCGAAGTTCTCCGTCGACAGCACCCAGAGGGTGACGATCGGGATCTGCACCTCTTCGCACCAGGAGACGAACTCCTTCAGCTTGTCGGCGCCGGCCCGATAGCCGACGGCGAGCGGCTGGCCCGGAGCGTTGGCGCGCGCCCAGCGTCGGTTCCCGTCGGCCAGCACCGCGATGTGCTGGGGCAGTTGATCATGGTCGAGCTCGGCGATCAACCGGTGCTCGTAGGTCGAGTAGAGCCAGCTCGACGGGTGCAGTCGGTCGGCGAACTCGCGCAGCCGCTCGACTCGTGACACGTGGTGCAGACTACGCTGCCCGCCGCGTCGGCGCGATCCGCCCCGCCCCAGGCCGGCTCCCTCGTCCCGATGGTCGCGGGTCGGCGACCACCGGTCAATCCTCCGGAGCGTCGGAGATCGTCAGCTGGGCGACGAGGGCGTCGGCCGAGGTCACCGGCATCCGGCAGACGAAGCGGCGGCAGACGTACGCCGTCGGCCGGTTGTCGATCATGATCCGGTCCCGGAGCAGGGGCACGTCGGGGGCGTCCGGCGGGCCGCAGACCACGGTCGAACCGGCCGGTGCATGCAGCCTGGCGACCCGGGTCAGGTCCCGGGTGTCCGGGTCGTCGGGATCGCCGGCGATCGCCACCTCGACCAGGGAATCGGACAGCCGGGTGACGGCGTCGGCGAGCAACCATCCGGCGAACCGCGGTGCAGCCGTGATCAACTTCGCCGCCGACCGCGCGGCTCGCTCGGCTCGGCCGGACAGGTCGTTGTCGCCGGCATAGGCGCCGAGCCGGGTCAGCGCGTGCACCGCCGTACTGAGCCCTGACGGATAGGCGTTGTCGGTGGGGTCCTTGGGGCGGTTGATCAACGACTCGGCATCGTCGGCGGCGTCGAAGAACCCGCCGTCGTCGGCGCTGAAATGATGATCAAGGGCGTCGACCAGCTGCCGGGACCGGGCCGCCCAGACCGGTTTCCCGGTGACCTCGGCCAGCCGGACGTAGGCCCGGGCGAGTCCGGCGTAGTCCTCGGCGCTGCCGTCGGCCGGGCCGACGACACCGCGGCGCGACGTGCGACGGAGCCGGGCGCCTGTCCAATGCAGATCCCAGATCATCTGCCCGGCCCGCTCGGCTGCCGCGGTCCAGGCCGGTCGGGAGAACAGCACGCCGGCCTCGCCGAGGGCGTCGATCACCAGCCCGTTCCATGCGGCGATCACCTTGTCGTCCCGTCCCGGACGTGGCCGGATCGCGCGGGCCGCTGCGAGTCGGCCCCTGATCTCCCGCCACCGCTCGTCGTCTGCTTCGGTCAGGACTTCCTTGAGTTGCAGCGTGGACGCGCCGCCCTCGGCGGTGCCTTGTTCAGTGACCCGGCCGTGCTCGTACACCCAGCCCGCAACATCCGGCCCGACGGCGTGGTCGATCTGCTCCCGGGTCCACAGATAGTAGGCGCCCTCGGCGAGCCGACCGTCCGGGCCGCGGGAGTCGGCGTCGAGGCTCGCGGCGAAGCCACCCTCGGCGGTCAGCATCTCCGCCAGCAGCCAGTCGACGGTGTCGCTGATCACCCGGGCGAACCGGGCGCGTACCCGCTCGTCGTCGCTGATCCGCCAGGCGTGGAGATAGCAGCCGAGCAGCAGCCCGTTGTCGTACAGCATCTTCTCGAAGTGCGGAACGACCCAGCCGGAGTCGACGCTGTAGCGGGCGAACCCGCCCCCGAGTTGGTCGTACATGCCGCTCTCGGCCATCGCGACCAGCGTTCCGTACGCCATCTGCCGCGCTTTGGTGCGCAAATCCTCCTCGGGCCAGCGTTCGGCGAGGCGAAGCAGTGCCTCGATCACCATCGACGGCGGGAACTTCGGAGCGCCGCCGAATCCGCCGTGCTGCTCGTCGTAGTCCGCGGCGAGGGCAGCGACTGCCTGTTCGACGTCCGATCGGCCGATGTCGGCGGCCGCCGTGCCGCGGCCGGTCTCGGCCAGTCGGCGACTGATGTCGGCTGCGCCGGCCCGCAATTCGTCGGCACGGTCACGCCAGGCCGTGGAGACCGCCTCCAGCACCTGGCCGAAGGACGGCATCCCACCCAGCCGCTCCTTGGGGAAGTAGGTGCCGGCATAGATCGGGTCACCGGCCGGCGTCAGGAACACCGTCATCGGCCAGCCGCCCTGTCCGGTCATCGCCTGGGTGGCCTGCATGTAGACGGCGTCGACGTCCGGCCGTTCCTCGCGATCCACTTTGACCGGCACGAAACCGGCGTTGATCTGTTCCGCGGTCGCCTCGTCCTCGAAGGACTCGTGCGCCATCACATGGCACCAGTGGCAGGCCGCGTAGCCGACCGAGAGCAGGACCGGCACGTCGCGGCGTCTGGCCTCGTCGAACGCGTCGGTGCCCCATTCCCACCAGTCGACCGGGTTCTGGGCGTGCTGGAGCAGGTAGGGCGACGTCGCGTCGGCCAGTCGGTTGGGCATCTGGTGCTCCTTCGCGGGGTCGGTCGGGGTCGGTACGGTCCACAGCAGCCCCTGGTTGCATTGTTCCGCGGCTGCGGAACCGTTCCTTACCCGGTCCGGACGCCCCGACGAGCCCGGTGGGACTCGGTGATGATCTCGGCCAACTCCTGTTCGTCCAGCCGATCGAGCCAGGCAAGTACGGTCGTCTTGACCTTGAACCGCTCGACCCGGAAGAACACGTCCCGTCGGCCCGCGAGAATCTCCCCGGCGTCGGGCTCCATGGTCCAGAACTGGAGGATCTCCCGGCCGTCGTCGGCCCAGCGCAACCGGGCGAACGGGTGCCGGCCGACGGTGTAGGTCGGCGCATCGTCGGGCGCCCGGCCTTCGACGGCACCGGGCAGGGCGGCGGCGATCGCCGCGACGTCGTCCCAGGTCGCCATCGCCTCTCCCCTCCTGGCCCGTACCTGCTTGTCTACGCCTCTGGCCGAGCAACTCGGCCGGCCAACCTGGCCGGTGCCTGCAGGCAGTACGAGTCGGTCAACAGTTCGGTCAACTCGGCCCAGTCGGTCGCTCCATCCACGATCATCCCGACCACATTGCGCCCCCAGTCGGCCCGGAAGTAGGGCGGACCGAGGTGTTCGAAGGCGGTGACCTCCTCGGGCTCGGCTCGGAAGGTGATCCGGAATCGTCCGTCCTCGCCGCCGAACAGGTGCGCAACGGTGGCGTTGCGGACCCGCCAGCGGATGCCGATCCAGGCGTCTTCTGAGAAGCAGTCGGGGAATCGCTGCATCACCTTGTCGAACCGCCGCACCAGCGCGGCCGGGAGCTCAGGTCGTTCGGCCACGGCAGCAGTCTGCCGCCGACCACCGACACTCAACATTCGTCCGTCGGAAATCTACCGATATCAAGGGAAGGACGAATAGAATCTTCGAGTTTCGTCCCCATGCTTGTTCCCCACCGTCGAGGAGACTTCGTGACCGCAACGACGCCGTCACTGGCCGAAGGAGGTGAATCGCCGGCCCGAGGTGCAGCCGCAGACCGTCCAGGCGCGACGTCGCGCCGCACGTTGCGACGACGTGGCAATGCATTGTTCCTGGCCTTCATCGCCCCGAACGTCGTGCTGCTGGCGGTGTTCGCCTATTGGCCGGTCATCTACAACGGCTACCTGTCGCTGACCAGCTGGAATCTGTTGTCGGAAACCAAGCCGTTCGTCTGGTTCGCCAACTACGCCGACATGTTCACCGATCCGGAATTCGGGATGGTGGTGCTGCGTACGGTGATCTTCTCCGGCGGCATCGTGATCATTTCGATCGTGCTCGGTCTGGCGGTGGCGCTGCTGCTCGACCAGAAGCTGCGCGGCCGCAATCTAGTCCGGACGTTCTCCTTCGCCCCGCACATCGTCTCCGGGGCGGCGATCGGCACCATCTGGCTCTACATCTTCGATCCCAGCTACGGGCTGCTCCGGCAACTGCTCCAGGTGTTCGGTCTGGGGTCACCGGCATGGATGACCGATTCGGCCTGGGCGCTGCCGGGGCTGATCATCGTCTACGTCTGGAAGACCGCGGGGTTCGTCGCGGTGATCTATCTCGCCGGTCTGCAGGGTCTGCCCAATGACCTCTACGAGGCCGCCCGGATCGATCGCGCCGGACCGCTGACGACGTTCTTCCGGATCACCCTGCCGCTGCTCTCCCCGGTGACCTTCTTCGTCGTGGTGACCTCGATCATCGGCAGCTTCCAGGCCTTCGACGTGATCGCGGTGATGACCGGCGGCGGGCCGGGCACCGCGACCACAACGCTGTCCTGGTACATCTACGAGCAGGCGTTCCAGGCCTTCGACGCCGGCCACGCCGGCGCGGCCGCCATGATCATGTTCGTGCTGCTGGTGTTGATCACCAGCGCTCAGGCACGCTTCACCAGGAATCGGGTGCATTACCAGTGACGGCGCCGGCAACACTCACCCAGGTCACCGCTTCGCCGATCACCGGCCGCGGTGAAGGACATCGGTCCCAACGTCCCAAGTCGATCGTTCCGCGGATCCTGCTCTATCTCGGCCTGATCGTGGTCGGGCTGGCCGCGATCATCCCGATCTATTGGCTGCTCAGCTCGTCGGTGAAGACGTCCGGCGAGATCTTCGTCTTCCCGCCGCGCTGGTTCCCGACGAGTTTCCACTTTGAGAACTTCGTCGAAGCCTGGCACTCCGCACCGTTCGGTCGGATGTACATCAACTCGATCGTGGTCACGATCTTCGGCACACTCGGTGAGATCTGCGTCGCCGTGCTCAGTTCATACGCCTTCGTGTTCCTGCCCTTCCCGCGGAAGAACCTGATCTTCGGGATCTTCCTCGGGGCGATGATGGTGCCGGGCACCGTGGTCCTGCTGCCGAACTACATGACGGTCGCCCAGCTGGGCTGGGTGAACACCTACGCCGGGCTGATCGTGCCGGGCTGGGGCAGCGTGTTCGCGATGTTCCTGCTCCGGCAGCACATGATGACGCTTCCGACAGAGATCACCGAGGCCTCCCGGGTCGACGGTGCGGGCCATCTGCGTACGCTGTGGAGCATCGTGCTGCCGCTGTCCCGGCCGATGGTGGTCACGGTCATGATCGTCTCCCTGGTCAGCAAGTGGAACGACTTCATCTGGCCGCTGATCGTGACCAACACCGACAACATGCGCGTACTGCCGGTCGGCCTGCTGATGTTGAAGAGCGACGAGGGCTACACCGACTGGGGTGCGGTGATGGCCGCCACCTGTTTCGTCGTGATCCCGGTGCTGATCGTCTTCTTCTTCGCCCAGCGGCAGATCGTGGCCGGCCTGACCCAGGGAGCGACGAAGGGATGACCGCGATGATCAACAACAGGTTCGGACGTCGCGGGATGCTGGGCCTGCTGGGCGCCGCGGCGGCATCGGTTGCGACCGGCTGCGCCCGGGACTTCCGGCAGGTCGGCGGTTCGGCCGTGCCGGCGAAGTACCACGGCCGGCTGCACCTGATCGCCTGGCACTCCTTCGCCAGCACCACGGGCGAAGCGCTGGTCGATCTGGTGTCCAAGTTCAACGACAGCCAATCCGACATCTTCGTCGAGCTGCAATACCAGGGCGGCTACGAGGAGACCCAACAGAAGCTGTCGGCGACCTTGATCGCGCGGCAGATCCCCGACCTGGTGGTGCTGTCCGAAGTGACCTGGCGGGCAATGCACCTGGCGGATGCCCTGGAGCCGTTGGAGGGCTACTTCGACGCCGACCTGCAACCGACCGACTACATCGAGCAGTTCATCACCGAGGGAACGGTCAAGGGTCACATCTGGTGGCTGCCGTTCGCCCGGTCCACTCCGCTGTTCTACTTCAACAAGACGCTGTTCGAGAAGGCCGGTCTGCCGGGCCGGGCGCCGAGGACCTGGGACGAGTTCGCGGACTGGGCGCCGGCGATCAAGAAGCAGCGGGTCGGCAGCGGCAGCAACGTGATGCCGCTGGCCCTGGACGGTGGATATTCGGCCTGGTACTTCCAGGGCAACATGTGGCAGTGGAACGGCCGCTACTCCGACGGCCTGGACATCAAACTGGACGAGCCGGAAGGCATCGCCGCGGCGACCTGGATGGCCGAATTCATCCGCAAGCACAAGGCCGCCTACCTGTCAGCCAAGGGATCCATCGACTTCGGCAACCAGGCCGCATCCGCGGCGCTGATGAGCACCGCGAGCCTGGCGCAGACGACCGAACTGGCGAAGGCGGGGAAGTTCGAACTCGGCACCGGGTTCCTGCCCGAACACAAGGCGTTCGGCTGCCCGACCGGCGGATCCGGGTGGGGCATCCTCACCCACGCACCGACCGAGCGGAAGCAGGCCGCGTTCGAGTTCCTGAAGTACCTGGGCCGTCCGGAGACCTCGGCGACCTGGACGATGGCCACCGGCTATCTGCCGATCGTCAAGAAGGCGCAAAAGGACCCGCGGCTGGTCGCGCTGGTCACGAAGGATCCGAACTTCTCGACGTCGTTGCACCAGCTGCCGAAAACCCGTACCCAGGACCTGGGCCGGCTGGTCATCCCCGACGCCAGCAATTTCATGGACGACGCCTTCGAAACCCTGTACTCGTCAGGGATCGCGCCGGCCACGGCGATGCGGCAGTTGGCCAAGAAGATGCGGCGCAAGGCAGACCTACTGGAGGACATCTACCGGGCGCACTACGAGTAGCCGCGACCGGCCCGACGAGCTGGTCGGCGATCACCCGGGGCATCAACCGATCACCGGCGCCGCACCAGTTCTTCGGCGCCGCACCAGTTCCTCGTCGGCGCACCCGCTGCAACCGGTGCGAGGCCGAGCAAAGGTCGCGAGAACAAGCAACCGGTGCGGCAACCACTCAGGTCACCATCGCGGCGCACCAGTTCTTCGGCGCCGCACCAGTTCCTCGTCGGCGCACCAGTTCCTCGTCGGCGCACCCGCTGCAACCGGTGCGAGGCCGAGCAAAGGTCGCGGGAACAAACAACTGGTGCGGCAACCACTCAGGGCGGCGCCCACCGCACCAGCTCGTCGGCGACCCACCCGGTACTTCCTGACGGAGTCGGCGCAACGAGGGTGCTCTGCATGCACGCGGCCGACCCGGGCGATTGTCAACCGATCACCGGCGTGACTTCGTCGATGGCCGCCCAGGCGGATTCGTCAAGATCATCGGCGATCAATTCGCAGTTGATCCGTGCCTCCTCGGCTGATCGGATTCCGGCCAGCACGCCGGCAACAGCCGGGTGCCGGAGCGGGAAGCGTACGGCGGCCTGGGGCAGCTGCGAGCCGTGTTCCTCCGCAACCCGGGCGAAGCGCCGGGCGGTGTCCAGAACGTCCTCGGTGACCGGCTGGTAGTTGAACATGCCGGTCTTCGGTGGTTCGCGACTGGCCAGCAGGCCGGTGTTGAACGGTGCGGCCGAGATCACGCTGATCCCTCGCTCCGCGCAGGCGTCCAACAGGCGCCGGCCGCTGCGATCGAGCAGCGTCCACCGTCCGGCGACCAGGATCACGTCGATGGTGACGCCGGCCGGATAGTCCCGGGTGACGAACCACAGCAGCGGGTCGACGTAGTTCATGCCCAGGCCGACCGCGCCGATCTCGCCGCGGTCCCGCAGCTCGCACAACGCCGGGATGGACTCCTCGGCCGCCTGCTCCAGATGATCATCGGGATCGTGCACCAGGGCGATGTCGATCCTGTCCAGACCGAGCCGCTGCCGGCTGTCGTCGAGGCTGCGCCGTACGCCCTCGGCGCTGTAGTCCCGGACCCGGACGACGTCGTCGGGGGTGTCGAATCCCTCCGCGTCCGTGCCACGAGGTTGCGGATTGGGCACCAGCAGCCTGCCGACCTTGGTGGAGATCACGAAGTCCTCGCGCGGATACTCCTGCAGCGCCTTGCCCAAGCGGCGTTCGGAAACTCCGATGCCGTAGTGGGGTGCGGTGTCGAAGTAGCGGATGCCGCCGTCCCAGGCCGCCCGCACCGCCGCGATCGCCTCGTCGTCGCTCACCGCGGAGTAGAGATTGCCGATCGGCGCCCCACCGAAGCCCAGCTCGGTGATCTCGAGCGCCGTTCCGCCCACCCTGCGTCGCCGCATCAGCATTCCCCCGTCTCATCAGCCAGCCGGTACCAGGCCCTGGCAGTTCCGCCCATGATCAATTCCTGTTCGTCGTTGGTCAACCCGGCGATCGCGGCGTCGACCACGTCCAGCACGCGCCGATAGCCGCCGGCCAGCCGACAGACCGGCCAGTCGGAGCCGAACATCACCCGGTCCGGGCCGAACTCCTCGATCACCGCACGGGCGTACGGCAGCACGTCGGCGACGGACCAATGGTCATGATCGGCTTCAGTGATCAGCCCCGACAGCTTCACCGAGACATTGGGCAGCGCCGCCAGCCGGGCGAACGGCCCGCGCCAGGCCTGGTAGCCGTTCTCGGCGATCGCCGGCTTCGCAGCATGATCGAGGACGAACCGCGACTCCGGCAGCGTCCGCACCACCTCGATCGCCGCCGGCAACTGGACCGGAATGATCAACAGGTCGTACGCCAGCCCGTGGGCGGCGACCGCGCGAAGCCCGTTGATCACCTCCGGGCGGGTCAACCAGTTCGGATCGGGTTCTTCCTGCACCTGGTGGCGGATGGCGACCAGCCGATCACCGCCAGGCAACTCCTTGAGCGCGGCGATCCGGTCCGCCACATCGGGTGTCGTCAGGTCCACCCAGCCGACGACTCCCGCGACGACCGGTTCGGCCGCCGCCAGGGCGAGCAGTTCCGGCGTCTCCTCGGGCACGGTGATCGTCTGCACGACCACGGTGCGGTCGATACTTGCGGCGGCCAGCTCGGGACGAAGATCGTCGAGGCCGAAGCTGCGCCGGATCGCCGACAGTCCCTCCGTCCACGGTTGGTCGCGGACGGTGAGGTCCCACACATGGTGATGAGCGTCAATGCGCATCGGACGTTCTCCCCCGGGCATCCTGAACCTTGCTGATCATGGACGGCGCAGCCGCAGACCTTGCATCCCGCCGTCGATCGCGATCGACGTACCCGTCGTCGATCCGGCACCCGGGGAGGCGAGGTAGCAGACGGCCTGTGCCACCTCGTCGGCCGAGACGAGTCGGCCGTGCGGCTGCCGCGCCTCCAGCGCAGCCCGTTCCGCAGCCGGGTCGGGAGCCTTGGCCAGAAGTCGGCCGACCCACGGGGTGTCGGCGGTGCCCGGATTGACGGCGTTCACCCGGATACCCTCGGCGATCAGGTCGGCGGCCATCGCCTGGGTGAGCGACAGCACCGCGCCCTTGCTCGCCGAGTACAGCGCCCGCTGCGGCAGCCCGGCGGTGGCCGCGATCGAACTGGTGTTGACGATCGCCGCAGCATCCGATTGCCGCAGGGCGGGTAGCGCCGCCCGGGTGACGCGCACCATGCCGACAACGTTCACGTCCAGGACGCGATGCCATTCCTGGTCGTCGTTGTCCTCGACGCCGCCTTGGGCGCCGATCCCGGCGTTGTTGATCAGAATGTCCAGTCCGCCCAGCTGCTCGACCGCCGCGGCGACCGCTGCGCGCACCGACGCGTCGTCGGAGACGTCGGCCCGTACCCCGATCAGTCCGTCGGGCAGTCCGTCGACGGTCAGGTCGAGGACCGCCACCCGGGCTCCGCCCGCGGTCAGCCGGGCCGCGATCGCAGCGCCGATGCCCGACGCACCGCCGGTGACCAGTGCCTTGTGTCCGTCGAAGTCGCCCATGTCAGACTCCTCTCCCCCGGGTATGCCCGGTGTTCCGACCGCTACGCCTGTTCGAAGGTCTGTCGCTGCCAGCCAAGACCGTCGATCTCCAGTTCGACCACGTCACCGGCCCGTAGGTACGGCTGGTCCTTCATGCCCATCGCGACACCGGCCGGCGTACCGGTGTTGATCACGTCACCCGGCCGCAGCACCATGAACTGGGACAGGTACCAGACCAGATGGTTGACGCCGAAGATCATGTCGGCGGTTGTGCCGTTCTGCCGCTGCTCGCCGTTGACCCACAGACGCAGCCCGAGCTGCTGCGGATCGGCGACCTCGTCGGCGGTCAGGATCCACGGGCCGAACGGGTTGAACGTCTCGCAGTTCTTTCCCTTGTCCCACTGGCCGCCGCGTTCGATCTGGAACTCGCGCTCGGAGACGTCGTTGCTGATCGCGTACCCGGCGATCACGCCCGGCGCGTCGTCGGGCGAGGAAAGATAGCGCGCCTCCGCCCCGATGATCACCGCCAGCTCGACCTCCCAGTCAGTCTTGACCGACTTGCGCGGGATGAGCACCGTGTCGGTCGGTCCGACGACGGTGTCCGGGGTCTTCAGGAAGATGATCGGCTCCGCGGGGATCGCGGCCCCGGTCTCGGCCGCGTGATCCCGATAGTTGAGGCCGATGCAGATGATCTTGCCGATGCCGGTCAGCGGCGGACCGAACCGGTCGCCGATCTCGATGGCCGGCAGCCCGCCTGCGGCCGCGGTGGTTGCGGCACCGGCCAGGCCGTGGACCAGGAAGGCCGGATCGATCTCGGCGGTGAGCGGGCTGAGATCCCACCAGGTCCCGGAATTGTCACCGATCACCGGGGTTTCCTGGCCCGGTCGGCCGTGCCGTGCGAGTCGCATCTCGTCCCTTCTCCGGTCGAAGCTTCGCTGCTGTTCCGCCCGCCGTCCGGTCTGCTGTCGTACCGATTCGGCGGGAGCAGGCACCACCATAGATCCGAGCAATGGTCCGACGCACTCCGGGTGTCAACGCCCGGACTGTGCAACGTGGACGGTCGAGGACGGCCCGAATAACCCGATGTCTGACTAGCCTTAGCCACATGGCAGTCACGGACGAGGCGATCGAACGCCTGAAGAGCATGATCATCTCCGGGGAGCTGAAGCCCGGGGACCGGTTGCCGCGGGAGGCGGACCTGGCCACCACCCTCGGCCTCTCCCGGAACTCCCTGCGGGAGGCCGTCCGCGCGCTGTCGCTGATGCGCATCCTCGACGTCCGGCAGGGGGACGGCACGTACGTGTCCAGCCTGGCTCCCGATTCGCTGCTGGAAGCGTTGACGTTCGTCGTCGAATTCCATCACGACGACTCGGTGCTGGAACTGCTCGAGGTACGGCGGATCCTCGAACCGGCGGCAACCGGACGGGCGGCCGCCCGGATGACCGACCAGGACTTCGACGACCTGGCCGAACTGCTCTCCCGGGCCGACGACAAGTCGCCAGTCCAAGACCTGGTCGACGTCGACACCGAGTTCCACCGCCGGATCGCGGTCGGTTCCGGCAACGCGATGCTGGCGTCCATGATCGAAAGCGTTGCCGGGCCGACCCATCGCGCCCGGGTATGGCGCGGGCTGACCCAGCACGGCGCGTTGCTGCGCACCCTCGACGAACACCAGGCGATCCTCGCCGCACTGCGCCGACGAGACCCTGAACTCGCCGCGATCCGCGCCACCGTGCACATCGCCGGCGTCGAGGAATGGCTGCGCTCGACCCTGGAGACCGGAGCCGATCTCAACTGAGCCCTACTCTGCGCAGCACCCTCTACGGAGCCTTCTGATCCAGGCGCTTCGATCAGTTGTCCCTACGGGCCATCATGGAATCAGTCGCCCACACGCGACGGACAAGGGGCACGTCGGATGACCAACGGCATTCCCATCGGTAGGTTCTTCGGATTTCCGGTGCGCATGCACTGGAGCGTCCTGGTGATGATCTGGCTGTTCGCCTGGAGTCTCGCCAGCTACACGCTCCCGGCTGCCGCGCCCGGCCACAGCTTGGCGGTGTACTGGCTGGCCGGCGTGTGCGGCGCCGTACTGCTGATGGTGTCGGTGCTTGCCCACGAGATCATGCACGCGGTCGTCGCCCGGCTCCACGGACTCGGCGTCAAGGACCTGACGCTGTGGATGTTCGGCGGCATGGCGACGTTCACCGATGAGCCGAAGACTCCGGGCGCCGATTTCCGCATCGCGGGCGCCGGCCCGGCGACCAGTCTGGCGCTGGCCGGGGTCTTCGCCGGCGCGACGGCCGCCGGCGCGGCTGTCGGTCTGGATCCGCTGACCGTCCGCGTCGGCTGGTGGCTGGCAGGTGTCAATCTGCTGCTCGGCCTGTTCAACCTGCTGCCCGGCGCGCCCCTGGACGGCGGCCGGATCTTCCGGGCGATCCTGTGGTACCGGTCCAAGGACCGGCAGCGGGCTGCGATCGGCGCGGCCCGGGCGGGACTGGTGCTGGGCGGCGTACTGATCGGCCTGGGGCTGCTGGAGTTCCTGTCGGGCCGGTTCATGGGCGGCATCTGGACCGTGTTCATCGGCTGGTTCCTGCTGTCCGCTGCCCGCACCGAACAGCAGCAGGCGACCGTGGTCCGGCTGCTGGACGGCATCCGGGTCCGGGACGTGATGACCTCGGACCCCGTCACCGCACCGGGCTGGTTCACCGTGGAGGCGTTGATCAGCCGCTATGTCATGGTCCGGCCCCATTCGGCGTTCCCGGTGACGGATTTCGACGGCAGCGTCCGGGGCCTGATCACGCTGAACCAACTGCGGTCGGTGCCGCCCGAGGTGCGCAGTACGACCAGGGTTGCCGATGTGGCGATCCCGTTGGAGCGGGTGCCGAAGGCGGACCCGTCGGAGTTGCTGGTGGAGGTGTTCGCCCGGCTCACCCAGGACGCCGGCGGCCGGGTCCTGGTCTTCGAGGACGGACGGCTGGTCGGCATCGTCACCCGGGCCGATCTGTCACGGATCCTCGAAGTGCGCAGCGTCGCGGTTCCGCCCGGCGACGGCCGGTGAGCCCCGAAGACCGATCGGTCAGCCCGGTCGGTCAGGTGTGGGTGATCGGGTGCCGATTGCTGCCGTCGGCGCCGTCCGCCCTGTCGGTCGCGTCGGTGGCATCGGGTGCCGCGGGTGCGTCGGGTGAACCATCGGATCCGGCCGGGCTGTCGGGCGCGGAGTCCTCGATCTCGTCGCGGTGCGGGGCACGGATCTTCCGGATCTGTCGGCGCATGCTGATCATCAGCAGGGTGATCGCTGCCGCCAGCAGGATCGTGATGATCAGTGGGGTCCAGCCCGGTTTCACCACACTCGGGTCGACCTCGAGGAAGAACATGTTTCGACCCTACTCTTTCCGATCTGATTCCTGATTCGTCGGTTCGCTCGGGCCGGAATGCCCGCAACCGGAGCGGAGCTACTGGCGGGCCCCGGGTCCCGGCTTGGTCGGTATCCCGGCGAAGAGGTCGTCCTCGGGGATGGATGAGTCGACCAGCGACCGCACCAGCTCATAGTCCTCGGTCGGCCAGGCTTCCTGCTGGATGTCCAGCGGCACGGCGAACCAGTGACCCTTGGGGTCGATCTGGGTGGCATGGGCCAGCAGCGCCCGGTCCCGGGTCTCGAAGTACTCCGAGCAGTGCACCTGGGTGGTCACCCGGTTGTCCCGCTCCGGATCCTGCCGCCAGGTCTTCAGCCGCTCCTCGAAGGGCGACTCCATCCCCCGCGCCTTCATCGCGGCGCTGAGCGCTTCGTACCGTTTGCGCCAGCCCATGTGGTAGTAGAGCTTCAACGGTTGCCACAGCGGTCCCGCATCGGGATAGGCGCCGTCCTTACCGGCCGCCTCGAACGCCGCGACGCTGATCTGGTGGCACCGGACGTGGTCGGGGTGCGGGTAGCCGCCGTTCTCGTCGTACGTGGTCATCACGTGCGGACGAAACTCGCGGATCACCTTGACCAGGCGTTCGACGGCCACATCGAGATCGACGGTCCCGAAGGAACCTTCCGGCAGTGGCGGCAGCGGATCGCCCTCCGG
>Ga0164243_10002467_pt1 | contig 30520 bp, 27 predicted proteins | sample OricompcompostOP_FD_108781 | JGI IMG/M metagenome (GOLD analysis project Ga0164243, IMG submission 108781) | Organic Plus compost microbial communities from Emeryville, California, USA - Original compost - Organic plus compost (OP) | ecosystem: Engineered > Solid waste > Mixed feedstock >... | reverse complement strand
GCCGCCGAAGTAGCCGGCCAGGTCCTCGGTGCCCTGGACGGTCACCGCGCACCGTCCTGCTGCTCCTGCCCGTCCGAGCCGGTGCTACCGCCCACGACCGCGTCCGAGGACTCCTCCTTCGGCGGCAGCAGCGCCGAGACGTCCGAGCCGGTGTCGTTGATCTTGACCACGAACGGGCGGGTCTCGGTGTAGCGCACCACGCTCAACGAGCACGGGTCGACCACGATCCGCTGGAACCCGTCCAGGTGCACCCCCAGCGCGTCGGCCAGCACCGACTTGATCACGTCCCCGTGCGAGCAGGCGACCCACACCGCGTTCGGCCCGTGCTCGGCCGAGATCCGCGCGTCGTGCTCGCGCACCGCGGCCACCGCCCGCGCCTGCACGTTCGCCAGGCCCTCGCCGCCGGGGAACACCGCCGCCGACGGGTGCTGCTGGACCACCGTCCACAGCTTCTCGCGGGTCAGCTCGGAGACCTTCCGGTTGGTCCAGTCGCCGTAGTCGACCTCGGAGAACCGCTCCTCGACGACCGGGGTGATCCCGCGGGAGGCGGCGAACTCGCGCACCGTGTCCTGGCAGCGCTGCAGCGGCGAGGCCACCACCGCGGCCACCGGCACCTGAGCCAGGCGCTCACCCAGGCCAGCGGCCTGCCGCTGACCGGTCTCGTCCAGGCCGACCCCGGGGCTGCGCCCGGCCAGGATCCCGGAACCGTTCGCCGCCGAACGCGCGTGCCTGAGCAGGATGAGAGTCGCCACGACCGCCGAGGGTAAGCCCTGCCCGCCGGCGCCCGGCACGCCGGTGGCCCACCGCACCGGTCTCGCCGACGACGCGCACATCGGCCCGGACGCACCGGTGGCCCGGCACCCACCGGGCACCGGGCCACCGCGGCACACCAGGCCCGGCCGCAGCCGGGCCCGCCGATCAGGGCTGCATGACCCCGAACCCGAGCAGGCCGAACACGACCAGCCCGAGCACGATGCGGTACCAGACGAACAGGTACACGCTGTGCCGCTCGACGAACCGCAGCAGCCACGCGATCACCGCGTAGCCGATGATCCCGGCCACCAGCGTGGCCACGATCATCTGCGCGACCGTCGGCTGCAGCCCCGGGCCACCGCCCTCGAACACGTGCGGGATCTCCGACAGGCCCGCGGCGAAGACCGCGGGAATCGCCAGCAGGAACGAGAACCGCACCGCCGTCGGCCGGGTCAGGCCCAGCGCCAACCCGGCGGTGATCGTCCCGCCCGACCGCGACACCCCGGGGATCAGCGCCAGCGACTGGGCCAGGCCCATCAGCACGCCGTCCCGCATGGTCAGCTGCTCCTGCGGGCGCACCTGGCGGCCGAACCGCTCGGCCAGCGCCAGCAGGACGCCGAACAGGATCAACGTCGCCCCGGTGACCCACAGGCTGCGCAGCGCACCCCGGATGTAGTCCTGGAACAGCAGCCCCAGCACCGCGATCGGCAGGCTGCCTACGATCACGTACCAGGCCAGCTTGTAGTCCTGGGTCCGGCGCACCTGCTCGTTCACCAACCCCCGGAACCACGTGCCGACCAGCCGCACGATGTCCCCGAAGAAGTAGATCACCACCGCCAGTTCGGTGCCGATCTGCGTGACCGCCGTGAACGACGCACCGGCGTCATCCCCGAAGAACAGCTGCGACACGATCCGCAGGTGCCCCGACGAGGAGATCGGCAGGAACTCGGTGAGCCCCTGCACCACGGCCAACACCATGGCCTGCAACCACGACAACGAAATCCACTCCAGCACGTCGATCAGCGAACCCTCCGGCGCGCACCGGACTCACCGGAACCGCCGACCCCCAGCCACGCAGATCTTGCAGCATCCTGGAGACCGCCCCGAACGGCCCCCTCCGGCGAGATCACCGGTTCACCCCCGCTCAACCCGCCCGTGATCAACACCGCACCGCGGCCGCGCACCCTGGCCCGCCGCCACCGGCCGGTGCCATGCTGGGCCGCGCACCCGCGCGCACCGGGGTGGCCGCCCTGCCCAGCGGCCGCATCAGGAATGCTGGAAGGACCGCCGCCCGAGCCCGCGGGCGCCTGCACAAGGAGGTCCTCGTTGCGCCGACTGGTCGCCGTCTGCATCGCCGCCACCGCCGCGCTGTCCGGCTGCGGCACGGCCGGCACCGGCGACCCGCTGCAGGTGACCGACCAGCTCACCGCCGCCGCCCCGGCCGACTCCCCGCCCCCGGCGGCAGCCCCGGCCGGCACGGTGATCCCGGCCCCGCCGACCAGCCACCTCGCGTTCACCGCGGGCACCCTGGCCGCAGCCCACGACCGCACCGTCGACCTGCGCCCGGCATCCGCGCTGCAGGCCCCGCCGCGGTCGGTACCGCTGCCCGGGCCGGTGGCCTCCCTGAACGCCGGCGAGGACGGCAGGCTGCTGGCCGCGGTGCCCGACGCCGACCTCGTGGTCCGCATCGACCCGGCCACCGGCGCGACCGAACCGCTACACCAGCCGGGCGGGCCGGTCGACGCGGTCAGCGCCCCCGGAGGCATCGCCGTCGCGCTGCGCGCCGGCAACACCGTCCAGCTGCCCGGCGGCGCCCGCGCCGGCGGGTTCAACGCCCCCGCACCGCTGGTCACCGCCGGCGGCCGGGTGCACGTGCTCGACCCGCTGGCGACCTCGCTGACCCCGCTCGACCCCGCCACCGGGCAGAAGGAACCCGCCCTGCGCGCCGGATCCGGCGCCACCCACGCCGTGGCCGACCGCTACGGGCGGGTGCTCGCGATCGACACCCGCGGCGGCGAGTTCCTCGCCTTCGGCACCGACCCGCTGATCATGAAGCAGCGGTACCCGGTGCCCGGCAGCCCCTACGGGCTGGCCTACGACCCGGCCCGCGACCTGGCCTGGACCACCCTGACCGCGACCAACCAGCTCGTCGCCTACGACGTCGCCGGCGGAGAACCGCAGGAACGGCTGCGCCTGCCCACCGTCGAGCAGCCCGACACCGCAGCCGTCGACCCCACCAGCGGAACCGTGTTCGTCGCCTCCGCCGACGGAGCAGGAATACAGGTGGTGACACCGTGATCGACAGCACCGAACCCGCAAGCCATCGCCGCGCCGGGGCGATCGAGCCCGTCCACGTCGACGGCGACTGGGAGTACCAGCCGCTGCGCCTGCCCCCGGGCACCACCCGCCCCAGCGCGGCCACCCAGCTGAGCATCCACGCCGAGTTCGCCGGATGGGAGCTGTCCCGCGTGCTGCTCTACTCCGACGGCACCCGCAAGGTCTGGCTGCGGCGCCGCCGCACCACCCCCGGCATCCCCGGCCTGCTCACCTGAGCAGCGCTCACGGCACCCGGTGCGTCCAGGCCGCGGTGTCGTACTTGGCGGCGATCAGCTCCCGCGCGGCGGCCTCCTCGGCCTCGGTCACCGGCCCGTCGGCGAGCCCGAACCGCCGCCGGAACCCCTCGGTGAGCCGGTCGATCACCACCGACCGCGCCAGCCCGGTCTGCCGCCGCAGCGGATCCACCCGCCGCACCGCGCTGGCGATGCCCTTGTCCGACAGCTTCTCCTGCCCGACCCGCAGCACCTCGCCGAGCTTGGCCGCGTCGATGTCGTAGGACATCGTCACGTGGTGCAGCACCGCGCCCGGCACCCGCTTCTGCGCGGCACCGCCGATCTTGCCGCCGTCGGAGGTGATGTCGTTCAGCGGCTGGTACCACACGTTCAACCCCAGCTCGCCGAGCACGCCCAGCACCCAGTCGTCCAGGAACGCGTACGAGTCGGCGAACGACATGCCGGCCACCAGCGACTCCGGCACGTACAGCGAGTACGTCACCGTGTTGCCCGGCTCGACGAACATCGCCCCGCCGCCGGTGATCCGCCGCACCACCTGCACCCCGTGCCGCGCGGCGGCCTCGGTGTCGACCTCGTTGCGCACCGACTGGAAGCTGCCGATGATCACCGCCGGGTCAGACCACTCCCACCAGCGCAGCGTCGGCGCCCGCCGACCGGCCGCGACCTCGGTGGCCAGCACCTCGTCCAGGGCCATGTGCTCCAGCGGGGTGCGGGGCCCGTCGCGCACCAGCCGCCAGTCGTGATCGCCCCAGCCGGTGGCGTGGCTGACCGCCCGGCGCACCGCGGTGGCCACCGCCTCCGGCGAGAACCCGACCATCCGCACGTCCGGGCCCGCGCCCGCGCGCACCGCCGCGGCCAGCTGCTCGGCGTCGGCCTGCTGCGGCAGCCCGGTCAGCGCGGCGTTGATGTCCTCCAGCGCCTCGTCCGGTTCCAGGAAGAAGTCCCCGCTGAGGCGGACCTGCTCCAGTCGCCCGTCGGCGACCTCCACGTCGACGGCCACCAGCTTGCCGCCCGGAACCTTGTACTCCCCGCGCACTCCTGCTCCCTTCCGCCCCGCGGCCATCCCCGCCGCGGGCATCGCCCCGACCCCGGCCGCGCGGCAGGATGGGCCCGCACCCCACGCCAGGAGAGGCCCGTGACCGACACCCGGCTGCTCACCGGAGCGCAGCTCGCCGACGGCACCGGAAGCGCCCTGCGCCCGGCCGACGTCCTGATCACCGGCGGCACCATCACCGCCGTGCAACCCCCGGGCAGGATCCCGCACCCGGATCCGACCGATCTGAGCGGGCTGGTTCTCGCGCCCGGATTCATCGACGCCCACTCGCACGCCGACAACGCCCCGCTGCTGCACAGCACCGACACCACCAAGGTCCTGCAGGGCGTGACCACCGAGGTCGTCGGCAACTGCGGGTTCAGCCTCGCCCCGCGCACCGGCGAGCACGCCGAGGCCGTGGACGGCTTCCTGCAGCGGCTGTTCCCGCCGCAGGACCCGGCCTGGACCGGCTTCGGCGAGCTGTTCGCCCGCACCGACGAGGCCGGCTACCCCACCAACCACTGCCCGCTGATCGGGCACGGCACGCTGCGCGCCGCCGCGATGGGCATGGCCGGGCGCCGCGCCGACGACCGCGCCCTGGCCGCGATGCGCACCGCGCTGGAGGAGGGCATGAGCGCGGGCGGGTTCGGCCTGTCGACCGGGCTGATCTACCCGCCGGCGCTGTTCGCCGACACCGCCGAGCTGCGCGCGCTGGCCGAGGTCCTCGGCGGCGACGGCCTCTACGTCACGCACCTGCGCGACGAGGGCGCGCACCTGCTCGACTCCATCGAAGAGGCGCTGCGCATCGGCCTGGTCGCCGGCCGCACCCACCTGTCGCACCTGAAAGCCGCCGGGCGGGACAACTGGGGAGCGATGCCCACCGCGCTGTCCCGCATCGCCCAGGCCCGGCACACCGGCGCGGCGGTCTCCCAGGACGTCTACCCCTACACCGCCTCGTCGACGACGCTGACCAGCGTGCTGCCGCCGGACTTCCTCGGCACCGACTCCGAGACGCTCATCGCGCGGCTGCGCAGCCCGGCCGGGCGCGCGGAGCTGCGCGCCGAGCTCGGCGACCGGCAGGACTGGCACGACTACCTGATCGCCACCACCGCCGACCACGAGCACGAGGGCCGCACCCTGGCCGAGCTGGCCGGCGAGCGCGGCTGCGACCCGGTCGAGGCGCTGGTGGACGTGCTGGTCGCCGAGCGGCTGCGGGTGGCGGTGGTGCACTTCTGCATGCACGAGTCCGACCTCGAACCGGCCCTGGCAGACGAGCACACCGCGATCGGCTCCGACGGGCTGCCACCGGGCGGTGGCGGGCGCCCGCACCCGCGGCTGTTCGGCACGTTCCCGCGCGTGCTGGGCCGCTACTGCCGCGAGCGGGGCCTGCTGGGGCTGCCGGAGGCGGTGCGGCGGATGACCTCGCTGCCGGCCCGGACCTTCCGCATCCCGGACCGCGGGCTGGTCGCGCCGGGCCGGGTGGCCGACCTGGTGGCCTTCGACCCGGAGCGGGTCGGCGATGTCGGCGACTACCGGGACCCGGCGCACCCGCCGGCCGGGATCGAGCGGGTGTGGCTGGCCGGGCGCCCGGTGGTCGCCGGCGGCTGCTACCTCGGCGGCAGGCACGGCCGCAGGCTGAGCCCCGCGGCGTGAGACCGGCCGGGACCACCGAGGCGGGTTGACGAGCCTGCGGCGCGATCCGACACGCCCGGAGCAGGACCGACCAAGATCGTTCCAGCGCGGCATCGCCCCAGGCGGCAGGGCTTTTCCGGTCAACTGAAGGTATCCACCGGGTGGCACGAGTGCGATCTGCACCACTCCCCAGGACCATCGGCCGTACCCTTCCGGAACCGGCCCGACCGGTGCCGGCGACCGACAACCGAGATCGAAGGAGTCGATCGTGCAACCCGAACCAAGCGATCACGAGCACCCCGCCACGCTCGGAACCCTGCCGCCCGAGACCGCCATCCCCGCTCAGGACCGCCGCCCGCTGACCGTCGTGCCCGACCTCGACGAGGACGACGAGAGCCACCTGATCCGCGGCTACGACTGATCCCCGCCCCGGCCGCCGGCGCCACCGCCGCGCCGCAGGCCGGAGCACCGTTGCGAACCGTCACCTCGCCGCCCGCGAGGGCCCGGGAGCGCGCGGCGCGCGGCCCACCGGTCGCCTCCGCCTCCCGGAAGCACCGCCGGGACCTGATCGTCCGGCACCGCCGTCGCGGGCCATCGCACCCCCACCCGGCACCGCGCCGGAGTCGTGTTCTCGCCACCGCCGCGACCACCCCCACCACGCGATGACACTCAGTGCCGCGTGCGCGTCAGGGGCTGCTGAGGTCGCGCAGCGCGCTTTCCACCTGCTTGAGCACCGCCGCCGACGCCGCCCCGGTGCGCACCACCCCGACGACGACGTCCTCGCCGTCGGCGGCCCCGCCCTCCCAGGACTCGGCCAGCCCGCGGCGCACCACCCGCAGCGCGGCCCGCAACCGCCCGAGCGCGTCGATCTCCGCGCCGCTGCGCAGCCACTCGCGCAGCACGTGGTTGTGCGCGGCGACCACCGCCGCGGCCGCCACCGCCGCGCGCAGCCCCGCCTCGTCCTGATCGGCGTAGCGGCGCCGCAGGTAGCGGGCGAAGGCCCGCTGGTAGCCGTCGATGCTGGCGATCTCCTTGTCCCGCAACGACGGCACCTCGCGGGTCAGCGCGAACCGCTGCAGCGAGACCTCCGGCTCGTCCAGGTAGGTCGCCAGCACCGCCTCGGCGCTGCGGAACACCGCCCCCAGCGGGTCGTCGTCGTGCTCGGCGTCCTCGAGCATCGCGGCCACGTCGGCCAGCCGCTCCTCGTGATCGCCGAACACCGCGTCCTCTTTGGACCGGAAGTAGCGGAAGAAGGTGCGCCGGCCGACCCCGGCGGCCTCGGCGATCTGGTCGACGGTGGTGGCCTCGAACCCCTGGCGGGCGAACAGGTCCAGCGCGGCCAGCGACACCGCGCCGCGCACCCGGCGGCGCCCCTGCGGAGTGCGGCCGGCGCGCGGACGCGACTGGGAGGACATGGGCCGAAAATATACCCACCTGATTGTCGGTGGCACTCGGTGCCGTTAGCATTTCGCTCGACGTGCGGACCCGCGGCGGCCCGCACCCCTGGCGATCACGACGACCCCCGGCGCCGCCGCGGGGAACGGGAGGATGCGGTGAACCCCGACTTCGACACCTACCGGCTGACCGACGAGCACCAGGCCGTCCGGGAAGCCGTGCGCGACCTCGCCGAGAACGAGATCGCCCCGCACGCCACCGACGTCGACGAGCAGGAGCGCTACCCGCGCGAAGCGCTCGACGCCCTGGTCAAGGCCGGCTTCTCCGCGGTGCACGTGCCCGAGCAGTACGGCGGCGCCGGCGCCGACTCGGTCGCCACCTGCATCGTCATCGAAGAGGTCGCCCGCGTGTGCGCGTCCTCCTCGCTGATCCCGGCGGTCAACAAGCTCGGCACCATGCCGATCATCCTGTCCGGCTCCGAGGACCTCAAGCACAAGGTCCTCGGCGACATCGCCGACGGCAGCGCCACCGCCTCCTACGCCCTGTCCGAGCGCGAAGCCGGCTCCGACGCCGCGTCGATGAAGACCCGCGCCCGCCAGGACGGCGACAACTGGGTGCTCAACGGCTCCAAGTGCTGGATCACCAACGGCGGCGAATCCAGCTGGTACACCGTCATGGCCGTCACCGACCCGGACAAGGGCGCCAACGGCATCAGCGCCTTCGCCGTGCACAAGGACGACCCCGGCTTCGTCGTCGGCCCCAAGGAGAAGAAGCTCGGCATCAAGGGCTCGCCCACCGTCGAGCTGTACTTCGAGGACGCCACCATCCCCGGCGACCGGATCATCGGCGAGCCCGGCACCGGCTTCAAGACCGCCCTGGCCACCCTCGACCACACCCGCCCCACCATCGGCGCGCAGGCCGTCGGCATCGCCCAGGGCGCGCTCGACCAGGCGCTGGCCTACGTCAAGGAGCGCAAGCAGTTCGGCAAGTCCATCTCGGACTTCCAGGGCGTGCAGTTCATGCTCGCCGACATGGCCATGAAGGTCGAAGCCGCCCGGCACATGGTCTACGTCTCGGCCGCCCGCGCCGAGCGCGGCGAGGGCAACCTCGGATTCATCTCCGCGGCCGCGAAGTGCTTCGCCTCCGACACCGCCATGGAGGTCACCACCGACGCCGTGCAGCTGTTCGGCGGCGCCGGCTACACCCGCGACTTCCCCGTCGAGCGCATGATGCGCGACGCCAAGATCACCCAGATCTACGAGGGCACCAACCAGATCCAGCGCATGGTCATGTCCCGCGCGCTGCTCAAGGGCTGATCACCCCGTCCCCGCGTGCAGGCCCCGGTTCTCCTCGCGAGCCGGGGCCTGCACGCGTTCCAAGACCGTGATGCCCCGGCGCACCCGGCCTCGCACACTGGCACCCGACGCCGCGCCAACCGGGAGGCGCCATGCGAGCCCTGCAAGACCTGTTCGCCTTCATCGGCCGACTCGGCCTCGGCATCGTGCTCATCGCCCACGGCAGCCAGAAGGTCTTCACCCTCGGCATGCCCGCCGTCAGCGCCGGCTTCTCCCAGATGAGCATCCCGCTGCCGAGCGTGGCCGCCTGGTTCGCCGCCATGGTCGAACTCGTCGGCGGCGCGCTGCTCGTGCTCGGGCTGCTGCTGCCGCTGGTGGGCATCGCCATCGCCGTCGACATGGCCGGAGCCCTGTTCCTCGTGCACCTGCCGCACGGGCTGTTCATGCCCAACGGCTACGAACTCGTCCTCGTCATCGGCACCGCCGCGCTGGCCCTCGGCTTCAACGGCGGGCGCTGGAGCCTCGACCACGCCGCCTTCGGCCGCCGCGCCGGACGCCACTCCACCGGCACCGAGCAGTAGTCACTCCTCCGGCGCCCGCCGCCGCGCCACGTGGTTGCCCGCCTCGGCGTACAGGCTCGACACCAACCACGCGCCCACCCCGATGTCATCACCGAACCCCAGCAGCGGCAGCAGATCCGGCACCACATCGATCGGCCACACGATGTAGACCAGCGCCAGCAGCCACAACACCGTCTGGTACCGCGGCACCGCCGCGTCCTCACCGCGCCACGGCGCCGCGATCATCCCCGGCACCGCCCGCACCCGCGCCAGCGGACCACCCGCGCCCGGCGCCGAGACCACCGCCCGCCGAGCCGACCGCAACGGCGCCACCCGCCGCCGCACCGCAGCCACCAACCCGGCCACCAACACCCCGATGCCCGCCGCGATCAACCCCGTCGGCACCAACCACCACGACCCCGGCCAGTCGCCCACCACCGCGGCGACCACACCACCGGACACCAGCAACACACCGAGCACCAGCACGACAAGCCTCCCGAAGCAGCGCGCACCCACCCTGCCACGACGGGTGACGCTCGAACCGCAACCCCCGCTGATCCGTGCCACAGTCGCCACCGGACAACGACCTCCCGAGCAGGGGAAATGGGGGAATCAGTGGTCGAGCAGGCCGAACCCACCGCACGCCGCCCCTCCCTGGCCCGCGCCAGCGGCACCATGGCCGTGGCCACCATCACCAGCCGCATCACCGGCCTGGCCGCCAAAGTCCTGCTCGCAGCCGTGCTCGGGCTCGGCATGGTCAACGACTCCTACACCGTGGCCAACACCCTGCCCACGGTCATCAACGAACTCCTGCTCGGCGGCGTGCTCACCAGCGTCGCGGTCCCCCTGCTCGTGCGCGCCCAACAACGCGGCCCCGTCGAAGGCGAGCACTACGCCCAGTGGATGATCACCACCGGCGGGGTGCTCATGGCCGCGGCCACCCTCGTATCGGTCGCCGCCGCACCGCTGCTGACCGCGCTGTACCTGGGCGCCGACACCCGCGCCAACACCGAGCTGACCACCGCCTTCGCCTACCTGCTGCTGCCGGCGATCCTGTTCTACGGCCTGTCGGCGCTGCTGTCGGCCGTGCTCAACGCACGCCACGTCTTCGGCCCGCCCGCCTGGGCACCGGTGATCAACAACATCGTCGTCATCGGCACCACCGCCCTGTTCGCCGCCATGCCCGGCACCATCTCGCTGCACCCGGTGCGCATGGGCGAACCCAAGCTGCTCGTGCTCGGCATCGGCACCGCCCTCGGCATCGTCGCCCAGAGCCTCGTGGTCGCCACCTCCCTGCACCGCAGCGGATTCCGCTTCCGCTGGCGGTGGGGCTGGGACCACCGGCTCGGCGAGTTCGCCGCCCTCGGCGGCTGGGTCGTGCTCTACACCGTCATCAGCCAGGTCGGCATGATCGTCACCACCCGCGTCAGCGGGCGGGGCACCGAAGGCAGCGTGGCCACCTTCACCTACGCCTGGCTGCTGTCCCAAGTGCCCTACGGCGTGCTCGGAGTCTCCCTGCTGACCGCCCTGATGCCGCGCATCAGCCGCGCGGCCACCGACACCGACACCACCGAATTCATCGCCCACCTCTCGCTGGGCACCCGCATGAGCTCGGTGCTGCTGATGCCCATCAGCGCCCTGATGCTCATCGCCGGCGGCCCGCTGGCGACCGCGATGTTCTCCCTCGGCAACAGCGCCACCGCCGCCGACCGGCTCGGCGCCACCATCGGCGCCAGCGCCCTCGGCATCGTGCCCTTCGCGATCACCATGCTGCAGCTGCGCGCTTTCTACGCCATGAAGGACGCCCGCACCCCCACGGTGATCAACCTCGTGATGGTCGTGTTCCGCGCCGCCCTGTGCTACCTGTTCCTGGCCACCACCGACCCCCACGACCTCGTCGTCAGCGTCGCCCTGGCCATGTCGCTGAGCTTCATCGTCGGCGCCCTGGTCGGCCAGCTGTGGCTGCACGCCCGCATCACCGGGATGCGCAGCGGCCACATCGGCCGCAGCATCCTGCGCTCCCTGCTGATCACCGCCACCGCGGCCGCCTGCGCCCTCGCCCTCGACGCCGCGCTCGCCGGCACCCTCAGCAGCGCCGGGCCCATCGCCGCGGCCTGGATGCGGCTCGTGCTCGACACCGCCGTGGTGCTGCTGGTCAGCTTCGGCGGAATGCTGCTGGCCCGAGCCCCCGAACTCGACCCCGTCCGCGAGGCCCTGCACCGCAGGCTCGGGCGCAGCTGAGCCCTACTTCGCCGCCCGCGCCCGCGGACGCGTCCGCTCGGCCCGCAACGCCGACAACTCCGGCGGCTCCACGATCTGCTGCAGCGGCGCACCCACCGCCCACTCCAGCAGCAGATCCGCCAACACCGGATTCCGCGCCAACACCGGCCCGTGCAGGTAGGTGCACACCACGTGCCCGTGCACCGCACCCTCCACCTCGTCCCGGCCGTTGCCGATCCCCCGCGACACCCGGCCCAACGGCTGCGCGGCCGGGCCCAGCCGAGTGCGCCCCAAGTGGTTCTCGAACCCGGTCAGCATCCCCACGCCGGGCAGCGACGACTCCTCGACCACCTCGCCGATCGCGCGCCGCTCGCCGGGCTCGGTCACCGCGTCCACCAGGCCCAAGCCCTCGTGCCGCACCCCGTCACCGGTGGTGAACTCCGCACCCAGGATCTGCAGCCCGCCGCAGATGCCCAGCACCGGAACACCCCGCGCCGCGACCCGCTGCAACCCCGGCGACCGCGTCAGCACCCGCATCGCCGCGGTCTGGGCCACGTCCTCACCACCACCGAGCAGGTACACGTCGCAGGACTCCGGCACCGCCGACGACGACAGCACCGTCACCGTCTCGCACCCCATCCCGCGCCAGCGCAGCCGCTGCGCCAGCACCAGCATGTTCCCGCGATCCCCGTAGGTGCCCAGCAGATCCGGCAGCACCAGCGCGATCCGCACGCTCATCGCGCCACGCTCCTGGCCAGCAGATCCCGGAAAGCCGTGTAGTTCGCGATCACGTCCGGCTCCTCCCCCGCAGTGCTCAACGCCTCCCGCACCGACGGCACGACCTCGCACGACACGTCCGCGTACCGCAGCCGCACCGCCAGATCCAGCCCCCGATCACCGGTCACCACCACCGCGCGCCCGCGCAGCGACTCGAAATCCACGTCCCACAGCCACGACACGTCGTAGCCGTCGGCCTCCCGGCTGTTGACCGCCAAGATCAACCGCCGGTCGTGCCCGGCGACCAGGTCCAGCATCTCCAGCCAGCTCGCCGGGTTCTTCGCCAGCAGCAGCCGCACCGGCCGCCCGTCCAGCAGCACCGTCGAATACCGGCCGCTGGCCTGCCGCGTCGCCGCGACCCGCCCGGTCACCACCTCCGGGTCGCAGCCCAGCTGCGCGGCCGCGGCCACCGCGAACGTCGCGTTGATCCGGTTGACCTGACCGGGCAGCTCCATGGCCAGTTCGCGCTCGCGCCCGTCCGGGCCGACCAGGCCCCGCTCGGTGACCGTCCAATCCGCGCTCGGCCGCGCCAGGCCGCACGAGCAGCGCCACTCCCGCGTCAGATCCTCGATGTAGGCGCCGCAGCGTGGGCAGTTCAACGCGTCCTCGGTCCAGCGCGCCCCGCCCGAAACCCAGGTGACCGACGGGTGATCGGCGGCCACGGCCACGATGTTCGGATCGTCGCGGTTGGCCACCACGTGCGTGCCCGGCACCCGCGCCAGCGCCTCCTGCATGCTGCGCTGCACCGTGCGGATCTCGCCGACCCGGTCCAGCTGGTCCCGGCTGAGGTTGAGCAGCACCACCACCGACGGCGCGAACTCCGCGGTCACCTGCGTCAGGTGCATCTCGTCGACCTCGAGGGCCGCGAACGGCGCCGACATGTCGCTCATCAGCGCCGCCACGTGCCCGTCGAGCATGTTCGCCCCGGTCACGTTGCTGGTGGCCGCACCCCGGCTGCGCAGCGCCTCGGCCACCAGCGCCGTCGTGGTGGTCTTGCCGTTCGTGCCGGTGATCATCACGATCCGGCGGCCCGCCGCCAGCCGCCCCAGCAGGCCCGGCTGCAGGCTCAGCGCCAACCGGCCGCCGATCATCCCGCCGCTGCCGAGCCGCAGCCGCCGCGACATCCCGGCCACCGCGCGGCCGGCGCCGACCGCCAGCGAAGTGCGCAGCGGGCGCGAACGCGGCGGTGCGGCCGGGGCCGGCGGCACCACCTGCCACGGCGGGGTGCGCGCGGGTTCGGGTTCCTCCAGCCGCAGCCCGGCCTCGCCGGTGCTGTCCTGGTCGATCTCGCTGCCGTCCGCGGCGCGCGGGCGTGCCCGCTCGCCTTCGGTTCCGGAGCCGGTCATTCGCCACTCCCCCTTGACGAATCACGGTTCGCTCCCGGCCGCCGATCGACGCCGCGGAGGCGGCCGGCGGGCCGGTGCCCGGCGGGACCCCGATGCGGGTCGCCGCCCGGCCAGTGTGGCCCGGCGGCGCCGATACAGCGCGACGAATCCCAGCAGGCCACCGGCGGTCAAGGTCACCAGACCGACCCAGCCCTGCGGACCGGTCGCCTGGGTCAGCACGGGCTCCTGCGCGGCGAACACCACCACCGCTCACCCCCTTCGCACGGCTCGGCTCCCCCTGCCGAGCACGACGCTCATCGTGGGCCGGGAGGTGCGGGGGCACGCTGCGAACTCGCCGCAGCGTCACTCCTCGGGGCGGCATCACGAAGATCAACAGGACGGTCACGAAGCGGTCGCGCCGAGCGGCGATCCGCCGCCGGAGCACTAAGCTCCGGATCGAGGCCGCGGCCGGGCGCGACCGCCGGGCCCGCGGCGAGCGGCGCGCGGGACGCCACGAGCGCAGGACTCCGCCGCCACCGGGTCATCAGCACGGGAGCACGCCATGACCGAATCCGTCGTCTTGATGTTCATGGGATCGTTCGCCGCCGGCGGCGTCGGCTGGACGCTGTGGGACATCCGCGCCGACCTCCGCAGGCGCCGGGTCAGGTGACCCCGGCGGTCTGTGCGGTTCTTCGTCGAACGTTGGTTGGGCGAGTCCGGGCCGGAGGCTTGATTTCGTCGGGCACCGAAACGGCGAAGTGTCCAAAAAGAAACTGCCGATGATCAGCCGGTGCGCAGACCGCCGGGATGCAGCGCCCGCGAGACCACCGGCGCCACCAACGCCGTGATCACCAACGCCAGCACGCCCACCGACCCGGCCACCAGCCCCAACCCGGCCGGATCCACCCACAGCGGGCGGGCCGGCACATGCCCCAGCATCGCGCCCAGCACCACACCGCACGGCACCGCGACCACCAGCGCCAGCACCAACGGCACGGCGTTCTGCAGGAACACCGACCACATCACCGTGCTGCGCCGCACCCCGACCGCACCCAGCACCGCCAGCGGACGCGCGCTCTCCTGGATCTGCTCGACCGCGTTCACCAGCAGGCTGCTGCCCACCAGCAGCGCCACCAGCACCCCGGTCACCAGCGCGCCGTAGCGCACCTCGACCGGGAACGCCTCCTCCGCGGTCCCGCTGACCGGCGACGCCCGGGAATCGGTCAGCCACTGCGCCGCCACACCCCGGACCTGCTCGATCAGCTCGGGCGGAGCGTCCGGAGCCACCGACACCCGCATCTCGACGTGCCGCAGCTGCCGCGGAACCTCGGCCGCCGCAGCGGGGGTGACGATCAGATCGGCGCGAGTCTCGGCCTGCGAGCCCCGCTCGACCGGACGCGCATCCGGAATCCGCCACCACGGCGGTCCCCCGGCGATCCGCGACAGCGAAGCCGCAGTGCCCGGCGCCAACGGGCCCACCACATCCGGCGCGGCCGGCGGAGGGCGGAACGCATCGCCGTCGCGGCAGCTGCGCACCCCGATCTCCCGCACGATCGCCGGGCAATCCAGCACCTCGACCCCGAGCGCGCGCGATTCCACCTGCACCGTGAACATCTCCGACGCCCGCGCCGAACGCACCCCCGGCAACCCGGCCACCCCGGCGGCCACCGCCTGCCGCGGCTCCCCCGGCGCATCCACCCGGTCGGTGCCCATGACATGCAGATCCCTCGACCCCGCCTGCGGACCGCGCACCGCCAACTCGGTGCCCACGAACGTCTGCAACGCCACCACACCGGCGATCACCACCGCGATCGCGCTCACCGACCGCGCCGCCGCACCGCTGACCACACCCAACCGGCGCACCGCCCACTGCCAGGCCACCGGACCGGCACTGCCCGCCCGGCCCACGACCTGCAGCAACCACGGCAACAGCAGCGGAACCCCCAGCAGGAACAGCACGATCGAGCAGTTCAGCACCAGACCGCGCAGCGCCGAGGTGCTCGAGCCGGACACCCGCAACAGCACCAGACCGCCCAACCCCACCGCGGGCACCAGCAGCCGCCACCACAGGCGCCTGCGCGCAGGCGCCCGCTCCTGAGCCACCCCGAGCGGATCGACCACCGCCCGCCGCAGCGCCACCGCCGCGATCACCGCCACCAGCACCGGAACCGCCAGCGTCACCAGCACCGCCTGCCACCACACCGGCATCAGGTCCCGCGCCTGGAAGATCTCGTCCAGCGGCGGCAGCGCCGTCCCCAGCGACCTCAACGCCAAGAACACCGCCCAGCCGACCGGCAGCCCCAGCACCGCGCCGACGAGGTTCTCCCCCACCGCGATCCGCCGCAGCTGCCGCGCATCCGCCCCGATCAGCCGCAACGCCGCCAGCCTCCGCTGCCGGGCGGCCTCAGCCAGCCGCGCGGTGCTGAGCACGAACACCACCACCGGCACCAGAGCCGCGCACTCCACCAGCGCCAGCAAGGTCCAGAAGCTGCCGGTGAGCGCCCGGGACCGGCGCTCGCCCTCCCCGAAGCCGTGGTGCACTGCCTTGGTCAGCTGCTCATCCGGCGCGGCCGTGCCGGTGTAGAAGTACAGCTCCCGCTCGCCCAGCAACCCCTCCGGGCCGATCACCCCGACGACCCTGCCGTGCAGCCGCGCCAGCAGACCCTCCCCGCCGGGACCGTCGAGCACCCGCTTGAGCTCGGGCGACACCACCAGCTGCCCGGGTCCCGGCATCCGCTCCACGCCCGGCGGCAGCGGCGGATCCGCGCGCAGCGGCTTGAGCGCCCGACCGGTGATCGACCGCTCGTAGAAGTCCTCGTGCCGGGTCTCCCCCAGCACCGCCGCACCCGTCGACGCCGATCCCCCGGCGGACGGCATCTCGCGGCTCAGCGAGCGCTCGTTCTGCTGCCGCACCGCGTGCGGCAACGCCACCCCGGCCAACAGCACCGCCGTGCCGAGCCCGATCCCGATCGCCACCAGCGCCAACCGCCCCCAGGGCAGGTGCCGGTCGCCGAGCACCAGCCGGACGCCCAGCCGGAGATCGGCGAACCCGTCGCGCAGTCGCCGCATCGGCGCTTCCCCCTCGCCGCCCGGCCTCGGCGGGCCCGGCTGGCCGCGGGCGGCGGCGACCAGCCGGGCGGGCGGTCACGCCACGGGTTCCGCGGTGCGGCCGTCGTGCATGGTGATCTCGCGGTCGGCGTGCGCGGCCACCTGCTGCTGGTGGGTCACCAGCAGCACCGCGGTGCCGGCCTCCCGGGCGGCGCCGGTGAGTAGCTCCATGACCTGCGCGCCGCCGGTGGAGTCGAGCGCACCGGTGGGCTCGTCGGCGAAGACCACCGACGGGTCGGCCACCAGCGCGCGGGCCACGGCCGCCCGCTGGCTCTGCCCGCCGGAGATCTCCGAGGGCCGGTTGCGCAGCTGCCCGGCCACCCCGAGGCGCTCGGCCCACTCGCGGGCGCGGGTGTCGGCGCGGCGGCGCGGAACCCCGTTGAGCCGCAGCGGCAGCGCGACGTTCTCCAGCACCGTCAGCTCGGGGACGAGCTGGCCGAACTGGAACACGAAGCCGAACTCGCCGCGCCGCAGCGCGCTGCGCTCCTCGTCGGACATCGCGGTGAGCTCGCGGCCGCGGAACCGGACCTGCCCGGAATCCGGGCGCACCACCCCGGCCAGGCAGTGCAGCAGCGTGGACTTGCCCGAACCCGAGGCGCCGACGACGGCGACCAGCTCCCCGGCGTCGAGGCCGATGCCCGCGCCGCGCAGTGCCGGGGTCGCGCCGAACGAGCAGGTCAGGTCGGTGCCGGTCAGCAGTGGTTCGACGTCCGTGCGCGGCGCGGCCATGCTCGCACTCCTCGACTCGGCGACTTCGGCGCGGCGCAGCGCGCCGACCCCCAGGCGCGTCCCGATCAGCGGATGATCAGCGCGTGGTGCACCTTACACGGCGGTCTCTGCGGTTTTTTCCCCGGCATGGGGCGTGCTTGCGGAGCTGTGCGCGCGAGCGTTGATTTCGATCGACGCTGAACTTATGAAGCTCATTCACATTGGAGGGCGCGCGGCGGTACCGGGACCGAACGAGGAAGAGCCTCAGCCCTGGGCCGACTCGCGCTCGGCGAGCCGCTGCCGCTGCGGCACCACCGTGTAGCGCGGATCGCGCGCCGACTCCCGGCCCGCGTCGAAGATCCCCCACCGGGTCGCCGCCCCCGCCGCGGTCAGGCACAACCCCGCCACCGCGCCGATCGCCCGGTGCCGCCCGGACACCGCCGCGGCCGCCGCACCGGCCACCGTCAGCGCCCGCGCGGCGCGCAGCACCCGGCCCGGACGGCCGATGCGGTAGACCTCCCCGACCATCCCCGCGGCCTTCTCCATGCGCTGCTCAGCGGCCAGCTCCAGCGCCGAGCCCGCCACGGCCATCCGCCGCGCCGGCCCCGCCTGCGCGGGCGGCGTGGTCAGCAGCGCCAGCCCACCGGCGCTGGAGACCGCGCTGCCGGCGAACACGAACGGCAGCTCCCGGTGCACCTCGTGCCAGCCCGGGACCGCCGTGTCGGCCAGCAGCACCGCGGTGTAGGTCGTCATCGCCGGGGCCACCGCCCCGGCCGCGGCCCCGGCCAGCCGCCCGAGCCCCCGGTAGTAGCCGGTCACCTCGCTGGCCGCGGCCGCCGAGGCCAGCCCGGAGAACGGCGCGAGGATCCAGGACCCCACGCTCAGCGGCGAAGTCGGCTTGAACACCCGCAGCATGTTCAGGAACCGCTCCGGACGCCCCAGGTCGTGGATCAGCGCCACCACGCTGGCCGCCGCTCCCCCGGCCGCGGCCAGCCGCCCGTTGCGCGCCAGCACCGGACGCCCGGTGACATCGGCCAGCGCCGCCATCGTCGCCGAGGCACCCGCCATGCCGCCCAGGTACAGGTAGGCCGGCACGTCCGGGACCTTCCAGGTCGGCTCCTTGATCACCGGCCGGCCGTAGTAGGAGCGGAAGTCCGCCTCCGGCACCACGGTCGGCTCGCCGCGCCGCGGGCTCACCGCGCCCTCCGCCCGGCGAAGCAGGCCGCGATCAGCGCGGCGGCGGTGCCGGCCGCGGCCGCGGCGTGCTTCCACATCGACGGCAGGTCCCGGGTGGTCACCACCGGGTCCGGTGGCAGCCCGTAGACCTCCGGCTCGTCCAGCAGCAGGAAGAACGCCCCGTCGCCGCCGACGCCGTCGGTGGGCTCGTGGCCGTAGAGCCGGGCCTCCGGAACCCCGCGGGCGTGCAGGTCGTCGACCCGCTGCTGGGCGCGCTCGCGCAGCTCGTCGAGCGGGCCGTACTGGATGGACTCGGTCGGGCAGGCCGTCGCGCAGGCCGGTTGCATCCCCGCCCCGATCCGGTCCTGGCACAGGGTGCACTTGAACGCCCGCCCGTCCCCGGGCCGGATGTCGATCACGCCGTACGGGCAGGCCGGCACGCAGTAGCCGCAGCCGTTGCACACGTCGTCCTGCACCAGCACCGTGCCGTGCTCGGTGCGGATCAGCGCTCCGGTCGGGCACACGTCCAGGCAGGCCGCGTGCGTGCAGTGCTTGCAGACGTCCGAGGACATCAGCCAGCGCACCGTGCCGTCGTCGGTGGGCGTGGTCTGCCCGCCGGGCGGGCCGGTGCCGGGCATTCCGAGATCGACCTCGGTGCCGCGGCGCGGCACCTCCTGCTCGATGAACGCCACGTGCCGCCAGGTGCTCGCGCCGAGATCACCGGTGTTGTCGTAGGACATGCCGGTGAGGTCGAGCCCGTCCTCGGGCAGCAGGTTCCACTCCTTGCAGGCGACCTCGCAGGCCTTGCAGCCGATGCACACGCTGGTGTCGGTGAAGAACCCGACCCGCTCGGGGTGCTCGGCGTAGCCCGCCTCCCCGGCCGGGTCGGCCAGCGGTCCGGACAGCCGGTTCGCGGAGTCCTCGGGCACGGACGTCACTCCCCTCGCCGTTCGTCGTCCCCGCTGCGCCGGGGATCGTCGGCGTGCTCGGTGCCGGTGTGCTCGGTGATGCCCGCCCGGCGGCGGTACTCGGCGACGTAGGCGCTCAGCGCCGGGCCGCGCGGGCGCCGGCCGGGGTGGATGTCGCAGGTCCCGGCCTTGGTCTCCATGATGTGCACGTTCGGGTCCAGCGCGACGCCGACGAGCTCGTTGGCCGCGTCGCCGGTGCTGAGCCCGTTCGGCCCCCAGTGCCACGGCAGCCCGATCTGGTGCACCGTGCGGTCCCCCAGCCGCAGCGGGCGCATCCGGCGGGTGATCAGCACCCGGGCCTCGATGGCGCTGCGGGCGGTCACGATCGTCGCCCAGCCCAGGTGCTCCAGCCCGCGTTCGGCGGCCAGCTCCGGGGAGACCTCGCAGAACATCGCCGGGGCCAGCTCGGACAGGTGGTGCAGCCAGCGGCTCATGCCGCCGGCGGTGTGGTGCTCGGTGAGCCGGAACGTGGTGAACACGTAGGGGTAGACCTCGTTGCCGGGCTCGAACCCGCTGGGCTGGTAGCGGTTCTCCGGCCGCGGGTAGATCTGCCGGGCCGGGTTGCGCTGCTGGTGGTCGTGCAGCCGGTTGGCCAGCGGGGACTCCTGCGGCTCGTAGTGCGCCGGCAGCGGCCCGTCGACCAGCCCGGACGGCACGTACAGCCAGCCGCGGCCATCGCTCTGCATGATGAACGGGTCGGTGCCGGCGATCCCGGCCGGGCCGGTGGCCTCCGGGGCGGGTTCGTAGTCGGGCCGCTTGCTGCGGTCGAAGTCGGGCACGTCGTGGCCGGTCCACTGCCCGTTCTGCTCGTCCCACCACACGTAGGCCTTGCGTTCGCTCCACGGGCGCCCGTCCGGGTCGGCCGAGGCCCGGTTGTAGAGCGTGCGGCGGTTCATCGGCCAGGCCCAGCCCCATTCGGGGGCGACCCAGTTCTGCTCGTGGCCGGGTTTGCGGCGGGCGGACTGGTTGACCTCGTCGGCGTAGACGCCGCAGTAGATCCAGCAGCCGCAGGAGGTCGACCCGTCGGCCTTCAGCGCGGTGTAGCCGGGCAGCGCCGCGCCGCTGCTGTCGGAGCCGTTGACCTCGCGCAGCACCGCCTCCGCGCTCGGCTCGTCCAGTTCGCCCGAGGTCGGGTAGTCCCAGGTCAGCTCCAGCAGCGCCCGGTCGGCGGCGCGCTGGGCGGGGGTGCGCTCGGGCTGGCGGGCGGCGAGCTTCTCCCGCAGCTTGCGGCCCAGGTGGTAGTAGAACCACAGGTCGCTGCGCTGGTCGTCGCGGGGTTCGACGGCCTTGTGGTGCCACTGCAGCAGCCGCTGGGTGTTGGTGAAGGTGCCGTCCTTCTCCGTGTGCGCGGCCGCCGGCAGGAAGAACACCTCGGTGCCGATGTCGGCGGTGGCCATCTCCCCGGTCTCGATCTCCGGGCCGTCCTTCCAGAAGGTGGCCGTTTCGATCATGTTCAGGTCGCGCACCACCAGCCAGTCCAGGTTGGCCAGCCCCATCCGCTGCTGGCGGGCGTTGGCGGTGCCCACCGCCGGGTTCTCGCCGATGACGAAGTAGCCCTTGACCAGCCCGTCGATCTGGTCGGCCACGGTCTGGAAGCTGCCGTGGTCGCCGGTCAGCCGCGGCAGCCGGTCGAAGCAGAAGTCGTTGTCCGGCCGCGCGTGCTCGCCCCACCAGGCCTTGAGCAGGCTGACGATGTAGCTGCGCATGTTGCCCCACCAGCCGCGGGCCTGTTCGTCCTGGGCGACGAACGAGTCCAGGTCCAGGTCGGTGTCGGCGTGCGGCATCGGGATGTAGCCGGGCAGCAGGTTGAACAGGGTCGGGATGTCGGTGGAGCCCTGGATGCTGGCGTGCCCGCGCAGCGCCAGGATGCCCGCGCCCGGGCGGCCGATGTTGCCCAGCAGCAGCTGCAGGATCGAGGCCGCGCGGATGTACTGCACGCCCACGGTGTGGTGGGTCCAGCCGACCGCGTAGGCGATCGTGGTGGTGCGCTCCCGGCCGGAGTTGGCGATCAGCGCGTCGGCGACCCGCAGGAAGTCCTCCTGCGGCACGCCGCAGATCTGCTCGACCATCTCCGGGGTGTAGCGGGCGTAGTGGCGCTTGAGGATCTGGAACACGCAGCGCGGGTGCTGCAGCGTCGGATCCGTCGGCGGGCGCCCGTGGTAGACCGGGCCCCCGGAGCCGGTGCGCTCGGGCCGCGAGGTCGCCCGCTCCCGGCCGTGCATCGTGGACTCACCGCCGTGGGTGTCCCCGCTGCCGCTGTCGCCGTTGTCGCCGCCGTTCTCCGGGCCGTGCCCACCGACCGACGGCATCGCCGCCGAGCCCTCGTACTGCCAGGTGGTGACGTCGTAGCTGCCCTCGTCCGGGTCGAAGCCGGAGAACAACCCGTCCAGGTCCTCGGTGTCGGCGAACTGCTCGCTGACGATCATCGACGCGTTGGTGTAGTTGACCACGTAGTCGTGGAACTGCGCGTCGCGTTCGAGCACCTGGTGGATCAGCCCGCCGAGGAACGCGATGTCGCTGCCCGCGCGCAGCGCGACGTGCTGGTCGGCCAGCGCCGAGGTGCGGGTGAACCGCGGGTCGACGTGGATCAGCGTGGCGCCGCGGCGCTTGGCCTCCATCACCCACTGGAATCCGACCGGGTGCGCCTCGGCCATGTTGGAGCCCTGGATGAGGATGCAGTCGGCCTCGGCGAGGTCCTGCTGGAAGGTCGTGGCCCCTCCGCGCCCGAACGAGGTTCCCAGACCGGGAACCGTGGAAGAGTGTCAAATGCGGGCCTGGTTCTCCACCTGGATCGCACCGAGGGCGGTGTAGAGCTTCTTCATGAGGTAGTTCTCCTCGTTGTCGAGGGTCGCTCCTCCGAGGCTCGCGATGCCCATCGTGCGGTTCAGCGGGCGGCCGTTCTCGTCGGCCCGCTGCCAGGTGGCGTCGCGCGTGGCCAGCACGCGCTCGGCGATCATGTCCAGTGCGGTGTCGAGGTCCAGGTCCTCCCAGTCGGTGCCGTGCGGGCGGCGGTAGCGGACCTTGGTCTGCCGGCCCGGCGAGGTGACCAGCTCCCGGCTGGCCGAGCCCTTCGGGCACAGCCGGCCGCGGCTGATCGGCGAGTCCGGGTCGCCTTCGATCTGGGAGATCTCGCCGTCGCGGACGAACACCCGCTGCCCGCAGCCGACGGCGCAGTACGGGCAGATCGAGCGCACGACCTCGTCGGCGTCCTCGGTGCGCGCGCGGATGCGGTCGGTGCGCGCCGACCGGGCGGCGGTGCCGCGGCCGAGGGGGTCCCGGCCGGTCAGCTGGCGCACGACCGGCCAGCTCAGCCACTGCGGCATCGGCGGGCCTCCTCTCCGCGCGCGGACTCCGGTTCATCCAACCCGATACCCCGGCGTTGATCAAACGAAACGCCGGGGGTGGCCCGAATTCGGGCCACCCCCGGCGTCGCGCGGTGCGCGGTCGATCAGGAGGCCGCGCCGGCCTCCGCGGACTGCGGTTCGCCGCTGGCCTCGGCGGCGGTCTCGGCGCTCTTGCGCGGCAGCCAGGTGAACGCCACCAGCGCGGCCAGCAGCATCAGCCCCGCCCCGGCGAGGAACGCCACGTGCATCCCGCCCATCCACGAGGTGGTGACCTCGTGGGCGAACGCCGGGCCCTGCGGTCCCAGCTGGGCGGCCACGCCGAGCCCGCCGGGCAGCGAGGTCTGGGCGACCTCGGCCAGCTGCCCCGGCAGGTGCGCCACGGCCGGGCCGAGGTAGCCGGCGTAGGCGCTGCCGAGCACGCTGCCCAGCACCGCCACGCCCAGCGAGGCGCCGACCTCGCGGGTCACGTCGTTGGTCGCCGAGCCCATCCCGGCCCGCGCCCGCGGCACGTTGGCCATGAGCTGGTCGGTCGACGGGGCCATCGCCAGCGACATGCCCCCGGAGGTCAGCGCCAGCGGGATCAGCAGGTGGAAGTAGCCCGAGTCCGGCGTGAGCGTGCTCAGCCCCGCCATGCCGCAGGCGGCCAGCACCAGCCCGGTCGCGATGGTCGCCCGCGGGCCGAACCGGGCCACCAGCCCGGCCACCTGCGGGGCCACCAGCACCATCATGATCGACATGGGCAGCATGGCCACCGACGAGCCCAGCGGCGAGTAGCCGAACACCAGGATCAGCGTCTGGCTCAGCGAGAAGAACACGCCGATCATCGCGAAGAACACCAGCGTCAGCGCCACCGCCGAGGCCGAGAACCCGCGGTTGCGGAACAGGTCCATGTCCAGCATCGGGTCGGCCGCCCGGCGCTCCCAGAGCACGAACAGCGCCAGCACGACCAGCCCGGCGGCGACCATCAGCCAGGTGCGCGGCGCGGCCCAGCCGACGTACTGGGCGTCGATGAGCGCGTAGACCACGACGGTGATGCCCACGGTGGACAGGATCGCGCCGAGCACGTCGATGCCGCCGTGCCCGCCCTCGCTGGTGTCGGCGGTGCCGGCGTTGCCCGGCACGTACCGGATCGCGCCGAGCACGCCCACGACCACGACCGGGATGTTGATCGCGAACACCGCGTGCCAGGAGAAGTACTCCAGCAGCAGCCCGGCCAGCACCGGCCCCAGCGAGGTGCCCGCGCCGGAGACCGCGGCCCAGATGCCGACCGCGCGAGCGCGCTCGGTGCTGGGGAACACGCTGGTGAGGATGGACAGCGTCACCGGCATGATCATCGCCCCGCCGAGCCCGAGCAGCCCGCGCGCGGTGATCAGGCCGGCGTTCGAGTCCACCAGCAGCCACACGTAGGCCGACACGAGTCCGAACAGGACCATCCCGGCCTGCAGCATCGCCTTGCGCCCGTAGCGGTCGGCGATCGTGGAGGTGGTGAACAGCAGCCCGGCGAACACCAGCGCGTAGGCGTTGCTGAACCACTGCTGGTCCGACAGCGAGGAGCCGAGCTCCTGGGACAGGAACGGCAGGGCCACGCCCAGCGAGGTGTTGGCCAGCATCGTGGTCGACAGCGCCAGGCACAGCACGATCAGCGTGGCCCAGCGGCGCCGGTAGACCGGCAGCGCGATGCCGTCGTCGAGGGCGCGCTGCTCGGCTTCCGTGCGGGGCAGGTCACCGCCCGAGGTCGGCTCGGGGTGGGCACCGGACACGGCGACTCCATTCTGCTCGGACTCGTTCCGGAAAGACTCCCTCCAGGTTATGTCAGGACTGCCATTTGTCACTCGTGACACCGACCACCGTTGACGTCCCCGGCGGGCGTGGTGAACCTGGAGCGCATGACCGCCGCTGCCGCCTCCCGCCCCGACCCGGCCGAACCGGTCGACCGCCGCCGGCGGCGCACCGCCCGCACCCGGACGAGCATCGAGGAGGCCGCGCTGCGGCTGTTCACCGAGCAGGGCTTCGAGCACACCACCGTCGAGCAGATCGCCGAGGCCGCCGACATCGCCCCGCGCACCTTCTTCCGGCACTTCCCCAGCAAGGACGCGGTGCTGTTCGGCGACCGCTCGCACGAGACCGAGCGGCTGCGCGAGGTGCTGGCCGCCCGCCCGGCCGGCGAGCACCCGATGCGCTCGCTGGCCGCCGCGCTGCTGGACACCGCCGAACGCGTCGAGCTCGACCGCCAGCAGCACCTGATGCGCGCCCGGCTGCTGGAGCGGTTCGAGGCCACCGGGGACTACGAGTTCCACATGCTGCACCGGCGCTGGGTGCACGACACCGTCACCGCGCTGGCCGAGCACTGCGGGGCCCAGGACAGCGTCGATCCCCGCTTCTACGCCTGGACGATCGTGCTCACCAGCAGCTTCGGCTCGGCGATGCGGGCGTGGCTGGGGTGCGAGGACGGTGCGCGGCTGCCGGAGCTGTTCGCCGACATGCTCGAGGAGACCGCCGCCGGGCTCGGCGAGGCCGCCGAGGTCGTGCGCGGCGCAGGGCGCTAGGAACCCGTGCGCCGCAACGGGATCCGGCTCAGCGCACGGTGATCAGCTGCGGCCCGCGCGGCACCAGCTCGCCGATCACCGGCGCGCCCGGCACCTCCCCCGCGATCAGCAGCCCGCCCGAGGTCTGCGCGTCGGCCAGCAGCAGCGCCTCGTCCTCCGAGACCGCCGACAGGTCCGCGTGCGGGCGCACCCAGTCCAGGTTGCGCTTGGTGCCGCCGCTGACGTAGCCGTCCCGCAGCGCCTCCCGCGCACCGTCCAAATAGGACACCGCGGTGCTGTCGACGACCGCCGAAACACCGCTGGCGCGGGCCAGCTTCAGCAGGTGCCCCAGCAGCCCGAACCCGGTCACGTCGGTCGCGCAGCGCAGCCCGGCGCGCACCGCCGCGGCCGAGGACTCCGCGTTGAGCTCGGTCATCGCCGCCACCGCCTGCGGGAACACCTCACCGGTGGCCTTGTGCCGGGTGTTGAGCACCCCGATGCCCAGCGGCTTGGTCAGCGACAGCGGCAGCCCGGACCGACCGGAATCGTTGCGCAGCAACGCATCCGCGTCCGCGACACCCGTGGCGGCCATGCCGTACTTCGGCTCCGGGTCGTCGACGCTGTGCCCGCCGGCGACCGGGCACCCGGCGCGGCGGGCCACCTCGGCGCCACCGCGCAGCACCTCGCGGGCCAGCTCCAGCGGCAGCACCTCCCGCGGCCAGCACAGCAGGTTGATCGCCAGCACCGGACGCCCGCCCATCGCGTACACATCGGACAGCGCGTTGGCCGCGGCGATGCGGCCCCAGTCGGCCGGATCGTCCACGACCGGGGTGAAGAAGTCCGCGGTGCTGATCACCGCCGAGCCGCCCTCCAGGCGCACCGCCGCGGCGTCGTCGCCGTCGCCGAGCCCCACCACCAGCCGCTCGGTCTCCGGCCCGCCCGAACCGTGCAGATCGGCGACCATCTCCTCCAGCTCACCGGGAGGGATCTTGCACGCGCAGCCCCCACCGTGCGCGTACGTCGTCAACCGGACCGGAGGCGCCTGCAGCTCAGTCACGCCACCGACACTAGGACCGCGAGCAACCCGGCGTCGCGCGCCGCGCCGGGACCGGGCCCCGCATCCGCCAGCGCGGGCGCGTAATCTCGACCGCCGCCGTCCGCGGCGAAGGAGGCGTATGGGTGCCTGGTGGCCCCCGCGGTCTTCAAAACCGACGTGGCCGAGCACCTCGGCCAGGCGGGTTCGATTCCCGTCCGCCTCCGCTTCCGCACCCCTGTGCTGCGATCCCCGCGCTTCGCCGAAACCCCCCGTGCCGCGGCTGGTCCTCGACGGGGCGGTTGCGCGAAGGTGGCGGCGGGAGATCCGAGCGCGGGAGGTGGCATGGCAGCACCGTTCGAGGTGGCCACGTTCGACAACTTCGGCACGCTGACCGACTGGGAGAACGGCGTCGCCCAGTTCCTCTACGGTCTGGCGCTGCGCAACGGCGACGACGAGCTGGTGCCCGGCATCGAGCTGCGCGAGCTGTGGGAGCGGCTGCAGTTCGACATCCTCGGCCGCGCCTACCGCAGCTACAAGCAGGTCCTCGCGGAAAGCCTCCGCGGGGTGTGCGCCGAACGCGGCTGGCCCTGCGACGACGCGCTGGCGGCCGAGTTCGCCGACTCGATGCGGTCCTGGCAGCCGTTCCCGGACACCTACCCGGCGCTGCTGCGCACCCGGCAGGCCGGGGTGCGGCTGGTGATCCTGTCCAACACCGACCGCGACCTGATCTCGCACAGCCTGCGGCACATGCGGGTGCCGTTCGACGACGTGATCACCGCCGAGGACTGCGGCACCTACAAGCCCGACCCGGAGTTCTTCCGGCAGGCCCTCGACCGGATCGGCGTGGCACCCGAGCGGATCCTGCACGTGGCGTTCGGGTTCAAGTACGACAACGCCCCCGCCAAGAGCTTCGGCATGCGCACCGCCTGGATCAACCGGCACGCCGAACCCCGGCCGGAAGGCCGGGCGCCCGACCACACCTGGCGCGACCTGTGGGGACTGGCGCAGCTGGCCGACGGGCGCCCCATCCCGGACTGACCGGGGTGCGCCTAGGCTGGGGCGATGGCGATCACGAGGCCGAACCCGGCGTGGTGGCTGTACTACCAGTACGGCGGCACGCTGCCCGAGCGCTACCGGGAGTGGGTGCTGCACGACGCGACCTGCTCGACCTGGGTGCTGCGGGTGTGCCTGCGCGGGCTGCTGCACATCGCGCCGCTGGCGGCGCTGCTGCTGGCGGGGCTGGTGTGGGCCGGGGGGTCCTGGCCGCTGGCGGCCGGTTCGGTGCTGCTCGGGCTGCTGGTGGTGCTGCGGATCGTGCTGACCGGCTCGGTCGAGACCGTCGACGCCCGCCTGAACCGGCACGGCTTCCCGCCCGGGCACGGTTCGGCGGTGCGCAGCCGCATGGACGCCGAAGCCGCCGAGCGCTACCGGAAGGCCTGGCGCCACACCTGACTGGAAGCTCCGCGATCATCGGCCTAGGGTCGCGGGCATGGACGTGCGGCGGCGCATTCCCGGCACCGACCGGGTTCTGGGCGATCCGGCGGTGGCCGCGGCGGTGCGGCGGCTCGGCCGCGACCCGGTCAAAACGATCGTCCACAGTGCACAGGAGCGGGCGCGGCTCGGCGAGCTCGCCCCGGAGGCGGTGGTCGACGCGGTGCTGGCCGCCCTGCCGCCGGTGCCCGGCTCGCTGCGGCGGGTGCGCAACGCCAGCGGCGTGCTGCTGCACACCAACCTCGGCCGGGCCGCGCTGTCGGAGGCCGCGGTCGAGGCCATCGGCGCTGCGGCCGGCACCACCGACGTCGAGCTCGACCTGGAGACCGGCCGCCGCGGACCCCGCGGACGCTCCACTGTGGACGCGCTGGTCTCCGCGGTGCCGGCCGCCGAGGCCGCGCACGTGGTCAACAACGGCGCCGCCGCGCTCGCCCTGGTGGCCACCGCGCTGGCCGCGGGCAAGGAGATCGTGCTCGCCCGCGGCGAGATGGTCGAGATCGGCGACGGGTTCCGCATCCCCGAACTGCTGGCCTCCACCGGCGCGCGGCTGCGCGAGGTCGGCACCACCAACCGCGTCCGGCCGGCCGACTACGCCGAGGCGATCGGGCCGGAGACCGGGTTCGTGCTCAAGGTGCACCCGTCGAACTTCCGCATCACCGGGTTCACCTCCTCGGTGCCGGTCTCGGCGCTGCGGTCGCTGCCGGTGCCGGTGGTCGCCGACATCGGCTCCGGGCTGCTGCGCCCGCACCCGCAGCTGCCCACCGAGCCGGACGCGCAGACCGCGCTGGCCGAAGGCGCCGACCTGGTCACCGCCAGCGGGGACAAGCTGCTCGGCGGCCCGCAGGCCGGGCTGCTGCTGGGCACCGACGAGCTGGTGCACCGGCTGCGGCGGCACCCGCTGGCCCGCGCGCTGCGCGTGGACAAACTGACCCTCGCCGCGCTGGAGGCCACGGTGCAGGGCCCGCCGACACCGACCGCCCGCGCCCTGGAACGCTCCGAGCAGGACCTGCTCGCCCGCGCCGAAGCACTCGCGGCACGGCTGCGCGAGCACGGCGTCCCGGCCGGGGCCCGGGCCAGCACCGCCACCGTCGGCGGCGGCGGAGCCCCCGGCGTCGACCTGCCCAGCGCGGCGGTCGTGCTGCCCGAGCACTACGCCAAAACCCTGCGCACCGGCCCGGATCCGGTGCTCGGGCGCATCGAGCGGGGCGAATGCCTGCTGGACCTGCGCGCGCTCGAGCCCGACGAGGACGAGGCCCTGCACGCCGCGGTGCTGGAGGCGCACCGGTGCGGGTGATCGCCACCGCCGGGCACGTCGACCACGGCAAGTCCACGCTGCTGCGGCTGCTGACCGGCATGGAACCGGACCGCTGGTCCCAGGAGCGCGAGCGCGGCATGACCATCGACCTCGGCTTCGCCTGGACCACCGGTGCCGACGGGCGCGCGCTGGCGTTCGTCGACGTGCCCGGGCACGAGCGGTTCGTGCCGAACATGCTCGCCGGGATCGGGCCGGTGCCGGCGGTGCTGTTCGTGGTGGCCGCCGACGAGGGCTGGCAGCAGCAGTCCACCGAGCACCTCGACGCGCTCGACGCGCTCGGAGTGCGGCACGGGCTGCTGGCGGTGACCCGATGCGACCTGGCCGATCCGGCCGCGGCCACCGAGCAGGCCCAGCAGCACCTGCGGGAGTCCTCGCTCGGGCAGCTGCCGGCGGTGCACGTCAGCGGCCGCACCGGCGCGGGCCTCGACCGGCTGCGCGAGCAGCTCGACCTGCTCGCCGCCGGGCTGCCGGCCCCGGACCGGGACGCGGACGTGCGGCTGTGGATCGACCGGGCGTTCACGATCAAGGGCGCGGGCACCGTGGTCACCGGCACCCTGCCGGCAGGCACGCTGCGCACCGGTGATCAACTGCGGCTGCACCCGGGCGGGCGGAAGGTCGCCGTGCGCGGGCTGCAGGCGCTGGGCACCGACCGCCCCGAGGTCGCCGCGGTCGCGCGGGTGGCGGTGAACCTGCGCGGAGTGCCGCTGGAGGAGGTCCGCCGCGGGCACGCGCTGCTGAGCCCGGACCGGTGGCTGAGCACCGACCTCGTCGACGTCCGCCTCGGCGGCGAGCTCGCCGCCGAGCTGCCCCGCGAGCTGATGCTGCACATCGGCTCGGCGGCCGTGCCGGTGCGGGTGCGGCCGCTGGGCGCCGACACCGCCCGGCTCGCGCTGCGCTCGGCGCTGCCGCTGCGCATCGGCGACGTCGCATTGCTGCGCGATCCCGGCAGCCACCGGATCACCACGGGAGTGGTGGCCCTGGACGTGCGCCCGCCCCGGCTGCGGCGCCGCGGAGCCGCCCGCGAGCGGGCGCGCGTGCTCGCAGGCATGGACGGGCGCCCGGACGGGGCCGGCGAGCTGCGCAGGCGCCGCATCATCGCCCGCTCCGAACTGATCGCCATGGGCGCCGAGGTGCCGCCGGAGACCCCGCAGGCCGCCGGCTGGCTGCTCGACCCCGACTGCCGCGACCGCCTGGCCGCCGAGCTGCCCGCCGTGCTCGAACGCCACCGCGCCCAGGACCCGCTGGCCGACGGGATGCCCGCCGAGGCCGCCCGCCGCGAACTCGGCCTG
>Ga0164243_10002466_pt1 | contig 30549 bp, 25 predicted proteins | sample OricompcompostOP_FD_108781 | JGI IMG/M metagenome (GOLD analysis project Ga0164243, IMG submission 108781) | Organic Plus compost microbial communities from Emeryville, California, USA - Original compost - Organic plus compost (OP) | ecosystem: Engineered > Solid waste > Mixed feedstock >... | reverse complement strand
GGCGGGCGAGCGCACGCTTCAGCCGTCCCAGCGTCGCATCGTCGAGCTCCGCGCCTAGCCGGACCCGTCGCACTTCGGCGCCGATCCGCCCGCCTACCGCCTCGATGTCGAGGCCGCTCGCGGGATCGGGGAGATTGGGAAACGAAGGCGCTGCGATGGTCATGATACTCTCCGCTGGAGGTTTGGACGTGACAGGTCTTTCGGACCGGCTTTGCGGCCGCCGTTCACGGCTGCGATCTGCGGCTGCAGGCGGGCGCTGAGCAGCCACGTCTTGAGCGTTTCGACATTGGCCGCTGCCGACCGGTCGAAATGCTCGACGATGTGATAGCCGCGCCGGCTGCGAAGCGGTTCGCGCGCGAGCCGAACCAGCCCGCCCCCGCCCACCAGATCGTCGATCAGCGGCGTCCAGCCGATGCATACGCCCTGACCGAGCAGCGCCGCCTGCAGCACGAGCTGGAAATTGTCGAAGGCGAGATCGTCCCGGCCCGGCTCCGCGATGACGTCGTGCGCTGCGAACCAGTCGTTCCAGTTGAACCAGCGGTCTCTGGCCGCACCGCGCAAGTGCAGCAGCCGCAGCCTCGCTATCTCCTCAGGCGCGAGCGGCGCAGCGCGCGCGCCGAGATAGGCCGGGGAGCAGACCGGAAACACTTCCTCGCTGAAAAGCGGCGCGGTGCGGAAGCCGGACCAGTCCCCATGGCCGAACATGATCGCGAGGTCGAAGTCTGCGTCGGTCGCGTCGATCTCCATCTGCGTGGTAGCGACGCGTACCTCGACGCCGGGCAGGAGCTCGCCGAGCTCGCCGAGACGCGGCATCAGCCACCAGGCGGCAAAGCCATAGTCGGTGAGAATCTGGAGCGTCTTCTTTCCCGAGAGGCGCCGCGCGGCCGTGACCCCCTCGGACAGCGTCTTCAGCCCCTGCTCCACCGTCTGGAGGAAGGCGGCGCCGGCGGAGGTGAGCTGCACGCCCCGGCTGCGGCGGACGAACAGCTCGACTCCCAGCTCGGCCTCCAGCTGCGAGATGTGCTGGCTGACCCGCGCCTGCGTCATGAGGAGCTCATTGGCTGCGGCCGTGAACCGGCCATGCCGCGCCGCCGCCTCGAACACCGTCATGGCTCGAAGCGGCAAGCGATGAAAGCGCGACGCCATTAGCTCCATTTATGCCAACCTTAAAAAACCAGACGGTTCACGTCCTCCGCCGGTAAGCCTAGCTATTACCTACTGGTTGGGTAGAGATTAGAATTTCGGGTCCGAGAAGCATAACTTTCGCGACAGCTTCAGCATCTGATCGCACTCCAGCCCAGCCTCCAACCGGCAATTGCGGGTCGGCGAGCAGGGGGATTCGAGAGTGAAGAGATTGCTGAATGCTTCCACCGCGATGGTTCTCGCGACGATGGTCTATCCCGTTGCGGCACATGCCGAGGACGGGTCCGATCCCCAGAGGGCACCGGCCGACACGCAGGAGATCGTGGTGACCGCCACCAAGCGCTCGGCGAACGTCCAGGACGTACCCGTCGCGAGCACGGTGGTCGGCGAGGCGACCATCCAGGAACAGCATCTGAAGGACGGCATCGCCCTTGCCCGGCAGGTACCGAACCTGATCGCCGAATCCGCGATGGGCGTGGCCATGCCGCGCTTCCGTCTACGCGGCATCGGCACCGACGATTTCACGCCGACCACTGCCTCGCCGGTCGGGGTCTATGAGGACGAGGTCTATATCAGCGCGGCCTCGGGGTTGTCGGAGCCGCTCTACGACCTCGATCGCGTCGAGGTGCTGCGCGGACCGCAAGGAACGCTCTGGGGCAAGAACACTACCGCCGGCGCGATCCATTATGTCACGACCAAGCCGAGCGATAGCTGGACCGGTCAGGCGCAATTGTCCTACGGCACGGACGACACGCGCGAAGCCGAAGCTGGGCTTGGCGGTCCGCTGGCGGACGGCCTCTCCTTTCGCGTGGCGGGCGTCTACAAGCACCGCGACGGCCAGCTCCGCAACGATTTCACCGGCCGCAAGGCCGGCGGCTATGAAATCTGGGATCTGCGCGGGCAGCTTCGGTGGGAGATTTCGCCCTCCGCCTCGCTGCTGGTCAAGGGCCATGGCGGACGGAGCGAGCAGGACCAGCCGCTCCAGCAGGTCGGGCTGCTGCCGGGCGGCGCCGACAGCGACGGCTATGTCGAGCGGAGCGATCCGGACGCGCTCAGCAACAACGGCCCCGGCGGGACCCATGCGCACCGCGCGGGGGTGGACGCGCATCTGACGATCGACCTCGGCGGCGCGACGCTCACCGACATCGCCGCCTATGAATGGGCGAACTCGCTGATCTATTCGGACGACGATGCCAATCCCGTCTCCAGCTATCACGAGCGCTACGGAGGAGGATCGCACAGCTTCACCAACGAGCTGCGGCTCGCGTCGCCCGACGGTGGCAGGTTCGGCTGGATCCTGGGCGCCTATTATCTCCACGACCGGACCACCAGCTTCGGACAGCTCGGCCTCTACGATCCGCTCAACTTCGGCGTGAACGGCATCGCCTATGACGTCGCGGTCAAGACCGACAATGCCGCAGGCTTCGCGAGCCTCAGCTATCAGCTCACGCCGAAGCTCAAGCTCAGCGCCGGCGCGCGCTACACCTGGGAGCGCAAGGCGCTGTCCGGCCTGGCCTATGAATATGTCACCAATCCCGCCGACGTGTTCGACGCAAGCCATGTCGCCTTCACCTATATCGATACCAGCCGGGGCGTGTATCTGAACTCCACCCACGCGCCGCTAGCCCCGCCCCCGTCGCACAAGGCATGGAACCGCGTCACCTGGGACGTGTCCGCCGACTACAAGCTCGCTGATGACGTGCTGCTGTTCGGCCGCATCGCGCGCGGCTTCCGCTCGGGCAACTATAATTCCTATGTCGCGGCGCCGGAGAATCTCACGCTCTACGACCCCGAGACGCTCACCTCCTATGAGGCCGGGATCAAGACGAGCTGGCTCGACCGCCGCCTGACGTTCAACCTCACCGGCTTCCACTATGATTTCAGCGACATGCAGGTGACGGTCCTGCAAAGCGTGGGAACGGTGACGCAGAATGCCGCCTCGGCGCGCGTGAACGGCTTCGAGGCCGAGCTCAGCGCGCGCCCGGTCCGCGGGCTGTCGCTCGATGCCGGCTACGGCTTCCAGGCGTCCAAATATGTGGACTTCACCAATGCGTCGGTTCCCGCGCCGATCAACCAGGGCGCGCCGCTCGACCTGTCCGGCCAGTCGCTCGAACGGGCGCCGCGCAACACGCTCAACCTGTCCGCCAGCTATGCAGTGGCGGTCGGCGGCGGCACGCTGCGGTTCAATACCGACTGGCGCTACACCAGCCGCTACCGCTTCCACGTCTGGTCGGATACGACCGACATCGATCCGGCGCCATTCCTTGCCGATCCCGAAACCCGTGCGCTGGTGCGCGACACCCTCAGCCAGGATGATCTGTGGCTCGGCAACGCCACGATCGCCTATCGCTTTGCGAACGGGCTCGAGATCGCAGGCTGGGTGAAGAACGTCACCAACCGCCGCTACAACACCAACGCCTTCGGCATGTTCTTCAACCGATCGCTCAGCACCTATCCGGGCGAGCGCCGGACCGGCGGCGTGTCGCTGGGCTATCGGTTCTGATGATGGCGGGGCGGCGGCCGGCATCGCTGGGGCTGCTGCTCGGCATCGGCGCAGCCACCGCCGCCGCGCACATCGGCAACAACTTCACTACCTATCTGATCGGCGGGCTCATCGACCGCTACGGCTTCACGCCGATCCAGATGGGCGCGTGGAGCATGACCGAGAGCCTCTCCTATGCCGCCGCCATGTTCCTGCTGGCGCCCCGCGCGGGAAGGCTCAGCCCAAGGCTGCTGATCGCAGCGGCCGGAGCACTTATCGTCACGGCGCAGTTCGCCGCTGCCGCCGTGTCGGCCTATCCGCTGCTGCTCGCGACGCGCGTGGCGACCGGCATCGGCTTCGGCATCGCGAATGCAGCAGTCAATCTCGCCGCCGGGCGCACCGCGCATCCGGCGCGCGCCATATCGCTCGGCATCACCTTCCAGACCCTGCTTTATGCCGCGGTCAATATCGCGCTGCCGATGATTGGTCAGCGTTTCGGCGTGGGCGGCATGTTCGTGGCGCTGGGTGCGCTCTCGGCAATCCTCCTCGCCGGAGCGCTCGGCGTACCGGGCAGGCACGCGCCAACCGCAGCGGCCACACGCGCTGTGGTCGATTCTGCGACCCTGGGGCGCGACCATCTGCGCGTGCTGGTTGCCATGGCGCTCTTCACCTTCGGCAGCCTCGCCATCTGGCCCTTCATGGAGCGCGCGGCGCACGCCGTCGGCATATCCGCGGTGCTGTTCGGACGATTCCAGAGCGCGGCGACGATCGCGAGCGCGTTCGGCAATCTGATCCTGGCTCTGCTCGTCGCGCGCCTTCCGCGCGGGCTGTCGCTGCTCGGCTCGCTGCTCGTCTGTGGCCTGTCCTGCGCGCTGCTCACCACCGTCCACGGCCACGCGGTCTTCGTCGTCGCGCTGCTCGCCTATAATGTGAGCTGGTTCGTCACCTACCCGCTCCTGCTCGGCATCGGCTTCGCGATCGACGGTTCGGGCAGGCTGGCGGTGCTTTGTTCGGCGGTGTGGCTGACGATGATGGCGCTGGGATCGCTGGCGACGGGGATCATCGCCGAACTGCTGGGCGGCTATGCGCCAGCCGGGCTGCTCGGCCTGCTCTTCTGCCTCGCCGCGGCCGCCGCCGTCTGGCCGCTGGCGCGACGTCAGGACGCGGAACGCACCGCCCGGCCTAGCGGCGCACTGCCGTCGACAACAGGTTGATCACCAGCGTGCCCGCGACGATCAGCACGATGCCGAGCAGGGCGGCGCCATCGAGCTTCTGACGATAGGCCACGAGTCCCACGAGCGAGATCACGACGATGCCGATGCCGGACCAGATCGCATAGGCGATCCCCATCGGAATGGTCCGCAGCGCCACGGACAGGCAGTAGAAGGCGCCGACATAGCCCAGGATCACCACAAGGGTCGGGAACGGCCGGGTGAAGCCGTCAGCGGCCTTCAAGGCGGATGTCGCGATGATCTCGAGGCCAATGGCCCCGGCGAGGAAAAGCCAGTTCAATCGAGAGGGTCCCCCTTGTGAGCGCTCCGAGCGCTTCATTGCCGGACGCGTGTACCCATATTGATGCCGAAGTCACGTAGCTTACGGAAGCTACACAGTTCTCGCGAGCGGCATGATCACTTGCGCTGCGACATCGTTGCGGCTTTCAGTGATCCACCGGGCACGGTGCTATCGATCATCAATACCGAAGTGTCGTGCATGGCAGGGATCGGAATTCCGGCTCGGATCGCGCGGAGGTTCGAGCTAAGGCGCAAGACATAGGGGATCACGCCGGGCATACCCGGTATCGACAGCTTTCGCCCACCAGCGTTGCATCTCCGAAGCAGACTTCCGAGCGCGAGGCTTCGCACGCTCTCATGCCATGCTTTGATCTGCCGGTAACCTCAAGCCTTGAACAACGAGTTGGCCGCGATTGTCATATATGGGGGCGTGATCAATCGAAGCTCGAAGCGAACACCCCGCCGCCAATACGGTTCAGTGGCGCGGCGCACCACGCCGCGCCCAGCGACCGGTCACCCCAGCCACGAACAAGCTCCATCCGAACCGGGAACGGCTTATCTAGCTGTATGGACGGCGCCCGCAACCATCAGGACCGCTAAAGCCAGCGTTTCCACATTGGGCCTGATAGCAGGCTCCGGCACCGGCGCAAAATAGGGCGAGTGGTTGCCGGGCACGGCGGCCTCGTATTCCGCCAACCTCTTCGGATCGGCACCGCCGACAGCGAAAAAGACGGAAAGCACGCCAGCGTCGATGAGCTCGGAAAAATCCTCGCGGGCCTCACCGCCCGGCAGGTAAGCTGGTAAGAAGTTCACGTTCTTCCCGAACGCTGTTTGCAGCAGGCCTACATGATCGTGGGGGTCGGTGTCCGCGCAGTCTCGGTCACCGGATGGGCGGCCCTGCCTACTCCGTCGATCAACAACTTCCGCGTTGCCTCTTCGTGCGAACGCAGCGTCATCTTCAGATCGGCTCTGTCGGAGATGATATTTTCGACCGTGCCGGTCCGAAGTGCACCGACAATGATCACGCCGAAGGCGCTGGGCACCTTTCACGGCTGATCACTGTCTGCACATCGGAGACGAAATGTGCGTCAATCGCCATCGGATCGGTACTTTTGTCCGGCATGAGCCATGCGTGCCCTGCCCGGGAAGGTGATATCTCTTCCATGGGCAGGGCGTCGAACTCGGTCCGCACGAGCACCGTCGGTCCATCCCCGTTCCTGTAGATGGCGATGATGCCGGTCTTGCCGACCTGTTCCGTGACGGTGAAGCCCAGCTTGCGCATTTCGGCCGCCACCAGTGGGCGGTGCGCTGAAGCCCGACCTCGGGTGGGCGTGGATCTCCTTGTAGCGCGCGTCGAGGTGCGGGTAGCCTTTTGTCCAAGGTGGCGGCGACGCGCACTTTCGCCGCGGCGATATCGAAGGCGGGCGGGATCGGTGTGGTGCCCGGCGCCGGCTGTGCTGGAGCCAAAGTGCCGGCGAATGCCATGCCCAGTAACAACATTGTTTTATAGCAATTCTCAAATTCGAAGCGTACGCGGCATGATCGGGACCACCCCCCGGTACTCTATCATCTGCTCTATCCGGCGAGCCCGCCAGAATGCGCGGCTTCGTGCCTTTATGGACTAGATGATCGCCATCGGCAGTCCCCAATTTCTCATTGCTTGTTCGTGTAGTCGAGCGCGGGTGCGCGATCGCCGAGCAGCGGCTTGTAGACGAAGTTGGGACCGCGGCTCTTTTCCAGCTCGACCTTGGCCTGGGCGAGCTTGTCCGGACTGCGGAACAGCTCGGCGCCGGTGAGCGCCAGCGTCTTCGCCGCGACCACCGCTCCTTTCACGCCGATGCTGGTGCCGCTCGCCGATGCTGCCTGCCAGCTATGCGGCGCCGTGCCGCCGACCCAGGTTGCCGCGCCCAGGGCGCTGGTCGGCACCACCCAGCTGATATCGCCTACGTCCGAAGAAGCCGAGGTCTTGCGGCCGAACACATAGGGTTCGATCTTGCCAGGATCGGATGGCGGCGGGCTTCCCGGCAGGGTCGCCGCGATCGCACGCGCATAGGCGGCCTCCTCCGGCGTGTAGTGGTAGCCGCCAACCCTCTCGAGATTGGCCTGCACGATATGACCGAGCGTGTCATTGGGAAGGTGCGCGTAGCTTCCCCCGATCACTTCCACCGAGACCGTGGTGCCCGTGGCGAGCGCGGCGCCTTCTGCCGCTTTCTTCACGCGCTCCCATACGTCCTGCACCACCGCAGGATCATAGTGGCGAACATAATAGAAGCTTTCGGCTTCCGCCGGCACGATGTTGGGTTGATCGCCGCCGTTGGTGATCGTGTAGTGAATCCGGGTTTCTTGGGGGATGTGCTCGCGCAGATAATTGACCGCGACATTGTGCAGTTCGACCGCGTCGAGCGCGGAGCGGCCGCGTTCCGGCGCCGCGGCGGCATGCGAAGCCGTTCCGTGGAAGCGGAACTTCGCCGTGATCATCGAGAGCATCGTGCCCTGCGACCCGCTGTTGCTGCCGCCCGGATGCCAGGTGAGCACCGCGTCGACGTCCTTGAAGAGCCCGTCGCGCACGAAATAGACCTTGGCGAAGCCGCCCTCTTCGGCCGGGCTGCCGTAAAGCCGGATCGTGCCCTGGGTCCCGGTCCGTTCGAGCCACTGCTTGAGCGCGATCGCCGCCGTGACGGAAGCGGCACCGAGCAGATTATGGCCGCAGGCATGGCCCGCGATGCCCCCCAGCGATTTTCTCTCGGGCGTGCTGTCCTGCGATAGCCCGGGGAGCGCGTCATATTCGGCGAGCAGCGCGATCACCGGGCCACTCGATCCGGCTGTCGCCACAAATGCCGTCGGAATGCCCGCGATCCCGGTCTCGATCTTGAACCCCGCCTCTTTCAGCTCTTTCTGGAGCCGCGCGGAGCTCTTGGTCTCTTTGAAACCGACTTCGGCGAAGCGCCAGATGTCCTGCGCGGCGGACGAGAGCCGCGGCGTAAGTTGGTCCACCGACCGCTCGATCGCCTTGGTTTCGGTTTCGTCGAGTGGGGCGGCGGTCAGCGGAACACTCCACGTGGCCAAGAGCAGCGTGCCCGAAAGGAAATGACCTTTCTTCATCGGATATCTCCAAGGTTGATCAGAAGTTAGCGGAGAGATTGAGTCCGAAGGTGCGCGGCGGTGCGGTGGTCACCACCTCGATCGATCCGCCCAGCACATTGCCTGCGGCGACCCGCGCCACTTCGTTGAACAGGTTGTTCACGAAGAGATATGCGCCCCATCGTTCGGTTCGGACACCAGCGCGGATATTGGCGAGCGTATAGTCGCCAAGACGCCGATAATTGATCGAGTTTGGCCGGAAGTCGGAATAGGACTTGCCGACATGGCTGGCATCCGCGCGCACCAATCCCTGAAGCGTGGCCGACAGCGTCCACTCATATTGCGCCGCCACGCCGAAGCTAGCCTTGGGAATGAAGGGTATCCTGTCCCCCGCCCGCGCGGTCGTGGGGGCCGGATTGATGCCGTCGGGAACCTGATCCTCCGTCAGCTCGGCGCTGGCGACCGCGATATTGCCGTCGAACTGCAGGCCGCGGACCGGTCGCAACGACAGCTCGAACTCGCCGCCCTTGACGTGCGCGGCGCCGGCATTGCCCAGATAGGCGAAGGTACCGCTGTTGATGCTCACCTGCATATCCGACCAGTCGGTGAAATAACCGGCCAGGTTGGCGATGAACGCGCCGTCGAGCAGCGTCGCCTTGATACCACCTTCATAGGTCACGAGCTTGTCGGGCGCATAGGCGAGCGCCTGGGCGAGCCCGAGCACCTGATTCACGCCGCCGGGCCGATATCCGTTGGCGACCTGCGCATAGAGCAGCAGCTCCCGGGTGGGCTGGTAGCTGAGGTTCGCCTTGTAGAGCCAGCCATCGTGAGCGGTGCGGTAGAGCGCGAACGGTGCGATGCTGGTGCGCAGGATGTCGAGCCCAACGGTCGTGTCGCCTCCCACGACCTTTTCATAATCATAGTAGCGGAAGCCTCCCGTCAGCTTGAGGCCGCGCGCTATCTCGTAGGAAGCTTCGCCGAAGACCGCCTTCTGCTCGAGCGAATCGACCACATTGCGCTGAAGCAGCGGCGCCGCGCCCGTGATCTGGCTGCCGTCGGCCGCCGACGTCGGTCGCGCCTCGGACAATACCTTCGCATCGCGATCTTCATAGAAGGCCCCGATGGTCCAGTCGAACGGCCCGCCGCGCGAGGATTGGAGACGGATCTCGTTGGTCCAGTCCGTGACGGACTGGGGCTGATAGTAGATCGCCGGAGTCAGGCTATCGACATAGGCGTCGAACGCCGCGACGCCCGGGGGCGTGGCGCAGACCGCGGCGCTGAAATGGGTCCGGCAATTGGCGGCCGACCCCTTGAAGCTCTGGAACAGATAGGTCGGATCCCGCGTAACCAGCGTGTCGCGATCCTGATAGGCAGTGGTGAGGACAAGGTCGGCAAATCCAAGCTCCGCGTTGGCGGACAGGCTGTAGAGCCGTTGCTTGTCCGAATAGGGCACCTGCGAGCGGTTCACCGCATTGAACCGCCCCGCGCTCGGAGACCAAGTGCTGGCGCCGCCTTCGGTATATTGGAGATGGACCGCGCCATCGATCGTCAGCCAGCTCGCGGGGATGAACCGCACAAGCAGACGACCGCCGTCGGTTCGCTCCGCATTGATGCCCTTCAAGCCCAGCGCCGGATTGTCGACCCAGCCATCGATATCGCGGCGAAAATAGACAGCTCGCACCGCCAGCACATCGGCGACAATCGGCACGTTGACCGCGAGGTTCAACTGATAGCCTTCACCACCCCTCTCCGTGGCGGTGCCGGTGAAGTCCACCTTACCCTCATAGTCGAAGCTCGGCTTGCGATTGACGATACGAATCGTGCCGCCCACCGACCCCGCCCCATAGAGCGTGCCCTGCGGACCACGCAGCACTTCGACGCGCTCGACATCGAAGAGTTTGAAATCCGACTGACTGCCGCCCGGATCGCTCGTCGTTCCCGGCGGTCCGGCCACGGGCGTGTCGTCGTAATAGACCCCCACCTGCGCGTCGCCGGCGCTTCGGATTCCGCGTAGCGTGATGCGTCGTTGACCGGGTCCCTGATCGGTGACGGTCAGGCTCGGCACGACCCGTACCAGATCGTTGACGCTATCGATGCTCGATGCTTTCAAGGTCGCATCACTCACGGCGGTAATGCTTGCAGGAGCCTCCTGAAGCCTGACTTCCCGCTTGAGCGCGGTCACGACTATCGCATCGTCTTCCGTACCGGAACCGGGCGTTTGCTGGGCACTGGCGGCGCTCGTGGCGAACAGCGCGGCGGCTCCGGCGAGCCAAGTGCCAAGCAACAGGTGCGTTTTGCGCATGATACCCCCCAATTTTGTTTAATTGATTGGCCCCGGAGCCGGCCCCACTTCAGCAATAGCCGTGCCAAAGTGTGAAAAAGCCCGCGCTACCGGGCACCTGGAGCAGCTTTGCCCCGCTGCGCGTGCGGCAATTTGTGCAATGCGGCAGCGTCACTGCTGCGGATGCAGCAGCGGGTCTCGTCAAGATGCTGCGTTAGCACCAATAGTCCCAGCCGCTTCAGCGTGCCCGCTTCACGCAAGCGACTATAAAGCAATATATTACAAACGGTTACTTACATGCTCGCATGTCGTGGCATGTCGCTTGCTTGTTCTCCCGGTCGATAACCGGCGCCTTGGCGCCTCAACAAGGACCAGGGGGATCATCTCTTGCCCAACACTCACCGTCGCGTATCCGCTCGCATTCTTTCGCGCTCAAGCGCGATCGTGCTCGTCCTCGCCGCCGTCACGCCCGCGTTCGCCACATCCGGGCCGGAGGAAAGCAAACCCGCCACCGAAACGCCCGATCCAAAGGAAGCTGCACCGGCCCAGCCTGTTACGGCAGAGCAGCCCACCCAGACGGGAAGCTCAGACATCGTCGTGACCGCGCAGCGGCGTGAAGAACGGCTGCAGGACGTTGCCACGGCGATCACGGCGCTCGGCAGCGATACGTTTCAGGCAGGGGGGATCGGGCGTTCTGCGAACGAAGTGCTGAACCTGGTGCCGAACGCATCGGCCGGCACGCAGCAGCACGGCCGCCCCCGCTGGTGGATCCGCGGCGTGGGCGCGGGGCAGCAGCAGTTCGACCTCGCGAACCCGGTCGGCTTCTACCTGGACGACGTCTATATCAGCAACGCGAGCGCAACAGGCCTGCCGCTGTTCGACATCGAGCGCGTCGAGGTGCTGCGCGGCCCGCAGGGCACGCTATGGGGCAAGAACACGACCGGCGGCGCGATCAACATCATCTCCAAACGCCCCTCGCTGACGCAGCGCGACGGCGACAATTACGTCAAGCTCGACTATGGCAGCTATGACGACAAGATCGTGGAAAGCGGCGTCGGCACCGTGCTGGTGCCGGACCTGCTCGCGACGCGCCTCTCCTTCCATGTCGAGGATCGCGACGGCCGGTTCACCAACCTGTTCACGGGCGAAAAGTCCAACTTCATCACGGACAGCGTGGTGCGCGGACAACTTCTGCTCGCACCCTCGCCGGATTTCCAGGCGCTGCTCAGCGTCCATTACCGCAACTACAGGACCGACGGCACCTATTGGACGACCTACAGCTATGCGCCGGACGGCGTGTTCCGCAACGGCTATGCGCCTTCCAGGGACAAGGACGAGATCAGCACCAACGCCGACGACTACAGCCGCAACACGCAGCTCGGCGGCTCGCTCCACCTCGATTGGACAATCGGCAAGCTGTCGCTGACGTCGATCACCGGCTATGAGCGATTCAAGACCCGGGGGCCGGGCGACAGCGACTATACGCCGCTCGAGATATCCCGCACCTACACCGACGCGCGCAGCGAACAATGGACGCAGGAACTGCGCCTCGCCTCGCCGCAGACGGATCGGCTGAACTGGATCCTCGGCCTTTACTATTTCAACGAGAAGATCGCTTCGAGCGCCTATTCGGCGACGCTACCGCCGGGCACGGTCCCGGCCTTGCCGGGCAGCACCGCGCCTGCCGCCTATGGAGTCACCTTCTACGACCACAAGGCTGAAAGCGGGGCCGCGTTCGGCAGCGCGACCTTCGACTTCACCGATGCGCTGAAGCTGACGCTCGGCGCCCGCTGGACCCGTGAAACCAAGACATTGGATTTCGATCGCCTGGCGTCGCCCAATGCGGCAGCCACCGGCTGGAGCAACTATGTGCGCTGGTGGGATTCCTACACGGGTACGATCGGCGGTCCCGGCACCTTCTCGGGCGATCTTCGGAAAACCTGGGACGTCTTCACCTATGACGTGACGCCGGCCTGGAACATCGACCGCGACAATCTCGTCTATTTCAAATTCTCGCACGGCGTGAAGTCGGGCGGATTCAACACGGCAGCTACCCTGCCGGCCGCATTGCTCACAGTGGAGCCGGAAAAGCTCGACGCGTTTGAGCTGGGCTATAAGTCGCAATGGTTCGACCACCGCCTGACCTTCAATGCGACGGCGTTCCACTATGATTATGACGATGTGCAGATCAACGTGGTCGGCCCCAATCCGGGCGCGGTCGGCGGGGCCACGATCTCCTATCTGCAGAACGCCGCCAAGGCGCATGTCAATGGCGCGGAATTCGAGCTGGAAGCAAAGCCGATCGACGGGCTTCACCTGGGCGCCGCCGTAGGCATCCTAGACACCAAATATGACGAGCTCCAGGTAGTGAACGGCGGCGCGAACCTTTCCGGCGCGCGCTTCGTTCGCGCGCCCAAGCTCACGCTCAACGGCAACATCGGCTATACGGTCCCGCTCGCCGGCAGCGGCAAGATCGATCTCGACGCCGATGCCCGCTACACCTCGCTGCAATATTATTACATCACGCCGCAGGACAGGGTGAACCGCTATGTGCTGACCCAGCCCGGCTACACGATCGCCAATGCACGGATCAGCTACACGTCAGCGAATGAACTCTACACGCTGACGGCCTATGTGAACAATTTGCTGGATACCGATTATCGCAACCATGCGCTGCCCTCGGCCAATCCGGCAGCGGGAATCACCGGCGACACGGTCTACTGGGGCGATCCGCGCACCTATGGGGCATCGCTGATCGTTCGGTTCTAGCAGGGACACAAGAAAGGGCGCCGGTGTGCTTCACCGGCGCCCTTTCTTTGCGCATGTCTCTGCTATTCCGCCGCTTGCAGCAACGTCTCGGCCCGGCGCCCGAGCAGCGGCAGCACCTCCTCGCCGACGCGATAGGCTTCCTCCAGATGCGGCGTGCCGGCGAGGATGAAGGCGTCCGCGCCGCGCGCAATCAGTTCGTCGAGCCGGGCTGCGCATTGCTCATAGCTGCCGACGATGCCGAGCGCCGGCCCGCCCCGCAGCAGGTTGAAGCCTCCCCACAGGTTCGGCGCGACGATCAGCTCCTCATAGCGGCGCGCCTCGCTGGGCCGGAGCGCCGCCTGCCGCGCCGCGCCCACGGAATCGGTGCGCTGGCCGCCCAGGCGCCGGCGCGTCTCGTCACCGACGTTTTCGAAGCCGATACGGATATCGCGCCAAGCCTCTTCTTCCGTCGCGCGAGCGACCAAATCAACGCGGATCGCGCATTTCTGCTCGCCGCCCAATGCCGCCGTGCGTTCCTTCACGCGCGCGAACTTGTCGGTGAGCTGGTCGAACGGCTCGAGCCAGGAGAGATAATAATCGGCGTGCTTCGCCGCCGACTGCAGCGCCGCGTCCGACGAGCCCGAAAACCAGATTTCGGGAATCTCTTCAGCGGCTAGCAACGGCGAAAGGCCGCCGTCCGTCACTTGGTAGAAACGTCCCTCGTAAGAGAAGCTTCCATTCTTCCACACGCCTTTGAACACGTCGAGGAATTCCGTGGTGCGGCCATAGCGGTCGTCATGGCTGAAGCTATCGCCCCACCAGAGCTGGGCCGGGCCGCCGCCGCCGGTGATGATGTTGAACACCGTGCGTCCGCCCGTCGCGCGCTGGAGGCTCGCCGACAGGCGCGCGGCATGCACCGGATTGAGGAAGCCGGGCTGGAAGGCGATCATGAACCGGAAGGTCTTCGTCTCGCGCGCCAACAGCGGCGAGATCACCCAGGGATCGTCGGTGTTGGGGAAGGACGGGATCAGGCCGCCGATGAAGCCCATGCTTTCGGCCGCCTTGGCGATCTCCGCCAGATGATCGATGTAGCGGAAGCCGTCGTCCTTGCCGTCACGGTCGAGCCCCGGCGCCATGTTGTGCGGGCCGAGCGGCGACCAGTCCCCACGGTCATAGGCGCTGTGCCGAATAGTGCCGTGGCAGCCATGGGTCGGCAGTCGCCAATAGAAGTCGATCGTCATAAGCACCTCCTCTCAGGCAGCGGCGCGCACGGTTTCGGTCCGTGCGCGGAACCGGGGAAGCACATGCTGGCCGACGCGATAGGCCTCCTCGAGCGAAGGGGTCGCGATCAGCACGAAATGGGTGATCCCGATCGCGGCAAGGTCCGCCAGCCGCGCGGCGACTTCGGCATAATCCCCGATCAGCGTACCCTCCCCCACTCCGGCGCGGCGGGCATCCTGTCGTGCTTCCTCGGCATCCTCGCGCGCGAGGACCGGTTGGATCAGGCCGAATGCGACCGAGCGCCCTTCGCGGAGCGCGAGCGCGTCGAGCCTTTCGGTCAGGCTGCGAAGCGCCGGCAGGGAGGCGGGGCGGAACAGATGGACGTCCGCGAGCCGCGCGGATTGTGTCAGCGCCTCCTCCGTTTCGCCCTGGAGAAACACCTGCGGGAAAGCGACACGGTCGAGCGGCGGCTCGAAGCCGCCGCCCTGCACTTCGAAATGACTGCCGGCAAAGGAGAATGGGCGTTGGCCATGCGCGCCGCGCGCGACCGTCAGGAACTCTTCGGTACGCTGGGCAAGCTCGTCCTCGGACACATGATCGCCGTCCCCCGCGCGCGTGCCCGCGTCGGGCGCGGGCGCGATCGCCCAGCCCAGTCGCTCATGCGCCAACCGTTGGAAGCTCACTGCCTGTTTCGCGGCATAGACCGCCGAGCCGACCCAGGCGGGAAATTCGGGGACCAGCGCAAGCTTCGGAACCTCGCGCGCGATCGCAGCCGCCACGATCCGGCTGTCGTCGCTCTCGGGCCGATAGGGCAGGAACAGGCCATCGAACGCGGTCTGCGCCGCGGCCTGGCCCACCTGCGCGTAATAGTCATAGCGGTTGAGCGCGCCGGTGCGCACGTCGCGAAACAGCGTGTCGCCCTGCGACGACCGCACACCGGCTTCGGAGCGCCGGGGGTCGGCCGCCACATCGAGTTGCCAATAGCTTCGTATCGTCATGCCGCATTCCTCTCATCGTCGAAGGCGGGCACGCCCAGCCGCCCGGCGAACACCGTCTCCGCAACGGGGCGGCGGCCGTTGGGCGCCTCTTGCGCATGGAACTCCGGATCGAGCCGATCGAGGTCGCCCCGCCGGCCGAGCGCGACCATCGCCTCGACCGCATAGGCTTCCGGCACCTGCAGGCGCACGCGCGCGGCATCCCGATCGAAGCCCCCGATGCCGTGCGTATGCCAGCCGAGCAGCAGCGCCTGATGCGCGAAGTTCGCCCAGGCGGCGCCGGCATCGAAGCTGTGCGAGACATTGTGCACCGCCTGGCCGCGCCTCTCGACCTCCAGCTCCGAGAGAATGACGATCAGCGCCGATGCCCGTCCTGCCCAGAGCAGGTTGCGCGGCGCGAGCAGGCTGGTGAAATCCTCCCAGCTGCCGTCGCCTCGGCGCGAGACGAGGAAGCGCCAGGGCTGGGCGTTCGACGCCGAAGGCGCCCAGCGCGCGGCTTCGAACGCGCTTTGCAGCACGGCATCCGGCACCGGCTCAGCGGTGAAGCTGCGCGGCGACCAGCGCTCGACGAAGACCGGCTCGACCGGATAGGCGGGCTGGCGCGACATCAGCGCTTCTCCCTTTCCGGCAGCCGCACGAGATTGTCCGTCTCGCCCGGGCCCGCCATCAGCTCGCTCAAGATCTCGTCCTTCAACCGGTGGAGCAGCGGAGCGCCGCGATCGCGCGGATGCGGCAGGTCCACCTCGACGATGCGCCGGATGCGGCCAGGACTCGGCGCCATGACGATCACGCGGTCGCCGAGATAGAGCGCCTCCTCCACATCATGCGTCACCATCACCATCGTCGATCGCTGCGTCATCCAGATGCGCTGCAGCTCATTCTGCACATGCACCCGCGTCAGCGCGTCGAGCGCGCCCAGGGGCTCGTCGAGCAGCAGCAGCTTGGGCTCGGTCACCAGCGCGCGGGCGATCGCGGCGCGCTGCGCCATGCCGCCGGAAAGCTGATGCGGATACGCCTTTTCGAAGCCCACCAGGTTCACCAGCGCGATATGGTCGGCCACGATCTGCGCGCGCCGAGCCTTGGGCGTGTCGGTGTTGAGCAGCGCCAGATCGATATTCTGCTCCAGCGTCATCCAGGGAAACAGGCGGTGATCCTGGAAGACGATGCCCCGGTCCAGGCTGGTGGTGGCCACGCGTTCTCCATCCAGCCGGATCTCGCCGCCATATTGATCGTCCAGGCCGACGATCAGGCGCAACAGCGTGGATTTGCCGCACCCCGAGGCGCCGACGATGCTCACGAACTCGCCCGGCTTCACATCGAGGTTGATGCCTTCGAGCACAGGCCGGAGCGTGCCGCCGATGACGAAGCTCTTGTGCAGGTCGTTGATCGAAAGCGCGCCGCGCGCTGCGGCACGGGCTTCGGGGGCGGGCTTGGAACGCGATTCTACGATCATACCGGTTTCCTGCTCAAAGGGAGGCGGGTTGCCAGCGCAGCAGGCTGATGCGCAGCTGGCGGAACAGATAGTTGACGGCGAAGCCCAGGATCGCCGTGGCGATGACGGTAACGAGGATGATGTCTATGCGCTGCTGGGTCTGCGCCAGCTGCATCGTCACGCCCAGACCGCTGCCGATGCCGAGCAATATCTCGGTGGCGATCGATGCGATCCAGGCGAAGGCGAGCGCCTGCGTCAGGCCCGTCAGGATCAGCGGCATGGCGGCCGGCAGGAGGATCAGCCGAAAGCGTTGGAAAGCGCCGAAGCCATAGATGCGGCCGACGTCGAGATAGCGCTGCTCGACCCCGGCAACGCCTTCATAGCTGTTGAGCATGGTCGGGAAAAAGGCGGACAGGCTCACCACGATCAGCTCCGAACCCTGGCCGGTCCCGAACCACAGGCCGAGAAGCGGCAGCCAGCCGATCAGCGGAACCTGCCGGATCGCATGCAGCAGCGGGCCCAGCAGCCGGTCGAGCGGTCGCCAGATCGCCATTGCGACACCCACGGCGATGCCCAGCGCCCCGCCGATCACCAGTCCGGTCAGGCTGCGCGAAAGCGTCGAAACCATATCGGAAACGAGCGAGCCGTTCTCGACAAGCTCCAGGAACGCGCCGCCGATCGAGCCGAGCGGCGCGAACGCGATCGAGCGCACATCGCCCGAACTCGCCTGCCATTGCCACCAGATCAGCAACAGCGCCGGTGCGACCAGCCCGATCGCGAGGCGCAACCACGGCTTCGACAGCACAGCGTTCATGCCGTCCTCCAGCGTGTCGCGCGGCGTTCGATTGCCTTGGCACCGCGATCGAGCGCGAAGCCGATCACCCCGCTCACCACGACGCCGGCCAGCACCACGTCGATGCGGAAGAGCTGGCGCCCCATTTCCATCATCTGGCCGATCCCGCTGTCCGCCGCGAGCAGTTCGGCGGCGACCAGCACGATCCAGGCGCGCGTGATCGCGACCCGCAGGCCCGTCAGCACGGCGGGAACCGTCGCCGGCACAAGGATGCGCCAGACCAGGTCCGCCAGCCGAGTCCGATAGACGCGCGCCACTTCGAACCAGGCCCTGGGCACGCCGCGCACGCCGTCGAAGGTCGCGAGCGCCACCGGAAAGAACGCCGCCAGCGCCACGATCGCCACCTTGAAGGGTTCATCGATGCCCAGGAAGATCACCAGCATCGGCACGAAGGCGATCACCGGCACCTGCCAGAGCGCCATGAACAGCGGCGATAGCGCAGCTTCGGCGAGGCGCGAGAGCGCTATCGTGGTGCCGAATGCCAAGCCTGCGGCGGCGCCCAGCACATAGCCCACGCCGAGGCGGAACAGGCTCTCGCCGATATGGCGCTCCAACTCACCGCTTGCGGCCATCGAGGCAAGAGTCCTGGCCACCTCGCTCGGCGGAACAAGCACCTGCGGGGGGAACAAGCCGGTCAGGCAAGCGAGCTGCCAGAGCGCGAGTAGCACGAACGGCGCCAGCAAGGCGGAAACGCCGGATGGATGCACGCCACCGGAGCGGACCAGCCCGGCCCGCATCAGGAATGTCCTCCCGCGGCAGCCAGCGCGGCCGGTCCGGCGCTCGACTGTTTCCAATATTTGTCGAGTTGCAGGTCGCGCAGCGCCTGTGTGACGAAGCGCTCGTCGATCAGCTTGTCGGCCTCGACCTTGTTGCGCACCAGCCCGCGCGCATAGGTATAGTCGGCGACGGATCGATAATGGTCCTTTATCGCGTCGTTGAACAAGGGCGAGAAGCGGTCGCGCCACGGGATGCCCGACTCCGCATAGTCCTTGGCGACGATCGCCTCGGGCATTGCGCCGCGTGCCGCGTCGTGGATCACGGCGGTCTTGTTCGCTTCGTCGGCGGACCAGGCGGCCGCCCGGACGAAGGCGTCGACCACGAGCTGGGTGAGCTCGGGATTCCCCTCCACGAAGTCGCCGCGGCCGAAGAGCTCCGCGCGCATCTTCCACTCGGTCGGCGCCTGCTTGGTCGACCAGATGATATGGCCGATCCCCTTTTCCTCGAGCAGCAGCCCATCGGAAAGCAGGAAAGTGGCATCGACATTGCCCGAAGCGAGCGCTGCCGGCGTCGCCGAAGGATTGATGTTGACGATGGTGAAGTCGCTCAGCTTCAGTCCATTGGCGTCCAGCAGCTTGGAGAATGGCAGCTCCCACGGCCGTCCGCGATGCAGCGCGATGCGCTTGCCCCTGAGGTCCTTGATGCTCTTGGCCGCAAGCCCGTTGCGGACCACCAGATAGCAATTCTGCCCCTGGCCGAGCGGCGCCACCAATTTGAGCGGCACGCCGCCCGACACGGCGATGATGGCCGGAAAATCGCCATAAGCGGCGAAGTCGATGCGCTTGCCGGAGAAACCTTCGTTGATCAGCGGACCGCCTACGGCCGTGGGCACCGGGGTGAACGCGAGCGCGACACCGCGCTTCGCCAGCTCGCTCTTGAGCCAGCCCTGCTCGATGATCACCCCGATCAGGCCGTTGTAGACCTGCCTGCCTTCGAACGGATAGGCGATCCCGGCGATGGTGACGGTCTTGGGATTGCCGGCCACGCTTTCCTTGCCGCGGAACTGGAAGGCGACCAATCCGGCGATCACCAGCAGCGCGATCGCGCCGATGATCCAGCCACGGGCAGCACCGCCGGCCGCAGATTTCGGTTTCGGGGTTACCGGCTCTTCACTCGGCACGCTTCAGGCTCCGCGCTGGCGCCCGTCCGGACGGGCAATTGCGAAGGAAACGATGCATTTCGCGTGCCAAGCGGCCTGATGCGCGAAGCCCATGGCGCGATGGCGGATCCGACGAAGCGGGGTGCGCAAATCGAAGCAGCGACACGCGCCCGACTGCTCCAAATTGAGCGGTTCCATGGGATATGCGATTCGCGCGAAACCTTATATGGCTTGGCATATCTTTTGCGAGCACCTAGCTCGGAACGCGTAATTCACAGGTCAACGCGTAGCTCAGTCCAATGCATAGCCCTCGCAGGGTCGATAAGCCCGGCGAAGTCGCGGCCGAAGCGAGGAGAAAGAGCCCGGTGTCTGAATCCAATGCCTTGTCGGTGCCGGCCGATATGCCCGAATGTATCTGGATCACCCGCTGCCCCGTCCCGGCGGCTTCGGGCGTGGCCTGGTCCCTGGGATGGATGGCGCAGGAGTTCGCGAAACAGGGAATCGCAGTCAAACGCGTTCGCGAGGCCGGCCTCAATATCGTGGAATCCGATCCCGAACATCAGGTGCGCTACCTGTTCCGCGAGGGCGGCAACATCCAGGCGCTCGCGGCCCGGGCGCTCGGCGCCCCCACGCGGGTGATCGGGCTCACCTGGATCGACGAGCGCCAGGCGATCATGGTCCGTCCGGATACCAGGATCATGGAACCGTCGGACTTGCGCGGCCTTCGCTTCGCGCTGCCCGGCTATGCCCGTACGCGAGGCGAGAGCATCGCGCGCGGCATGTCGCTCCATGGCATCAAGAGCGCGCTCGCGCTCGGCGGCCTCGATCTGGACGACGTCCGCCTCGTGGACGTGCCCGCGCCGCCTGTGGAGTTGCCGAGCGCGCAGGGCATGCGGCGGCTGTGGCGGGGCCTCGAATGGCTCGCGGCCGGGCGCGTCGACGCGGTATATGTGAAAGGAGCAGCCGGCGCGGAGGCGGCCGCCAACCTAGGTCTGGTGGTCGGCATCGATCTCGATGCCTATCCGAGCCGCCTCGCCAGGGTGAACAACGGAACGCCGCGGCCGATCACCGTGCATGAGCATATGATCGACAGGCATTTCGACCTGGTGGTGCGCTTCCTGGAGCAGACGCTGCGTGCGGCCGACTGGGCCTCAGTGAATCCTGCGCAGCTGAAGCCGATCCTGGCGGAGGAAACGCTCGCGGGCATCGCGGCGGTCGAGACGGCCTATCGCAACGACTTCCACCGCTCGCTTCATCCGGATCTCTCTCCCGAGCGGATCGAAATGCTGGGCGCGCAGGCAAACTTCCTCTGGGTGCACGGCTTCCTGGACGCACCGGTGGACATCGAGCAGTGGATCGACCGGCGGCCGCTCGACATGGCGCTGCGCCGCCGCGCCGAAGGCTGGCACGAAGGCCCGCTCGAGGCGGTCTGATAGCTGAACTAAGGCCGCCCCTTCATTTCCTACTAAACCAATAGGAATTTTGCTGCTATCCTTCCCATCAGATCGGAGGGATTCATGGGCGCTATCCCGCAATACGATCCGGCCAACATAGCCAACATCGGCATCGATCCGTCGACTCGCCCCGGGCGCGACGGTCGCTCCGTTCTGGCATTCGACACCCCTCAACATCATTCGGTAGGGGATCGCGCGCGCGCCTTCGTCTTTTCCGACCCGCGTTCGCGCGCGCTCGTGCCGTTGATTGAGAAGACCGCGCCGAGCGACGCGAACATCCTGGTGATAGGCGAGACCGGGACGGGCAAGGAACTCGTAGCGCGCTATGTCCACTCCCTGAGCCCGCGCGCGCAGTGCCCGTTCCTCGCTGTCAATTGCGGGGCCTTTTCGGAAACGCTGATCGAAGGCGAGCTGTTCGGCTATGAGAAAGGGGCATTCACCGGCGCGCTCACCGCCCGCCCCGGTTGGTTCGAAGCCGCGAACGGGGGCACGCTGTTCCTGGACGAGATCGGCGACCTGCCGCTGCCGCTGCAGGTCAAGCTGCTGCGCGTGCTGCAGGAGCGCGAGGTGGTGCGTCTGGGCTCGCGCACCCCGGTGCCGCTCGATGTGCGCGTGATCGCCGCGACGAACGTGGATCTCTATCAGTCGGTAGCGAGCGGCGCTTTCCGCGCCGACCTGTTCTATCGCCTCCAGGTCGTCACCCTACCGCTGCTGCCGCTGCGCGAGCGGCGTGCCGACATCCTGCCGCTCGCCCGGCACTTCATGGAAATCTACGGCGACCGCATCCAGCCCAAGCGGCTCGACCTGACGCCGGATGCCGAGGAAGCGCTCTATCATCATAGCTGGCCGGGCAATATCCGCGAGCTGGAAAACGCAGTCCATCGCGCCACGCTTATCTGCCAGGACGGCCTGATTCGCGTCGAGGATCTGGGATTGCCCGGCAGCGATCTGACCGCGTCCCTGCTGGCGCACGCGTCGCTGGACCATATCGCGGAAACCGCGACGGAACTTGAAGATATCGTCCGGCCCGTCGTCGCCAAGCTGCTCCAAGGCGGGCATGACGCGCTGCTCGATCGTCTCGTCGGAACGGTCGTGACCGAAGCGTTCAAACGGAACGCCTCCAACCAGATCAAGACCGCGGCAGCGCTGGGCGTCACGCGCAACGTGGTGCGCACCCATCTCAAGAACTTCGGGCTGATCTGAACAAGCCCCGCCGGTTACGGGTGAAAACTCACCACCGCTCCTGCTGAATATCGCGCACTTGATCGGCGTCCGGATCGGCCGGTCGCCCCGCCCCTCTCGCGACACGGGTGTGGCATGGCTCTTGCTATGTTTCCCGCAACACCCCTGCGGGAGGAAGTCGATGGCAACCACGCTCGAACGCGATCCGACTGTGAGCGTACGGCCCAAGGAATTGTGGTTCACCCGCTGCCCCGTCCCGACCGCGACGGGCATCGCCTACAAGCTCGGCTGGCTGACTGAGGAATTCGAGCGGGACGGCATTGCGCTGCACACGCTCCAGGAATCCGGATCGGAGCTCGCCCGCCATCACTATGACCATCGCCTGCCCACGCTGATCCGCGAAGGCGGCAATATGCTCGCGATCGCCGCCCGCGCGCAGGGCGAGCCGACGAAGCTGATCGGCCTTACCTGGATCGAGGAAAGCCAGCTGATCCTCACTCGGCCCGATACCGGCATCCGCAGCGCGGCACAGCTCAAGGGCCGGCGCCTGGCGCTGCCCGGCTGGAGCCGCAACGACATCCCCAGCCATGTGCGCGGTACCAGCATCGCGCGCGGCATGTCGCTCGCCGGCTACAAGGGCGCGCTCGCGTCGGCCGGCCTGGGCTTCGACGATGTCGAGCTGGTCGAAGTCGAGGACCGGCTGCGCAACATCGGCGGCAGCGGCCGCGATCTGGAGCCCCGCCGTTCGGGCGTCGGTCGCCTCTGGCCGATCCAGGCGCTTACCGAAGGCCGGGTCGATGCCATCTATGTGAAGGGCGCATCGGCACTCGACCAAGCGCGCGAAGCCGGGCTGGTCGTCGCGATCGACCTCGACGCACTGCCCGACCGGCGTTTCCGCGTCAACAACGGCACGCCGCGCCCGATCACCGTCCATAAAACGCTGATCGACGAGCATTTCGACCTGCTCGTGCGCTTCCTTGCGGTGACGTTGCGCGCCGGCGACTGGGCCGTAGCCCAGCCGAACCGCCTGCGCGAAATCCTGGAGTTCGAAACCGCGGGCAGCGCCGAAGCGGTCGACCGGGCCTATGTCCGGCTTCACGAAGGCCTGCACCCGACGCTCGACGGCGATCGGCTCGCGCTGTTCGATCAGCAGAAGAAATTCCTGTTCACCTACGGCTTCCTGGATGCGGACTTCTCGCTCGCCGACTGGGTGGACCCGCGCCCGCTCGAAGCCGCCCGCGCGCTCAATGCGCAGCTACCCGCTCCGCCCCATACTCTTGCTTGAGGGAGACTAGTCATGTCCGAACGCCCCGGCCTTTCGTCCGAAGCCATCGCCTTCGTCACCAGGACCGAGAAGGAGGCGAGCCGCGCCTTCCGGCTGCTGCGTGAGACACGCACCATCTCGCCGAGCGGTACGCTGTTCTTTGCGGTGCGCATCCCCGGCGAGGACAAGATCATCACGTTGAACTATCTGGGCCTCTGGGAAGAAGATCCCGATCTGCCGCAGACGGCCGTGATCGATTTCGAGGGCAACAGCTACTGGAGCAACAAGCCCGGTGGCGCCGCGCGCTATCTCAAGCTCTTCAAGACGCATGCGGATGTCCAGGCGATCAGCCATGTCCACACGCCGCACCTCGGCGCCTATTCTCAGGCGCATAGCGCGCTGCCGCTGCTCTATGTCCCCAACCGCCGCTTCCGCTTCTCGTCCGAGCTGCCGGTCTACATCAACCGCCGTCAGGCCGAAGTGGACTTCATCCTCGACGCGATCGAGCGAGACCATGAGGTGCCCGGCATCGTCGAAGCCAATGGCGGCGCAACCATCTGGAGCTGGAAGGGGCTGCGCGACCTGACCAACAACATCGTGCTGCTGGAGGAAGGCGCGCAGTTCCAGATCCTGAGCGCGGCGCTCGGCGGCTCGAAGCCGTTCGGCCCGGGCGTGCTTGAGCAGCAGTGGAAGATGGGCAAGCTGGTGCCCCCCGACGCGCATGTCGATGACGACGGCACCATCCACTATGCCGATCAGCCGGCGGAAGCGGCCGAGTAACGCGCATGGCAGCCAAGCAGCGGCACCTCGCCCTCGGCGTGTTCCTGACACGGCACGGGCATCATCCCGGCGCATGGCGGCAGCCGGGATCGGCGAAGAGCGGCCGTCCCGACTTCTCCTATTGGGCCGAGCTGGTGAAGACCGCCGAGCGCGGCAAGCTCGATACCGCCTTCTTCGCCGATTTCGTCGGCCAGAGCGGCGACAGCACCAAGGGCATCGAGCGGCGGCACGCCTTTCTGGACTTCGAGCCGCTGACGCTGACGGCCGCGCTCGCCGCCGTCACCAGCCGGATCGGGCTGGTGGCGACGGTGAACACCAATTTCGACCATCCCTATTCGCTGGCGCGCCGCTTCGCGGCGCTCGATCACATCAGCGGCGGCCGTGTCGGCTGGAACATCGTGTCTTCGCTCGCCGACGGCGCGGCCAGGAGCTTCGGCGTCGATCAGCCCTTGAGCCATGCCGAACGCTATGCGCGGGCCTCCGAGTTCGTCGATGTCGCGCGCGCGCTCTGGGACAGTTGGGAGGACGATGCCTTCGAGCATGCCGATCAGGACAGCGGCATCTATCTCGATCCGGCCGACGTCCATCCGGTTCGGCACGACGGCAAATATTTCCACCTCAGCACGGTGCTGGATACCGCCCGACCCGTCCAGGGACATCCGGTATTCGCCCAGGCCGGCAATTCGGAAGTGGGCCGCGACTTTGCCGCGAAATATGCCGAGATGATCTATGCCGCGGCGCAGTTCCTCGAGGAGGCGCAGCGCTTCTACGCCGACGTGAAGGGCCGCATGGCCAAATATGGACGCCATCCCGACGAGCTGAAGGTGATGCCGGGTCTCTCCTTCGCGATCGGCGGCAGCCGGCAGGAAGCGCAGGACAAGTTCTCGGCGCTGGAGGATGCAGTCGATTTCTCCGGCGAGCTCAACCTCATGGGTCAGGACGTGAGCGGCTATCCGCTCGACGGGCCGCTTCCCGACCTGCCCGAGCCGGAAAACGGCAAGGGGCGCTGGAAGCAGCTCACCGAGCTGGCGCGGCGCGAGAACCTCACCATCCGCCAGCTTTTCCTCCGCTTCAACGCGGTGCGCGGGCATCGCGTGGTGATCGGCACCCCCACGGACATCGCCGACCAGATCCAGGACTGGTTCGAGCGCGGCGCGGCGGACGGCTTCAACCTGATCCCGCCGCTCCTGCCCAGCTCGCTGAGCGAATTCGTCGATCTCGTGGTGCCCGAGCTCCAGCGGCGCGGCCTGTTCCGCACCGATTATGAGGGCACGACGCTTCGCGAGCATCTCAACCTGCCCCGCCCCGCCATCGGGCGGTTCGCCCCCGCGGCGCCCGAGCGGGCGCTGGCGTCCGCCTACTGACACGGGAGACAGCCCATGGCCGACACACTCGAAACGCTCTGGTACACACGCTGCCCGGTGCCGACCGGGCTCGGCATCGCGATCCAGCAAGGCTGGCTGGAGGATGCCTTTCGCGTCCGCGGCACCAAGGTCGAGTCGATCCTCGAATCGAACGACTTCGCCACGCGTGAATCGCATTTCAGCCACAAGGTGCGAAACTCGGTTCGGCACGGCGGCAATATCCCGGCGATCAGCGCCAAGGCGCTCGGCCGCGACACACGCGTGATCGGGCTTTCCTGGGCGGACGAGACGCAGCTCATCCTGGCAAGCCCGGAATCGGGCATCCGCACCGTCCGCGACCTGAAGGGCCGCCGCTTCGGCCTGCCCAACTGGAAGCATGTCGAGATCGACTTCACGCGCGCCCAGGCGCTGCGCGGGCTGGAGAATGCGCTGAGCCTTGAGGGCCTGGACGTCGCCGACGTGGAGCTGGTCGACCAGAACATCGAGAGCCACTACAGCGACGAGCGCGCGGAGAATGTCGGCGGGACGCTCGCCCGGCCCGCTCGCAGCGCCGGTCGCGCACGGGCCCAGAACCTGGAAGTCGTCGCGCTGCTGCGTGGCGAAGTGGACGCGATCTTCCTGAAGGGCGCGCATGGCGCGCAGGTCGCGAACCAGTTCGGGCTCACCACCGTGATCGACACGGGTGCGCACCCCGAGCCGCTCATCCGATCGAACAACGGCACGCCGCGCACGCTGGCGGTCGACGGGCATCTGCTCGACCATCATTTCGACGCCGCAGTGACGATCCTCGAACAGGTGCTGCGCGCCGAGGCATGGGCGCAAGACCACCCCTCCGAGGTACGCCGCTATCTGGCGCGCGAGACGAACGCGAGCGAGTATTGGGTGGCGGCCGCCTATGGCGAGAACGCCCAGGCCCGGCTCAGAACCGATCTTGCCGAGCAATCGATCGCGGCGATCCAGAACTTCACGGATTTCCTCCACCGCTGGAATTTCATCCCGCGGAGCTTCGATGTCCGCGAATGGGTCGACGCCCGGCCGCTCGAAGCCGCACAGTCGGCGCTGGTCGCGGTCTGAGCAGGTTCGCGTTGCAGGCGCCATGACGAAGCCGGCCTTCACCGACGGGCCGCTGATCCGTTCCCTCGCAATCTATCGTCGCATGCCGTTGCGCTTCACGCTGACGGCGGTGATGCTGTTCGCGGTGAACCTGGCGCTGGTGACGCAGCAGGGGCTGGTCGGCCATGCCGCGCAGGAAGCCGGCACCGGCAAGCTGGTCATGCGCGATGCGGCCGGGCAGCTCGACTATGGCCGCGCCTGGTTCTGGGTCGCCGTGCTGCTTGGCCTGTCGGTCGCGCGCTCGATCGTGCAATATGGCGCAGGGTTGCTGTCGCTCACCATCGGCCAGGAGCTGCTGACGATCCTGCGCGAGCGCATCCTCGTCCAGATCCAGCGGCTCGACCTCACCTATCACTGGCGCCACGGCGTGGGCGAGATGGTGACGCGCATGACGCGCGATGCCGACAAGGTGCGCGATGCACTGATCAACTTCTGGCGCCAGATGTTCGAGACCGGGCTGATCGTGCTCGTCTCGGTCGCGCTGCTTTGCTGGTATTCGCCCTGGCTCGGCGTGGTGCCGCTGGTCCTCCTGCTCGCGGGCATCGCCATGCTCGCGATGCAGGCCGATGCGCTGGTGCTGCTCGATCGCCGCGTCGGCGCCGCTTATGACGCCGTGACGCAGGACCTGTCCGAAGGCGTTAACGGCGTGCGTGTCATCAAGGCGTTCGCGCTGCACAATGCGCGGATCGCACGCTTCGATACGCATGTCGCGACCTTCCGCCGGGAAGCGCGCGCCGCGATCCTGCATGCCTCCAGCCGGGTGCCGCTGCCCCAGACGGTGATCGCGCTGGGGCATGCCTGGGTGCTCGGCTATGGCGCCTGGCTGGTGAGCCGGGACCAGTTGGGCCTGGGCGCGCTGGTCGCGGCGCTGCTGGTGGTCAACACGTTGGTGCTGCGCATCGAGACGATCGGCCGGCTGCTGCAGATCGTCGCGGATGCGCGCGCATCGGCCGCGCGGATATGGGAAGTGCTGGATGCGCGGCCGGGAATCGTCTCGGGCACCGCACCGCTCCCGCCCGGGCCGCTCGGCATCCGCCTCGAAGGCGTATCCGTTGCTCCGCTCGGTGACGGCGCCGCGGTGCTGCACGACCTGAGCTTCACCGTTCGCTCCGGCGAGATCGTCGCGCTGGTCGGCCCCACCGGATCCGGCAAGAGCCTGTTGACCGGCCTCCTCCCTCGGCTGCTCGATGCGGACGAAGGCGCGGTACGGATCGGGTCGGACGAAGCGGGCTGGCATGATGTGCGCGAACTCGACCTCAGCGCCCTGCGCCGCCGGGTCCAGGTACTGCCACAGGAAAGCTTCCTCTTCTCCGACACGCTTGCCGCCAATCTCCGCCTGACCGCACCGAATGCGAGCGAGGGCGAACTGGTGCAGGCGCTGGAGCTCGCTGCCGCCGGCAAGCTGCTCGATCGGCTTCCCGACGGGCTCGGCACGCGCGTCGGCGATCGCGGCGTCACACTGTCGGGCGGTCAACGCCAGCGCATCTGCCTCGCCCGGGCGCTGCTCGCCGACGCCGACATATTGGCGCTCGATGACGCGACCAGCGCGCTCGACGCGGCGACCGAGCGCCGGGCGATCGAGAACATCCGCACACTGCGGGGCAATGCCGCGCGCCCGCTGACGATGCTGATCGTTTCCAGCCGGCTGTCGACCATCCTGGCCGCAGATCGCGTGCTGCTCCTGTCGGGCGGACGCATCGCGGCCGAGGGCACCCATGCCGAGCTCGCACTCGGCAACCCCGCCTATCGCGCGCTGATGGGGCTCTAGCGATGAGCGCGATCGTCGGCGACCGGCCGCTTTCCGAAATCGAGCTCGAGGAGCGGCTGGCGAAGAAGGCGCTCGACCGCGGCATGCTGGGCCGAGTGCTGCCGCTGATCGCGCCGGTGCGCGCCCGGATCGCGGCGGTGGTCGCCATCGAGCTGTTCCAGGTGCTGGTGATCTTCGCACGGCCGATCCTGATCGGGCTGGTGATCGATCACGGCCTCGCCGCTGCCGGACGGCCGATGGACGGCGGGATCATCACCTGGGCCTGCGCCGGTCTGGTTGCGACCTGGGGCGCGCGCTTCGCGCTGGGCGGGCTGTCGCAATATCTCGCCGGAACCGCCGCGATCCGCGTGCTGAACGAGTTACGCTCCCGCGTCTTCGCGCATGTGCAGACGCTCAGTGTCGGTTATTTCGACCGCACCAACGCCGGCCGCATCATCTCGCGCGCGGACCGCGATGTCGACACGCTCGAGCCGCTGCTGATCCAGGGGCCGCCCGATTTCCTGTCCGCGATGCTGCGACTGCTGATCTCCGGCATCCTGCTCTGGACGATCGCGCCGATACTGTTGCTGGGGCTTGCAAGCGTCGTGCCTGTCCTCGCCGTCGCGACGATCGCGTTCAAGCGCCTGTCGCAGCGCACCTGGGCGCGCGTAGCGGAGAACCGTAGCCGCTTCACCGCGCATCTGGTCGAGACCGTCGCCGGCGTGCGGCTCATCAAGCAGGCGGGACGCGAGGAGGAGAACCGGCGGCGCTACCAGGGCCTGCTCCAGGATTTCAACTCCGCCCTGATCCGCGGGAATGTCCGATCCGCCTGGTTCGCACCGTTCACCGGCCTGCTCACCACCGCCGGCCTGGCGCTGACGCTGGTGATCGGCGGCGGTGGCATCGCCATGGGCGAGCTCACGCTCGGCCAGCTGACGCAAAGCCTCTTCTATGTCTTCCTGTTCCTGGCGCCGCTCCAGGAATTCAGCGACCTGTTCGAGCGCTTCGCCAACGGCACGGCCTGCGCCCAGCGCATCTTCCTGCTGCTCGATACCGAACCCGAGATCGTCGATGCGCCGCATGCGATCGAGCTGAAGCATGTCCGGGGCGAGATCGAGTTCCGCGACGTCAGCTTCGCCTATCACCCGGGCAAGCCCGTGGTCCGCAACTTCGACCTGAAAGTACCAGCCGGCGAAATGCTCGCGATCGTCGGCCCGACAGGCCACGGCAAGAGCACGCTCGTCCAGCTTCTCACGCGCTTCTACGATCCGACGTCCGGCGCCTTGCTGCTCGACGGCCATGATATCCGCAAGGTCTCCGAGGCAAGCCTACGCCGCCAGGTCAGCGTGGTCCTGCAGGACAATGTGCTGTTCGGCGGGACAGTGCTGGACAATCTGCGCCTGGCCAAGCCCGACGCGACCGACGCGGAATTGATCTTCGCCACGCGCGAGCTGGGCGCCGACACGGTGCTCGAATCCCTTCCTCATGGCTATCACACCGCTGTCGGCGCGCTCGGCTCCCAGCTCAGCCAGGGGCAGCGCCAGCTCGTCTGCCTCGTGCGCGCCTATCTCGCCGATCCGGCAGTGCTCGTGCTCGACGAGGCCACCTCCGCGATCGACGTGAGCACCGAACGGCGCATCCAGAAGGCGCTGCGCCGGCTATGCGAAGGCCGCACCGCGCTGATCATCGCCCATCGCTTGGCGACCATCCGCAATGCCGATCGAATAGCGGTCATCCGCGACGGAACGCTCGCCGAACTCGGCTCGCATGAGACGCTCATCCGGCGCGCGGGCGCCTATGCGACCCTGTACGAGGCGTATAGCACCTCCGCTTCGCCGCATGCGCGACCAGAGGCTCCGGAAGCCGCAACGACGACAGGCTGATAGCCGAGCCGTAGGTTATGCCACCCTGAGTTCAGGCAGCTTCGCCGGCCGTATCTGGCGGCTCGTCCTGCCGTCGACTGCAACTGGCGCTTGTCCGTGAATCGTGACTCTGCGCACGACGCGGCGCTGATCGCCATAG
>Ga0164243_10002463_pt1 | contig 30573 bp, 26 predicted proteins | sample OricompcompostOP_FD_108781 | JGI IMG/M metagenome (GOLD analysis project Ga0164243, IMG submission 108781) | Organic Plus compost microbial communities from Emeryville, California, USA - Original compost - Organic plus compost (OP) | ecosystem: Engineered > Solid waste > Mixed feedstock >... | reverse complement strand
GAGTCGTTATGGGCTAATTGACGTTTAATATTGATTATGATCTGCTAAAATAGACAAAAGTCGCGCATTATACCCTAACCGCAAGTATTTATTTCTTCTTAATAAAATCTTTTCTCACTTATTACCAACCAATTAACGCTTCACCAATTGAGCCATCAGGTCAGCTTCGGTGGCAATTTTATTGCCGATATAAACGGTGCCCCGCATTTCACAAATACCCCGGCGGATGGGATTCAATAACTCCATTTTCAATATCATAGTATCCCCGGGCACAACTTTAAGCTTGAATTTACAATTGTCAATTTTCAGAAAATACGTGTCGTACTGTCCTTCGGGCATTGCGTTGATACACAGGATGCCGCCGGTCTGCGCCAGCGCCTCTATCTGCAGTACGCCCGGCATTACCGGGTTGCCCGGAAAATGTCCTGCAAAGAAAGGCTCATTAAACGTCACGTTCTTGATGCCCACAATGTATTTGTCTGTCAGCTCTATGATCTTGTCAACCAGCAGGAACGGATGCCGGTGTGGCAGCGTTTTTTCAATCTGCTGCAGCGTATACACGGGCGGCTGGTTGGGATCGTATAAGGGTACATCTTTTACGTGTTTATTTTTCTTGATGTACTGCTTGATCTTGCGCGCAAAGTCTACGTTGCTGCTATGGCCCGGCCGGTTGGCAATGATATGCGCCTTGATGGGATACCCGATCAGGGCCAGGTCGCCTACCACATCCAGCAGTTTGTGGCGTGCCGGTTCATTGGGATAGCGCAACTCAAGGTTGTTGAGATAGCCTTCCGATTTCACTTCAATCTTTTTCCGGCCAAAGGCTTTGGCCAGTCTTTCCATTTCTTCGTCCGTAACCGGTTTGTCTACCACAACAATGGCGTTGTTGATATCGCCCCCTTTGATAAGGTTATTTTCCAGCAGCATTTCCAGCTCATGCAAAAAACAGAAGGTGCGGCAGGGAGCGATCTCCTCTTTGAATTCCCGCATTGATTTCAGGCTGGCATGCTGCGTACCCAATACCGGGCTGTTGAAGTCTATCAGGGTAGTGATCTTATAATCGGTAGAAGGCAGCGCGGTCATCTCCACCCGCTTCTTTTCATCAAAGTGGGTGATGTTGGTATCAATGCTGTACCAGGCTTTGGCAGCATCCTGCTCCAGCACGCCTGCTTCTTCAATGATCTCAACAAAAGGCATGGAACTGCCGTCCATGATCGGAATTTCAGGGCCGTTCAGCTCTATGAGGCAATTGTCAACTCCCATACCTACGAGAGCCGCCAGGATATGTTCTACAGTGCAGATCTTTACGCCATTTTCTTCGAGGGTGGTGCCACGCGATGTGTCGGTTACCAGGTCGCAATCAGCCTTGATCACCGGTCTTCCGGGCAGGTCAATGCGCTGGAACTGGTAGCCAAAACCGGGATTGGCCGGTTTCAGGGTCATGTCAACATTAATGCCGGTATGCAACCCGGTTCCGGAAATACTAACTGCTGATTGGAGTGTATGTTGTTTATCAGGATTAAATCCGGCTTTCATGCGTCTTTTTTAGGAAGCGCAAAGATAGGGAATGAACCACGAAGTTTGAACCGGGATGGCAGGAACACGCAAAGGAACCCAAAGCGATAGAGCAAATGGAGTGAAGCCGGGGTTGTTTTGCCTGTCGCGAATCAGTGTAGAATTGGTTTTTTAGCGACGGTCAAAGACGGGCTGGCAGCACGTTTCCGGCCACCGGGCGGAAATGGGTAGTTGCTTACGTAATGGTCGCAAACCAGCCGGGGTGTTGACCAGTAATTTTTTTTTGATCAACCACCTGTTTGATGAGGTGATCAAAGATTGATTCTTTCAGAAAGCAGTTGCTGCACCAGCTTTTCGAGCTCTTTAATGCGTTTTTCAAGATCAGGCAGCTTGCGGCTTACGGCCTGGCTGCGCAGGGCGCTGGTATATTCAAAAGCGGGTGAACCGGTAACGGCCGCATTGGGCGTTTTGATGGATTTGCTTACGCCGCTTTGCGCATTGATCTTGCTGCCGTCTGCAATTTGTATATGACCTACAATGCCGGCCTGTCCGCCGATCATTACATTGTTGCCGATTTTGGTGCTGCCACTCACGCCTGCCTGGGCGGCAATTACTGTATTGTTTCCTACTTCTACATTATGCGCAATCTGGATCAGGTTATCGAGTTTGGCGCCTGCTTTAATAAGCGTTGACCCCATGGTAGCCCGGTCAATGGTGGCGTTGGCGCCAATCTCCACGTAATCTTCCACCACTACATTGCCGATCTGCGGCACCTTTTTAAAGCTTCCGTCTTTTTGCGGCGCAAAACCAAAACCATCACTGCCAATCACGGTACCTGCATGCACAATCACATGCTTTCCAAGAACGCAATCGTGATAAATCTTCACACCCGGATGAATAATGGAGTTATCGCCAATGCTTACATTATCGCCAATAAAGGCGTTGGGAAATATTTTTACATTATCGCCAATTGCCACATTTTCTCCTATGTAGGCAAAAGCGCCGATGAATACCTGTTTACCCAGCTTTGCTGTTTTACTGATATAGCTGGGTTCCTGTATGCCTGCCAATTGCTGGGTGACCATCTCCTGGTACTTTGCCAGCAATGCAGCAAAGGCCGAGTAGGCATCTGCCACGCGGATGACTGTTGGCGTAATGGTTTCTTTGAGGGGCAAAGTTTCGTTGATGATCACAATGGATGCCCGGCAGGTATATAAGTAATCTTCATATTTCGGATTGGCCAGGAAAGAAAGTTGCCCTGTTCCCGCCTCTTCAATTTTTCCAAACGAGTGAACAACTGCATTAGGGTTTCCTTCTATTTTCCCGTTTATGAGCATGGCTATCTGGGCAGCGGTAAATTGCATGGCTGTAAAATATATTAGGTCAAATTGGTCAAGGAAGTGGTTGTTGTTATTGCTGCCGGTGTGATCAATGGAGCGTAGCCCTGCTGTTTGTTGTAAACGGATGTGCGTCTCCCCTGATGACCGGCTATTCTGTGCTTAAGTAACAAAAGTAATATTTTTTCATAGGGCTCGAAATGGTTTGATGGATCAGCGCGTTATCCACCTTCGATATATCCCGTACGCTGCCATCTTTAAAAAGAATATTAATGCGTTCTTCATCAGGATCGTAAGTGGTGTTGATGGCTTCGCCGGTGAAAATAAAGTAGTGACTGTCTTTCGGTTCAATAGCCAATTTCCGGCAAATAGTATTCCGTAGTTCCTCAATCCGGTTTTCATCAAAGGGCTCTGCCTGTAATTTAACTTTTAATAAACGCCGTTCTACCAGGCAGCGGCAGAGCGTGGATAAGATTTTGTCATCGTGAAACAGCCAGTTCTTTATCGTGGCCAGCACATCGTAATCATCCAGCTGGCAGAATTTGTCAAGATGTTCTTCCACCATTTCCCCGTCAATACCATGCTGTAAAAAGAAGTCGAGGGTTAACGAACAGGAATGAACGGAATGGCCCTGTGTAATCAGTTCACGTGCCCGCTCCAGTATTTTTACCAACAGCTTTTCTGCGCCCAGCACGGTTTTGTGGAGGTATACCTGCCAGTACATTAAACGGCGGGCCACAAGAAATTTTTCTATGGAATAGATGGCTTTTTCTTCCACTACCAGGTTACCGTTATGCACAGCCAGCATTTTGATGATGCGATCGTATCCGATGACGCCTTCAGATACGCCGGTAAAAAAGCTGTCGCGGGTGAGATAGTCCATCCGGTCGGTGTCCAGCTGACCGCTGATGAGCTGATGCAGAAAGGGTTTGGGATAATTATCGGTGAAGATGCGGATGGCTGTTTCCAATGCGCCCTTCATCTGCCGGTTCAATACCTGCATGATGAGGATGGATAGCGCTTCATGGCGCACGTTTTTTATCAGTACATGTTCAAGGGCATGCGAAAAGGGACCATGACCGGCATCGTGCAGTAAGATGGCGATTTTGGCGGCGGTTTCCTCATCGGGGGTAATGTCCACTCCCTTATTTTTCAATTCGTGCAGTGCATTGCACATGAGGTGATAGGCGCCGAGGGAATGATGCAGGCGGGTATGCACAGCCCCCGGGTACACAAGATGTGCAAATGCCATCTGGTGGATGCGGCGCAACCGTTGGTAATACGAATGGGAAATTACGTCGAAGATGAGCGGATCATCTATCGTAATAAATCCATAAACCGGGTCATTAATGATCTTTCTGATGGATCGGGCCATTCGCTGTCTGCCGTTTTGTTAAAAAAACCTTGAAAATGAGCGGACAAAAGTACAAAGGCTGGCGGAATAAATTAGATTTGGAATGTTGGGGCGTCCGGAAACCGGAAAAGACCGGAACTGAAAGCGGGGAGGTATGGTATGGATGAAAATAAATGCTTATGTTGATCTCCTCCTGTTCCGGAGTTGTGTAGTGTTGGTAAATCCGGACCCCGGATTGCCGTATCAATCATTAAAAACTAAATCAAACACATGCCAATAGGAAAGATACTCTGGGTAGATGATGAAATAGACAGCCTGAAATCGCAGATCCTGTTCCTTCAGAACAAAGGATATGAAGTAACGGCGCTCACCAACGGGTTTGACGCCGTGGACTTTGTAAAGGAAAATCAGCTGGATGTGGTGCTGCTGGATGAAACCATGCCGGGTATTACAGGATTGGAAACACTGGCCAAGATCAAGGAAATCAATAGCCAGGTGCCGGTGGTGATGATCACCAAGAATGAAGAAGAAAACCTGATGGACGATGCCATAGGCAGCCAGATCACCGATTACCTGATCAAACCGGTCAATCCGAACCAGGTATTGCTCAGTCTGAAAAAGATACTGGACAATAAACGGCTGGTGGCCGAAAAAACAACCACCGCTTACCAGCAACAGTTCCGTAACCTGTTCATGGCGCTCAACAGCAATCCCGATTACAATGAGTGGATGGAAATTTACCGGAAGCTGGTGTACTGGGAACTGGAAATGGAGAAAAGCGACAGCCCGGAAATGCAGGAAGTATTGCAAACGCAAAAGAACGAGGCCAATACCGAGTTCTTCAAATTCGTTTCAAAGAACTATGCCAGGTGGGTAAGCCCGAAAAGTGATGACGGACCGGTGATGTCGCACACCCTGTTTAAATTCAAGATCCTGCCACATGTTGAAAAAGGTACGCCCACCTTTTTCATATTGATTGATAATCTCCGCTTCGATCAGTGGAAAGCTATTCAGCCCATATTTGCAGAAAGTTTTCGCATACTGGAAGAAGACAGTTTTTACAGCATTTTACCTACCGCCACGCAGTATGCGCGCAATGCGATTTTTGCGGGCATGTTGCCCATGGACATCGAAAAACATTTTTCACAGCAATGGAAAAATGATGATGAAGAAGGCGGAAAAAATCTGCATGAAGAAGAATTTTTCCGCGCACAGCTGAAACGCCTGCGGCGGGATGATATACGGTTTTCGTACACAAAAATTCTGAACAACCAGGCCGGGCAGGAACTGGTAAATAACATACACAACCTGCTGGTGAACGACCTGAATGTGATCGTGTACAACTTTGTGGACATGCTCAGCCATGCGCGCACGGAAATGGAAGTGTTGAAAGAGCTGGCCGGCGATGAGATCAGCTATCGTTCGGTAACCAGGAGCTGGTTTGAGCATTCGCCGCTGAACCAGGCATTGAAGAGAATTGCCGACAAAAAGATCAACCTGATTCTTGCCACCGATCACGGCAGCGTTCGGGTAAAAACGCCGGTAAAAGTGATAGGAGATAAGCAGACCACCACCAACCTGCGCTATAAACACGGCCGCAATCTCAACTATGAAGCGCGCGAAGTGCTGGCCTTCCGTGACCCGCGGGAAGCGGGATTGCCCGTGCCTACGGTGAATTCATCGTACATTTTTGCGCGGGAAGACCAGTTTCTGTGTTATCCCAACAACTACAACTATTACGTGAATTACTACCGCAACACCTTTCAGCATGGCGGAGTGAGCCTGGAAGAGATGATTGTGCCGGTCATTAAAATGACCACCAAATAATGACGCGAACGAACGCGAATGGGTGTGAATGGAGCGCTTTTTGCATTGATCACAACTGTGGATAAGTATAGCAGCGCAAAATCGTGTGAATGTTAAATTTGCAGGTGCAGATTCCTTGAATAACCGTACAGAATATGAAGTACACACAATCTACTTTAGACAAAATTGAGAAGATACTGGATGAAGCAGAATATGTGCTGCGTTATGAACGGGGTACCTTTCAAAGTGGCTATTGTATTCTTGAGCAGCGGAAAGTGGTTGTGCTGAACAAATTCCTGCAACTGGAAGGCCGCATCAATACCCTGATTGATATTATTCCCCAGCTTTCCATAGGTCCGGAGATACTGACTCCCGAAACACGCAAAGTATATGAGGAAGTGATGAAGCAGGCCACGGAAACGGCGCGGTAATCAGCCAATTACCACATTCCCTTATTTTTGCCCCGTGAGTTATCCGAAGCTGACAATCACTTTTCTCGGAACAGGCACCAGCAGCGGCGTTCCCATGATCGCCTGCGATTGCCCGGTTTGTATTTCTACAGACAAGAAAGACAAGCGGCTCCGCTCCAGTATACTGGTACAATCTTCCAGAACAACATTGGTGGTTGACTCCGGTCCTGATTTCCGTTACCAGATGCTCCGCGCCGGGGTAAAGCATCTTGACGCTATCATTTTTACACATCCTCATAAAGACCATGTGGCCGGACTGGACGATGTACGGGCCTTCAACTTCTTTTCACAACAGGCAATGAAGATCTATGCCAGTGAAATGACGCAGGAAGTGATCATCCGCGAATTCCCCTACGCGTTTTACGAATCCAAATATCCCGGCGTTCCAGAACTGCAGCTCAACACCATCGCCATGGAGCCCTTTGTGGTGGGCGATATACCGGTTACACCCATAATGGTATGGCATCTGAAAATGCCGGTTATGGCATTCCGGTTTGGTCCGTTTACGTATGTAACCGATGCCAATCACATTGACGAAGAAGAAAAAGAGAAAATAAAAGGCTCGTCAGTGCTGGTATTGAACACGCTTCGCAAGGAAAAACATATCTCTCATTTCTCGCTCGAAGAAGGGGTGGCGCTGGCCAGGGAGTTACAGGTGCCCCAGACCTATTTTACACACCTCAGTCACCAGATGGGTAAACATGCCGATGTTGACCGTGAATTGCCCGAAGGTATTAACCTGGCATGGGATGGCCTTGCCATACATGTGTGATTAGTTTGTGCATCACGGTTAGGCAATATAATAAAAATCGGTTACTATTGCGGTTTATTATTAAGAAATAACCGTGGTATATGAGTAACTGGAAAGAATGGTTCCATTTTACCAGGAAAGAACGGATAGGTGTAATAGCATTGGTAGTGCTGATACTGGCGGGTTTATTACTTCCGCTGGTATTCGAAGCATCCTTTCCGCAACCTGACCAGGAGATGGCGGAAGCTATTCGCAGCAGACTGGCAGCCATCCAACAGCAAAAAGCCAATGCAAATGCTGACAGACTGCGTTCCCATAATGATGGTCGTGATAGCAACTATACGGGCAGGTCTTACCGCAAACCAATTGTCACTTATTTTCCATTTGATCCCAATACCATAACTACTGCTGAATGGAGCAAACTGGGTGTCCGCGACCGCACCATACAAACCATTCAGAAATACCTGGCAGGTGGCGGGCGGTTCCGGCGCGCAGAAGACCTGTATAAAATCTATGGCCTGAAAAAGGAAGAAGTGGATCAACTGATACCCTATGTGCGCATTCAGCAGCAGGAGCGCCCTTCAACAGCACGCCAGCAAACAGTTTTTAAGAAAAAATTTACCCCTGCAATACTGGATATCAATATAGCTGATGCTGCTGCTTTTGAATCATTGCCTGGCATTGGTCCAAAGCTGGCGCGCCGCATTGTGCAGTTCAGGGATAAACTGGGAGGGTTTTATTCGGTTGAGCAATTGGGTGAGACGTATGGGTTGGCTGATACGGTATTTCAAAAAATAAAACCACGGCTGCAATGTGGTGCTGCTACAGTTCGTAAACTGGATATTAATACCGCTGATGAGCAAATGTTGTCGCAGCATCCGTATATTGGAAGAAACCTGGCGCGGTTGATGGTGAGGTATAGGGAGCAGCATGGAAGATATGCAAAAGCAGAAGACCTGCAGCGCATAGCAATTGTAACGGCAGAGGTATACAGTAAGATCAGTGTCTACCTGAAGGTAGAGTAAGTGTTGTTCTATTCAGGTGCAGATTTTACCTCCTTTTTGATGCCACACAATATGCCAGGGAGATAGCCTCATGTCTTGTTGAAAACAGAATACTCAAAATATTGCTAACAATTGTTAGTTTTAATAAAGAAAACATATTATCTTGCACTGCCTTTAACGATTATTGCCGAAAGCTGAAACTATGAATTTTGAAACGGCTGAATTAACGCATCAGGTGGCCCAGACGGCCCGTGATTTTGCGGCACAGCATATTAAACCTTATGTTATGGAGTGGGACGAGTCCCAGCATTTTCCAACAGCAATGTTCAGGGAAATGGGAAAGCTGGGATTGCTGGGTGTGCTCGTGCCTGAACAATATGGCGGCGCCGGACTTACCTACTTTGAATACGTAGCCATATTGCAGGAAATATCAAAAGTGTGCGGCTCCATAGGACTGAGTACAGCGGCACACAATTCCTTATGCACAGGCCATATCCTGGCATTTGGCAACGAAGACCAGAAGAAAAAGTATTTACCCAAGCTTGCTACCGGGGAGTGGATTGGCGCCTGGGGCTTAACGGAGCCGAATACCGGAAGTGATGCAGGTAATATGAAAACCACTGCCGTGAAAGATGGCAATCACTGGATACTCAATGGCACCAAAAGCTGGATTACGCATGGTATCAGTGGCGATGTAGCAGTGGTAATAGCGCGCACCGGCGAACCACGCGCCAAAAACAATGCAACAGCATTTGTGGTAGAGCGGGGAACGCCCGGTTTTTCGGGAGGAAAAAAAGAAAACAAACTGGGAATGCGCGCCAGCGAAACAGCTGAAATGATCTTTGATAACTGCCGTATACCCGATACCAACCGGCTTGGGGAAGTGGGTGAAGGATTCAGGCAGGCATTGTACGTGCTGGATGGCGGCAGAATATCCATTGCGGCGCTGTCGCTGGGCATTGCCAAAGGCGCTTACCAGGCATCCGTGCAATACTCCAAAGAACGTCACCAGTTTGATCAGCCCATAGCCAATTTCCAGGGCATCGCTTTTAAACTGGCCGATATGGCCACTGAAATTGCGGCAGCAGAAATGCTTACGCTGCAGGCCTGCGATCTGAAAACACGCGGTCAGAAAGTAACGCGGGAGTCGGCTATGGCCAAGTATTACGCCAGTGAAACAGCCGTCCGCGTATCTACCGATGCGGTGCAGATCTTTGGCGGTTATGGATATACGAAAGATTTTCCTGTAGAAAAATATTATCGCGATAGTAAACTCTGTACTATTGGCGAGGGAACTTCCGAAATTCAGAAACTGGTTATCTCCAGGGAAGTACTGAAAGCATAATTTATGAGAAAACGCGCATCACTGCGCAACTGCTTGTTGCTTGTCATGTCAGATCAGGGGGCCCGAAAAGGGCCCTTTTTTTAGCGCAGGAAGCATATTACGGCATAAAATCATCTTCATCTTTGGGGCCGTATTTATCGAAAAGTTTGTCTATGGCGCCTCCGAAAATGGGAAATTTCTCTTTTGCAAAATTCTTGATCACTTCTATGGCTTTATAGGCCTGTTGTTCGGTTAGCCCCTCTGCCATTAACCGGTCAATTAATTCTTTCATGAGCTTTGTTTGAGCGCACAATTTCGCATTAAAATTCAAATAAAAGGTATCCGCGCAGGAGTGAGCATAGAAGTGGTTATAGCAGGCAATGGCGCTGAAACAGGGTCCTGTCAATTGTAATGACATTGCCGGCTCCGGGTTTTTCCGGCATGATAAAACCGGCCCCTCGTAGTTTGAATCAAAAAAAATCGCCTCCATCACAAGAGGCGATCTTTTGCTTATTCAATATCCTTAAAGCATTACGCAACCTTCAACCGGCTGATCTTGCTCTTGTCGAAGTTTTGTTGCGCATACTCCAGCGTTACATGGAATTCCGTCTGGCGCGAAGAAGGCAGTTCAAACATAGCATCGGTAAGAATGCTCTCGCAGATGCTGCGCAGACCACGTGCGCCTAACTTGTATTCAATGGCCTTATCTACCATAAAATCCAGCACTTCATCATCTATCACCAGCTGAATGCCTTCCAGTTCAAACAATTTGCGGTATTGCTTCACCAGCGCATTTTTCGGTTCAGTGAGTATCGAACGAAGCGTTGCCTTATCCAGCGGGTTGAGATGCGTTACCACCGGCAAACGACCCAGTAATTCCGGGATCAGTCCAAACGATTTCAGGTCAGTGGCATTCACATACTGCAACAGGTTTTTCTTCATATACTCCTGCACATCCTTGTTTACATTGAAGCCGATGGCATTGGTGTTAACACGGCGTGCAATCACTTTGTCAATACCATCAAAAGCGCCGCCACAAATGAACAGGATGTTCTGTGTATTTATCTTGATCAGTTTCTGTTCAGGATGTTTACGGCCACCCTGCGGAGGCACCAGCACGTCTGTTCCCTCCAGCAGTTTCAGCAATCCCTGCTGTACGCCTTCACCGCTTACATCGCGGGTAATGGAAGGGTTGTCGCCTTTGCGGGCTATCTTATCAATTTCGTCAATGTATACAATGCCTCTTTCGGCAGCGGCAACATCGTAGTTGCATACCTGTAAGAGACGGGTAAGAATGCTTTCCACGTCTTCGCCAACATATCCTGCTTCTGTGAATACCGTAGCATCTACAATGGCAAAAGGTACATTCAGCAGGCGGGCAATAGTTTTGGCCAGCAATGTTTTACCGGTGCCGGTTTCGCCTACCATAATGATGTTGCTCTTTTCAATGTCAACATCATTGTCGGTGGGTTTTTGCTGTAATCTTTTGTAGTGATTGTATACGGCAACCGCCAGCACTTTTTTGGCATCGTCCTGACCGATCACATATTCATCCAGGAACTTTTTCAGTTCTACCGGCTTCTTTATGTTCAGCTTAAATGAAGATGATGAAGGGGCAGTATGTTCGCTACGAATCATCAGCTCCTGCTCTATGATTTCGCGCGCATGATCTACGCAGTTTTCACAAATATGTCCTTCCTGTCCTGCTATCAGAATTTTCACTTCATCCCGGCTGCGTCCGCAGAAGGAGCAGTGTAAGGTAGTTTTTGCCATAGCTATTTTTAATGAATGTGTAGCTTACAAAGGTATTTATTTGACGTCCATATCCCAATTAAAAAACCCCTTATTCCGGCCACCTTTTGAAATAGCCTGAATCCGGGGTTTATTATTCTGATCCTTAGAATGTTATAATCTTTCTACAACCTGGTCCACAATGCCATATTCCAGGGCTTCTTTGGCATCCATCCAGTAATCGCGGTCAAAATCCTTCATAACCTGTTCAAATTTCTTACCACAATTCTCTGCCAGTATCCGCGCACTCAGCTCCTTGGTTTTTTTGGTTTGCTTTGCCTGGATTTCCAGGTCGGCACTGACGCCCTGCATGTAACCGCCCAGACTAGGTTGGTGAATCATTATTTCACCGTGCGGGTATATATAACGTTTGCCTTTTACGCCGCCACTGAGCAGGATGGAGGCCATGGAAGCCGCCAGGCCCATACAAACGGTGCTTACCGGGCTGCGCATCATCTTCATGGTGTCGTAAATTACCATGCCACTGGTAACCACACCGCCGGGACTGTTGATAAAGAATTTGATTTCTTCACCAGGTTTGTCGGCATCGAGCAGCAGCATGCGGGTTACTACTTCCCGTGCAGTCTTGTCTTCTACCACACCCCACAGGTAGACGGCCCTTTTATCGAAAAAATATTTTTCCAGTTTTTTGGCAAGTACCGATGCTTCAGGTCCTTTGTCTTCCTTGTTGCCGTTTTCTTTCGGTTCATCTTCATCTTCCATGCGAAAGGATTGCATCAGGTAATTTTTATACGGGTCTATGATCATAGCTTTTCTTTTGTATATTCTTAAATAGAGTTATTGTGCCTTTGGTTTGTCAGGTCTGCTATTACTCTTCCTTTTTCTTTCTCGGGTTAATTAGCAATACTTCGTCAACCAGGCCGTATTCTTTTGATTCTTCTGAAGTGAGCCAGTAATCGCGGTCGCAGTCCTTTTCCACCTGTTTCACCGGTTTGCCGGTGTGATAGGAAATAACATCGTACAGGTTCTTCTTCACCTTTTTGATCTCACTCACGGTGATTTCAATATCGCTGGCCTGACCGCCTATGGCGCCGCTGGGCTGGTGCAGCATAATGCGACTATGCTTCAATGCTGTACGTTTACCCTTGGTGCCTGCCGCCAGCAGTATAGCCGCCATGGAAGCTGCCATACCGGTACAAATGGTGGCTACGTCGGGGGTTATGTACTGCATGGTGTCATACACACCCAAACCGCTGTACACATTACCACCGGGCGAGTTGATGTACATCTGTATGTCGCGTGTGCGGTCGGTACTTTCGAGGAAGAGTAACTGTGCTGTAACGATATTGGCCACTTCATCATTGATGGGATAGCCCAGGAAGATGATGCGGTCCATCATCAGGCGACTGTACACGTCCATAACGGCGATATTCATCGGCCGCTCTTCAATAATATTGGGAGTGAGGTTCGTCACCTGATGCTTTTGATAATCGTACAAAGTATTACTCGAAATACCTCTATGTTTTACTGCGTATTGTTCAAATTCTTTTCCAAAGTTCATATTATCAGATTTCAGTGATTGTTGAGCCGGCAATTTAAGCCATTGTGGGAAACCAAATATCGTGCTATACAAAAAAGCCCGTCATTTTGACGGGATTTGGGATTGCGCGCATGAGCAAAAGGGAGAATTGACCTTTATGCAAATGAAAAATGTGCAAATGATACAGCTGTTGGCAGCCCTCATTTGCACATTTTCAAATTATCTGACTGGTCAATTAATGATGGTGGTGCTGATGCTTTTCCAGTTCTTTGGTAAACTCTTCTACGCTAACCGGCTTCCCGGTGGCATTGGCTTTTGATTCTGCCCATTGCAACACTTTCTCCACCCCAATGCGGTGATGGGCATCTTCTACAAATTTGCGGTCCGCGGCCATGCGTTTTACATAGTCGGTAATCCAGCTGAATTCAGCGCCGGTCTCCGGGTCGGTCATTTGTCCGCCCATATAGCCCAGCAACTGCTGGCGTGCATGCGCCTCAATATCCTCGCGGGTTACTTCGAGATTGTTTTGTTCCATGATCTTTTCCGTGATCAGCGACCACTTGAGCTGGTTCTTGAAAGAAGGGAATTCCTGTTCCACTTCTTCCGGCGTTTTCTCCTGCTCGCCGCCGCTCTGGATCCATCTTTTCAGGAAGGACTCGGGAAAATCAATATGGGTATGGTCCAGCAGCACGTGATAGAGCTCGTGCTGCAGGTGATTGCTGGCCTGTTTGTCCCAGTATGCCTGGATTTCTTCACGGATAGCATTGCGGAATGCTTCTTCTGTCTTGATGTCTTTACCGGGATATACAGCTTCAAAGAATTTCTCGTCCATAGCCGGCTTCTGCACCAGGCCCACTTTGGTTATCTGTAATTTGAAGTACTTCTCAGCTGCGGCGGGGTCTTCTTTATCAAGGCCCAGGTCCTGCAATACCCACTCGCGTTCTTTCTCTTCGAAGGCGGTTTTCAACTGCAGCACCACGCTGTCTTCATTCTTTTTACCCATGAGGTGCTGGCGATAACCGGGGGCAAAATATTTTACCAGCAAAGAGTTGTCTTTGCGGATGCCACCCTCTTTTTCATTGCCTGCCTCATCGCTTTCAATAAATGTCACATTGACAACATTGTCATCGCCGGTAACGCTTTCCGGATACGTCATCTCGCCATGCCGTACCTGTAACCGGTTAATTTCTTCATTGATCATGTCGTCGGTAACGGTCACTTTATAGCGGGTGAGCTGTTCTTTTGACAAATCTGCCACTTCAAACTCCGGTTTCAGGCCTACTTCGAATGCAAAGGCGTATTCAGCCGGATTGTTCATATCGAGGCGGCGGGCATCGTTTTCTTCCATCACCGGGATGGGCTGTGCAAAGATCTGCAGGTTCTGACTGGCCATATAATTGGTCAGTTCCTTTTCCACGGTCTTGATCACCTCATCGGTAAAAACAGCCTGACCGTGCATTTTTTTGATCATACCGGCAGGCACCATGCCCTTACGGAAACCCGGTATATTGGCGTTTTTGCTATAGTTCCTGATTGCTTTTTCAAAGGATGGCAGGTAATCTTCACCGGCTACTTTAACTGTGATCTTGTCGTTCAGCAGGCCGATATTCTCCCTGGTAACGGTTGCCATATTATGTGATTTAATGTATTGAAAAACAGCAGAAAATTGTTGTTCCGATTGTAAATACCATGCCATAAAGGCGTTGTGGTACAATTTCGGGCCTGCAAAGGTAGGATAAATCGGGGAATAAGTTGGAGTAACTATTGAGGCGGGCCAAACCGCTTATCCCCAATAAACGTAGAATCCGTTAGCGTGCGCAGGAAATACTGCAAATAGAATTTATCCGCGTCAGAAAGGGGTATTTTATTTTTCACCAGCGGGTCTACCGTGGGTCCGTCCTGCACACCATCACTGTAGTGGTCCAGCACATCCCGCACGGCATAAAAACGGCCGTCATGACCGTAAGGGAAGGTGAGGTAGAGATTGCGTAAACTGGGCACTTTGAATTTCAGCGAATCAGCGCTGTTGCCCGTGATGCGCATGCGGCCATAGTCTTTCAGCACGGGATCCAGCGGCAGACCGGTATTGCGGTAGCTGTTGTCCGTAAACAGCGGCTCGGCATGGCAGGTGGCGCATTTGGCTTGAAAAATTTCATAGCCCTTCTGTTCATCGGTTGTAAAAGAAAGTTCTCCCCGCTTTACCTTGTCGTATTTCGAATTGGCCGATACCATCATGCCCACAAACTGGGTGAGTGCTTTGAGCATGCGTTCACTGGTAACCGTGGCATCGCCAAAGGCAGCTTTAAAGTGATTGGGATATTCCGGGTGTTGCTGCAGTTTCTTCACCACATTGGCAATGTCTTCTGCCATTTCATTGGGCGCCGTGATAGGCGCCAGCGGTTGCACCTCTATATGATTGATGCCGCCGTCCCAATGCATTTCCGGTAACCATACCATGTTAAACAGGCCGGGGGCATTGCGTAATGTAAACTGGTTGTCGAAACCATGGCTCAGCGGATGGTCAAAAGTGGCAAAGGCAGCAAATTGCTGGTGACAGGACGCACAGGGAAAATTGCCGTCTTTTGACAATATACCGTCATAGAATAATTTCTTACCCAGTTCAAATCCTTCTTTGGTAACGGGGTTGCCTGCAAAATTATAGTGCGGTTGTGGCCAGCCGTCAGGAACGGTAAAGGTAAGCAGTGTTGCCGGGGCAGGAGCGCCTGATTTTTTGCAGGCGTTCACCAGGAAACCTGCCGTGAACAGCAAGGCCGATAATAATATGGTCCAGCGAAAAGTCACCACAGCTTAAAGATAGAAGTAGAAAATCAACACACTAAACATGTTGGCATAATTTTCAGCCACTTTTTTGGCCAATGGTCCTGGCGACATCACTACCGGGTTGGTATCCAAACGGATATCATGTACCCCATTGAACCAGCGGTACACATCGGCAGCAATCACCACTTCTGTATCGCCGTCTTTCCCAAGTGTAACTGATTGTTGCGAGGGGAACGGTAATGTCACCTGTTGTATTACATTGTCAGGCGCCTTAAAGCCCCCGATATGGTATTCAAAAACATCGCCGGGTTGACCGGTCAGCGGCGAAGTGCCTTCCAGTTTGGCCATGATATAACCACTGTTCCAGGTCCAGAACATGCCCAGTGCCGGATCGAGCGCGCCGGTTTGTGCCCCGCTGAAATTGCGCACGCTGTCTACACCAATCCTGAATGAAATGCGGTTGTACGTGCCCGATGGAACCTTCATATTGATGCGGGAACCCATCGTGTCGGCCGCGTCTACCAGGAAATGCTGCTCTCTTCCTGATTCAAAATAGTCGCCGGTCTGTGTATTGAAAAGCCTGATGTCGTGAATATAAAATCTGAAAGTGCGTACCTCAAAGGGTTCATTGAAGAAGTTGGTATAGGTTTTCCCGAATTCCAGGATATTGTCTGTATCCTGCACTACGGGCCGGAATCGCAGGGTAAACGAATGATCCTTTGCCGGCTCACTGTATTCCTTCTGGCAGGAAGTGAGTGAGACAATTACCAGCGCCAATCCTGTAAAACAGCTACGTATTGCGTTCATACATCCGGTAGTTTGTGGTCAGTAATCAAAGCCCCTGATCTTGCGGCGGCTTTGTTTTTGTTCAGATTGTTTCTTTTTTGATTCCAGCCGTTTCTCTTTCGCTGCTTTGGAAGGTTTGGTAGCAATGCGCTTTTTGGGTTTTTTCAACCCGCGTTCTACCAGTTCATTGATCTTTTTGATCACTTCTTCCTTGTTCTGCAACTGGCTCCGGTGAACCTGGCTTCTCACCTGCAAAAAGCCTTCCGCATTGATTTTGCCGGAAAGCTTTTGCAGCAGGAGTTGCTTTTGTTCATCGGTCAGCAACAGGGAGTTGGCAACGTGAAAGTATCCTTCCACCATGGTTTCCACCTTGTTCACATTTTGCCCGCCCTTTCCACCGCTTCTGGCCGTTTTGAAATGAATTTCTTTTGAAACATCTATCTTCATCAGTCAAAGGTAAAAAACGGTCAATCACATATGCGGGCAGTTATACAACGGGTAGCACAGGCCAATGTTGTAATCAATAATGTTATACGGTCATCCATTGGCAAGGGTTTGTTGGTACTGGTAGGAATTGAGGATGCGGATTCAGACGAAGACGTACGCTGGCTGAGCAGCAAGATTGTAAATATGCGGCTTTTTGACGATGCCGACGGGGTAATGAACCTGTCCGTAAAAGAGGTGGGGGGCGATATACTCATCGTAAGCCAGTTTACCCTGCATGCAGCGGTGAAAAAAGGCAACCGCCCCTCCTATATTCGTGCCGCCAAACCGCCTGTTGCCATTCCCCTGTACGAAGCATTTGTGCGGCAAATAGAGCAGGATTTGGGAAAAAAGCCGGGCACGGGAGAATTTGGCGCTGATATGAAGGTGAGCCTGTTGAATGATGGTCCGGTGACTATCTGGGTGGATACAAAGAACAAGGAATAGGGACGTGTTTATTAATACCCATTTTGAATTGGATATTTGCTTCCCGATATTTATTAAGCATGGAAATAACCTTACAACAAGCGCAGCAGCAGGTAGACCACTGGATCAAAACAGTTGGCGTCCGCTATTTTTCCGAACTGACGAATACCGCCATACTGAGCGAAGAAGTGGGAGAACTCTCCCGCCTGATGGCGCGCATTTACGGCGAACAGTCGTTCAGGAAAAGCGAACTGGAAAAGCACCTGGGCAACATGGCCGGTTTGGAGGAAGCCGAACGGGAGCAGTATCGCCAGAAGGGTAAATTGCCCCCCGCTTTGGAGCAACAATTGCTGGCCGATGAGATGGCAGACGTGTTGTGGGTGCTGATTTGCCTGGCGAACCAAACGGGTGTTGACCTTACGGAAGCGTTGCAGCGGAATTTTGAAAAAAAGAATATCCGGGATGCAAACCGGCACCGCGGCAATGAGAAGCTGCATTGAAATAGCCGGCGATGGAAGTCAAACGCAGCCCATCACTTGTCCTGATCAAAGTCGAACTGCATTAAAATGGCCGGGTAACCCCGGGCCCATGCGTGATTAAGGTGTTTCCCGCCATGCACACTTCCCCGTTTTTCCTGCATTCGGTCTGCCTGTCTTTCCATCTATCCCGACTTTTCAATTTATATTTGCCGCCACATTATGGCAACAGATACTAACAAGTTTCAGGCGATCATTTCGCACTGTAAGGAATATGGGTTTATTTTCCCTTCGAGTGAAATTTACGACGGGCTGAGCGCCGTGTATGATTATGGTCAGTGGGGGAGTGAACTGAAAAAAAATATCCGCGATTACTGGTGGAAAAGCATGACGCAACTGCACGAAAACATTGTAGGAATAGATGCTGCCATCTTTATGCATCCCACCACCTGGAAAGCGAGCGGTCATGTGGACAATTTCAATGATCCCATGATTGACAATAAAGACAGCAAGAAACGCTATCGTGTAGATCATCTCATAGAAGGCCATGCAGATGCACTGGAAGCCGCCGGCAAAAAGGAAGAGGCTGAAGCGCTGAAGGCGGCAATGGACAAACTGCTGGCCGCCGACGATTTTCCCGGATTAAAAACACTCATCGAAGAATATAAGATCAAATGCCCTGTCAGCGGCACCAGCAACTGGACGGAAGTGCGCCAGTTTAACCTCATGTTCTCCACCCAACTGGGAAGTGTAACCGATGATGCCAGCGTGATCTATCTGCGTCCCGAAACGGCACAAGGCATTTTTGTAAACTTTCTGAATGTGCAGAAATCCGGCCGCATGAAAATTCCGTTTGGTATTGCACAGGTGGGCAAGGCATTTCGCAATGAAATTGTGGCTCGCCAGTTCATCTTCCGCATGCGCGAATTTGAACAAATGGAAATGCAGTTCTTCATCCGCCCCGGCACCCAAAAGGAATGGTATGAATACTGGAAGGAAGCAAGAATGAAATGGCACCACAGCCTGGGCATTCCCAAAGAGAAATACCGTTTTCACGATCATACCAAACTGGCTCACTATGCCGACGCCGCCTGCGATATTGAATATGATTTTCCCATAGGCTTTAAAGAGGTGGAAGGCATTCACAGTCGCACGGACTTCGACCTCCGCAATCACCAGGAATACAGCAAAAAGAAAATGCAGTATTTCGATAATGATATTGACCCGGCTACCGGCAAGCCATACGGAAATTACATTCCGTACGTTATAGAAACATCCATTGGCCTCGACAGAACGGTGATGATGGTGCTGAGTGAAGCCTATGCGGAAGAGGACCTGAGCACGCCCGAAAAACAGGATAGCCGGGTGGTGCTGCGATTCCCTCCCAAACTGGCGCCTGTAAAGCTGGCCATACTGCCGCTGGTGAAGAAGGACGGATTGCCGGAAATTGCACGTGAGATCATGGACAGCTGCAAGCCGTATTTCCGCTGTTTCTATGAAGAAAAAGACACCATCGGAAAGCGGTACCGCCGTATGGACGCCATTGGTACCCCTTATTGCATTACAGTGGATCACCAGACTAAAGAAGACAGCACGGTAACCATTCGCTGGCGCGACACGATGAAGCAGGAAAGGATACCGGTAAGCAAGATCCGGGAGATTGTGGAAAAAGAGATGACATAGGTATTTTTTTGTTTATAAGTCGTTGATTGTCAGGAGTAAAATTTGCTGTAATAAATAAGGACTAAAGTGTAACTTTAGGATGTTACATTACATATCCAAATACCCTTGACGCAAACCAATCAACTATGCTTGCAATCCAACTGGCCAGTGATATATTAATCCCGATAGGGTGTATGCTGTTTGGTTTAATGGCTGGCTATCTTTTTCGTGGCGCACAAATAAAGTCACTGCACTATAAAGTAAACGAACTCGAAAGAGATTTGATGCAGGCCCATGCCGAAATCCTTGATACCCAAAGGGAAAAAGTGGCATTACAGCAACAACTGAAAGCGTCTTCCCCCATTCCTGTAATACCCATCAAAACGGCATCGGAAGATAAGACCGTTCAAAAATCTGCCGACCAGCACTCCTGATTATTAGTTGTTAACCATACAATTCCTGGTGGATCGCCTTGCGATCATATCCAAGGTCCTGGATTCTTTTTTTCGCTTCATCTATCATTGCTTTCCATCCGCACAGGTAAAACCAGGCCGGCTTCGGCGGGGTAGTACCTTCCTGATCTGTTTTCATACCATTTTTCAGAATTTCTTCATATACGGCATGTACATACCCCGTGCGAAAGAGATGGTTATTATTGTCTGGCGTTTCGCGCGAAAAGGTGGGAATGTAACGGAAACCGGGCACCTGCTGTTCCAGTTCCCTGAGCTCTGCTCCATACAGGCAGTCGCCAAATTTGCGGCAGCCGAATATGAGATAGATGGTTTGGTGGGGCACATTGTGATTGACAATATGGTGCACCATGGAACGGAAAGGCGCCACCCCGGTGCCGGTGCAAATGAAGAACAGGTCGCGGTCAATGGTGTCGGGCAGGGTAAATACGCCCTGCGGCCCGCGGAAAGTAAATTCATGCCCCTCTTTTACCTCATTGAAAATATAGGTGGTGCCGGCCCCTCCTTCCAGCAGCACAATCACCAGTTCAAACACATTGGTGCCGTCTGGCCATGAAGCAATGGAATAACTGCGCCAGCGCTTGTTGGGCTTTTCGTGTATCGGCAGATCGAGCGTTACAAACTGGCCGGGGGCGAAATCGAATCTTTCCAGTTCCGGCACCTGTATCCAGTACCGGCGTGTGGCAGGAGTTTCCTGTACTATACGAATCACCTTACCGGTACGCCAGGGTTGAACAGCCATGGTAATGTTTTTTTAGGTGAGGCTATGGGGTACAGGTTACAGGGTTAAGGGTTGCCAGTTGCAGGTCGGAGATTCCAGATATTATGCTGTGCCTGCAACTTTAACGTGAAATAAAAGAGCGGTCAGCTATAACCGCTCTATTCCTGCCAGTGGCAAGCAATCGCGTTAACAGCTAATATAGAATTTTTTTCCTTATTTCCATTGTATCTATCTTTGCGCGGTTGTTATGAATTTGCAGGCGTTGCTGAACAGGTATAAAGAAGACCCCCGCCTTTTTCAATTGGCGGACAGGCTTTCTTTTGCCCAGCCTCAGCATATTTCCCTCACCGGTTTGCGCGGCAGTGCGCCGGCATTTGTTGCAGGCGGTATTTTTTTGCATGAATTGTGCGGTTCCTTAAACCACGTAATTGTTTGTGAAGATGCTGAAGCCGCCGCCTATCTCCACAACTCGCTGGAAAACCTTACCGGTGCGCTGAACATCTTTTTCTTCCCTTCTTCATTCAAGAATCGTAAGAATTTCCGGCTGCTCAATGCCAGTCACGTAATGCTGCGTACAGAGGCGTTGACCAAATTTTCTTCGCCGCCTCCGGGCGCCAACCGCGTGGGCGCACTGGTCACCTATCCCGAAGCATTATTCGAAAAGGTGGTATTGCCCAAATCGCTGGCCGGTAATATTATTTACCTGAAAACGGGCGACACCATTGATGTGGACGCGTTGCGGGAACAACTGGTAGGCTATGGATTTGAATCGAGCGATTTCGTATATGAACCCGGACAATTTGCCTTACGGGGAGGCATACTTGATATTTATTCTTTTGGCAATGATAAACCTTACCGTGTTGAACTGTTTGGCAATGAAATAGACTCCATCCGCATCTTTGATCCTGAAACGCAGCTCAGCGAACGCAAACTGCTGCAGGTAAGTATTATTCCCAATGTAGAAACGCAGTTTGACAGTTCGGAAAAGATCTCCTTGTTTGAATTCCTTCCGGAGAATACCGTGTTCTGGTTGCAGGACAAAGCGCTGACCCTGGAAAAGATCCGCGTGCAGGAAGAAGACCTGCATCTGTTTCTGCAATTGCAGAAAGACCTCGCCGCACAGCCGGCGCCACAGGAAAAATCCAGATCAAACAAAAGTATAAAGGCGGCCAGTTACGATAGCAGCGAAGAAGAAAGCCGCGAAGTAAAGCAGGTAATTGTGCCGGAAGATTTTATTACCGCTGCTTTTGTTGAGCAGCAATTGCCCTTGCGGCACCTGGTTGAATTTGGTCATTCGGCTGCTTCAGGCGGCGCCTTTTACCAGGTAGATTTTAAAACGAAAGAGCAGCCAGCCTTCAACCGCCGTTTTGATCTGCTGATCAACGATCTGAAAAAATGGGAAGGCCAGGGCTTTGGCCTGTTCCTGTTTGCGGAGAATCCGCGGCAACTGGAAAGGTTGAACAGCATATTTGAAGACCTCAAAGCAGCGATTCCCTTTACACCTGTCGCCACTTCCATACACGAAGGATTTATTGACGAAGACCTGAAAGTGGTTTGTTATACCGATCACCAGATCTTCCAGCGGTATCACAAATACAAGGTTAAACAGGCGTATAACAAGAACAAGGCATTAACGCTTCGCACGCTGCGCGAGCTGCAGCCCGGCGATTATGTAACGCATATTGACCATGGCGTAGGCGTGTACAGTGGCCTGCAGAAACTGGAAGTAAACGGCCGCCTGCAGGAAGCGGTGCGGATCATTTACAAGGACAGCGACATTTTATATGTCAACATCAACTCGCTGCACAAAATATCCAAGTACACGGGCAAGGAAGGAACGGTGCCGAAAGTAAACAAACTGGGCAGCGATGCCTGGAACCGTTTGAAGGAAAAAACAAAAACCAAAGTCAAGGAAATTGCTTTTGACCTGATTACGCTGTATGCTCAACGCAAGGCGCAGCAGGGCTTTCAGCACTCGCCGGACAATTACCTGCAAACGGAACTGGAAGCTTCGTTCATTTACGAAGACACACCCGACCAGAGCAAGGCTACGGCAGATGTAAAGAAAGACATGGAATCGCCTTCGCCCATGGACCGACTGGTGTGCGGTGATGTGGGCTTTGGTAAAACGGAAATCGCTGTGCGCGCGGCCTTCAAAACCTGTGTGGACGGTAAGCAGGCTGCCGTGCTGGTGCCCACTACCATTCTTGCGTTTCAGCATTATAAAACATTCAGTGACCGCTTAAAAGATTTTCCGGTTACGATTGACTATATCAATCGTTTCAAAACTTCCAAAGAAAAGAAGGAAGTGCTGAAAAAGCTGGAAGAAGGCAAGATTGATATTGTAGTAGGTACCCATGCCCTGCTGGGAAAAGATGTAAAGTTCAAAGACCTGGGATTGCTCATCATTGACGAGGAACAGAAATTTGGCGTAGCGCACAAAGAAAAAATTAAAACGCTCCGCACCAATGTGGACTGTCTCACGCTGACGGCTACTCCTATTCCACGCACGCTGCAATTCAGCCTGATGGGCGCCCGCGATCTGAGCATCATCAATACACCGCCTCCCAACCGTCAGCCGATACAAACGGAAGTGCATGTATTTAATGAAGACCTGATCCGCGATGCCATCTATTTTGAAACAGAACGCGGCGGACAGGTATTCTTTATTCATAACCGTGTACAGGGTTTGGCGGAAATGGCAGGTATTATCCAGGGACTTTGCCCCGATCTCAGTATCGGGTTTGCGCATGGTCAGCTGGAAGGCCATGAGCTGGAAGAACGCATTCTTGATTTCATAGACAAGAAATACGATGTGCTGGTTTGTACCAACATTGTAGAGAGCGGTGTGGACATTCCCAATGCCAACACCATCATTGTTAACAATGCACATCATTTCGGCTTGAGCGACCTGCACCAGTTGCGTGGACGCGTGGGCCGCAGCAATAAAAAAGCATTCTGTTACCTGCTGGCACCTCCCATGAGCACGCTGCCCCCTGACAGTCGCAAGCGGTTGCAAACCCTGGAGCAGCACAGCGAGCTGGGCAGCGGCTTTCAGATTGCCATGCGCGACCTGGATATTCGCGGAGCTGGTAATTTGTTAGGTGGCGAGCAGAGTGGCTTTATGGCGGAGATCGGGTTTGAAATGTACCAGAAAATCCTGGATGAAGCCATCCGTGAACTGAAGCGAACAGAATTCCGCAATCTCTTCAAGGAAGAGATCAGCAGGCAGGAAGACTTTGTGCAGGATTGCACCATTGATACCGACCAGGAAATTCTCATTCCCGATGCTTATGTAGAAAGCATTACAGAAAGGTTATCGTTGTACACGCGATTAGACAACTGCGAATCGGAAGAAGAATTGCAGGCCTTTGCATCGGAATTGCAGGACCGTTTTGGCCCTGTGCCGCCGCAGGTAACTGACCTGTTCCATACGGTGCGCACCCGTAAACTGGCAGTGGAACTGGGATTTGAGAAGATGATATTGAAGGATGATGAGTTGAAATGCTACTTTATCAATCGCCCGGATTCGCCCTATTTTGAATCAGCAACTTTTCATAATATTCTCTCTTACATACAAACGCGCACCAATAAAGCGCGACTGAAACAGGTTGGTAAGATGTTTATGCTGGTGGTAGATGATGTAAAGAACATGGAACAGGTAGTGACCTTCCTGCGCAGGATGCATAACGAGGTGATCAGCCAGGCAAAAGAAAAAGCGGAGGCGCAGAAAGGATAAGCAGGTGTTTCAACTTACCACCGGATGGGGTGTAAAGGGAATAGCCGGATCAAAAATATACCGGTAAGTAGTCAGTACGCGGCTTGGATAGGTTTCTCCCATATTTTTCGCCACATTGATCATTTTCGGATTGAAATCGCCGATCCATTGCATTTCATATTCGGTATAATCTGTTTGCTGGATCACTTTGGCCGATTCTACGATCATATAGGCATCAATACCTTTTTCCTGGAACTCCGGGATGATGCCGAATACCAGGCCAACAAATTTCTTACAGGGCTTTGTTCTTTTTATCCACCAGAACTTTAGCTGGCTCAGCCAGTTGAATTTTCCGTTGAGGTAACGGAACCACTGGTTGAGGTCAGGGATGTTTACAAACATGCCGATCGGTTGTCCCTGGTAGTAAGTAAACCACACGATGCGCTCGTCCATAATGGGTTTCATATTGCGAAACATCAGCAGCACCTGTTCTTTACGCAATTGTTTCAGTCCGCCATGCCCCGCCCAGGCCTTGTTGTAGATATAAGCAAAATCTTCTGAAAATTTTTCGAGGTCTCTTTTATCAATGGGTATGCATGCTATCTCTCTGTTGCCCGACCATCGTGCATGGCGCTGGTATAATTTCTCGCTGAAAGGTTTTTTGGGATCAAGGCCGAAGCAGATCTGCCGGTAAAAAGGTTTGAACCCGTAGGCTTCGAACAGTGACCGGTAGTAAGGCGGATTATAGTTCATGCAATACAGCGGTTCCTGGAAGCCTTCCGTCACCAGTCCCCACCAGCGGTCGCGCTCCCCGAAATTGACAGGACCGTCCATGGCGCCCATGCCGTGTTTGCTTAACCAATGGCGGCTCACATCAAAAAGCATATCTGCCGCCTCCTGGTTGTTGATGCAGTCAAAGAAACCGATGCCGCCTGCGGGAAATGCATCGCCTTTGTTCTTGTAGCGTTTGTTTACAAAGGCGGCAATCCGGCCAATGCCCTTTCCCTGGTCATCGGTGAGAATCCACCGGGCGCAGGTGCCGTAGCGAAAGGCTTTATTCTTTTTCGGGTTGAAAACATCCAGAATGTCTTTATCAAGCGGGCGTATGTACCGGGGATCGTGCCGATGGAGATCAACATTCACTTGAATAAACGCCCTTGCAGTGATAGTATCTTTGACTTCAACGAGTTGCATCATAATTCTTGTAACCGGCCCGGAAATCAGACAGCAAATAAAAGTAAAAAAAGGATGTAAACCCCCACGGTGTGCAGAAACCTCAACGGGTGAAATGAAGTAAAATTCGTGCCGCGATTTCACCATGTTGCACCTATGATTCACCGCTCACTATTTGGGAAATTATCGCTGCTCCCTTACCTTTGCAGCCGAATTTCGGACCCCCGGTATTCGACACATTGAAGCTGCTGAAAATCAAGGAATAAAGCGGCTCTTTGGTTGCTCACGCTATAAATATATTATTATATGCCAAATGTTGGTAAGATCAAGCAGATCATTGGTGCAGTGGTAGACGTGCAGTTTGAAGGAAAACTTCCTGAAATTTTTAATGCCCTTGAATTAAAAAGGCCGAATGGTGAAACGCTGGTGCTGGAAGCACAGCAACACCTTGGTGAAGACAGTGTGCGCTGTATAGCCATGGACGGTACCGAAGGCCTGGTACGCGGTATGGAAGTAGTGGATACCGGCCGTGCCATAGCCATGCCTACCGGCGAAGGCATCAAAGGCCGCCTGTTCAATGTAACCGGTGATCCGATTGATGGATTGCCGCCCGTATCGAAAGAAAAAGGCCGCCCGATCCATGCCAAACCCCCGGCCTTTGAAAACCTGAGTACAACAGCAGAAGTGTTGTATACCGGTATCAAGGTAATTGACCTGATTGAGCCCTATGCCAAAGGTGGTAAGATCGGATTGTTCGGTGGCGCCGGTGTAGGTAAAACTGTATTGATCCAGGAGCTCATCAACAATATTGCAAAAGCATATTCCGGCTTGTCTGTGTTTGCCGGTGTAGGTGAAAGAACACGTGAAGGAAATGACCTGATGCGTGAAATGATTGAAGCCGGCATCATGAAATATGGTGAAGCTTTCAAACACAGTATGGAAAAAGGTGGCTGGGACCTGAGTAAGGTTGACCTGAAAGAACTGGCCGATTCCAAAGCTACCTTCGTATTCGGTCAAATGAACGAACCCCCGGGCGCCCGTGCCCGTGTGGCCCTGAGTGGCCTGACCATTGCCGAGTATTTCCGCGATGGCGACGGACAGGGTAAAGGACGCGACATTCTCTTTTTCGTAGACAATATTTTCCGTTTTACCCAGGCTGGTTCAGAAGTATCCGCATTGCTGGGACGTATGCCTTCTGCGGTAGGTTATCAGCCTACGCTGGCTACTGAAATGGGTATCATGCAGGAGCGTATCACTTCTACCAAGAACGGTTCCATTACTTCGGTACAGGCCGTATACGTACCTGCGGACGACCTTACCGACCCCGCTCCGGCTACCACTTTCGCTCACCTGGACGCTACTACGGTGTTGAGCCGTAAGATTGCCGACCTTGGTATTTACCCTGCGGTAGACCCGCTCGATTCTACCAGCCGTATTCTCACGCCGCAGATCGTAGGGGATGCCCATTACAATTGCGCCAACCGCGTAAAACTGATTTTGCAACGCTATAAAGAATTGCAGGACATCATCGCCATCCTGGGTCTGGATGAATTGAGCGACGAAGACAAGCTGACGGTAAGCCGTGCCCGTAAAGTACAACGCTTCCTGTCGCAGCCCTTCCACGTTGCTGAAGCCTTCACCGGCCTGAAAGGGGTGCTGGTGCCGATTGAAGAAACCATCCGTGGTTTCAATATGATCATGGACGGCGAAGTGGATGACTATCCCGAAGCAGCATTCAACCTGGTTGGTACCATTGATGATGCTATCGGGAAAGGTAAGAAGATGCTGGCACAGGCGCAGGGATAATCAACGAATGCGCTCATGCAGCTCATGCGAAGCTTGCAGCCGGTTAATTGCCTCCATTGAGCAGCAAACCGGCTCATTAGCAGAGCAGCACATTTGCATAATAGTACAATAAACTTATGAATTTAGAGATACTGACACCAGAGCGGAAACTTTTCAGCGACGACGTTTATGGCGTGCAGTTGCCAGGCATTACCGGCCGCTTTGAAGTGCTGGAAAAACATGCGCCGCTGGTAAGTGCTTTGAAGGCAGGACGCCTGAAAGTGCTGAAAGACAGAAGCCATCATGCAACTTACTTTGATATACAGGGCGGCTTTGTAGAAGTGCTGAACAACAAAGTAACCGTGCTGGTAGAAGGCGCAACGCCTGTGGAAAGTAAATGATATGTGTCCGTGGTGAGTGCGAATGGTTTTTCCGTCAGACTATTTGGCAACTCCTCCGGTATAAATTAGCAATCCCCCGCATCACGCGGGGGATTTTTTTGTCTGGACTGCGAAGAGCACGTGTAATGCAGTAACTCAAAAAAATTCTTCTGCCACTTCCCGTCTTCATGGTGCAAAAAAAGCCCCGCTCCGAAAGGAACAGGGCCTGTCTTGAAAATTATGAGATTTGACTATTGTTTGATGAACTGTGTGATCATTCTTCGATTGTCCCCCACTGTTACTTCAATATAATATACGCCGGGCGCCAGTGCCGATACATTCACCAGTCGCTGGTGCAGGGCGCCTGCTTTTTCAAAATTCACCTGTTGCCATTGCCGGCCTGCGATATCAAAAATGCGTATGGTTGATTTACCGGTTGCTGCACTGCTGGTTTGTACCTGCAACAGACTGGAGGCGGGGTTGGGATAAACCACCAGTTGATCTGCAACCACTACTTCGGTAGCTGGCTTCGGATTAAGACTCATTAGTGCTTCGCCGGCAGCTGCGGCACGGGCAACTGCGGAAGTACCGCTGTTGAGCACATACACATTTACCGTATCGGCAATCGGTTCCCAGCGGCTGTTCCAGGTTACCAGGCGGAATGAATAGTAGCCTTCGGTAAGATTTCTTACTTCGGTTGTTGCCGAAGTGGGTCTGCTGATGGAATACTTTGCAGGCCCGGAGATCTTCTGCCATTCCCAGGCCTTGATGGTGCCGCCGTACGGGTCTTTGGAAGCAGTGGCATTCAGGGTGGTGCTGTTGGTGGGCAGCGAGATGAAAATATCCGGTCCGGCGTTTGCCCAGCGTCTGGGATCGGGTGTGTATGGCGCATTCACCACAACATATACCGTATCAGCTGTAGGCACCCAGCGGTGATCCCATACAATGAGCCTGAACTGGTAGATACCCTGTACCAGGTTGGAAAGTTTTGTAACTGCCGAACCAGCATTACTGATGGTGTACTGCGCCGGGCCACTTATTTTTTCCCAACGGTAATCTTTGATGGGACCATCGGGATTATAAGAAGCCGAACCATCCAGTATAGTGGTATTGGTGGGCAGGGTTAAGAAGATATCGTTGCCGGCGTTGGGAATGCGGTTGGGCCGGGCAGGTGTACCACCGCCACCGTTGTCTCCTCCGTTTCCGGTGTCGCCGTTGCCTCCACTGCCTCCGCCACTGGTAGCTGGTTTTACCACTACCTGCATGGTATCATCAGTAGGTACCCAGCGATGGTCCCAAACTACCAGCCGGAACTTGTAGGTGCCCTCTACCAGGTTGGAGAGTTTGGTAGTGACTGATTTCGGATTGGCAATGGTGTATTGTTTGGGTCCGCTTACGTACAACCATTCATAGCCATTGATGACTCCGTTGGGATTGTAGGAAGCTGAACCATCGAGCGTGGTATAATTGGTGGGCAGGGTGAGTGTGATGTCACTGCCTGCATTCGGAATACGTTTGGGCTGCGTGGGAGAACCACTTCCGCCGCCGGAATTGGTAGCGGGTTTCACAATTACCTGCATGGTATCGTCAGTGGGCACCCAGCGATGGTCCCAAACTACCAGCCGGAACTTGTAGGTGCCCTCTGCCAGGTTGGAAAGTTTGGTAGTGACTGATTTCGGATTGGCAATGGTGTATTGTTTGGGTCCGCTCACGTATAACCATTCATAATCATTGATAACTCCGTTGGGATTATAGGAAGCCGAACCATCCAGCATAATGGAATTGGCGGGCAACGTGATGGTGGTATCAGGACCTGCATTCGGGATCCTGCGAACGATTGGCAGCGGATTAGGTGGCGGCGGTTCTGATACACTGCCGGCCTTCACGGTAACTACTACGGTATCGGCCACCGGTTCCCAGTTATTTTTCCAAACCACCAGCCTGAACTGGTATTTACCTTCGGTAAGATTGCTTACCGTGGTTTTGGCTGCAGCAGTATTGGCAATTCTGTAAGAGGAGGGGCCTGCAATTTTCGACCACTCGTATTGTTTAATGGGCCCTGCCGGATCGTAGGAAGCTGTAGCATCCAGTGTGGCGCTGTTGGTGGGCAGCGTGATGGTGATGTCATCCCCTGCATTGGCAAACTTCACATTGGCCGGATACTTTACTGTTACCACCACATCATCGGAACTTACGGCGCCGGCATTATCAGAAACCGTCAGGCGGAATGTGTAGGTGCCCACGGTAAGATTGCTCACTGTGGCTTTTGCACTGTTTTGGCTGGTGATGGTAAACTGTGAAGGTCCGTTTACTTTGGTCCAGGCATAAGAACTGATGGAGCCATCCGGATCCGTTGCGCTACCGTTGAGTGGCGTACTGTTGGTGGGCAATGTAAGGGTAATATCAGGACCTGCATTGGCCACCGGGTTTTTATTACCGACGGGATCAGGAACGGCCTGAGGTACAACTGTAATGGCCACCTGGTCTACTGCCCAGTCGGCACGATCGTCAATAACGCGGAGTTCATATACGTAGGTGCCGGGTTGTGTAAGGCCGGTAACCAGCGTGGTGCTGCCTGCGGAAACCTGTGCGGAGATGGTGCCAAAACCGGGACCGGATACTTTGGTCCATACATAACGGACAATTTTACCATCGGGGTCAGTAGAAGCAGAACCATTGAGTGTGGCGATGCCGGTAAGTGCAGAAATGGTTTGATCTTGTCCGGCATTGGCGATGGGCCGTTTGTTAGGGGCCTTGCTTTTGTTTTGCGCAAGGAACCATTCGTAGATATTGGGATGTTGTGAATCGTAGCCGGTGCTGTAAACGCGGTCCCATATCCAGTGCTGGCCGGTAGGCCAG